>Ga0187843_10002770_pt1 | contig 10429 bp, 5 predicted proteins | sample SpaLakP09_SKY_43_FD_134516 | JGI IMG/M metagenome (GOLD analysis project Ga0187843, IMG submission 134516) | Oligotrophic lake water microbial communities from Sparkling Lake, Wisconsin, USA - SP09_SKY_43 | ecosystem: Environmental > Aquatic > Freshwater > Lake | place: USA: Sparkling Lake... | reverse complement strand
GTGCTGATTCACCGTCGAAATTACGCTATTACGAAACTTGAATTTCTCGTAATAAGAATGCATGCCTAGTGGCTGATTTTTTCTTTCATTCCGTAACATTTCTGGCAAGTGCTCGATCAAAAATTCTTTCTTCCATTGAATAGATCCGCATGGTATCCCAGCGACTACAACTGGATTAATACGTCCAGCAATAGCAAAGTCACTTAAATGCGCGGGCGCGTAAACGTCTGCAAGTAATGCGCACTTAATACTGTGGTCATGCCAATGATGATTATCAAAATCATGAATCACGAATAGAGTGTTTGGAGCAGCCGCACATATTTCAGCCATTTTAGTTGGCTGAATCTTGGCCACATTATTGTTGGTCATTATTACGATTGCACCTTCGAGCATGTTTTTACACTCAAAGGCGTTTTCACTAAGCGCGGATAACTCAACATCTGCAATCGTTGATATTTTTTCCCCTTTAATAACAGATGATACATTTCCGTAATTACTTAAATTAGTAATCACAATGATTTTTCTTAATCCATTAGTAGAGAAATAGTCTCGCTTTCTAATTCGCTCTTGATCTTTGTAATATGCAAGCGAGAAAAAATTCTCATTTTCAACAGTTGCGACTAGGTCATTAAATTTTCCAGGCACATTTGAAGTGCTTAGCTGCTGTAACTGAGAGATCATGAAATTCTATCTATTAATTATCGAATTTGTCAGGTTCAGAAATTTTTTGAATATGTGTTTGCCAAAAACCTTGCGAATATTGGGTATAGGCATGCGCTCCCATTGGAAGTTTTCCACCATTTAAATGACAAAAATATTCCGGCGCGATTTCCATAGAAAACAGTGAGGCTGTCACCTGGTTCGGAATAAAAAAATCAACTGACAGTGCGCCCATAAACGAAAAAAACAAATCCTCCGCAGACCCCGATTGCATAAACCAATCAGCCACGTCTTTATGTTCTTTTATTAGCTGTTTGCATTTACTTATACGTCTTAAGCTAAATCCACCATTACCAACATAGGTCGTATAGGTCCTACCCTCATTACCTATCAGGAATTTACCAATTTTTATATTCAAGCTCAAACCATTTGGCCAGGGAGCTGCAACATAATCAAATGGGCGGTTCAACCATGTAGGCAAATCATCTCGAAACACGTAAACATCTGGCTGCACTATCAACAAAAATTCTTTATCGTCAAATGCAGAATAAAATTCATCTTGCACTAACAAACGACTATATCCAGCTACTGACTTAAAGTAGTTTTGATCGAAAAACTTAAATTTTGCAGTCGAGTATCTTCCGGTATAAAAACTAATGTCTAGGCCTGCTGGCCCAAAGAAAGTAATCGAATATCCTGCTAATACGTTAAATGTGCGGTCAACTGAAAATATTTCCTCAGTGTTTAATTCAGATTTATAAATCGGGACAACGATTTCCACTGAATGTACTGACATATGGATACTATCGCTCGAAATCAAATTTGTGAGATTGCATTACAAAAAGCGGCGGCTTGCATTTCTTCAGTAATTGGCCATGGCATGCTTTCTCGGTCCGCTCTTGCACCTGAACCAAGGCTTTTCCCTTGCAAATGATCTCTAGCTTTTTGTTTGTACTCTTCAACATTGGCAACACACCAATCTGATTTACCCATGTCGTGTAGCAGGCTTGTGGCAACTCGACTGGCAAATCCGTTGCCAGTCAAAGTAACTACGGGCACTCCAGCCAGTAGTGCGTCGCTGGCTGTCGTATGACCGTTATAGGGAAAGGTATCGAGAAAAACATCAGCATGACGGTATCGTGCTAAGTGATCTTCAATGCGGGGGACCCGCGTAGCAAATACCAACCTACTTGGATCTACGCCGTAGAAATTCGTATTTTTTTCCAGATTCTGTCTAGCATCATCATTCAACTTCATCAACCAAAGTACGCTACCGGGATTTTCCCGAAGCAAATCCATCCACGCTTCAAATATCGGAGGGTTGATTTTGTAGTCATGGTTAAAACTACAAAACACGAGGCCCTGATCTGGCAATCCGAACTCCGATTTCGGTGGCGTAGTTGGGGCTAACTTTACGCCGGTATCACGCGGTAGATAACAGTGCGGTAGGTAAAGCAGCTTCTCTTTATAAAACTGCTGATGCTCTTCAGGCACGGTCACTCGATCTGCAATTAAGTAGTCGATGTAGGGCAAATTTAACCCGCCTGGAAAGCCAAGATAGGTGGCTTGTGCTGGTGCTGGGCGGTAAGAGAGTATGTCTAATCGTGATCCAGACGTGTATCCAGACAGATCAATCATGATGTCGATTTCCATGGCACGTATCAGCCTGGCGATTTCGTGCGAATTCTTATCGGCACAATCGAGATAATGATCAAAGCCATTTCGATAGCGCTTGTAAAGCTCTGAACCATCACGTATTCCGAGAGAGAGTCCCACGGTTTCGAATTGTGCCTTATCAAACTTCTCGATCAGGCCAATCAACAGATAACCAACTGGATGCTCACGAAAATCTGCGGATATAAATGCCACACGTTTTTTTCTGTGGCGATAAATTTCGCCGCGCCACATCGGTTCTTTTGCAGCAGGAAAGCGCTGCGAACCGAATACCTCGGCACATTTCATGTGATCCTCGGCGCTATCACTAATCGCCATTAAGGCAAACGGATTGCACACTCGCTTTCCCGCGTGCACGCCTTCGATAATACGCTGTTTGTTTGCGTCAAAGTCAGTCCAATCGCAACTATGTAAACGCGCCAGTGTGTGCAAACCTTCTGCGTACTCATAATCAGGATTTAACGTCAACAAATGCTTAAACACGTTTGCAGCAATCGCATTCTGTTTGAATTCGGTAAGAATATAGCCCTTATTGCTAATCGATTTTTGATCTTCGGGAGATATTGCTAACGCCTCTTCTAAAGTTTTCAAAGCATCTAGCTGGCGATTCATGCTATGCAATAGTGTCGCTTTGTTGTTGTACACCTCCATATACTTAGGATTAATTGCGAGCGCTTTATCAAAGGAAGCCAACGCTTGTTCAAACAAAGCTAAGCCTTGCAAAGTCGTAGCCAACGCGTAGTGCGCCATTGGATTATCGGGTGCACTCTGTGCAGCACGGCTTAACCAATTCAGTGCCAAATCACTCTGCCCGTTTCGGCTCGCTATTACACCCAGCGAATAGAGAGCCACAAAATCATCGGGGTATTTTTCTAGTACTTTGCGAAACAACTGTTCTGCTTCGTCTACTTTGCCTTGGTCTTGAAGCTGTAGCGCTTTAGCATTAAGTTCGGCACTGGGGCCGGCAACCGGCGGTGCCGTTGGTAGGCCAGAAGTTTTCGCTGTATTAACCGCTTCTTTATGCGCTTTTGCTGCATCAAAGCTGGGGTCTAAGAGAATAGCCTTGTCTACGTCCTGCAGGGACTCGTCTAACCTACCTAGCTTGTAAAGAATGACTGAGCGCGCGAGTAACGCTTGCGCAAAATTTGGATTAACCGTAACGGCACGGCTGGCGAAGTTAAGCGCTGCAGAATGATTTCCCGCGTTTGACTCTATCGCTGCAAGCGAGTAGAGAGCAAAAATGTTATCAGGCTGTGATTTCAGTACTTGCAAGAACAAGGTCGTCGCTTTTTTGGGCTCACCCTTGTTTTGCAGATCGATTGCCTGCGCTAATTTTGCTTGAGTTGGATTGCTGGCTGGTTTCAATTTTTAGCGCCTTTAATTTTTAGCTTTTACGGTTCGGCTCTGACTTAATCCGTTTCAGTCAATTGACTTGCATTCCCCAAGATATTCGCCACACCATTCATGCCATCAAAAAGTGAGGTGAAGTACCCCTGCTGCAGTGTGTAATGTTCCTGCTCAATGGCCAGCAACTCAAATAATGATCGGCGGCCCAATGCGTACCACTGAACAAAAAAATCCTTACGCACTCGGTCATTTATTTCTAGCAAGTTAATGTACTCGTCCGTTCGCCTAAGAGCAGCTGTTGCCAATTCATATCGATCGCGATAGTCCGTATCAATCTGTTTGATGGTCACATCAACGCGTTCAGCAGCTGCTCGAGCTCTTTCCAGAGTAGCCCGTTCACTAGACTCCAAGACCCTACCGTCATACAGCGGCATGCTCACGGTGAATGTGATGCCTTGGTAGTAATCGTTCCTTAAGCCGGCGGCAACTGGGGCATGTGTTGCGCTAGCCTGCACTTGAGGTTTACGAGATGCGTTGATTTGATCTAACTGACGTAGTGCGGTCTCGTAATCGGAGTTAAGTGCCTTAACTTGAGGGTTGTCGCGAATCTTGTTACGTACTGCTTCGAGATCCGGCTTTAGTAAAAATCGTGCCCCAAGACCATCGCACATCATTTGCTTGTCTAAGCCAAGTATTCGATCTAGACGTATACGAAACTCACGCCTAAAACTCCGTGCATTTTCTCGTGCCTGGATGGCCTGCAGCAAACGTGACTTCGCCTGCACAAGTTCACCGCGGCGTCCGGGATCGGCATCGGTTACCTGCGCCAACATATCGACCAAGTTTTGTACGGCTTTAACGTAGTCATCAGCCGCGAAAAGCAAGGCGCGTTGCTTGTTGTATTCGAGGCAGGTTGAAACGGCCTCGATGGCTATTTGGTTTGTCTGTTGGTCAAAGCGTGCATTAGTCGCAGCGTACGCTGCTTCTCGCCCTTTTATTTGGGCCGTAATGCGCCCAAAGTCATACACAGGCATTGTCGCATTCACATTGTAGTGGGGTCGATCAGGTTGAATATTTTCGTGCGTGGCATTCGTCTGGAATGCGCTAATTTTGACATCAGGCATTCGCGCGCCTTTCGCCGCGTTAATGTCCTGTTGAGCCGCATCGGAGCTGTAGCGTGCATCGCGTAATGCAGGGCTATATTCCAAGGCCTGGTTTACAAGTTTTCGAAGCTGGATATTCGATTGTTGAACGTTTTCTGGATTTGCTAGATTTTTCAGATCACGAAGGCTACGGATTTCTTCAGCGCTTAGTGCCTCGCCTTCAACATCTCCAGCCAACAAAGTTACCGGACTCAGTGAGGCGACTGCGAATACTAATAAAAGTACGGGGCCATTTAACTTAGCGCTCACGGAAAGCTTCCTTCGCTTTCATAAGCGGCTTCAAGACATACTGCATAACAGTTTTTTGACCCGTCTTAATTTGAGTCTGAGCTTGCATGCCCGGAATAATTTGCATGTCCCGCTGTTTAGGGTTACTTAGGTCAATTGCAGAAGAAATCATCACTCGGTAGTAGTTAGCGGGTTGCCCTTCAACCGGACGAGCATCTTCCCGAAACGTGTCCGGGCTGATCATTTCTACCTTACCTTTTAACTCACCATAGACATTTGGGTCATATGCAGAAAGCTTGATTGAAACTGGCAGTCCAATAGATACATACGACACATCTTTGGGATCGAGCCGCGCTTCGAACAGCAGGACGCTATCGCCAGGCACTATATCGAGTATTGGTGCGCTAGGTGAAATTGCAGCGCCTATCGTGGTGAATCGAAGGTTTTTAACTATTCCATTGACTGGTGCACGCAGAGTAGTACGCTCAAGCGTATCCAGTCTGGCGTTTAAGTTTGGGGCTAATTGACCTAGTTCAGCTTCAGTGCGCGTTAACTCAGAATTGGCTTCAGCACGAAAACGATTAATGCGCTCCACGATCTGTTGATTTAGATCATTTTCTTGGCGGCGCAATCGCGATAACTCAACTTCAGAAAATAAACCTTGCTGTGATAATTTTTCCGAAATAGTAATTTCGTTTGCTATCAATTCTTGACTCTTGCGTAAGGCGGATACCGATTCTTCCAACACACGTTTGCGTGCTTCATACGCGCGGGTTTCATTTTGTAGCAATTGCGAGCTCTGGTGCACTTCAGGTGGAAAATCTAGTGGGAGATTGTAGGCTTCCGCGCGAGCTCGCGCGCGTGTAGCTTTTAACGACAATTGTTTTGATATGCCTTCTTTATATTGCGATTCATATCTAATCGTTTCCAACCTCACGATAGGCTGTCCTTTTTCAACCACATCACCTTCGTGCACGAGCAGTTCAGCTAAAACACCGCCTTCAAGACTAGAAATTACCTGCTCCCGACTTGAGGGTATAACGCGCGCTTCCGCCAGAGTAGCTTCGTCGACTTTAGATACACTGGCCCACGTTAGCGCAACGACTGTCAACAATATCAGCAAGTACAACAATGCGGACGATGCCGGTGTTGCCTGCGCAAGCAATGCTTCACTGACATCACGCATGTACTCGTAATCATCGCCTTTTAGTTTTGCTTTGCGGCGAAACAGCTTCCATTCCAAACCAAGGCTGAAAGGATGAATCTTATCGAGGTCATGCTTGGTTTTCATTAGTGTCCACCAGCCTCTAGCAGGCCTTCTTTGCTTACAGCGTTTGAACCTTGGCCGGCCAGCATAGCGAGAATTTTATCTTTCGGTCCGTCTGCTGCCATGCGCTGCTGATCCATAACAACAACACGATCAACCACACTTAAAAGCGAAGGTCGATGAGTAACGATAATGACGGTGCGGCCTTTCACAATGTGCTCTAGGCGTTTTGTAAACAAGGCCTCTGTCTGCATATCCATCGCCGACGTCGGTTCGTCCATCAAAAGAATTTTTGGTCGCGTCACTAAGGCACGAGCTAATGCTACTAGTTGACGCTGCCCGCCAGATAATCCTAATCCCATCGTTCCGATCGGCATGTCGTAGCCCATAGGGTGCGCATCGGCGATCTTATCTAGGCCAGTGAGGGCTACAACCTCATGGAATGCATCCATTGTCGCTGCTGGTCGGCCCAAAAAAATATTTTCGCGCAAGGTGCCACGGAAAAGGCGCAAGTCCTGCGTGACGTAGCCAATATTATTTCGGAAGTCGACCGGATCAATCTGACGAATATCTATACCGTCTATCTTCACCTGACCTTCAAACGGCTGATACAAGCCCGCGATCATTCGCAACAAGGTTGACTTGCCGCTGCCAATTTTACCGACGAAGGCGACGCGCTCACCCGTTTCAATTTTTAGACTGACATCATTTAGCGCAATCGGTGCTTTATGCCCACTAGTCGCTGGGTAGGCAAAGCTGAGTTTGCTAATTTCGATTTCACCATTGATAACCGGCTTTTGAAGATAGGAGCGTGTTGGGTCGCGTTCAACCGGCAAACTCATTAAACTATTTAGCCCCCCGAGTGCGGTTTTAGCGGTTTGAAATCGCGTTGCCAAGCCCACAAACTGACCAACTGGGCTAATTGCGCGGCTTGCAAACATCATACAGCCCACCATCGCACCCGTAGTGAGCTCACCTTCGTGGATTAGGTACACGCCCCACACGAGCATGACGATATTTTGCCCTTGTTGAATAAAGTTAAATACCGTCATCACAATATTTGAAAGGATTCGGTATTTCATTCCAGAGAACGCCGTTGCCGCGGTAAGGTCTTCATAGCGTTTGGACATGATGCCGCTGGCGCCAGTTACTCGAAGAGTTTCTATCCCCTCAATCGATTCAATTAGTACACCCATCATGGCCGACTGATCACGAAACGTTTGCATCATTAAATTGTGCAATGGATATTGAATCCAAAGCGCCGTTAAAATCGAAATGATGATGGCTACCAAAGGAACGATCGCCATTTGTCCAGCTACCGTAAATATCATGAATATAAACAGCAATGAGAAGGGCAGATCTGTAACGATTGCCAAACTTGCTGAGGTACCAAAATCACGTACGGTCTCAAATTGACGAACTTGGTGTGCAAATGCACCTGATGACGGTGGCGTGTGTTCTAGCCGCAGACCCAATGCTTGTGTGAATAATGCCGACGACAAGGTGATATCGCTCTTACGAGCCGCGAGGTCCATCAGGTAATCACGCAATTGGCGTGCTGCCGCTTCGAATAACAGCGCAATTACCACGCCAGCTACCAGTGCCCACAGGGTGGCATAGGCCTTTAGCGGTATCACGCGATCATAAACATGTATAGCAAACATTCCAGCGAATGTTGAAAGCACGTTGATTAAGATAGTCGCCAGAATGCTGTCATAGTAGTACCGACGATAGCGCCAGACCGTCTTCCACAACCAACGTGAGCCTGATGGCTCCTCATCATCTTCACCACCCGCTTCGCCCGGCTTAGGCAGCTGTTTCATTAACAAGCAATGTCCACCGTATAGCGAACGCAACTCTGACTCTTCAAGATGGAGAGTCTGTTCAGTAAAACCGATTTTAAGTAATTCGTAACGCGGGCCACGAACCGACTGTGTCCGGTTAACAAGTAACAGCGCTCCTCCGTCTTTCAAGAGAAGAACTACTGGGAAAATTTCGGTTGGTAGAGAGGCAGGATCTCGTTTTGCGAGCTTTACAGAGAATCCAGCGGCCTGCATCGCACGTATTCCATGCTCAACAGATAGTCCATCCATGGCTGGCAGGCCAGCCAAGAATGACGCATGAGATTTCTGTAATCCGTGACTATTGCAGACCCAAAGGAGGGTCTGCAATAGACTATCGGTTTCTGCCGGGCTCGGCTCCAGCCGAACGCCGCCAGGATGATTCATAAGTAAACACCTTAGACAATTACTGTGTGGATCTTATCATTGATCAACAATTGAGCGTTGGTATTAACGTAGACCATATACGTATCAGCTCCATCGCTTACCGAGCCAGCAGCCGTCCAACCTTCACTGGCGCTCGACAATTGAACGGTGTCGCTGGCATCGCCGTTGATCGTCACGTGATGGACGCCGGCGATATCCGTCTGACCCAAGCTCAACACCTCGTTCAGGCTGACTTTCAGTGTATCTGACGATGCATTACCCAGATTGACGTTACTGCTGCCAGACTGCTGCACTGCTGCTGCCAGATCAAACGTACGGTTACCTGAAGCATCAACGCTGAACCAGACGTCACCCATGGTATGAGTATTGCCATCTGCCGTGGTGTAGCTACCCATTAGACCGATCAAGTTACCGTTGTCTACAATTGTACTTGTCTGGGCATCCAAAGAGATTGACGTTATACCGGCGTCAGCGAGCGACTGCATCTCACCTTGGTCGGTAATACCGTTGCCGTTATCAACCCACAGCTTCAGGCTTCCGAATGCAGCATCTTTGGCATCAATCACACCATCGTTATTGCTATCCAGAGCACTCAAGGCTTGGTAACCGTCATTAGCCTTACTGCCATCAGCAAGCACGGTACCTTCACCAAACAGCTCACCGCCGTCGTTGATGGTGCCGTCGCCATTCAGGTCACGCACCAGTAGTGCATCGCCGCCAGCAATCCAACCTGCACGATCCATCTTGCCATCGTTATCCAGATCAAAGTTAACTCCATTAGAGAGGCTAGCTGTCTGAATACCGTTCAAGTTCATATCGAGCACTAATGGTGATATGTCGTCGGTGGTTAAGCTACCTCGCTGAGTCGAGGTGAGCTTCGAATCCTGAGCCGTTGTGAATCTTAGTGCAGCTTCAGAAATTGCCGCTACTTGCGAACTAGTTAAACCAACTAGATCACGAGTCTCGATCGCTTGGATCTGATCGTTAGAGAGGCTAGTAATTTGATCCGTCGTCAGCAACCTCACTTGTGCGCTTGTCAATGCCACAACTTGAGTGGTTGTTAAGCCAGCAATCGCATCAACTCCAATCGCCTTGAACTGCGTGCTGCTGAAGGAAGCAACTTGGGCACTGGTAAGCGTTGACAACTGATCCATTGTCAGACCCGCCATATCACGAGTCTCAATTGCAGCAATTTGTGTGATTGAGAATTTAGCAATCTGATCTGTTGAAAGGTAGCTTATCTGATCGCTGCTCAACGCCGCAATCTGAGCCGCGGTCAAGCCAGCAATGTCGCGAGTCTCAATTGCTTCGATCTGTTCAGTCGAAAAATTCTGGATCTGTGTTGTGGTCACAAAACTCAATTGAGTACTACTCAACGCGGCTATCTGGTCAGAAGATATATAAGAAATGTTGTCCGTGCTGATAGCTCTTATCTGACCAGTTGTTAAGTACCCGATTTGAACGGTTGTCAGACCCATTGGATCGAGGGCATTAATGTCACGCGTCTCAATCGCTTGAATCTGGCTAGACGTCAGAGACACGATCTGATCCGTGGACAGAGAATAGACTTGATCACTGCTCAAAGCCGCTATCTGACCGGTGGTCAAGGCACGTACTTGTGACGTGGTAAGCGCCGCAATCTGATCTGTTGTCAGACCAACGATGTCACGTGTCTCAATCGCTTGAATTTGACCTGTGCTCAGACCTTGAACTTGATCAGTCGTCAGGTAACCTACTTGAGCACTCGTCAAAGCCGCAATCTGAACCGAAGTCAAGCCTGCCATGTCGGCTGACTCAATCGCAGCTATCTGTTCCGACGAGAACTGACCCATCTGACCTGAATTCAATGCACGCACTTGATT
>Ga0187843_10002767_pt1 | contig 10437 bp, 7 predicted proteins | sample SpaLakP09_SKY_43_FD_134516 | JGI IMG/M metagenome (GOLD analysis project Ga0187843, IMG submission 134516) | Oligotrophic lake water microbial communities from Sparkling Lake, Wisconsin, USA - SP09_SKY_43 | ecosystem: Environmental > Aquatic > Freshwater > Lake | place: USA: Sparkling Lake... | reverse complement strand
GTGCAAACGTGGAGCGGCAAAAGGCTGATTGGCTTAGAGCACAGGGGGCAGCGAACTGCGAAGCCAATGGCACCTGCGGCAGCGGCATACGAAGCATTGGGCCGGTCTACAAGCAACTCGCTCGCCAGGCCGAATTGCTCAGGCAGGAATATGTCCAGACTCAGACGCGGCTGGAAAAGATGACCCAGGAGCATTCGAGTTCAATGGCACGTTTGCGAATCTCCCCCGAAGCCGAAGAGCAGGCCGGATTGTTGGCTCGCCTGGAAGCATTGCATCAATACACCGACGACAACAAGGTAGCGAGGATGGCGTGGTGGGCCTTCTTCCTGCTGGTGCTGTTTCTAGAGCTGACGGTGGTGCTTTCCAAGTTGGTCTTTGGTGAAACCGTAGATGACCAAATCAGCGTGATGCGTGAACAGTTGAGCCACCACAAGGCCCAGGCCTACAAGGACGCCATCACCTCGCCGGTGGCAAGTGCTCAGCTTCTACTGGATTCATCGTGCTGATGAGCGTGCTGCATTGGTGAATGTGTGAGCTGACTTACCCCGTTCTCGCTCACTCGACCTTGTGCACGGCAGTTCAATTATTGGCCGAGGCCAACAAATATTTCACCCCTCGCGATCAACGAAAATTAATTGACAAAACTCATGAAAAAACAACGCTATCTCATTATCCTTCCGATCATCTTGCTTCTTAGTGGCTGCCAAAACATGATGAAAACAATGTTCGCGCACATTCGAATAGACAACTTAGAGACTGCCGCCATCGCAAAAGCAAATGCGGCCACGAATTTTTGCCTTTCTCAAAATAAAATGGATCGGCAAAATGCATATGAATTTTCCACGGTAGCAGCAGAGCTACTAGACTTGGTTGTTTTTGATAATGAATTCTACAAAGCGTCTTATGAGGGAAATATTTCGATGCTGAACGAGTTTAATCTGAAAGACCCAGCTGGTGCTGCTCCAGCGTGTCTGCAGTTGGAAAGCAAGTTGCCTGAGATGACCGCAAAACTACTGAGCAACTATAGAAGTTATTCGAAACAACTTGGCGCAGCAAGGTCCGAAGAAAGTCGCAGACTCGTTGAAACAATGAGCAATTTCAGGGTGCCAACCACACCAACTCCACAGATGAATTTTCCAAGCGTCGGATACCCCAAAGAGCCCTCGCCCACGCAGCATTTCTTGGTTGATACAAAGAGTGGGCTGACGCAGTGCAAAGTGACAAAAAGCAATTTTGTTTTCTGCCTTTAACGAGTGTTACTGGGGCAAGTTGTTAAAAATATGAGTGGCCCAGCCCGGCTCGGCAAAGAAGGTCCTTGTATTGGTGCTCTTGCCGAGTCCGAGCTGCTTGTCAGGCACCAGCTATTCGCAGCGCTGCTGGGCATGCTTACGTCAACAAGAAGCCCCGCATGGCCTGTCGCAAGAACGCCCCATTCAGCGCCATTCGGTTGGCGTGAAAAGCACAAAAACACGAACTACTCACAATGTGCTGTCGACTATGCCCGGCCTAGCTGAAATGAGCATCACCACCAATTCATGCAAAAAATATGCTTCGATGTATCCGAAATGCGGCTTTAACCATTTGGCTTTGCATGTTTTCCACTCCAGACTTTGCTTTGGCTGCAGGCAATGAGTGGCAGTATTTGGTGGATGAGCATGCCACCTTTACGAGGCTGGGCCAGCATGAACGCGCTCTCGACGCGGCGCGCAAAGCGCTTGCGCTTGTTGAGTCAAGTCCGATTGATGGCCAAAAAAACCTGGCACTGAGTTTGCATATTTTGGGGTCCACTTACGGGGATCTCGGCCAATACGACAAGGCGATTTTTTTTCAACAACGTGCATTGGCTATCCGTGAGGCGACCATTGGTCCCGAACATCCCGATACCGCCAAGAGTTTGGAAAATCTAGCTTTGAGCTATGTAGCTTTAGCGCACTATGAGAAGGCGGTTCCCCTTCAGCAACGTGCGTTGGCAATCAATGAGAAAGTCCTTGGCGCTGAACATTCAGATACTGGCACGAGTCTGTCCGGGCTGGCTTACACCTTCAGAGTTCTCGCCCAGAATGAAAAGGCGCTACCACTTCAGATGCGCGCTTTAGCCATTCATGAAAAAGCTCTCGGCCCCGAGCACCAGGAGACAGTTGAGAGCCTATCCGGTCTGGCAGAGATATTCGGTAATCTCGCTCAGTATGACAAGGCACTGCCACTTCAGCAACGCGCATTGGCTATCAGTGAGAAAATCTTAGGTCGCGAGCATCCGGACACAGCAAAATATCTGAATGATCTGGCCGGAACCTTCGACAATCTCGCTCAGCATGACCAAGCGCTGCAACTTCAGCGGCGTGCATTAGCTATCAGTGAGAAAACCTCCGGGCCAGAGCACCCGGACACAGGTGCAATACTGAATCATCTTGCCGCGACCCATATTGCACTTGGCCAGTATGACAAGGCGCTGCAAATTCAGCACCGAGTGTTGGATATCGCTGAGAAAACCTTCGGCAGCGAGCATCCGAACACCGCCACGATTCTGAATAATCTGTCCCAAACCTACGCCCATCTCGCCCAGCACGACCAGGCGCGCTCCCTAAGGCAGCGCGCGTTAGCTATCCGTGAGAAGTCCCTTGGCCCTATGCACCCGGGTACCGCTGTGAGTTTGAACAGCCTGGCCGCCACCTATGTCGCTCTTGGCGAGTATGACAAGGCGCTGCCCCTCCAGCAGCGCGCGTTGGCTATCAGTGAGAATTCTCTCGGCCCCCTGCACCCGGACACCGCTTCGGGTCTAAGCAATCTGGCTGCTACCTTAGCGGTTTCTGGTCACATTGATAGAACGTTGCTCTTGCAGCAGCGCGCGTTGGCTATCCATGAGAAATCCCTCGGCCCCGAGCATCCACGCACCGCCGCGGCACTGACCAACGTCTCCGCAACCTACCGCTTTCTTGCGCAGTATGACAAGGCGCTGCCCCTTCAGCAGCGCGCGTTGGCAATCAGTGAGAAGTCCCTTGGCCCTGAGCACCCGGACACTGCTGATAGCCTGAACAGCCTGGCCAATACCTACGTCGCTCTTGCGCAGTATGACGAGGCGCTGCCACTTCTGCAGCTCGCTTTGTCCATTTATGAAAATGCCCTCGGCCCTGATCATCCATACACCGCAGGCAGTTTAGGTGACCTCGCCAACATCTACTCCAAGCTCGCTGAGTATGACAAGGTGCTTCCCCTTCAGAAACGCGCGTTGGCAATTTACGAAAAGGCCTTCGGCCCAGAGCATCCAAGCACAGCTATGGGCCTAAGCGGCCTTGCCGGAACCTACATCGCTCTTGGCCAATATGACAAGGCGCAGCTCCTTCTGCAACGCGCCTTGGCCATCAATGAAAAGTCCTTCGGACCCGAGCATCTAATCACCGCGTCGGTTCAGGCCCAACTTGCCGTCACCTTCTTTGGCAATGGCCAAGATGAAATAGCGGTTGCGTTGTTGAAGTCCCTGGTGAATAGCTTACAGATACAGCGCGAGCAGGTCGCTCGGATCGATGCGCTCGCGTTGCGCGTTTACACAGAGTCTGTGTCTCCTAGTTACCAATTGCTTGCTGCCTTACTGGTCGACAAAGGCCAGCTGCACGAAGCCCAGTTGGTACTCGATATGTTGAAAGAGAACGAGCAATTCGAGTTCATTCGACGCAGCAGTAATGCAGACCCGCGCCTCACCCGTATTGGCTACAACAGCACCGAACAAATTTGGATGACCCGCTATCGCCAGATTGCCGACCGCTTGGTGACGCTGGGGCTTGAAGAGCAAGCACTTCAGAAACAGGAAAAACTTGGACTGAGTACTGAGCAAAAGCAGCGCCAAAAGGGCTTGGCCTCTGACTTGCGCGTGGCACAAGCCGCGTTTGACTCCTTCCTGAAGGAAATGCAAGAGGGTTTTACCCGCCAAGGCCCGGCCAAAACTGCCGAGGTCAACGAAACCAGCAAGGAGGCCTTACGGGAGTTGCAGGGCCTGCTCAAGGAAATCGGTCAGGACGCGGTATTGCTGCAGTATTACGTCACCGACAACAAGGTGGGCATGCTGCTAACCACATCGAGCATGCAATTGGCCCGCAGCACGAAGGTCAGTGCCAAGGACTTGAACCGCCAGATTGCCGAATTCCGCCGATTATTGCGTGACCCCAAGTCCGATGCGATGAAGGCATCCCAGGCGCTGTACCAGTTGCTATTGGCCCCGGTAGAGAAAGACCTGGAACAGGCGGGCGCCAAAACCGTGATGCTGTCACTGGATGGCGCGCTGCGCTATCTGCCGTTCGGCGCCTTGCATGATGGGCAGCGCTACCTGATACAGCGCTGGAATTTACCCATGTACACCAGTGTGACCAGAAATCGCTTGCGCGATGCCGCGACGCCTCAGTGGCAAGCCGCAGGCTTGGGCGTCACGCAGGCGCTGGGTGAGTTTGTTGCACTGCCAGCGGTAAAGGCCGAGATGGGCAGCATCATCAAAGCGGGCGGCAAAGGCATATTGCCAGGCGAGGTCTATCTAGATGAAGCGTTTACCGCTCAGCGGTTCAAGGACGTGAGTCAACGTCCGTTTCAACTGCTGCATGTGGCCAGTCATTTCAGGTTCAGCCCCGGCACAGAGGTCAATTCATTCTTGCTGCTTGGCGACGGCCAGCAACTCACGCTGGGTGACATTCGTACCCAAAACTACCGCTTCGACAACGTTGACCTGCTCACGCTGTCGGCCTGCGACACGGGATTGGGCGGTGGCCGTGATGCGCAGGGGCGTGAAATTGAAGGTTTTGGCGTGATTGCGCAGCAGCAAGGAGCCAAAGCCGTGCTGGCCACACTGTGGCCGGTGGCTGATCAGAGCACGGCCCTATTGATGGCCGACATGTATCGACGCCGGCAAGACCAACGCCTGACCAAGATTGAGGCGCTGCGACAGGCCCAACTGTCACTGCTCGGACAAAGTCGCTACGCCCACCCGTTTTATTGGGCGCCTTTCGTTTTGATGGGCAATTGGAAGTGACGCCTCGTGCATGACGAACCGCTCGCAAGCAAGGGATGAAGTTCTCGACCGGTCCGGTCAGAGGTCAAGTCCACGCTGATACAAACCTGCCGCTCCGCTCGCCTCGTTGCGAACGAATGCAAACGCCTTTTCAAGCGTTTTGTCCCCAATTCCTTCGACTTTCGCGAGTTGGTTCAACTGGCGCATATTTGGGTTTTCAAGAGCAACCCGGATGCGATTGATGTAGTCGGCCCTTAGGCCTGTGACGCTTTTCAGATCCTCAAGTGCCAAGGTCAACATGCGTTCTTTAAATCTATCAAAAACATCGTCCAGCGCCATCGGGTCGTAATGGTAGATTTCGACTCGGATGTGGCAATTGCGCAAATAGGATTCCATTATTTCAATCGAGCGGGCTCCCTCCAAGCCGCCATTCTGTGCACCGAGCACGGGGAAGGCGATAGATTCAACGCCCCTGGCTTCATAGGTGTCCATGAATTTACGAAGCCCGGCATGAAGGTACTCCTCTTTGGTAGGGTACTTCCAGTGCTGCTTGGTTGGGAAGTTCAATATCCATCGCTCGGGTGCTTTGTAAATCCACAAGGTGCCGATACTAATCTTGCCATCTTTGCAGAGGTTTGAATATTGCTCATACATGGCCGGGTAACGCAGCCTGCACTCCAGGGCAATACCCGCACCCATGACACCAACACAATTGATTGTGTTGACAATTGTCTGGCATTTGCTGGTGAAAATATTGCCGCTGATGACTCGCAATTCAGACATTAGCCAAATCCTTAAAAGAACATCGAAGGATTGACTTCGATTTGAATGTTTGAATCCATCGCAATTTCGTTGGCAAGAGCCTTATTGCTGCAAATAGCCCCAACAACATGAGACGGCTGAACTCTGGGATACACCAGCAGTTCTGCGCAACGACGTCTCTTTCCATCGGTGCAATTTGCCCAGTATTTTGAATTCAAAGCCTCTATTGAATCTGCCACTATGTCTGAATTGGCTGAAAATCTAGTTTCACGGGAGGAGGCATTTCCATCGGAATAAATATGCTGACCGTCTTGAAGTACGTTTGGGGAAATCTTAAGAATGACAATTTCATGCTGAAGACTACGCCGTACAAATAGCATGGGGTTTTTGGGGTTAATGTACAGCGGCGCATAGTCATGAATAGCACGATGGTTGACAGACTCTGGTCTGTCCCGCCATCTCTGTGCCCCGGCATCCGATATATCAACAGCCAGCACATCATCCCGCATCAGAACATCGGTATGCGAGAGAATACCGTGCTGAAGTATTCCCGCCAGATTATCCTTATGTGTCAGATGATAGAAAAATGGGAAATGGGTGGAGGAGTCGCCAATGACTTTGGCTGGTCGAGTGCTGGTCATCGTTTGCCTTGTTGTACGCAGCAATTGCTGTCAAAGGCAGAGACGATGAGACTTTGGAAAGGTCAGGCTGGCGGTGGCGGTGGCGGTCTCACACTAAGTCGCAGTACCGGCAATGGATGGGCATCGTCAAATCAGGCGCTGCGGTGTTAACAACCCTGCACGCCTTTAGAGTCACCGCATCCGAAGGGCTTGTCCCGTTCGACTGCTTCAGGGCGGACGTTTGGATGACTCCTCGGGGTCGAATGCGCAAGTAGATCAGGCGAGGACGAATGCCTGCTCCGGGCACCTTGCAGCCGCTCACCTGTCGAATCCCAGCGGCTGCAACCAGCCTGAAGCAGGTCCTGGAAGCAAGAATGTCGCCGGACACCCAAGATTTGCACCAGTTTGGCGCATTGGTAGTTCGCAGAACTTTTCTCGGCATTTCATCGTAAAAGCTGGACAGTTGCGGAAGTTCTCTGCCGGTCATGTCGCCGCAGCATAGGAAGGCGCTTGCCACTCGAAGGCTTCCCCGCCTAGCATTTGTCTCGCCGTATCCGTCCGCCCCTTCACGTCGATTGCGCGCTGTCTTGGTAAAAATATTTCCTGTTCGGAAGTTCTATTTATGATCCGGGCGTGGCAAACAAACAATGGCTGATTTCTTGGGTCGGAACTGCTGACCATTCGGCTGCGGAAGGCGCCTTGGCGTTTGGTGCAGGCCCGCTTGCGACCGCGTTGCTGGGCGAGAAGCGGTATGACCGGGTTTGCTTGTTGACCAATTTCGAGCATGAACGGGGCGTCAAGTTCTGCGCATGGCTCGAGGAGACTTGCAACTACCCAGACACTGCAGTAGATCTGCAAAAGATCGACCTGCCCAGTCCCATTCACCACCCGTCGATATACGCCGAGGTCAGCCAGCACCTCAAAGATCTGGGCCTGCCCGATGACGGTGTGGATCTGACCTTTCACCTCAGTCCCGGCACGCCGGCCATGGCGACAATCTGGGTCATGCTGGCGAAGACGCGCTTCCCTGCAAAGCTGATTCAAACGTCGCGCGAAGGCGGGATTGAATCGGTCGATATCTCATTCGACCTGGCCAGCGACTTCCTACCTGAATACCTGAAGCGCAGTGGCGAGCGAATCGAGCGACTGACCGGCGGTCCGAAAAGCCCATCAGCACCTTTCCGCAAGATCATTCATCAAAGCGATTCGGTAAAGAAGCAGGTTCAGCTTGCCCAGCGAATCGCCGCGCATGACGTTCCAGTGTTGATCTTGGGCGAGACCGGTACTGGCAAGGAGCTTTTTGCTGAAGCCATTCGGAGCGCCAGCGACCGAGCCGAGAAACCCTTCATCGCTGTGAACTGCGGCGCTATCGCACCCGAGTTGGCCAACTCCGAGCTGTTTGGTCATGTCAAAGGGGCATTTACTGGGGCCGTTAGCGGCCGCAAGGGGCATTTCGAAGAGGCCAACGGGGGAACGCTCTTTCTGGATGAGGTTGGAGACCTCCCCCTGGAAACCCAAGTCCGTCTGCTTCGCGCTTTGCAGAACAAGGAAATCACGCCCGTGGGGCAATCCAAGCCGATCAAATTTGATGTGCGCATCATCGCGGCCACTCACCGGGACCTCGCTACGGACGTGAGTCAAGGGCGTTTCCGAGAGGACCTGTTTCACCGCCTTGCTGTCGGCATCCTGCGCCTGCCGCCGCTGCGCGAGCGCACGGGCGACGTGGAGTTGCTCCTCAACACCTTTCTCTCTCAGATCAATGCTGACTCAAAAGGTAAACCTGAGGCGCAGGAAAAGAAACTTTCCATAGATGCAAGAAATATTCTTGTCGCCTACCCCTGGCCAGGCAATGTCCGCGAGCTGTATCACACGCTCTTGCGTGCAGCCATCTGGTCGCCGGATGCGGAGATACAAGCTGATGATGTCAGCTACGCGCTGCTGCAAATGCCTGGCCGTGGCGATGCTGTGCTTGGCCGCCCACTAGCCCAAGGCTTTGATTTAGAAGCGCTTTTGAATGAAGTTTCACGAGACTACGTGACGCGCGCGCTCAAGCAAACCGGAGATCGAAAGGCTGCGGCGGCCAAGTTGCTAGGGTTCTCCAGTCATCAAACGCTGGGCAACTGGATGAAAAGACTCGGTTTGGAAAGCAGCGACACTAAAGACTAGAGGGAGGCTGGCACGGTTCTCGCAAAACAAGAGGCACGAATGCCACGAGAGCCGACCAGATGTTGATGCACGACACTCAATCGTTGAACTTTGAGCCGCTGCGTGCGGTCTACTCCGCACTCGCCAATGTGGGCGGGTGCGCGCAGCGTTGCCCTGCGCTCGGTCAAGCCGTGCTGAAGAACCAGGGCCTGCGACAGTGACTCTCATTGGGAAGGCATGGCGGGGTGTACAGCGATTCGTGCAGGACATCCGCATCGATGCGGACTTGCCCCGCTACGAGTCTGAACAGCGTGCGGCTCATGAGGCCGAGGCCAGCCGGCGCTTCAATACATCGCAGTTGGAAAGAGAAATCGCTGAAATCCAGCGCAAAGCGAAAGCAGAAGGACATGCTGTCTTTGGTGACCAAGTTCGCCTCGCCAACTCATCCATCACAGGGCTCTACCCTGCGATCAGCCATCTTCGTTGTCGGCTTGAACTTCTGACTCGCGACTATCGACAGGAGCTCAATCAGCTTCATGAAGACAAGTTGAGTTTGCTCGGCGAAAAGCAGGATCTGATTGACGAAATGAAGCTCCTAAAGGAGCAGCGAGCCGAAGCCCATGGCGAACTCAGAGACGCATACGACAGCCTCCAGCAGGCCAAAGAGGCTGTTGCCGGATGGCATGCAAAGTCGGCGCGGACGCCAATGCTCTTCGGCAATAGCGGAAAGCGACTTCCAAATCACTCGCTCTTCGGACAGAGCTTTGGTGACTTGGATGGCTACAAGGCAGATCGAGAGCGCGCCTGCGACGAAATCAGTTCATGCAAGTCAGCGCTGGCACAGATCGGCTCTGAGCAGGACGCCAATAGACATCGCTGGTGCCAAAACGAGAAGGCGTTGAAGCAAGTTTTCGAGTCCGTCAAGGCTGTGAAGGAGGCGAGGCAGCGCATGTTCGACCTGAAAAATCAAGGTGTTCGGCGCCATCTGGTGGAGGCTGAACTGTCCAAGTACGTTCGGCAGGAGATGTCCTTGCAGAAGGGCCTTGATCGTCTGTCCGAGGCGATGGACGAATACGTTTTGCAGCAGTCTTTTCGGATGGGTATGGAGGAGCGCAGACGAGATGTTGCCGATCTGACTTTGAAGCGCGCGCAATTCCTTGCTGAATTTGAGGACCCACTGCAGGCCGCCGAACGACAGCATGCGCATCGTGAGTGGTGGATCAATGGTCGTGAGTCATCTTGATGATGCAATGAGAAAAATAGTTAGCTAGATGTAGGTCGTGGGGTGGGTGCAGATGTAGTGAGCATTTGCAAGAACTCCGGATGAAAAGTACCAAGGGAGAAAGACGATGGCAGCAAAGACTGCGCGCTTTCAGGTTGATTCGAGGTTAGCCCGGCTGCTGAGTCAGGCGCGCCCGTCAACAGAGAAAGCGCATACGAAATTGGTGGACAGCGCGTGCGGTGTGCACGCTGAGAATGCCCACCTCACACTCGCGGCGCCGATGCCTGCAGCCTCGGCCGGCATCTCAGACGATGAATCTGGCATGAGGCGAACAGGGGCCAAGTCGCACTGCCTTGCAATGGCGAGAGGTCGCCGTCAGCAGCGCACTGAGAGAGTTGCATCTCGTTTCTATGGCCGCGGACAAGTAGCGACAGGCTCATTCGAGCCTGAATGGAAGTTATCGGAGGCATGGCCCGTATAGGTGCCTCGACATCGTCGCTCAACTTCTGCCCGTCATCACGACTGTGACCGACAGGGCTCATTACCACCTGCTGTCCCCATGGCTATCCAATCTATGTCCGTCAATCCACTTCGCGACTGGGTGCTTGCGTTCTTTAAACGCCGAAACATCGTCCGTCAAACAGGCAAGATGCTGTTCTCCTATCAGGCGACGGCCCTGGAGTACGAAGAGCTCGGGG
>Ga0187843_10002765_pt1 | contig 10441 bp, 9 predicted proteins | sample SpaLakP09_SKY_43_FD_134516 | JGI IMG/M metagenome (GOLD analysis project Ga0187843, IMG submission 134516) | Oligotrophic lake water microbial communities from Sparkling Lake, Wisconsin, USA - SP09_SKY_43 | ecosystem: Environmental > Aquatic > Freshwater > Lake | place: USA: Sparkling Lake... | reverse complement strand
GGCAGCGTCCGCTGGCACATGGCTGACGGCTAGTAGTGAGCTGCGCGACTGGAGCGGCTATTTTTCTCGCTACGTGTTACCGCCTGAAGCCGCGAATGCCGGTGGTGCGCCCATCAGCGTGGCACCCCTGTGGGAAGCTGGGCAAGTGCTGACGGGAGATCACAACCATCCACCCATGCCAGTGCCCGAAGCGCGGCGCATCTACACGGCGCAGGTAGAGCCGGACGGCGTGTTGCGGGGCATGCCGTTTGTCTGGACAGCTTTGTCCCCAGTCCAGCAGCGCATGCTGGATAAGCGCAGCCCTGTGGCTAAAACATCCGATGGCCTGGGCACGCGGCGGCTGGATTATTTGCGTGGTGTGCGCAGCGATGAGGGGCGCCCCTTTCGCCATCGTCAGAGCTTGCTGGGCGACGCACTACACAGTACCCCGGTACTGCTGGCCGCACCGGCGGGGGACTTTCAGGATGCTGCATATGCGGCGTTCCGTCAGCGCTATGCGCAGCGTCGTGCTCTGGTTTATCTGGGGGCAAATGACGGTATGCTGCATGCGTTTGATATGGTCGACGGCGTGGAGCGCTATGCCTACGTGCCGAACGCGTTGATGCCCTACCTGAACCTGTTGACCGATTCGGAATATGTGCATCGGGCTTATGTCGATGGCCCTTTGGTGAGCGCGGACGTGCGTCTATCTCGCGGCTGGCGCAGCGTATTGCTGGGGGCATTCGGGGCTGGAGCACAGGGCTTGTTTGCGCTCGATGTGACGGACCCCGAGGCACTTGATGCAGATTCGGTGCTGTGGGAATTTACCGATGCCGATGATCCCATGGTGGGGAATGTGCTGACAGTGCCGCAACTGGCGCGCATACGCTCGCGTGCAGGTGGCGACCTTGCTGTGGCAGTATTTTCCAGCGGTATGAACAACTACAGCGCAGACGGCCATGCCAGCAGCGCCGGTAAGGGAGCTTTATTCTTGCTGATGGCGGATAAACAGCGTACGGAAGGCTGGCGTCTAAACGCCAATTATTTTCGTTTCATCGCGCCCATCTCGGATGCACTGCTGGCCAATGGACTGAGCGCACCGGCCCTGCTAGCCGATCGCGATGGTATTTTGCGGTTTGCCTACGCAGGGGACTTGCAGGGCAATCTGTGGCGCTTCGATTTGCATGGTAGCGCTCCGTGGAGCGGCGGCGTTGAAAGACTATTTACTGCCCGCGATGCTCAAGGGCGCCGTCAGCCCATCACCCAGCAGCCCACCATCGTCTACGGAGCTGATGGCGACTACCTGATCCTGTTCGGCACGGGGCGCCTGCTCAATCGCGATGACCTTGCAGCCCCGGGATTTTCGACCCAGTCGTTCTATGCACTGCGCGATGATTTGGCGCGCCCTGCGTCGATCATCAGCGGGCGACAGCAATTGACGGAACGGCAGTTGTGGCCGAATCAGGCAGGGCTGTTGGATGTCACTGGCGCCATGGCGGAGGCGGGAAGCCGTGGCTGGTTTATCGACTTCTGGCGGTCGGAACGAACCGGCGAGCGCTCCATCGATAGCGCGAGCGTGATCGATGGAACGTTAGTGTTCAATACTTTGCTGCCTGGCGCGCATGTGTGCAGTCCATCGAAGAGTCGTAGTTATGCCTTCAGTGCGCTGACCGGCTTGCCGGCAGATAGTGCGCTTGTAGCTATGCCCGCCGTGGCGATGATCGGCCTGATGCAACCCGACTATGCGGGAAAGGCCATGTTGTTATCTGGCCCACGGATTACCAGTACGCCTATGCCTACAGGTTCTGTGAAGCGGACGCGGGATTTGATGCAGGTGGCAGTGAGGCGTGATCCGCAAGGCGCGCTCAAATTTGAAGCGGTGGCGCGTATTGGAACTGTACGCCGAGCAGGCCGCTTGAGCTGGCGCGAGGTCAGCAACTGGCGAGAGTTGCACGAGGCGCACAAATGAAACTGCAAAACGCCATGAAGAGGCATGACGCGGCAGGATACACGTTGCTGGAATTGCTCGTGGTGCTAGCCATCAGTTCTATCCTGATGGCGCTGGCTGTGCCCGCATATCAGCATGCCGTCATCCGGGCACGGCGCACGGAGGGACAGGTGGCCTTGTGGCAGGTGTTGCAGCAGCAGGAGCGCTTTTACACCCAGGCGAATTCCTATCAAGCGTTTTCGGCCAGCGCAACGGAGCCTGAGGCCCGTCAGTTCAAATGGTGGAGTGGTAACAGCGCTCGCAATAGTGCTTATGAAATCGAAGGCAAGGCCTGTGACGGCGAAACGATCAGCCAGTGTGTGCAGCTCATTGCAACGCCCGGTACCGTGCGGGTTGACGGGCATTTCCGCGATGCGGACTGCCAGCAGCTCATACTGACCAGCCGTGGCATGCAGTCGGCGACAGGGCAGGCGGAGCGCTGTTGGTTCTAGTCGGCCCATGTGCCACTGGCGTAAGTGTAACGGTAGCGGTACAGGAAGTAGTTCCCATGGCTAAATTCACGTACACCCACGCAGCAAGGTTGGGTAGTCGCCCAGGCGGACGGACGCTGGTGGAAACCATGGTGGTGCTGGCATTGCTGGCGCTTGTGCTGGGGCAGTCCGCGCCAGCCTTCCATGCAGTCCTGCGGCGGCAGCAGATGCTGGTAGCTGTCAATGATATGCTGGCAGCGCTTAGGCTAACGCGCAGCCATGCCATGGCGCGGGGCGGACGAGTCCTGCTGGTTCCGCTGGATGATGCGGGCGCATGGCAGCATGGCTGGGTGGTGTTTGTAGACCGGAATGGCAACCGCAGCCCTGACGCGGGAGAGCTGGTGTTGCTGCGGCACGCGGCTGTCGGCTCGGACCTGAACATCCGTGGTGTTTTCTCGAGCGCAGCGGTGCCCGTTTATCTTGCTTATAATGCTGCTGGGCGTCCCTGCAGTGCCAGTAACAGCCTGATAGCCCGCTGGGGCACGCTGACCGTGCAGCAGGGTGAAAATGTGCGCAATATCAAAATTAATATGCTGGGCCGGGTACGCGTCTGCGATCCGGTGCAGGAAGGGGCTAGCTGCGCTAGCGTGAGTGAATAGGGACTTATGAAAATCAGCAACGATCTGCAAGGGATGACGCTGGCGCTGGAATGGGCTGCGCGGGGGCTGTACACCACCTCGCCCAATCCCCATATCGGCTGCGTGATCGTGCGCGATGGCGAGGTGCTGGGCGCTGGCGTTACCCAGCAGGCAGGCAGTGACCATGCCGAGATACAGGCGCTCAAGGACGCGCAGGCGCGCGGCCATGATGTGCGTGGTGCGACGGCCTACGTTACGCTGGAGCCCTGCAATCACTACGGCCGCACGCCGCCCTGTTCCGATGCGCTGGTGCGCGCCGGTTTGGGCCGCGTGGTGGCCGCGATGGAAGACCCCAATCCGCTGGTGGCGGGGCAGGGCTTGGCCAAGCTGGCCGCCGCAGGTATCGCAACCAGCGTTGGTCTGTTGGCCGAACAGGCTTATGAATTGAATATTGGCTTTTTCTCGCGCATGACGCGCGCGCTGCCGTGGGTGCGCATGAAGAGCGCCGCCAGTCTCGATGGCATGACAGCGCTGCACAATGGCCAGAGTCAGTGGATTACGGGGCCTGAAGCGCGCGCCGACGGCCACGCATGGCGCGCCCGTGCCTGCGCCATCCTGACCGGCATAGGCACTGTCAAAGCCGACGATCCCCAGCTCAATGTGCGGGCCGTCGAGACGTCGCGTCAGCCGCGCCGCATCGTGGTCGATAGCCGGCTGGAGATCGACTTGTCGGCCAAAGTGCTGCAGGGCGGCGGCACGTGGATCGCCGCAGCTCAGACGAACGCCGAAAAACAGGCTGCACTGGCCGAGCTGGGCGCGGAAGTGATACTGCTGCCGAATGCGTCCGGCAAGGTCGATCTGGCTGAACTGATGCGCGAATTGGGGCGGCGCCAGATCAACGAGCTGCATGTGGAAGCTGGTGCCAAGCTCAATGGCTCGCTGATCCGCGCTGGCTGCGTCGATGAATTATTGGTGTATCTGGCGCCCACCTTGCTCGGCGATGCGCAGGGCATGTTTGCCCTGCCAGCGCTGGAGCAACTGAGCGAGCAGCGCCGCCTGAAATTCCATGAAGTACAGCAGATCGGCGCAGATCTGCGTATCCTTGCACGGTTTATTTAACATTCTTCTTCAACATTAAGACTACAACGCTATGTTCACTGGAATTGTCGCCGCTATCGGCAAAATTGAATCCGTCACCCCGCTCGAAGGCGGCTCGTTTGCAGGCGTGCGCCTGAATGTCCACGCGGGCGGCCTGCCGCTGGCCGATGTAGCGCTGGGCGATTCGATCGCCATCAACGGCGCCTGCATGACCGTGGTGGAAAAGGACGATACGAGCTTCCGCGTCGATGTCTCGCGCGAAAGCCTGAACTGCACCGTGGGCCTCGACACGTTGACGGAAGTGAATCTGGAAAAGGCGCTGACCCTGAACGAACGTCTGGGTGGCCATCTGGTGTCCGGCCACGTTGATGGTCTGGGCGTGGTGCGCAAGTTCGAGCCTATCGGCGAATCGTGGGAGCTGGTAATCGAAGCGCCGCGCGAACTGGCCAAGTTCCTCGCTTTCAAAGGCTCGATCGTGGTAAACGGTGTGTCGCTGACGGTGAACCGGGTCGAGGATATCGGCACCGGCGCAGAGCTGGTGTGCCAGTTCTCGATTAACCTGATCCCGCACACCATCGCCATGACCACGCTCAAACACTTGTCGGTGGGCAAGCAGGCGAATCTGGAAATCGATCTGATCGCCCGCTATGTTGAGCGCATGGTTTCCGTCGGTGCGGCCGGAAAATAAGCCCTGACTCACAGAGTTTAGTCTTGAAAGGTTGATATTATGACTAGATGGACGGCCGAAAACCGGGGATTTGGTCTATAAAATCAGCCTTTTGCGGTGGTGGCTGCGTAAATCCTTTAAAATAGCGGGCTGTTCTAGCTTCGCTACAAAGGATTTAACATGTCAATTTCCAGCACCGAAGAAATCGTCGCCGAATTGCGCGCTGGCCGCATGGTGATTCTGGTCGATGAGGAAGACCGGGAAAACGAAGGTGATCTGGTGCTCGCGGCGGACTTCGTCACGCCGGAAGCCATCAATTTCATGGTGACGCATGCGCGCGGTCTGGTCTGTCTGACCTTGACCGAAGAACGCTGCGACCAACTGAATCTGTCGATGATGTCGGCCCGTAACGGCACCGCCTTCGGCACCAATTTCACGGTGTCGATCGAAGCGGCCGAGGGTGTTACCACCGGTATTTCCGCGGCGGACCGTGCACGCACGATTCAGGTCGCGGTAGACAAGAACACGGAACCTAGCGATCTGGTGCAGCCGGGCCACATCTTCCCGCTGAAAGCGCAAAAGGGCGGCGTGCTGATGCGCGCAGGCCATACCGAAGCCGGTTGCGACCTGACCGCCATGGCTGGCCTGACGCCAGCGTCGGTGATCTGCGAAATCATGAAAGCCGACGGCACCATGGCCCGTCTGCCGGACCTGATGGAGTTCGCCAAGGAACACAATTTGAAGATTGGCACCATTGCCGACCTGATCCAGTACCGCAGCCGCAATGAATCGCTGGTGGAAAAAGTCGGCGAGCGCACGCTGAAAACCGCGCAGGGCGAGTTCCGCATGATCGCCTACCGCGACAAGCCTAGCGGTTCGGCCCACCTGGCGCTGGTACATGGCGACATGGACAAGAGCAAGGAAACCCTGGTGCGCGTGCACCAGCCGGTGTCGATTCTGGACGTGCTGGAATCGGAAGCGACTACCCACTCGTGGAATCTGTCGTCTTCGCTGGCGGCCGTAAAAGCCGCAGAGCGTGGCGTGATCGTGCTGCTGAACTGCGAAGAAACTGCCGAGCAGTTCTTCTCCCAGTTCGCCGCGCTGGACAAGCCGGAAGTCAAACCCAAGGGTCGCGCTGCCAGCATGGATCTGCGCAGCTACGGTATCGGCGCCCAGATTCTGCGCGAAGTGGGCGTCTGCAAGATGCAGTTGCTGGCCAGCCCGCGCAAAATGCCATCGATGACCGGCTTCGATCTGGAAGTAACCGGCTACATGGCCAAACCTAACTAATTCACCCACCTAAAAAGAGGCCTCACATGACCGTAGGTAGCTATGAAATCAATCTGTCCGGCGACGGACTGCGCGTCGGCATCGTTCAAGCCCGTTTTAACGAAGACGTTTGCCACGGCCTGCTGTCGGCTTGCCTGGCCGAGCTCAAGCATCTGGGCGTGGAAGACGAAGATATTCTGCACGTGACCGTGCCGGGCGCACTGGAAGTGCCGCTGGTACTGCAAAAAATGGCAGAATCGCAGCAGTTCGACGCACTGATCGCATTGGGCGCTGTGATCCGTGGTGAAACTTACCACTTCGAGCTGGTGTCGAATGAATCGGGCGCGGGCATCACCCGTATCGGCCTCGATTATGGTATTCCTATCGCTAACGCCATCCTGACCACGGAAAACGATGAGCAGGCTGAAGTGCGTATGGCGGAGAAGGGCGCTGACGCAGCGCGTGTAGCAGTAGAAATGGCTAACCTGACCATTGCTCTGGAAGAGCTGAATCAGGATCAGGGCGACGACGAGTAATTGCGCTGATAAAACGGCCGGAAGTGCCGGTATGCGCCGGCGCATCAGGCCGGATTTTGTAAGAATTTAAGAATAGGTATAACCATGACAGATAAGACATTGCACGCCAACCCTAGTAAAAACCGTACGCCGCGCCACCGCGCGCGTGAGTTTGCGTTGCAGGGTTTGTATCAGTGGCTGCTGAATAACGAAGATGCGGCCACCGTGGTCAACAACATCCGTTCCGCGCACGGCTTCGACAAGGCTGACGGCGACCACTTCTCGGCCCTGCTGTATGGCGCCATCAAGGATTCCGTGGCCCTGCGCGACACCTTCGCACCACTGGTGGACCGTGGTGTGGCCGAACTGTCGCCTATCGAGCACGCCGTGCTGCTGATCGGTGCTTACGAACTGAAGAACAATCTGGAAATCCCATACCGCGTCGTCATCAACGAAGCCGTGGAGCTGACCAAATCGTTCGGCGGTATCGACGGCCACAAATACGTCAATGGCGTGCTGGACAAACTGGCGGCCAAACTGCGTCCGGAAGAAGTGGCAGCCGACAAAAAGCGCTAAGCCGCTAGCTGCCCACTATCAAGCCACCGCATGCGGTGGCTTTTTTTCTTTTTTTGGGGGGGGCAGGTCGGGCAGAGATAAATGTACCGGCTGGCGCTACCGCTGAGCGCCTGCGGCAGGGCTGTGGCGTTTAGGTTTGACTTTATCCCGGGAGCAACAGAGAATCAATTGTTATTTCATTAATGTCGAGGTGACATTATTTACCAGTACTCTCAACCTGGGTCGCCGTGGCGCCGTCGCAGCTGGCTGGCGCTGATCGGCACAGCCCATTTGCTGGCCGTGTGGTGCTGGCATGTGCCGCCGCGGCTGGCCGCGTCCAGAGCGGTTGCGCAGACCTCGCTCACCTATATTCTGCAGCCGCGTATGCCTGAGCCGCCTGTAAGACCGCTGCGGGCCCCTGTAGCGCCTGATCGGCGCGCTGCACCGGTACTCGCCGTTCAGCCGGCGGTGGCGCCGCAACAGGCCGAACTGCCGGTGGCGCCAGTGCAGTCGCCCGTAGCGCCGGCCATGACCCTGATAACGCCGCCAGCTGATCCGTTCGCGTTGCCTGCCAAAACCGCGCAGGACGAGGATGTGCTGCAGCGCGCGCGACGCAGCGCCGGTGTAGTGGATAAACAGTTGCGCAACGAGGCATGGAATCCGCGCGACAAGAAGATCGCCAATGAGCGTACCCTGCTGGCCGAAAAACTGGCCAGTGCCTATACAGGTTCGGATGGCATGACGCAGGAGAGCGTAACGCTCGACGATGGCCGCGTGATGACGCGCATCCGTACCGGCGCCGGTACAACCTTTTGTGCGGTCAAGGAGAGCAATGGCCTGACGGGCGGGCGTGATCCGTTCCGCGATGGCATACGCACCAAGGTAACTACCTGCGGACGCTAGGGCAGGGAGTTGGCAATGGACACAAAAAAACCACCTCGCGAGGTGGTTTTTTTTATCAGGGAAGCAAGGCTTACAGGCCGGCGATCTGGGTACCGCTGATCGATTTCTCGGCGCTGGACAGCGGCTGGGCTGGCTTGGCGGGGACGGCGGCCATCACTGGCGTAATGATCGGCACTTTTTTGCCTGCCGATACCATTTTCAGACGCTGGTATTCGGCCAGCACTTTCGAGCCATAACCATCATCGTGTTCGAAGGCGGCGGCGCCTACATAGCTTTTCAGGCCGGCTTCAACGGAGCCGCCACGGGTGACGTAGTCTTTCAGAATCAGCGAGCCGACGCGGATGTTGGCGACCGGATTCAGCGCAGCTTGCGTACCGCCCATGTCCTGGAACTTGTCGTGGTGTACTTTCGACATCACCTGCATCAGGCCTTGCGCGCCAACCGGGCTTTCCGCGAACGGATTGAAACCCGATTCGATCGCCATCACCGCCAGAATCAGCAGTGGATCGAGTTTGATCTCACGCGCCGTCAGGTAGGCGGTGGAAACCAGCATATTGGCCGCATCACCGGCCACACGGTAGCGCTTGGACAGCCACGAAGTAACCCATTGCTGCTGTTTCTTGGTGCCCAGCAGGGCACGTTCTTCGGCCGTCAGCGGCTCGGCAGCAGCTACCGGAGCGCTCGATGGGGCTTCCATCAGTTCCGACAGCGGTGGAGCGACTACGGCTTCCGTTTCGGCCTCTGGCGCGCGATTGAGCAGATTGCTCAGGTCTTTGGCCAGTTCCGGACGGACAAACAATACTGCCATCATAATCAGTGCGCTAACGCCAACAATAGTCAGCGTGTGCTGGGCGGTGGACAGCACACCTTTGGCCGATACGCGCGTGTTGGACAACCACGCAGCTGGCTGGCGAGCCATGTTTTGGGCAAACTGGGTTGCACCGGTGATACGATTAATCATAGACTTCCCCTGAAATGTCCGTAAAAGCGCTTCCCCGCCAGCGTTGTACGCAGCTAACCGGGTGCTAATGCCGTGCATCAGAAATATCATCGTTTTACGCCGCTGGGAGCGCACGTAAAACGCCATCATTGCTTGCCTGAGCTGATGCTTCCTTTGGTACGCCTGGTACTCATTCGGACCGCTATCAGTCGCAATACAACTGCTTTCGGGGGTAAGGCAGACGCCTCTTGAAAACACTCCTTAAAATGTCATGTGGAGCCCCGACTCCGTGAATGAATGAGCAACAACTTAGGTGGTTCGCATATCGAGCAGAACCGTGTTCTCTTCAAGTAGGGCAGATTCTATGAGGTGTTTTATATCAAGTCAATGATAACAAACGATGAAGCTATAACTTATAAATCTTACTTTTTTGCTCGCATTGCGCGTAAAACCAATAAAATCAACCACTTGACCTGTCTTTTTAAACAGTATGCTGATTTGAAAGAAAAAGTAAAAAACCGATGAAATATTCCGATCTACGCGATTTCATTTCCCAGTTACAACGAATGGGCGAACTTAAGCCCATTTTGACGCCAGTTTCACCGCACTTGGAGATGACCGAGGTTTGCGACCGCACTTTGCGCGCGGGCGGACCGGCTTTGCTGTTCCAGCATCCCACCGGCCACAGCATGCCGGTGCTCGGCAATCTGTTCGGCACGGAGCGCCGTGTGGCGCTCGGCATGGGCGCGGACAGCGTGAGCGAATTGCGCAAGATCGGCCATGTGCTGGCGCGCCTGAAAGAGCCGGAACCGCCCAAGGGTTTCAAGGACATCATGGGCATGGGCAGTCTGGTGAAAGCCGTGTGGGATATGGCGCCGAAAGAGCTGCGCGGTGCCCCCTGCCAGGAAATCGTGTGGGAAGGAGCGGATGTGGATCTGGCTAAACTGCCTATCCAGCATTGCTGGCCCGGCGATATCGCGCCACTGATTACCTGGGGGCTGGTGATTACCAAAGGCCCTAATAAGAAGCGGCAGAATCTGGGCATCTACCGCCAGCAGGTACTGGGGCCGAACAAGGTGATCATGCGCTGGCTGGCCCACCGCGGCGGCGCGCTGGATTTTCGCGAGCACGCCATCCAGAACAAAGGCCAGCCATACCCTATCTGCGTGGCGCTTGGCGCCGACCCCGCTACTATATTAGGTGCAGTCACGCCGGTGCCTGATAGTCTGTCGGAATACCAGTTCGCGGGCCTGCTGCGCGGCAGCCGTACCGAACTGGTAAAAGCTATCGGCAGCGAACTGCGCGTGCCCGCATCGGCTGAAATCGTGCTGGAAGGGCATATCTACGCTGATCCGAATCACCCGAGCGGCTACGAGCATGCGCTGGAAGGACCGTATGGCGACCATACCGGCTATTACAACGAGCAGGACAGCTTCCCGGTGTTCACCATCGACCGTAT
>Ga0187843_10002763_pt1 | contig 10443 bp, 6 predicted proteins | sample SpaLakP09_SKY_43_FD_134516 | JGI IMG/M metagenome (GOLD analysis project Ga0187843, IMG submission 134516) | Oligotrophic lake water microbial communities from Sparkling Lake, Wisconsin, USA - SP09_SKY_43 | ecosystem: Environmental > Aquatic > Freshwater > Lake | place: USA: Sparkling Lake... | reverse complement strand
GTTCGGATACCGGTGGTTCGCTGCGCATCCCGGCTGCCAAATGCGGCGTCGTCGGCTTCCGTCCTTCACCGGGGCTGGTGCCCAGCGAGCGCAAGCTGCTGGGCTGGACGCCGATCTCGGTGGTCGGTCCGATGGGCCGCGACGTGGCTGATACCGTGCTGCAGTTGCGCGCAACGCTGGGCCTGCACGCCAGCGATCCCTTGAGCTATGGCGTCGATGAAGGCAGCTTTGCGGCCTTGCCGCCGGTGGACTTGTCGCGCCTGCGCATCGGCTATACCGAAGACTTCGGCGTGTGCGCAGTGGACGAGGGCATTCGCGCGGTATTCCGCCAGAAGATGGCCGCCATCAGTCGTTTCGTGCAGGTTTGCGAACCCGTGGAGATGGACATGGGCGAGGCCCATCGCGCCTTCGACGTGATCCGTGCCGAAGCCTTCGTGGCCGGGTTCGAGGCGGCTTATCGCCGCGATCCTGCATCGCTGGGGCCCAACACCCGCGCCAACTACGAGATGGGCGCGGCCATGAGCCTGTCTGATTGCGCCTGGGCGCAGGGTGAGCAGACGCGCCTGTTCCGCCGCTTCCAGCAGTTGTATGCGCACTATGACCTGATCCTCTCGCCCACCACGCCGGTCTCGCCCTTCCCGTGGAGCGAGCTGTACCTGAAGGAGGTCAACGGCGCGCCTCTTGAAAATTATTATCGCTGGCTGGCCCTGACCTATGTGGTCACACTGGTTACCAATCCCTCGATCTCGCTGCCCTGCGGCCGCGATCATCGCGGCATGCCCTTCGGCTTGCAGGTCACCGGCGCCTTCCGTGACGATGCGCGCCTGCTTTCCTCGGCCGCCGCGCTGGAGGCAGCGTTCGCGGGCGATGAGACATTGCGCCGGCCACGGCCTGACCTGGCGCAACTGAAGACGGTCCACGCGCCGCTGACCTCCATCGTCACGCATCCTCCCGTCTTCGATGGCGAGGCAACGGCGGCGGCAGGGCAGGCAGCGGTATAAATCATTTAGCCTATTTAACTCTTGACCGATTTGAGCGATTACATGAACACGATCCAACGTTTCAATACCAATGTCCGCATGAGCCAGCTGGTGCTGGCCAATGGTTTTGCCTTCGTCGCCGGCCAGGTGGCCGACCACGCCGGCGCCCCCATCCCGCAGCAGGCCAGCGAAGTGCTGGCCAAGGTCGATGCGCAATTGCAGGCCCAGGGCATCGGCCGTGAGCGTATCGTCAGCGCCAATGTCTGGCTCTCCAGTCCCGAGCATTTCGCCGCCTTCAATGCCGTGTGGGACGCCTGGGTACCGGCCGGCCACGCGCCCACGCGCGCCTGCGTGCAGGCCTTGCTGATGGCGCCGGGGCTGGATGTGGAAGTGGCTGTCATCGCCGCGCTTTGACCGATCCGGGGAGCCTGTCCATGAGCCAGCAAGGTTGCGTCGACTATCTCATCATCGGCGCCGGCATCGCCGGGGCCTCCATCGCGTACTGGCTGGCGCGTCACGGCAGCGTGCTGCTGCTGGAGCGCGAATCGCAGCCGGGCTATCACAGCACCGGTCGCTCGGCCGCACTCTACATGGAGAGCTACGGTCCGCCGCAAGTGCGCGCACTGACCTGCGCCAGCCGCGCCTTCTTCGATCATCCGCCCCAAGGCTTTACGGAACATGCCCTGCTCACGCCACGGGGTGCATTGTTCTACGCCACCTCCGCCTTGCGTGAAGAACTCGACGCCCATGAGGCCCTGGTGCGTTCGGTCTCCGACAAGGTGCAGCGGCTCGACGCGGCGCAGACCCGCGCTATGGTGCCGGTGTTGCGTGAAGAAGACCTGATCGGATCGGTCTACGAAGAAGACGCCAGCGACATCGACGTGCATGCCTTGCACCAGGGCTTCCTGCGCGGTGCGCGGGCAGCGGGCGCGCGCGTGCTGTGCAATGCCGAGGTGCAGTCGCTGCAGCATGACCATGAGCAGGGAGACAGTACGTGGCATGTGCAGACGAGCCAGGGTGAGTTGCGCGCGGGCGTCATCGTCAACGCCGGCGGTGCCTGGGCCGACGAGATCGGGCAACTGGCCGGAGCCGCCGCCATCGGCCTGGTGCCCAAGCGGCGTTCAGCCTTCACCTTCGCGGCACCGGCCGATAGCGCCCACTGGCCGATGTTCATGCCGGTCGATGAATCTTTCTACATCAAGCCGGATGCCGGCCTGCTGCTGGGTTCGCCGGCCAATGCCGATCCGGTCGGACCGCACGACGTGCAGGCCGAGGAGCTGGATATCGCCATCGCCATCGACCATATCCAGAACGGCACGACGCTGGAGATCCGGCGTCCGGCGCACGTCTGGGCCGGCCTGCGTTCCTTCGTGAGTGATGGCAGTTTCGTCGGCGGTTACGATACCCAGGTGCCGGATTTCTTCTGGGCTGCCGGGCAGGGCGGGTATGGCATCCAGTCGTCACCGGCGGCGGGCGAGGCCTATGCGGCCCTGATCCGGGGCGAACCGGTGCCGGCGCATATCGCGCGCTTCGGGGTTGATGCCGCGGCCTTGAGTCCGGCGCGGCTGGACTGAGCGATCGCGGGCACCGACCCCTTGCGCGGCTCAGGCCAGCTTGAGGCTGGCCGTGCTGCGCATCTGCGCTGCCTCCTCTTGTGCCTGCATCGCCTCCACCAGCTTGTGCAGCACCTGGCCGGTGAGGCGAGCGAGCAGGCCCTCGTGATCCTGCTCATACTTCTTCAACAGCCGCAGGCAATCCTGATCCACCCACATCCAGTCGCCGCTGCGGCTCTGCGGCGGCAATTGCGCGCGTGCCGCCAGCGGCAGCGGCGCTATCTCCTCCTGCCAGGCCCACAGGTAGTCGTGACGATGCGAGCGCGTGAAGGGCAGCCCGCAGACCTCGGCCACCAGCGGGTCGTGGCGCATGGTGAAATCGATGATCTCGCGCCGCAGGCTGCCGTCCGGCATCGGATGCAAGGCTTCGATCCAGCAATGGTAATCCTTCAGTTCAGACAGCTTGCGCGCACTGCGCCGTGCCTTGCGGCCCGGATGCAGGGCAACGTAGAGACCGCTGCCGCAGTCGATGATCTCGCCGCCCGACAGCGCCGTATAAGGACGATTGAGCAGGAGGCGCAGCACGCGCGCACCGACCAGGGCGTAATCGGCACAGCGCCCCAGCGTGCCCATGGTCAGCCGTGCTTCGGCGGCCGCTTCTTCCATGACCGCATTGAGGGCGGCATCGATCATGTTGCGCAGCGCCGGAGCAACCGGCAGCGTGAGGGCGGCACCATTGGCGGCAGGGGCAGAGGCGAAGGACATACCGGGACTCATGCGTGCATCCTCATCGCAGGCTGATGAGCGTCTGCAATACCGTGTCCTGCACCTTGATGGATTGCGAATTGGCCTGGTAGACGCGCTGCGCCACGATCATGTTGACCAGCTCGGCGGTCAGGTCGACGTTGGATTGTTCGACGGCACGGCCCTGCAGGCTGCCGAAGGTGGCCGTGGTGGGGGTGCCGACCAGCGCACTGCCGGCCGCCGCCGTGGCCTGGTAGAGATTGTTGCCCAGCGGCTGCAGTCCGTTCGGGTTGGCGAAGTTGACCAGCACGATCTGGCCCAGCACCTTGGTCTGCTGGTTGCTGTAGCTGCCCACCAGGCTGCCATCCTTGCCGATGCTGAAGCTGGAGAGCGTGCCCGGCGGCGAGCCATCCTGCGATTGCGCCAGGTTGGCAAAGGCCGAACCGGTCTGGGTAGAGCCGGCGTAGTTCAGTGCGATGGGCGTGGGGAAGCTGGCCCCTCCCTTGACCATGCTGCTCAGGTCGACCGTCATGCCGGTGCTGGCGGTGAGGGCACCGGTGGCATCGAAGCGCAGCGTGCCCAGCAGTTGCGGGCCGGTGGCCGGTGGCGCGGCGTTGATCAGCTTGCCCTCCAGCGTGCCATACACCGACCAGGTGGTCGCGGGCGGGCTGCCGGTCGGCGGGCTCTTCACGTAGTAGGTCTGCAGCGAATACGGATTGCCCAGGCTGTCGTACACGGTCGCGCCGGTGGAATTGTTGTAGCTGTTGGGATTGGCCGGATCGAAGGGACTGATGGTCGGCACGCTCTTGCGCGAGTCGAGGTTGATCTTGGTGGTGATGCGCGAGGTGGCAGTGGCCGGGAGGGTGGCCGTATCGATCTTCAGCGGCACCGGATCGCCACCTGCGGCGCCGGCCGGATAGCCGGTGAGATAGGCGCCGTTCATGCTGGGGTTGATGAGGTAGCCATCCTTGTTCAGCTGGAACTGGCCATTGCGCCCGTAACGCGGTGACTGGTCATTCAGGTTGGCCGCCATGCGGAAAAAGCCGTCGCCGTTGATCGCCACATCCAGCGCATTGTTGGTGGTGGCGATGTTGCCCTGGGTGAAGGCCTGGCTGACATTGGCCAGTGTCACGCCGATGCCGACCGGCGAATTGCCTGAGCGGTTCATGGAGTTGGCATAGGCGTCGGCAAATTGCACCTGTCCCTGCTTGAAGCCGACGGTGCTGGCGTTGGCCACGTTGTTGCCGACGACTTCCAGATATTTGCTCGCGCCCTGCAGGCCGCTGAGTCCCTGTTGAAAGCTCATGGTGGTGGTTCCGTTGAGTGAGTTGAAAAAGGGCGTCAGGTCTTGCGCAGGCGCGCCAGTTGCTGGGTCAGGTAGGACTGCGAGGCCTGCATCCGGGCCAGCGTCAGGTTGAGGCGATTGAACTGGTTGGTGTAGCTGTCGCGCAGGTTGGCCAGGCGTTCGCGCGCGGCGGCCTGCTGGTCGGAGACCGTCTTGAGGCTGCTCTGCAGGCCGCGCGTCTTGTCGGCCAGTAGCCCGGTCTCGCCCAGCACCTTGTCCAGCAGGGCCTGGCTGCGCGTGACCACGCCGCCCTTGTCGGTGAACAGGCGCGCCAAAGCATCGAAGCTGGTGTTGCCGGCCTTGCTAAGGCGGGCGTCGTCCAGGGCCAGCGTGCCGTCCTTCTTGAAACTCACGCCAATGGCCGCCAGCGAGCCATGCTCATTGCCGCTCACGGCCCCCAGCACCGCGTTGCGCAACTGCCCCATCAGGGCCTGCACCATCGTTTCGCTGGCCAGCGGTCCCTGTTCGCCGGCCTGGCCGCGCACCTTGGAGGGGACTTGGCGGGTGAGTGTGGCGACCGACTTGGTCAAGGCATTGAAGGCATTGACGAAGCTGTTGACCGCCTCCTTGGCACCGCTGTTGTCGTTGCTGATGGTGAGCGTGAAGCGGTCGCCGCTGCGGGTGGTCTTGCTCAGGTTGAGCGTCACGCCGGAGATGGCATCGCGGATCTGGTTGGCCGGCGCGGTGATGGCCACGCCATCGATGCTGAGGCGGGCGTCCTGCGGGCGTTGCAGCTGTCCCATGGCGCTGGCCGCGAGCACCGCATAGTCGCCGCTGCCGCGCAGGCCAATGGCCTCGCTGCTGCCGTTGCTCAGTACCAGCCGTTCCACGGCCTGGTCGCCCTGGCCTTCGCGCTGCACGGTCGCGGTGATGCCGGCCTTGGCCTCATTGATGGCGCGTGCCACATCGGCCAGGCCCGGTGCGGCACCGGCCGTGCTGGAGGCCGGTGACAGGCTCAAACTGCGGGTGCCAACCGTGAGGCTCACGGTCCCTGTACCGAAACGTTTTTCCAGCGCGACCGACGCGGTACTGACATTGCCGGAAGGATCGGAAGCGAACACCGCAAAGTCCCCCGTGCCCGAGACCCGGATGGCGTTTTGCGCGCCGCTCTCCTTGGCGGTGAGCACCAGGTGTTCCTGCTTGCCGTCGCTGACGATGGAGGCATTCACGCCAGCGGCTGCCGCATTGATGGCATCGCGCACGCCGGCGAGGGTGTGGTTCGTGGGTTTGATGAGCGCGGTCGATCCCTGCCCGGTCTTGATCGCCAGCACGCCCACGTCGAAAGTGGTGCCGGGGTTGATGCCGGCCGAACTGAGCTTGTGCGCCTGCGCCAGTTGCTCCACGCTCAGCGCATAGCTGCCGGCTGCCGCACGGGTGGCGTCGCGCGCGGCCTGGGTCTGCGTCATGGCACCGGGACGCTGCTGCTGCGCATCGAAGCTGATCGCGGAGAGACTGTTGTTGGCGCGCACGCTCAGCGTGTTGGCGGTGCCGCCGGTATTGGATTCCAGGACCAGGTGTTCACCGGCCTCGTCGCGCGTGACACTGGCGGTCACGCCTGCGTTGGCGGCGTTGATGGTATCGCGCAGCCCGGTGACGGTGGCGTCGGCCTTGAGCGTGATGAATGTCGGTGGCCGCGTGCCGACTTTGATGGCCACCGAATCGCCGGCCCGGAACAGATGGCCGCTGGCAAAGCCGACGGAGCCGATCTTCTGGGCCAGCGCCCGGGTGGAGTCATCGGCGTTGATGTCGGCGCTGATGGCGTCGGCTCCGGTCTTGACCTCGCCGCCACTGCCCGTGGCGTTGCCGCTGTTGCTGACCGCCGCCTTCTGGGCGCTGAACCTGGCGGCAGTCAGCCCGGCCAGCACGCTCTGGTAGGTGCCGAGCGCCTGGTCGAGGCTGCCATAGGCGGCCAGCAGGGCATTGAAGTCATCGGCCTTGCTGGCCAGCGGTGTCAGGCGCGATTTGCTTTCCACGGCGACCAGCTGGTTGACCAGGTTGGCCACGTCCAGTGGACCCGCCGAGGTGGAGATTGAGCCGCTAGATGTTGCCATGTTGCCTCCGTAACGCAGTCGGTGTTCAGGTGCCGGTGCGCACCAGCGCGCGGCGTACCTGCTGCGTGACAGCCAGCGTGAGTGCCAGGCGCTGGCGGGCTTCGGCACGCTTGCGCGAGGGCAGGGATTGCAGATCCGGTGCCGTTTCTTCACAGGGCAATTCGTAGTCGCCATCGCTGCGCCTTGCTGCGCCCAGCTCCTGCCAGAAAGCGTCATAGTCGGCATGGACCCGCTCGCGCTTGCCGCGCCGGCTGGCCACGCGATTGCCATTGCTTACCAGCAGCACCCGGCTGCAGCCATGGCCGGCACCGATGGCGCGCACCATGCGGATCATCAGCGCCTTGGGACGCAGGCCGAACAGGTCGCGCGTGGCGCGCCGGATCTGCTCGCGGCTGTCGGCACCGCCGCCACCCTGCAGACAGCCGATGCGCACGATCCAGCCGCTGCCCTGGCGGCACAGGGTGAAGGCGGTCGAGAACAGGTGGTCCTGGCCGCGATACAGGTGCAGTGCGAGTTCTCCTTCGTGGTCCAGGCTGTTGATGGCGGCCAGGCGCACTTCGTAGTCCTGGCCCGACTTGCCGTGGAACCGGCCGATCGGGATCTGCTGCTGCGAGGCTTGCAGCACCAGCGGGGCCAGGCCACGGCGGATGACGAAGTCGTAGTGGCTGGTCAGGATCTCCAGCCGTTGCGGCCGTCGCAGGCGCAGCGACTGGTAGGGCCGGTAGATCTTGTGCAACAGGCGCGGTGTGGCCACGGCCAGGGCCGCATGGGTGGCAGTCAGGTTCCAGAAGTCCAGCCATTGCCGGGTCTGGCGCGGGGCCAGCAGGCTGCGTGCGCGCAGCTTGATCTGCCGGGCCAGGCGTGAGAGCAGCGTACGCGGCCGGTCGGGCGCGCTCAGCAGGCTGAGCGGTGCACGCGGGCGGGCCGCGCGCAAGCGCGCGGGAACGGCCATGCCCCAGGCCGGGGTACTGCGAGCGGCACCGGTATTGGCACGTACCAGCTGCACGCAGCGGGCCACGCCCGGTACCAGCAGGTAACACGCCACGGCCAGCAGCAACAGGCTCAGGCAGGCCAGCAACGGTTCCTGGATGTCGAGCAGCAGGCCGTAGGGGCCGGGGGTATGTGGAACGGTAATGAACGACATGGGGACGACTCCTTGCACGATGAAGACAGAGAAAGGGAGCTCTCTGCCTTGCTTGTGCAACGAGCCGCGCAAAATGACGGTCTGTTACAAATTTATTTTCAGGAGGGGTGTTGGCAGTGGTCCGGTGCGCTGGCGCAGCGGATCAGAACTCGACGATATGGGTCAGGGTGAGCGTGCGGGACGGTTCCACGCCGATGGTGGTGGTGGCGAAGTCGCTGTATAGGCGGCGGTCGAACAGGTTGCGGATGCCCAGCGTGGTGCGGCTGCCGCTGCCGCGATGGTAGAGGCTGGCGTCAACCCGGGTCTGGCCGGCGATGCGTACCTGCGAATCGCTGTCGCTGAAGGCCATGTAGCTGCTGCGCGCCGTGAGGCCGGCCCCGAAGCCCCAGCCGCGCCAGGCCTCGGACTGCAGGTCATAGGTGCTCCACAAGCTGGCGCGATGGTGGGCGAACTGCGCGATCCGGCGGTCTTCCTCGGTGCTGGCGGCCGGACGGAACAGGCTGTAGCTGTAGCTGGCGATGATGTTCCAGCCGCGCGCCAGGCGGCCCGACAGGTTCAGCTCCACGCCCTGGCTGACGGCCGAGGGCAGCAGCACGTAGCTGTTGAAGGGCGAGCTGGTATCGGGAAAGACGAACTGCAGCACATTGGTATGGCTGGCACGGTAGAGGGCGGCGGTGAAGATGGCACGGCGCTCCAGCAGTTCCAGCTTGAGGCCGACTTCCGCTGATTTGCCGGTGGTGGCGGGCGCACTGTTGATGCCGGGTTTGCCGCCATTGAGGCTGGAGTCCAGCAGCAGCTGGCCCGGGGTGAAACTGCGAAAGGCATTGGCGTAAACGGTGGCGGTGTCGCTGAGCCGGTAAGCGATCCCGAGGTTGTAGACCGGGCCGTGCCGGGGTGGCGAGGTGTCGTGCTCCACACCGTTCATGTCGACGTCCGAAGAGAAATTGTTGCGTTCCTGTTCGTAGCCGATGTTGGCCAGCAGCGTCCAGCGACGCCAGCGCACCTGGTCCTGCAGGTAGAGGTTGGAGGTGTAGATGGCGTCGCCGCCGCTGACCACACCGGGGCTGTTGGTGATGGCCGGGAAGTCGCTGGCAGCCGGCGGCCAGGTGACGTCGATGACGTTCGAATTGCTGGTGTCGCTGTAGCGGCGCAGGCGCGTGCGCGTGAAGCTGCCACCGGCCATCACCGTATGCTGCCACTGGCCGCTGACGATCTTGCGGGAGAGGCTGTTGTCCAGCCCGATGCTGTCCGAATGCAGCAGCGACTGGTCGCTCACGCACACCCCGGTGCCTTCGTCGAGATCGGCCGGCGCGCAGCTGGTGTAGCCGGCGGAGTGGTAGCGCAGCCGCGTCAGGCGGGCCTTGCTGTTGAGGCGCCAGCCGTCACCCAGGTCTTGCTCCCAGCGGTAGAACAGCTCGCTCTTGGTGGCCTGGCTGTGATCGCCGGGCAGGCCCCAGGGCGCGTTGCGCAGGTCAGGGCCGGGCCCGGTGTCGGTGAGCATGGCGCTCTGGTAGCCCCCGAAGGGGGACCGTGTGACGTGATGGCTCAGGCCGGCTACCACGGCGATATCACGATCCTTGTAGCCGAGCGAGGCGGCGAGGTAGAACTCGCGTGCGCCGTCGTAGCCATCCAGGGTGCGCTTGTCGTGCGTGGCCGAGAGGATCGTGCGATAGGTCCAGGCGCGGTCCTCCGTGAGGCTGCCGCCGAGGTCAAGGGCGCTGCGGCGATGGCCGCGATTGTCCACCTCCAGCGTCCATTCGCGCAGGGTATCGGCCACCGGTTGCTTGGTCACGATGTTGACCGATCCGCCCGGTTCCATCGGTCCGCCGACCACGATGGAGTCGGCACCGCCCAGGACTTCGACGCGTTCGATGGCGGCCATGGGCACATCCAGCGAGGTGATGCTGCGTGAACCGGCGACCCGGCCATTGGTCACGTTGGACAGCGAGACCAGATCGCCCCAGCCATCGCGCATGACCGGGGCGATGAAACTGCGCACGTACAGCGTACCGGCCTGGTCGATGCCGTCGCCGCGGCCATGGACCACGGCGCTGATGTTTTGCAGGCTGTCCACCACCGAGCGCGATTGCTGGCTTTCGAGAACGGAACTGGTGATCTCCTGCAGCGACACCGGCAAGGCCGAGAGGTTTTCTTCCTGGCGCGTGGCGAGATGGCTGCTCCTGGCCAAAAAGCCGCTGTCGAGATAACCGTGGCTGCTGGTGCGCTCCTCACCTGTACCGGTCTGCATGACGGGCGGCAGCGGCGGATTGTAGCGGGGCAGCACTTCAGGAATGCGGCGTACCCCGTATGAGCCATCGGCCTGCGCGATCAGTTCCAGCGGGCTGTCGGCCAGTGCGCGCTGCAGTGCCTGGGGTAGCGTGTAGCGGCCTTGCACGCCGTTGCTGCCGAGCCCGGCCGTCACCGCCGGATCGAACAGCACGATGCCGCCGGCGGTACGCGCGATGGCGGCCAGCGTCGCTTCCATGCTGGCGGCGGGCAACTGGAAGTCGAACTGCGCCAACGGGACGGAGGCGGAAACGATTTGCGCGGCAACGGGCGCGGCCAGCAGCACCAGCGGGCTGGCCGCGAGGCAGTGCGCCAGCAGGAGGGCGAGGCGGGTGGGGCG
>Ga0187843_10002762_pt1 | contig 10447 bp, 4 predicted proteins | sample SpaLakP09_SKY_43_FD_134516 | JGI IMG/M metagenome (GOLD analysis project Ga0187843, IMG submission 134516) | Oligotrophic lake water microbial communities from Sparkling Lake, Wisconsin, USA - SP09_SKY_43 | ecosystem: Environmental > Aquatic > Freshwater > Lake | place: USA: Sparkling Lake... | reverse complement strand
GGAAAAGATGGATTAAATAGTACTACAATACCAGATACAAGTCCTCTTAAACTTGAAGTTAATAGTCATGCTGGAAAAAAACTTGCAAATGCTGTAATAGTTGATTTTTTAAATCAAAGAGCCAGAAAAACAAAGACTGATATGGATGCTGAAACACGTCAGATGAGGGATATTGAAGGAGACCTTGGAAAATTAGATCGGCCTCCTGATATGGATCCTCCTGTATTTCCATCTGAACTAGGTGATTCACTAGACGCAGTCAGAAGTGATAGAGATGATGCGCTCAGTGAAATGCCAAATGTTCCACCCAAACCAGATGAAACCCCTGTTAAGACTGCTACTGCTGAAAAAGAGAATAAAAAGAATACTTGGCTCGGATGGGTAAAAGGTTTGTTTAATGGAGATTCGCAACTGAATGCTACAATTAAAATACGTGATGAATTACAAGAGGCTCTATCTAAACTTGAAATAGTGGAGACTATGAATTTAGTTAGAGATGAAAGGTTATCTGCTGAAGATTTAGCTGCAAAACAGACTGAAGCGACAAATCGTAGACAAAGTATTAAAGATTTAAAAGATGCTATTGCAAGATATGATGAAAATATTAAAAGTCTTAAAGATCTAGTTGATTCTTTACGTCCTGATAGTTTACCACCGCCTGGAGATCCTCCTACACGACCGACACCAAGAGATTTAAGTGTAAATTTTGAAAATATTAATAAGGTATATAAAATATTAAAGGATACTGCTGCTGCTAAAGCAGATGCAGAGACCGCTTTAAGAAATTTAATGCCAATACCAAATACAAATGATGCGTTAAAAAGAGTGCAACAACTTTTTGATTCACTTGATTCGGCAAATATAAGATATTTAAGTAAATCTACTGATTTAGTAAGTGCAAAAGCTCGTGTAAAATCATTAAGCGATGCAAATTCTACTTCTAGTAAAAGAGCTAGAGATTTATCTCAACTTCGTGATGCTTTTAATGCTTATAAATTAATAATTATAAAACGTAAACTTGATGTTTTAAAAGCAGAGGGCGGAGTGGCATCTGCTCTTAGTGGTATAGACACTGCAAAATTATTAAGAAGAGCTGCTGGTGAAGCTATTAAAAAGGCTAAAAAGGATGATATTGCTTTGAAATTAAAGGAAGTAGATAGTTTAGATAAACTAATTAAAAAGAAAATAAAAGAAAAAGATTCTTCTAAAGATAAAGCTAATAAGGCAGATTTGGAAATTTTGCGTATGTTAGCCCTAAGGGATTCACTATTAAAGTCTATTTTTGGTAAAAAGAAGAGCGAACTTTCAAGAAAGACTGCTGAACTTAATAATGCAAAACGTAAAAAGTCTGATATAGATGCAGAAATGAAAAGACTAAAGGCAGAATTAGATGCTTTAAGAAAAAATAGAAGCAATGATGATGCAAGAATTAAAGATATTGAAGATCAACTTAAAAAACTTAAAAAGGATGCTGACGAATTATTAAGAAGAATTCGAACCTTAGATGCTGAAATACTAAAACTTAAAAAAGATATTGAGTCTATTCGTAAAAGGATAACAGAATTAGAGGCCTTTAAAAAGGCACTTAAGGATAAAAATGATGCCGATGCTAAAAAACCAAAAGATGCTCCTACTTTAAATTTAAGTTTACCACTAGGAATAGCTGGTGCAATAGGGGCTGCAGCAGGAGTTGGATTTTTAGGAGGACCAGGTCTTTCATTAGGTAAAGGGCCTACAATAAACAATGTAACAACAACTATAGATAATGATTATAGGGATGGATATACTGCAGGAAAAAAGGCGGGTGTAGAACAGGGTAAGATTGATGGTACAGTAGCAGGGAAAAAATATGCCAATGAAACAATACAACGTAATAATTTAGGTAGTACTAATGCTACAGGGGATTTAGCATCTCAAGTAGGTGAAACTGGGGAGCCTGGGACTGAGGAGGCTAGTATACCTGTAGATGATGTGGCTGAGGATGCTGGGGATGCTGAGGAGGCTGGGGATGCTGGTATACCTGAGGAGGTTGAGGATGCTGAAGCTGAAGAAACTGTAACTAGACAATCAGGTGGAGATAGAAAAAATGCAGATCCAGATAATACAGAAGAAGATAACAAAGAGGATACAGATCTAGATGAAGACGATGGTGAGGGTGTAGGCGTAGTTGAAGATGAGGGCGTAGAAGAAGGCGTAGGCGAGGATGTAGACCAACTACCAGTGCCAGATTCAAGTCAATTATCAAATCGACCTGCATTAAGATTACAGCCGCCTAATCCAATACCTAAACCATCACCAATACCACCAGCACCTACTCAATCAGGATCAAGTCAATACATTAAAGGTTTTAATGCTGGTTGGAAGGTTGGTTATTCTGAAGGGTGGGGTTGGCTTGAAGGATTTAATAGTGTTATTGAATCAAAAGTACCCTCTTTGCCCTCTAATACCCCAGGTCAGAAAATACATTTAAAGTCTAATACAATAGATAATATTGACAAGTATGGAGGAATCGATGATGATTTTGAATATATAGAATCAAATATCGCAGATATTCATGAATTGACAAAAACAATAGATGAATCTTTAGATAAAGCGTATCCTCTTGTTGGTGGTAATCCTAATAATTCAGAAAATGATCCAGTCCCAGTCCCAGTATCAACTCTCGTTTCAGCTCCTGTTGTTTACATACTTGATAATGATATTGAACCTGATACAGATTCTGATGAAGATAATACAGATTCTGATGAAGATAATAAAAACAATAATAGGTCTGCAGTTGACGGTTTTGAAATGGAGGGTGGGGCAAATGAGCCTACAGATCCTGAAGTACAGCCAAAATTAACGGGATATAATAGACGTGCAAAATCACACAAATTGGTTTTCGAATTATACAATATAAATGGAATATATACAAGTAAAATGATTCCAAATACACCATATATAAAATACAAGAGCATAAGTGATCCAATATATTTTTTAGTAATTCCTAAAGATGATTTTATAAATGAATTAATAACTCAAACAGATATAAATGGTGCTACCGTACAACATGATGAGACAGTTGAACCAACAACAACTGAAGATGAACCAAAGGAAGAGCAGGAAGGCGGTGATGCAGAAAGTATTGTTGAACCAACAACTGAAGGGGAACCAGTAGGTGAAATTGTTGAGCCAAATGAAGAACAGGATGGCGGTGATGCAGAAAGTGTTGTTGAGCCAAATGAAGAACAGGAAGGTGGTGATACAGAAAGTATTGTTGAACCACTCCCTGAAGATATAGAAGAATTAGAAGATGTTGAACCAACACCAGAACAACATGGTGGTGATACAGAAAGTATTGTTGAACCAACACCTGAAGAGCAGGATGGGGGTGATGCAGAATTTGAGGAAGTTGAACCAACAATAGAGGGCCATCCTGTCAGATCAGATGAGGAAGTTGAACCAACTCTATAACGTCTAGTAGATTTAAATAGGTTAGATTAAACACACTTTGTGCTTAATCTAAGATAAATTCTAATCTTAGATATTATAATTTAAAATACCATCGTAAAATTTCAATAGGATTTAAAGTATTCAATTTAAATTTGGGATCATATGTTACAATATAGGTAAGAGTTGTTGCAATAACAGAGTAGGGTTTCATCCATCCTTTTAAAAGTGTGACAAATTCTTTTGATAACCTCTCTTGAATTCCAATTTCAAAACATGAATTCAAGAATTGGTACATGTCTCTCCCATTTTTAGGACACGGATCAATTTCAGAAAATACATTATCACCCAAATTCACAACACTTTTACGTGCCAAATTTCCAATACATGCAAATCCAAAATCCAAAAGAACAACTTGAAATTTAAATTGGAGGGTCTCTACGCTCTCTGCAGAACCAATTTGAATTTGATAATTCTTGGAAATTGTTAGAGGTCGGATCCAAACATTTTCAATTCTGAGATCTCGATGATCGAAATTGAGACTCCTCTCGAGAACAAAAAGTATATAACAGAGTTGAATTATACAATTTACAATTTCATCCTCTGTATGATCCGCAATAAAATCTTTAAAACTAAGACCATCAATATATTCCATACTAAATCTCACCTCATTTGCAAATAAAAAAAGATCATACGGTTTTGAAATAGAACCTGTAAGTCCATATTTTTCAATACATGAATAGCATACACTCTGTAATATTGCTTCAGGGGCTAGAGAAATTGAGGGTGATCTTGGGCGCTTAACAACAGTTAATTGAGTGTGTTCTAAATGAGTTCTCTTACATGACTGGATAATTCCATAGCGCCCCTGATTTTGAATAGTTTCATATTTAATAGTACAACGGTGTTTACCTGCCTTACTTATTATTTTACCATCAACCCGTTGTTTTGGAAGTTCTTCATTCGCAATTGTAAAATCAGATTTCAATGACTTTACCTCTATATCTAAATCTGTAAGTATTTTATCTAACTCCATACCTATTATAGTATCAGATCTTTGAAAGTGCCTCTAAAACACCGTCGATTGTTGTGATATTTGCATCAGAAAAGAGTTCTGCGTATATTTCATAGGGATGTTCTGATTGACGAATATTACTTCCATATTTATTTATAAATTCCTTTGGAGGCTCATGAAAAAGTGACTGTGTCCTAGTATCAAACCATTTTACCTCCGCATTTTGAAGAGTTGGTCTTATTGTACTTGGTGGAAAAAGTGGAAGTGGTATGTGAAACCTATTAAACGCGTAAAAGGGTATTCCAATTGTATCAGGATTTAAGCGTATAGAATCTAAAAATTTGTCTGGTATTTGTCCCTTTTCTACTGGCGTCCAGCCGGCGGAGTTTAGAGAAAATTCCCAAAATGCCCTGTTTTTTCTTTGATTAATATGAATTCCTTCATGAATTAAAGTTGTTTTAAAAGTATCCGTTGCGGGACTTTCTTTACACATTGATTCTGGAAGACATATGTAATTTTGAGGACGTGTGTGCGGAAATCCGGCATCCGCACTGGAATCTAGAATAACAATTTCAGATCCCTTTAAAAGTGGAATATCTTGGACGGCCTGTGTTAAAAAATCTTCTGCCTTTTTACTGATTTTTGATAAATCATAATTATAATTCCGTCGCGCCTCCGCATTTGGTGTACTATTATTGCATGCCTCTAGATAACCATCTTTTTGCTCGGCCATGTCGAGAACATTCATGGATCCACTGTAGACGGCACAGTTTTTTTAGAAACTTGTTTTTTCTTATTAGTATCGATTGCTTTGATAATCATTTTATCAATAAAGTAGGTATTCATAGTCGTCTGTTTCGACGGTGCTTTAGCAGTTGTCTGAGCTACCTTTGTCAACTTCGGCTTTGTTGAAACCGACTCAGTATTACTTGCACCCCCAAAGAACTTCTCGGCGAATCGACGACCTGCACTTTTATCACAGACTCCAAGAATCTCATCAAAGAGAGCTGAACTAGTGGCATTAAGACGGTCTGACTCTGTTGCTGTGGACCAACCACACCTCGGCTCGACGATACCGGGAATCTTCTCAGCTACAAGAGCAAAGAGTTGATTTAGTGGATTCATAAGCTGATGTTCAATGTAGAAGCGGTAATCTGGCTTGAGCCCCTTTTCTTTAATATAACTCGGTGTTTCAACACGATCCCCCTGTAGTTTTGATGCGAGTTGGCCTACCGGTGGAAGCACATAGATGAAGGGGACACGCTCACCAGATGCTGGAGCGTTGCCTGGATCACGTTCTTTGATTCTTTCGGCAAGAACCTTGTGTGCCGGCGGAGTCGCGGATGCATATTCTGCCCTCAGGGACTTACTCATAACAAGCATATTTAGACTCATTTTAGCATCAACAAGCTCCTTCAGCTTCCCTTTTACAAAACCGAGTGCCTGTGGAATATCCTTTTGCGTCAGGAGAATCTGGAGAGCGCCACCATAGATTAGCTTAACAATAGGAGCATAATCACGGCGTTTTGTAGCAATACCCATCGAATTCTGGTAGTAGTCCGTGGGCGACTCCTCATATTTATTGCCAACATAGCGCTTCTTGCTAAATATGATAAAGGGGCTGAAGACCTTATCATACTCGAAGTCGTGTGGAGGCTTCAGACAACGTGAGACGAACTTGCCCGCCTCTTCTGTAAGATGCATTGTTGCTTCGATGGCTGGCTGTCCTGTAAGAGCCTCACCAGTCTCTGGATTCCGAACATTAAAGTTTACAAAGAGTGAGTCAGTGTCACCATAGACAGTGACCGCCGAGCATCTGGGATCGGCCGCAGCGGGTCCATAGAACTGCTCGATGGCCGCCTTGGCGAACATGATTTGCTTGCGACCATACGCTGTCACAGATGCAGCAAGATGTTGGAGACGAATCTTAAATGTGGATGAGCCGAGCTGGCCATAAAGTGAGTTGGCTGTTAGTTTGTAGGCAAGCTGTTCGGCATCGAGTAGGGCCTTACGAAATGGATCAGTCTCGGCTGCGGCCTCCTTTCGTTTTGCCTTGCGCGCGGCGAGAAGTTTCTGAACGATATCTGGCAGAGCTCCCTTTACATTTCCTGGTAGTTGAGCGTAGCGACAGATACGAGTACCTTTCTTAATCTTTGCAGGATGCTTTCGCTTATCCTCGGGATCGGAACCCCAGATGTCAAACTCAATATCCGTCCAACGAACGGCGGGATCTGGATCTGCCTCAGAGCCGAAATCGAACCCTAGAAACTTTCCATTTAAACTATAGTTTTTCACCCAGACGAGAGTATCATACGAGATATTCTCGCTGATAATAGTACTAGGATAGAGTGAGGCAAAGTCGGCGACTCCGATCGGTGAGTCGAAGTAGAAGCCTGGAATAGGGTCGAGCACGATGGCACCCTCATAGGAATCTTCATCCATTGTCGTCCCATACTGCGCTGGATTCGGTAGCACCTTAATGGCCTGTCCGCGTTCATGGCACTCCTTGAAGATAAGCGACTCGATTTTGACTCCCTGTCCTCGAGTAAAGATGTAGCCGACGGGGACGGAGCAGGCATTTGCCATTGCCATGGCATTATTAAAGACATCCAGTTTCTTATAGAGATCGAGGACAAGCACACAGTCCTGGATACAGTAGGCGCCGACCTTGGCACGATCTGTAGCATTACCACGATGGAGTTTGAAGATTTCCTGTGGGGAAACATCATCCTTCACAACAGCCCACTTGACCGCTGCGCCGATAACCGCAGCCAAATCATCGGCATCAGCGGGCGTGGCGACAATAATTTCAGAGTTCTTTTTAACGTCGACAACTAGAAGTTTTTCAACGAGACCATCACCAGTTTCATCAAGAAGAACAATGGACCGCCCAGGAATCACATCAGCGGTGGTCTTTGTCTTAATGGTCCAGGTCTCAGGACCAACCTCAACACCCTTTAGAGACCCACTCATAAAATGCTGACAGACATCATCAAGTTTATAGGATGCGAGAGGATATGAACGCTTCACATAGTGATAGAGGTCAATCTGAAGACGCCCCTGTGCCGACCAAATATACATAGTATTGTCACCGAGCGCAGATGAACTAAGAAACTTCTCATCAAGTGTCACGACCTTGCCGGTATCGGAAAGACGTGTAAGTAGTTGAATATCTTCGTGTTCCGAAATACCGAGTTCTTCTGCACGCATCCAGATGTATCGTTCATCAAAACCAAATATATTATAGCCGAGAAGAATATCAGTGTTCCACTCTATGATTGCCCTGGCCCACCCGAGAATCATTTCACGCTCAGTATCGTATGTGAAAACTTCTGCACCCTCAATTGGATCACATGAGCCGAGAACAAAGATATGGCGTGTAGGTGGTTCTGTACCCTTCTGAAGAACAACGCCGATTTGAATTGCAGGATCACCTGCGAGAGGAATCACGCGCTCGATTGTTTTCTTTAGAATCGAATGAATTTCCTTCACTTTGTCGTCACGCGCGGCGCCAATAAGACCCTCACGGCCTTCGAGAGCGATTTCCAGTTCAGTTTTAAAGACACCTGAATCGGCAAGGACGGTCTCGAGAGATTTTCTATTTACTGGTTGACCGTTTCGGTGATAGAGACCATCCATGGTATCGGGTGGACTTTCTGGATAAAGTGCGGCCTGCCGAATAAGTTCGGTTGCATGCTCTACATCCCGTGCATTTGCAAGAAGAAGCTTTGCAATTCGCTCGTATGTTTTCTTAGGCAGAGGGAACTCCCCATTTTCGGAATAACACTCAATATCCCATGAAGCTAGACAAAAGGGTGCAACAGGAACAGGAGGCTTTGCCAGTGGTTCAATATCCATCCAATTACAATCGAGCTGGAGGATTGTCTCTTCCTTGTTCGGCTCCATCTCCGTTGAGACCCATCCACATGGTTGAATATTCCGAAGATGAAAGAATCGGAGCAAGGGATCAAGATTGGCCTCAAAGACTTCGAGAGCGCCCTGTCCCTTAAAGAGTTCAAATGATGGCTTACTTTCTTTGTCGAGAAAGTAAGATCTGAGAGCGCGCCAGGCAACTAGAGAACGAACTTTCAGACATGCAAAAGGGAACATGGCACCTGCCGTGTAGCCGAACAGAACTTGGCGTTTACAGTAGGAAATCTCAAAATCAAGATCACCGTTTGCCTGTCTTAGGGAATAATCACGCCCCCCACGCACAAGAAGTTCAAGTCGATTCTGGAAATCTTGCTGGGTCGTCTTACTGCTAAATGGGAGACGGACGTAGAAGAACGGCTCGAACCCTTCAACATTTACACGAATCGTTTCTCCATTGACCGTTTTACCAAAGAGATGAATAACCATTCGTTTACGCGTAGTTGTCTTTGCACGGCTGGGGCGCGCCCCCCTACGACGACTCTGTACTTCATAGTCTTCGGGATCAGAATCGGCACCGATATAAGCAACCTCTCGAGTTGTATCGGTTTCTACCTGAATTTCTAGGTCTTGAGCGCAGGCATCCAAAATTTGAAAGGTTGTGTTCATTATGTCTAGTAGATAGAAAGAGAGGGAAGTCTTACAATTTTACTCGCGGTAAATATGGCTACAGTAAAAAATACTATTCTTCGTATTGGACTTGTCTGGCGTAATCCTACAAAGATTCAAATGCTACATCTAAGTAACGCACTGTATGTAGGTAAAGAAAATCTAATCGAGCACCGAATGTATATTGGTAATGAAGGTGAGGCTCCAGAATATGTATCAGACGATTGGTTGAAGAATATGAAGACTGTGTATGATCTGTCTATTTATAATACTGTCACGGTACTTGAGAAATCTCGCGCGCCGCCCGCAGATCCGAAGGATTCGGGTGGCCCCCAGACGACATAGTTGCCATTAGATTTGTTACACGACGTTGCATTCTACCTGTACCAGGACTCATTACCTGTGACGGCTCCTGAACTGGTTGGTTTGGATTATCCTCACGACTGAGAGAAATCTCCTGGGTCATACCGCGTCCTAGAGAGGTAAATGCTATATGCTGATGAACGCGTGTGATAGTATCACCAGCTCTAGATGTACGAAGATTTGTGTATGCAGTCTCGAGTGACTTACATTCAGAGCGTAGCATATCTGCAACGGGATTATTGTTGTATTTTTCTGCAAAGATTGCTGTGCGAAACTCGGCAATCTTGGCAGCAATTTCTGTCATATTTGAACGGGTAGTGAGTTCCTTGAAAAGGTTCGAACAAGTATAGCGGAGAACCGTTAGATCAACTGCAGTGTAAAGTTCTGAATTATTCGTGTTATTAGACCAAGGAGTAACTGGGATATCAACCGTAAATGTCTCAAGATTTGGAAGAGTAGTACCACTTAGGACTAGAGGTGTAGTCATAGCCGTCTTGGGAATATCAAAGAGAAGAATCTGCTCGCTCTCATCATACATATCGCCAATTACAATGGACCCATTTACAACTTTATGCGCCCAGTGTACCTGGGTCCCCTCAGGACACTTTAGTTTTACGAGTTGTGCGTAACATGAGAAGAGACCACCAATAGTATTGCCAATAACAGTAGCGGCACCTTCAAGATTTTCCACAACACAGTATGCGCCATTAGTATTTTCAGCGATTGATTTCATAAGAACTGCATTATGTGTCGTACCGTAGCCAACAACAGTGAAAGAGAGTTGAGGATTCTGCTCGTGAACCGTATCGAACATTTTAAGAAGTTTATCACTCTCGTAAACACCGCGATTTGCATGACCGTCTGTGAGAAGTAGAACACCGCACTTTAGAGCGGGGAGTGGGTAAGCACGCCTGATGGGCGCTAGAGTATTTATGTTCATGAGAGCGGCAGAAAGATTCGTACAACCATCAACTGTAATTTTATCAAGAACTGCCTGAATCACCGTTTTCTGTTCGGAGGTACATGCTAATGCGGAACAGTGAATTTCAGATTCTTCGCCGAAAGTAATCAGACTTAGGCGATCACTTGGGCCGAGAAAGT
>Ga0187843_10002757_pt1 | contig 10453 bp, 9 predicted proteins | sample SpaLakP09_SKY_43_FD_134516 | JGI IMG/M metagenome (GOLD analysis project Ga0187843, IMG submission 134516) | Oligotrophic lake water microbial communities from Sparkling Lake, Wisconsin, USA - SP09_SKY_43 | ecosystem: Environmental > Aquatic > Freshwater > Lake | place: USA: Sparkling Lake... | reverse complement strand
GCTATCCGGACAACCCGGTGGCAGCCGCAGCGTCAGGTGCAGGCCGCTCTCACCGCCTTGCACCTCCAGGTCCGGCAGGTGCGTCTGCAAGGCCGTGCGCAAGGCCTGCTGGCGCTCGCGATAAAGCCGCCGCATGCGCCCCAGGTGGCGCGCGAACTGTCCCCCGGCCATGAACTCGGCCAGCGCCAATTGCTCCAGGCGATGTCCGCCGCGCAGCAGCTCGGCCAGCGCCGGCCCGGCGCCCTCCCCAACTGACGCCGGCAAGACCAGGAAACCGATGCGCAAGCCCGGGAACAGCGTCTTGCTGAAGGTCCCCACATACAGCACCGGCGCATCCGGCACCAGCCCCTGCATGGCCGGGATCGGATGGCCGTGATGGCGAAATTCGCTGTCGTAATCGTCCTCGATGATCCAGCAGCCGTGTTCACGGGCCCGCGCAATGAGCGCCAGGCGGCGCGCCAGCGACAGCACCGCGCCGGTCGGATACTGGTGCGAAGGCGTCACATGGATCAGCCGCGGCGGCCAGCGCCAGGCCCGCGGGTCAATGACGACGCCCTCATGGTCGACCGGCATGGAACGCATCTTCATATCGCCTGCATGGAAGGCGGCACGCACCCCGCCATAGCCCGGATCTTCCAGCCAGGCGCGCTCACCGGGGTTGGCGAAGAGCCGCACGCACAGCGACAGCGCCCCCTGGGAACCCTCGGTCACCACCACCTGGGCCGCCTCGCAGCGCACCCCGCGCGCCACCCGCAGGTATTGCGCGATGGCCTCACGCAGGGCGGGTTCTCCCAGCGGATCGCCATAGGCCAGCGCCATCGGTCCCGCTCGCTTGAGGGCGCGCTCCTGGCAACGCAGCCAGGCATTCAACGGAAAGCGATTCAACGCCGGCATGCCGGGTGTGAGCGGCAAGGCACGGTCGCCGGCATCCCGCGTGAGTTTCATGGTGCTGACGCGGCGCGACTGGCGCTGGCTGCTGCTGCGTGGTGATGGGAGTTCCGTGCCGGCCATGGCGGGCGCGGCCTGCAGCGTGGCCACCCGCGTGCCTTGCCGGTCTGCCTGGGCATAGCCTTCAGCCACCAGTTGCTCGTAGACCGCCAGTACGGTATTGCGTGCCACCTGCAACTGCTCGCACAGGCTGCGGGTGGAAGGCAGGCGGCTACCAGGCGGCAACTGGCCGCCCAGGATGGCGCGTTTGAAGCGCGCCAGCAATTGCTGCTGGCGCGAGGACGCGCCGGGCCTGGCATCGAGCGGGGAAGACAGCAGGGAAAGAGGCATCGGCAAGAACTTTCGTGGCTCCATCAAATTGACGTCGTGTGGCACTTTTGATGATGCCACGAAAACGCTATCGTGCCAGCTCCTGACCTTCCTGAACATGACCATGACCGATCTGCAGCCAGCCCGCCTCAACGAATATCAGCAACCCGTCGGACCCGCCCTGCCCGGCTGGCAGCCATGTGCGCGCCCCGCAGGCCAGACCCTGCAAGGCCGCAGCTGCCGGCTGGAGCGGCTCGATGCCGCCCGCCATGCCGCTCAGCTGCACGCCGCCTTTGCCACCGCGTCGGATGGCCGTGACTGGACCTACATGATGAGCGGCCCCTTCCCGGACGCCGCCAGCTACCGGCACCAGGCCGAGCAGATGCAGGCCACCCAGGACCCGCTGCACCATGTCGTGATCGACCTGGCCAGTGGCGAAGCGGTCGGCACCCTGGCGCTCATGCGCATCGAACCGGCGCACGGCGTGATCGAGGTCGGGCATGTCTCCTTCTCACCTCGCCTCAAACGCAGCCGCATGGCCACCGAGGCGCATTACCTGCTGATGCGCCATGTCTTCGACGATCTCGGCTATCGCCGTTATGAATGGAAGTGCGACAGCCTCAATGCGCCCTCACGTACAGCGGCGCAGCGCCTGGGCTTCAGCTTCGAGGGCATTTTCCGCCAGGCCATCGTCTACCGTGGGCGCAGCCGCGATACGGCGTGGTTCTCCATCATCGACCACGAATGGCCAGCGCTGCGGCAGGCGTTCGAGCGGTGGCTGGACGATAGCAATTTCGATGGACAGGGACAGCAGCGCCAGTCACTTTCCGCTCTCACGCGCGCAGCACTCACTGGCGAGCACGCGGTGTCTTCAACTGCTTGAGTTCCCAGAGCGCCTCCAGCACATGGCGTGTGGCCGGCTCCAGGTGGCTGGCACGGTGCGCGATGCCCAGGGGCCGCCACAGCGCGGGCCGCAGCGGTCGCATGACGATGCGCGGATCCAGCGGCACCTGCTCGCCCCGGGCGCTGGCCTCATGCGGCAACAGGGTGGCTCCATAACCGGCGGCCACCAGGCTCTTGATGGCATCATTGAAATTGAGCTGGATGCGCGCGGCCGGTTGTTCACCGGCGCCCGCGAACCATTCACTGGTCAGGCGCGAGAGGCGCGTCTCGGGCGCATTGAGGATCAGCGGCTGCGCGGCCAGCCAGCCCGGCGTGACCAGCCGGGGCACCTGCCAGGCCGCGGGCAGGAAGGCCATCACCGGATCGCGCCGCCAGGGTTTTACGCTCAGACCGCCCACGGGCGACTGCGGCAGCGCCACCAGGCCGACGTCAAGCACGCCCTCGGTCAGTTGCGACAGGGTCTCCTGCGAGGTCAGGATGTGGATCTGCACGTCGATATCGGGATGGCGCTGGCCCAGCCGCTCCAGTACTTGCGGCAGCAGCGTGGCAATGGCCCCGGTGGAAGCGCCCAGCCGCACCCGTCCGGCCAGCCCCTGCACCTGCCGCTCCACTTCCTCCAGCGCCTGGTCGGCCGCTGCCAGCAATTGGCGGGCGCGCGCGATCAGGGTGGCGCCGATGCCCGAAGGCCGGACCTGGGTGCGCTGGCGCAGCAGCAGCGGTGCGCCGATGCGCTCTTCCAGCTCGCTGATGTGCAGGCTCACCGTAGGCGGCGCCAGGTGCAGCTCGCGCGCAGCAGCGGCAAAGGAACCGAGGTCGGCGATGGCGACCAGGGTGCGCAGGCGGTCCAGGCTCAATTCACGCATTGCATGGCTCCCGTGAGAAAAATCGACATTCAGGAAAACTGAACGATCTCTTTGTGATATTCAACTTTTCCAATTATACGATTGGGTTCAACATGCAGGTCTTCGGCAAGCGCCGGCCGTTTTTCCTCGGCGCCCTTTCCTGCACTGGAGCAACCCGTGAGCACTCTTCCCCTGATCTTCATCGATGGCGACCAAGGCACCACCGGCCTGCAGATCCACGAACGCCTGCGCGGCCGCGACGACCTGCGCGTGCTGACCCTGCCGGCCGCTGAACGCAAGGATGCACGCCGCCGCGCCGAAGCCATCAACAGCGCCGACATCGCCCTGCTGTGCCTGCCGGATGCCGCCGCGCGCGAAGCCATCACCTTGATCGAGAACCCCAAGGTACGCGTGATCGATGCCAGCTCGGCCCATCGCACCAGTGCCGGCTGGGTGTATGGCTTCCCCGAACTGTCGGCAGAACAGCCGCAGGCCATTGCCCATGCACAGCGCGTGACCAATCCGGGCTGCTACCCGACCGGGGCCATTGCCCTGCTGCGTCCGCTGGTCCAGGCCGGGCTGGTGCCGGCCGATTATCCGCTGGCCATCCATGCGGTCTCCGGCTATTCCGGGGGCGGACGTACCCAGGTCGAGCAGTACGAAGGCCCCGAGGCCGCGCAAGCCGCGCCCTTCGTGCTCTACGGACTGGGCCTGGCGCACAAGCATCCGCCCGAGATGCAACTGCACGCCGGCCTCTCGCAGCGCCCGGTCTTCGTGCCCAGCTATGGCGCGTTCCGCCAGGGCATCGTGTTGTCCATCTCCCTGCAGACGCGCCTGCTGCCGGCCCACGCCACGCTGGAGACCCTGCGCGCCGCGCTGCAAGCGCATTACGCCGGTGCGCCTTACGTCACGGTGCTGGATGCGCAACAAAGCGCGGACACCGCCCGGCTCGACCCGACCCGCCACAACGACAGCAACGACATGACGCTGGGCGTCTTCGGCAATGCGCAAGAAGGCCATATCCTGCTGTGCGCCGTCTTCGACAACCTCGGCAAGGGTGCCTCCGGTGCCGCCGTGCAGAACCTGGACCTCATGCTGGGTGCACGCTGACTCGCATAGAAACACCAAGCTCATCATCACTGACCCCTGACAGGCTGGCGCTACCCACAAGGCAGCGCCCGCCGTCAAGCATCCGGCTCGTAAATTGCGGTAAAGGACTGAAGTAGCGCAAGGCAGGAAAGCGCAGGCTGTGGCATGATGGCACCTCGATTTCCCACCCAACCAGCCGGTGGCGGCCGCCCCCTCAGCAGTGATTGCCGCCCCCGCTTCGAAGCGATGTCCACCACCTTAGGCTCTATCGCGTGCAAGTATCTTGACGCGACCATCAAACTGACTCCCGTATTGCGTACCGATGGCAAATGGACGGCCTTCGTCCATATCGACCTGCCGGACCGTACCACGCATGAGTTCGGTGATTTCAAACCGGGCAATTCCAAGATGGAAACCCTGCAGAATGCCGTCACGGCGGCCGAGCAATACGTGCGCGAGCGCAAGAAAAAGTAAGTTTTTCCGCCCCTTATGGGCTTCATGAAAAACGGCCTGCATCGCTGCAGGCCGCCAGATGAGCTTCACCAGGCAGTTGCTCAGTTCATCTTCACGCCCGCCGCCTCGCTTTCCTTATAGATCGCATCGATCAGATCCTGGCCCACGCGCGCGGCCATGCTCTTGTGCACCGGCAGCAGCGCACGCCGCCATTCGGTTTTTTCTTCCTCGGTGAGCGTATAGACCCGGGTCTTGCCGCTGGCCTTGATGGCAGCCAGGGCATCGTCATTTTCCTTCTGGGCGATGGTGTTGGCATAGACCGTCGCCTCCTTCATGGCGGCCTCCAGCTGCGCGCGCACGTCCGCCGGCAGGGCCTCCCAGAACTTCTTGTTCACGATCACCGCATACCCGATGTAGCCGTGATCCGAGACCGTCAGGTTCGATTGCACCTCATGCATCTTCTGGGTATAGACGTTGGAGGGCGTATTCTCGCTGCCATCGACCACCCCGGTCTGCATGGCCTGGTACACCTCGGAAAACGCCAGCACCTGCGGATTGGCCTTGAGTGCGCGGAACTGTTCATCGAGCACCTTGGAGGACTGGATACGCATCTTCAAGGCACGGAAGTCCGCGACCTTGTGCAGCGGGCGGTTGGCCGTCATCACCTTCATGCCGTTATCCCAGTAGGCCAGGCCCTTGATCCCCCGGCTCTCCAGCCGCTCGAACAAGCCCTGCCCGACCGGTCCTTCGGTCACCCGTTTCAGCACCGCCTTGTTGGGGAAGATGTAGGGCAGGTCGAACACCTCGAACTCCTTGGCGCCCAGCGGTCCGAACTTGGCCAGCGACGGGGCCAGCATCTGGACCGAGCCCAGTTGCAGGGCTTCCAGCTCTTCCTTGTCCTTGTAGAGCGTGCTGTTGGGATAGACCTCGACCTTCACGCGGCCATTGGTGGCCTTCTCGGCCAGTTCCTTGAAGCGCTCCGCGCCCTTGCCCTTGGGCGTGTCATTGGCCACCACGTGGCTGAACTTGATGACGATGCTCTGCTGGGCCAGCGCGGGCGTGGCTGAGAGGCCCAGCGTGGCGAAGGCGCAGGCGGTCAGTGCCGCCCGCATTGTGATGATGGTCATGGATGTCTCCTCCGGGGGTGAAGCCAGAAGCCGATGACCTCGGCTTCCGGCGTTAGAACACGATCAGGTCACGCAGGCCCTCCCCGCTGTGCAGGCGGTCGAAGCCGCGATTGATGTCGGCCAGCGCCAGTCTCTCGCCCATGAGCTTGTCCACCGGCAGCTTGCCGGCCTGGTACAGGCCGATGTAGCGCGGGATGTCGCGCACCGGCACGCAGGAGCCGATGTAACTGCCTTTGACGGTCCGTTCCTCGGCCACCAGGCTGACCTGCTGCAGGGCCCAGTTCTGGTTCGGGGCCGGCAGGCCGGCGGTGACTGTCATGCCGCCGCGCCGGGTCATGCGATAGGCGGCCTCCATGGCCTGCACCGACCCGGCCATCTCGAAGGCGTAATCGACGCCACCCTTGGTGAGCGCCTTGACCTTCTCCACCGCATCCGGATCACGGGCATTGACGGTGGCCGTGGCGCCCAGTGCGCGTGCCACTTCCAGCTTGCTGTCGTGGAGGTCCACCGCGATCACCTCGCGCGCCCCCGAAGCCAGTGCGCCCAGCATGGTGCACAGGCCCACGCCGCCCAGTCCCAGCACGGCGGCCGTGGTCCCGGCCTTGACCTCGGCCGTATTGACCGCCGCGCCCACGCCGGTGAGCACGGCACAGCCGAACAGGGCTGCCTGCACGGGGTCGATGTCGGCGTCGATCTTCACGCAGGAACGGCGCGAGACCACCGCGTGATCGGCAAAGGCCGACACCCCCATGTGATGGTGCACGGGCTGCGCCCGATCCCGCAGACGGCGCTGGCCGCTCAGCAATTCACCCACGGTATTGGTGGCCGCACCCGGTTCGCACAGGGCCGGCCGCCCTTCCATGCAGGGCAGGCAGTGGCCGCAGCTGGGCACGAAGACCAGCACCACCAGGTCACCGGCGCGCAGGTCGGTCACGCCGCTGCCGACCTCGACCACTTCGGCCGAGGCTTCGTGGCCCAGTGCCATGGGCACCGGACGCGGACGCACGCCGGTGATGACCGACAGGTCCGAGTGGCACAGGCCGGCGGCTTTCATCTTGACCAGCACTTCCCCGGGGCCGGGCGGATCGAGATCGAGTTCCTCGATCTTCAGCGGCTGGCTCACCGCGAACGGGTGGGCCTCGGTCACTTCGCGCAGTACGGCGGCTTGGATTTTCATGGTGTCGTCTCCCTCCTGGTTGGAAAACGCCTAGATTACACGACCGCCATCGACCGGCACTTCCATCCCGGTCAAGAAATGCGAAGCATCGGTGGCCAAGAATACCGCCACGTTGGCCACGTCGGTGGCTTCGCACATGCGGCCCAGCGGAATGGTGGAGATGAAGCGGGCGCGATTTTCCGGGGTATCCGGCATGCCCATGAATTGCTCCAGCAGGCCGGTGGCACCCATGACCGGGCAGATGGCGTTGACGCGAATGCGGTCCGGCGCCAGTTCCACCGCCATTGACTTGGAGAGCATGTTGACCGCGCCCTTGGAGCTGTTGTACCAGGTCAGCCCCGGACGGGGCCGGATGCCGGCCACCGATCCCACATTGAGGATCACCCCGCCGCGCCCCGGCTCGCCCTGGTTGCGCTCGCGCAAGAGCGGCACCACGGCATGCGTCATGTGGAAAATGGATTTGACGTTGATGGCGAAGACCCGATCGAAAGTCTGCTCATCGACCTGCAGCATGGGCTGGTTGCGGTGGGTGGCGCCGGCATTGTTGACCACGATATCGGGAATGCCGAAGCGCTCCACGCACAGGCGCACCGCAGCCTGCACGGCGGCCGCGCTGGTGACGTCACAGGTGGCGGCGGCGGCCTTCGCGCCGAGCTGCGCAGCCAGCGCCTGTGCGCCTTCGCCGTTGATGTCGGCGATCAGGACGCTGGCGCCCTCGCGCACATAGGCGCGGGCGATTTCCGCGCCGAATCCGCCGGCCGCGCCGGTGACGATGGCGACCTTGCCTGCAAGTTGCGACATGCGATTCTCCTTACTTGAAATAGTGGACGATGGTCTTGGTGGTGCTCATCTCTTCCAGCGCCAGCAAGCCCTTCTCGCGGCCATGGCCGCTCTTCTTGACGCCACCGAAGGGCAGCTCCACGCCCCCGCCCGCGCCATAGCAATTGATGAAGACCTGCCCCGACAGCACCCGCTGCGCCAGCCGCGCCTGGCGGCCGCCGTTCTCGGTCCAGATGCCCGCCGCCAGTCCGTATTCGGTGGCATTGGCCAGGGCGATCGCATCCTCTTCGTCGCTGAAGGACATGGCCGAGAGCACCGGCCCGAACACTTCGCGGCAGGCCAGCTTGTGATCGCGCGGCACGCGGCCGAACAGCGTGGGCCGCACGAAATAGCCGTCCCCGGGAATGCCCTCTCCCAGCGCGCCCTGGGCCAGTACCGGCACGCCGGAGGCGATGGCTTCATCGATGAAGCCCTGTACCCGGTCACGCTGCTTGCGATTGACGATGGGGCCGCAATCCAGGTCCATCTCGGGCGTACCGACCCGCACCTGCGCAAAACGCTCGGCCACGCGCGCCACGAAACGATCGTAAATGGTTTCCTGGACCAGCAGGCGGCTGCCTGCGGAGCAGGTCTGGCCCGCGTTCTGGGTGATGGCCTTGACGATGACCGGCACCGCCTTGTCCAGGTCGACGTCGTCGAAGACGATCTGCGGCGACTTGCCGCCGAGCTCCAGCACACACGGAATATGATTCTTGGCCGTCGCTTCCTGCACCATCACCCCCACTTCCGGCGAGCCGGTGAAGGTGGCGAAGTCGATGCCCGGATGCGCAGTCAGGGCAGCACCGGCCTCATGGCCGAAGCCTGTGACCAGGTTCAGCGCGCCGGGCGGGAAGCCCGCCTCCAGCGCCAGTTCAGCCAGCTTGATACCGGACAGGCAGGCGTCTTCCGAGGGCTTGAGCACGGTGGCATTGCCCATCGCCAAGGCCGGCGCCAGCGAGCGCCCGAACATCTGCGCCGGATAGTTCCAGGGAATGATGTGCGCCGTCACGCCATGCGGCACGCGTACCAGGCTGACGTTGTAGCCCTCCAGATAGGGGATGGTCTCGCCGTGGATCTTGTCGGCGGCACTGCCGTAGAACTCGAAGTAACGCGCCACCACCTTGACGTCATTGCGCGCCACGGTGATGGGCTTGCCGGTATCGCGCGCTTCCAGTTGCGCGATTTCTTCGGCATGCGCCAGGATCAGCTCGCCCAGGCGCATCAGCAGGCGTCCGCGCTCGGTGGCCGTCAAACGGCCCCAGTCGCCGGAGAGCGCGCGTCGCGCCGCTGCGACCGCCAGGTCGATATCGGCCTTGCCGCCGCGCGAGATCTCGGTGAACACCTCGGCATGGCTGGGATCGATCACGTCGATGGCCTGGCCATCTTGAGCCGCCTGCCAGCGGCCATCGATCAACAGGGTCTTGGGGGAACTCATGGCGTCTTCCTCAAATGGGTAAGCAGACCGCCGATACCCGGCCTGCGTTGTAGAAAAAAATTCTTCAATGGGCCAGGATTGGTTCGCCGTTGGCGACCAGTTCGCCGCGTTCCAGCATCAGGGTGGCATCAGGCAGGTCGCGCAAGAGGCTGCGATTGGATTCGGTCACCACCACGCAGACCTGGCTGTCGATCTCGCGCAGGCGGCGCAGGGATTCACCGTATTGCGTGGCCAGTACCGGTGCCAGGCCCTGGAAGGGTTCATCCAGCAGCACCAGGCGGGTGCCAGCCATGAGAGCGCGTCCCAGCGCAGCGATCTTGCCCTGCCCGCCGGAGAGCGCCGCGCCCGAACGCGGCAACATCTCCTTGAGCTGCGGCACCACCTCCACCGCCTTCTGCAGGCGGCGGTCGGTCTCGGACCGGGACAGCCCCAGCACGTCGCACGGCAGGCGCAGGTTGTCTTCCACGCTCAGGGTCGGGAACATCACCCGGTCTTCCGGTGCATAGCCGATGCCCAGCGCTGCGCGGCCATGGGCGGGCACGCTGGCCAGGTCCTGCCCGGCAAAGTGGATGCTGCCTTCCTGCAAGGGCAGCAAGCCCATGATGGCGCGCAGCAAGGTGGTCTTGCCGGCGCCGTTGCGGCCGACCACGGCCAGCAGTGCACCGGCCTCGAAATCGGTCTCGATCTGGCGCAGCACGGTGATGCCGGCGATGCGTGCGCTGATGCGATGGATCTTCAGCATCTCATTCCCCTATGACGTTGCGGCGGATCTCGGGATTACCCAGTACCTCGGCCGGCTGGCCATCGGCTGCGATGCGCCCGGAGATCCAGGCGGCCACGCGGGTGGCGTAGCGGGTGACGATGTCGACATCGTGTTCGACGAAGATGGAGGTGATCTTCTGCTCGTCCAGCACGCGCATGATGATGGCCATGAGTCCGTGCTTCTCTTCGGTGGAGACACCGCTGGTCGGTTCATCCATGATCAGCAGCTTGGGTTGCAGCACCAGGGCCATGGCGATGTCGAGCAGCTTGCGCTGGCCTTCGGGCAGCAAGGCGCACAGATCATCGGCACGCTGGCGCAGGCCGACCAGTTCCAGGATGCGGTCGATTTCGCTGTCCGGCAGCACCCGCGCCAGCGGGGTCCACAGCCGCAAGACGCCGCTGCGGCCGGCGGCCGCCAGGCGGATGCAGTCGCGCACCGTATGCTCCAGGAACAGCTGCGGCAACTGGAAGGATCGGCCTATGCCGCGCTGGACGATGGCACGCGGCGCCATGCGGGTGATGTCGCGGCCATCGAAATGGACGCTGCCGCCGGTGGGCTGGATGAAACCGGTGCAGATGTTGATGAAGG
>Ga0187843_10002756_pt1 | contig 10454 bp, 4 predicted proteins | sample SpaLakP09_SKY_43_FD_134516 | JGI IMG/M metagenome (GOLD analysis project Ga0187843, IMG submission 134516) | Oligotrophic lake water microbial communities from Sparkling Lake, Wisconsin, USA - SP09_SKY_43 | ecosystem: Environmental > Aquatic > Freshwater > Lake | place: USA: Sparkling Lake... | reverse complement strand
ACTAAACGCCAACTTGGATATGTTGCGTGTGCGTAATGCATGTTACTTTACTGGATTTACTTTTAGAGATAATCTAAACATCAACGGAACACCTCAATTCACATTTGATTATGCCGTGAGTTTTGATGACCCCGCTGACACAAACTGTGATAGAACAGGCTATACAAACATGCCTGACACCCGTCCCACTATTACAATATCCCCTTACATTCAAAACTGTAGTATTATCAGTTTCTTAGGTGGTAATGGAGTATTAGTCGACGGTAACAAAGTTAACTCACCGAACAAGCCAAAAAACCCAAATGAAGTAGAAAATCCAGTAGAAGGTCCAGAACCAGAGCAAGGCAAGTCCATGGTGGCCAACGCCTTTACCATGTTGAGCTTTGGTGGTACAGGGTGGCGTGTGATCAACGATGCTTATGCACAAATTGTTAGCTGCTTCCAAATCTTCTGCTTAAATGGTAGCTATTGTCAAAGCGGTGGATATTTAAGTATTACCAATAGTGCTACTAACTTTGGTAAGTATGCACTCAGAGCCAGCGGATATAGTCCCAACGCATTTTCCTTTAACAGAGGTATAGTAGTTGGTACTGGTACTGCCGGCGCACAACAGACGATTCAAGCAATTGGTTTTGGACAGCTGCCTGTGCAAGACTATGTAATTAGGTTTAGAGATACTGCATATAAAAATGCCTATTTTGATCTATTAGAGAACAAAGCTAGATTACAAACGGCAGTTATAGATTGGATTGCCACACAGGTCAGTGGAAATATTAGTCCATTTACATCAGGGTTTGTCTATGATGTAGATAAGTGCCGTAGGGATGTTGGGTTACTAGTTGAAGCAGTGGCTAACGATGTGTTAACAGGCGGCAATAGTAGATCAGTAGAGGCCGGTCTAAGTTATGCTGCTGCTGACGTGGCTGCATTAACAGCACAAAAACTTCAAAACATAGCAGCATTTGAATACTTGAAACAAGAGGCTATGGCCGTTGTTGTAGATTTGGGCATAGATTTTATCGTAGAACAAAAGTTTGACATTATTATTGACATCATAGATGATCCTGCATCGGCTCCAGTTAGTATATCTTATAGTAATGTAGGAGATATTTCGGCTAACTATCAACCTATATCAGCTGGTGATTATGTAAATTTTAATGCTAACACTTCAGTTGATCCTAATGATAATGTGTTTAATGTTACTGGACACGGATTATTAAACGGTCAAAAAATAATTTATAACAGTAATACATTCGCAACTATACCTGGCCTAACAAATGAACAAACCTATTATGTAGATTTTAAAACCGTAAATCAATTTGGCTTGTTCTACGACAACAGCTTAACCTCTAGAGTTAATATATTAGGTACCAGCACTGGTCAACAAAGATTCATTAAGAACGTCAAAGAGTTTTATGTAGATGCAATTGTTGACAGTCACACTGACTATCAAAAATTAACCTTAGATGCAGGTGATTATAAATTTATCACAGGTAGAGTAATAGAAGGTGAAACTGGTGGCAGTCCAAACAGAGCATATGTTTATACTTACGATCCATTAACATATGAACTAATAGTCAGTTTAGATTATGTTACTGTAAACAATGTAATATCAAGAAGACCGTTTAATGATACTAGTATTATCAATTATGATCATTCAACTGTACCTAACAGTGGTATTGCTGTCACAGCTTATGATTCCGTTAATACACTTTACACAGTAAGTGTAAAAATATTGCCAGTGACCAATGGCACACAATTAATAAACTTAGGCAACTTACCAGAGAAACAGATTTGGTTACATCGACCCAGTATTGTTAACAGCAGTAGCCACTCTTGGGAGTATGCGGGTTCAGGTACGGACTATAATGCTTTACCACAAAACGGTGGTAAAGGTGATCCTGATTACGAACAATTTAGTGACCTTCCTGGCAGAGTATATACTTCAGGTACTAACGAACTTGGTGACTTTAAAGTTGGCGACTTTATCAAAGCTGAAAACAAAACTGGTAACGTAACATTTACTAATACGGTTACAATTGGTGCGCTGGCAGCATTGAGATTGGCTGTGGGTAATGTTACTATTGAAGAGTTTAGTACAGATATTGGCTTAGGTGATAATGAAGTAGGTGGGCCAAAGGACACAAGACTAAGCACACAATTGGCAGTAAAGAGTTATCTAGCAAATAGACTGGGCGACTTTATTGACAAGCGTGTTAGTACAAACAATGTGTCTGGTGCTATTCCACAGTTGAACAGCTTGGGCCAACTTAATGCAGATTTGATCCCACCAGTTAGAAACTTCCTAAGTTATCGTAGTCAAGGCTATAATAGTAGATTAGTACAAGTTGAAAATATTCCAGCAGTAAATCTCTTAAACGGAGACCTTGCTACAGAAACATATAGCATACAGGAATTGACTTTGAATCGTGCTATAACAGCAGCAGATAGCACAATAGTTGTACAAAATACCACAGGAGCCAAAGGTGTTATCATAGGCAATGTGGCTGCTGCAACTGTAATAACTGTGGGTAGCTATTTAAAATCTACTTTCAATGCTGCCTTTAATACCACAGACACACTGGTAATTGGTGGTGACAGTACTCCAAGCGACACTAATCAATCAGTCACTCCTAGTAATGTAGGCCCAATTACTACTGGACAAACTGTTAACTATATTTTATCTGAACAAGAGCCTAGTCAATTTTTAGTATTAGATCCTTCAAAAAATTATGATTTTACAGGCATAACATCAGTAGTTGGTGCTAATTATCAAGCAATAGGAACTGTCACTGATACAGTATACGGTGTACTTTATTCACTTGATAATACAAATATTGTAGGTGGTTCTGGATATACACCAGCATCAGGGTTCCAAGTTTATACTAACGTGCCTTTAGTATCAATTACTGGAACTGGCACAGGAGCCATAGCAGACATCACAGTAACTAATGGTGCAGTTACTAATGTCTACATGGTTAGAGGTGGTAGTGGTTATGATGTTAACGATCAAATACGTGCAGCCTATACTGATATTGGTGGTACATATGCTGTTCAATTTAGTATTAGAGTAACTAGCATACAAAAAAGACTATATGTGGATATTGTAGGTTCACAAAAGTTTACAGCAAGTAGTATTGTTCCAGAATATATCTACGATAACAACGCACTAACCAAAACTGTCACTTTAACTACAAACTCAGTAAAGTCATTCAATGCAGCTTCAGTAGGCGGCAATGTTGACTACATTAACAGTAGAATAACTATTAGCAGTCATGGATTTGCCAATGGTGATCCTGTAAAATATACATCATCACCGAATATTAATATAGGCGGCTTAGTTGGTAGCAGTGTCTATTATATTAAAGTGTATGACAGTAACACAGTTGAATTATGTACTGATTACACAATACAAAATAAGATTGCATTTGTTAGTAGTGGCACAGGCACACAAAGTTTGACTGTGAGTGCTGTTGACGTAATCAAAGATACCATATACTTACCCGCACACGGATTTAGCACAGGTGATCCTATTTGTCTAACAGGCTCATCATTGCCAAATGGCATACCATCTGGTAATTTTTATTTTATTGGATCTGTGACTACAAACAGTTTTACCCTACATCAATTAAAAGCAGATGCATTATCTAGTATAAATGGACAGACTTTTAATCCTATTAACTTATCCAGTACTGGCAGTAGTTCAGCTACATTTACTTTACAAAATGTACAAATTACGTCAGTGGTTAATACTGGATCTACGTTGGCTATTAACTGGAGCAGTCTAAGCGCCAATAACATTGATGCTAGCAACATAGTTAGCGGTATAATCAATACCAGTAGACTGGCCACTGGTACAGCCAATACTGGAACTTTCCTCAGAGGTGATAGCAGTTGGGCTCGAGTTGTTCAAACTTTAAAAACAGGCTCTAATAGTCCTTTAAGTTTAACAGGTGATTTTTTCACAAACGGCAGCACTAACAATTTCTATGCTGATGTTACATTAAACATTGATCCAGTAGATGGAACTCGTGGTGATTTATTGTACTCCAACAGTGGCGTAGCGGCATTTAGTAAAAGTCAATTTACTATAGGTGATGGAGTTACTGTTGGCAAAGTCTTTATTAAAGACAACGTGATTGATGCTGCCACAGTAAACGGAAATAATAGTACCTACTTATTAGATTCAATTAATCATACTACTCAACCAGTTAACAAGGGCGGTACTAATTTAACCAGCTATACTAGTGGCGATATGATCTATGCTAATGCTACTAGTTCTTTTGGTAAGTTAAACATTGGCTCAGCAAATAAGATTTTAGTTAGTACAGGCTCTGCACCAAGTTGGAGTGACAGTCTTAATTTTAAAGACTTAACTGTTGATGGTAATGTCAACTTAGGTGGAATAGTTACAATAACTTCTGGCAAACTTACCATAGCTGATAAAAATATTCAATTAGGTGTAGTATCCGCAGCAAGTAACAAAACTGGCGTAATTGCTGATGCTGCCAGCTTGTCAACAATTACCGGATTAGTCAGCACTGCTGGAATAACTGGCGGAATGTTGTTGACTAGGATCAGCGGCACTGGAGCATTTGGATCTAATGCCAGAGTAGTTGACGTATTGAACACTACGTCGATCACCTTCCAAGCAGACAATGCCAATACTATAGGCCCAATTACATTTAACATTGGTGGTGTGTCGGACTACACAGCAGACAACGGTGGGCTTACTGTAAAGGGTGCTGATGATAAAACCTTTGTTTGGAAAAGAGCAACATCATCTTGGACCAGCAGTGACAATTTGGATTTGACTGTTAGTAAAGTCTATAAGATTAATGGAACAGAAGTACTATCAGCTTCAAGTTTGGGTTCAGGAGTAACTGGATCTAGTTTAACCACAGTAGGCAAATTGGTACTGGTACATGGCAGGGAACTATTGTTGCCCCTACATATGGTGGTACTGGCGTTAACAATGGTTCTAGTACATTGACCTTAGGTGGGAGTTTGTCTACCACAGGAGCATATAGTACTAATTTAACAGCTACAGCTACAACCAATATAACATTACCAACAACAGGCATTTTGGCTACATTAGACAATATTGAAACATTTGCCAATAAGACATTAACCAGCCCAACTATCACAGGCACTGGATCGATTGCTGCTGGTGTAATAACTTTAGACACTGACACTGTACTAATTGATTCAAATACATTGACCACAACTACTACAGCAACAAATCAAGTAGCAGCCACAGTAAATGGTGTAAAATATAGAACTGTTGAATTTACAGTGTCAGTGACTAGCGGGGCATTTTATCAAGCCATTAAGATTTTAGCTGTACATGATGGTGCTTCAGTATTTTTAACTCAATATGGTGAAATATTATCCAATCCTAGTCAATTATTGGCCACATTCACTGCTGAAATATCATCTAATAACGTTAGATTATTGACTACTCCAGTGTTTAATGACACTGTTTACAAGGTTGCAATCAATGCAATTTCGATATAACAATAAATATACTACTATATAACTCGGGATTAAAAAATGGCAACTACTAAACGATTTGTATCGAAAAATGGATTAGACAATAATGGCAATAGTATCACGAATCTAGGAACTAATGGCTCATCACTAACTTTAAATGGTGCATATGCTATTACGCTAACTAGCACTGGTGCAACTGGGGTTACATTGCCTCTAACAGGCACATTAGCCACATTATCAAATACGGAAACATTTACTAGTAAAACAATTGCCAGCACTGGTCTTAATTTTGCAGGATCTACTAGTGGCAATACTTCAGTCCAAGCCTCTGCCACAGCGTCAGGTACATTGACATTACCAGCAACCACTGACACATTGGTTGGTAAAGCTACCACTGATACATTTACCAACAAAACATTTAATACAGCTGGAACAGGCAATGTATTACAAATTAACAGTACAGGGGTAAGCGCGGTAACTGGTACAGGTAATACCGTTGTATTATCTACGAGTCCTTCACTAACAACGCCTACATTAGGAGCTGCCACTGCTACAACAATCAATAAGGTCACAATAACAGCGCCAGCAACTGGTTCAACATTGACCATTGCTGATGGTAAAACTTTAACCGCCAGCAATACATTAACATTCACTGGCACTGATACAAGTAGTGTGGCATTTGGCACAGGTGGTACAGTTGTTTACACTAGTAATAAACTATCAGTACATGCATCTACTACATCAGCTGAACTTGCTGGTGTAATCAGTGATGAAACTGGTAGTGGAGAATTGGTATTTGGAACTAGTCCTACCTTTACTACCACTATAGACGGTGGTGCTACATTTGGTGCATTTGCCAGTTCAACAGCATTAACTGTTGGTTATACTGGAACAGCAGCCAGTACTACGAATATTTCAAATGGTATGAATGCCAGTGGCGTAACCAAAATAGTTAACATTGGTACAGGCGGAGCAGCGGGTTCTACAAGTAATGTAAACATAGGCAGTCCTAATGGAGGTACTACCACAGTCAATTCTAATTTAAGTGTAGCCGGCAATGCTGTAGTTACAGGAAATTTAACAGTTAATGGTACTACTACTACATTCAATACTAATGTAATGTCAGTGGATGATAAAAATATAGATTTAGGTTCAGTTGCAATAGTAAGTGTAACAGGTACTATAACAGCTGGATCAGCCGTTGTTACAAGTCTGGCCAGTACAGCAAATATTATTCCTGGTTCGACAGTTACTAGTTTAACTAGTGCAGGCACAGTCACACTACCAGCAAGTACAACTGTTTTATCGATTGATAGCGCAACGCAGATTACATTAAGCCAAGCATTAACAGGAACAGGATCAGCAGCAGCAGCAATTTTAAATATATCCGGGGCAACAGATGCTACTGCTAACGGTGGCGGTATCACACTTAAAGGTGCTACAGATAAAACTATCACTTGGGACAGCTCAAATACAAACTGGACCAGCAGTGAGCATTGGAATATTGCTTCAGGCAAATCCTTTAAGATCAATAATGTCAGTGTACTCGATGCTACAACATTGGGTTTAGCAGTAGTTAGTTCAAGCCTAACTTCAGTAGGCACAATTGGCACAGGTGTTTGGCAAGGTACTATAGTTAATTCCACATATGGCGGTACCGGAGTTAATAACGGCGGACGTACATTAACAATCAGTACAGGCAATTTAACATTAACTGCTCAATCAGGCGGATCTAGTGTAACAGTACCAAGTACAGGCACATTGGCTACACTGGCTGGCACTGAAACGTTCACTAACAAAAGTTTAAGCGATAGCACAACATATTTTATAGATGAAGTTGATGCCACTAAAAGAATGCAGTTTCAACTCAGTAGCATTGGAGCGTCAACTACTCGTACATTAACAGTTCCAAACGTAAATGGTACTATTGTGACCACTGGGGATACCGGCTCAGTAACTGATACTATGTTAGCTGGTTCAATATCTAATAGTAAACTAACTAATAATAGTATTACAATCAACGGAAGTGTAGTTAGTTTAGGTGGTAGTGTAACAGTATCGGCCATAGCAACAGCAGCATTGACTATTGGCACAGGACTGAGTGGCAGCAGTTATAACGGATCAAGTGCAGTAACTATTGCCATAGATAGTAGTGTTGTAACATTAACTGGTACACAGACATTAACTAATAAGACTTTGACAACTCCAGTTATTAGTTCAATCTCTAATACTGGTACATTGACATTGCCCACGAGCACTGATACTTTAGTTGGTAAAGCCACTACTGATGTGTTTACTAATAAGACATTTGACACAGCTGGTACTGGTAATGTATTCAAAATTAACGGAACACAAGTAAGTGCTATAACTGGTACTGGTTCAGCTGTATTAGCTACAAGTCCTACCATTAGTGATCCAATAATTTCTGGTACTGGAACAATTGCTGCGGGCAGTATTACTATTGATAGTTTATTATTAGAGGATACTGCTACACTTAGTGCAACTACCACAGGAGCCAATCAAGTAATTGCTCAATTGGCCATTGCCACATATAGAAGTGTAGAATTTTTAGTTTCGATTACGTATAGTACTAGCTATCATTTGACCAAAATTTTAGCCATACATGATGGTACAACAGTATATATGACACAGTATGGTGAGATATTTTCATCAGCTAGTTTGGCTACATTTGATATAGATATATCTGGAGGTAATCTTAGATTATTAGCTAGTCCAGTAGCTGCATCAGCAGGAACACCAACAGTATTTAAAGTGGCCACAAGAGCAATAGCAGTTTAAATAGCTTAAAATTTGAGGAAAAGGGAATCAAATGCCGGCAACCAAAAAGAGTTTTTCAGTAAAGAGTGGATTAGATGCAAACGCCAACTCTATTAGTAATTTAGGTGCATCTAGTTCGTCTTTGGCACTCAGCGGAGGACATTCTGTTGTACTAACCACAAGTGGTGCAACCACATTAACATTGCCAACTTCAGGGACTTTATACGCTAGTGGAGGAGCATTAGGCACACCGGCAAGTGGGACATTATCAAATTGTACTTTTCCCACATTAAATCAAAATACCACAGGTAGTGCTGGCTCAGTAACGAATTCATTAACTATTAGCAGTCCGTTAAGTGGTACTAGTTATAACGGATCGGCAGCAGTTTCTATTGGATTGGCCAGTGGATATGGCGATACACAAAATCCATATGCTAGTAAGACAGCTAACTATATTTTAGCTGCACCTAATGGTTCAGCTGGTGTTCCAACATTTCGTGCTATTGTTGCCGCAGACATACCCACATTAAATCAAAACACAACTGGTACTGCTGGTTCGACTACCACTGTTACTACCGGCGGCAGTGTAACAACTACTACCATATCATCAGGTGCAGCAGCCACAGCGGGTACAATAACTGGAGATTGGAGTTTAGGATCTGGTAGTAAATTACGTGCTACATACGCTGACTTAGCAGAAAATTATGTATCTGATCAAAGCTACGATTATGGTATTGTATTAATGATTGGCGGTGACGAAGAAGTTACTATAGCTGCTGAAGATACACAACGGCTTGCTGGTGTAGTATCACAAAATCCAGCATATTTAATGAACAGTGAGTGTGAAGGTAAACATGTTGTAGCAATTGCTCTACAAGGAAGAACTCCAGTGAGAGTTATGGGTAAGGTAAATAAAGGCGACTTCTTAGTATCAGCAGGCGACGGATATGCCAAAGCCACTGACAATCCTAGAATCGGTTCTATCATTGGCAAAAGCCTAGAATCATTTGATGGCCAATATGGCATGGTAGAAGCAATGGTCGGACGTCTATGAAAACTTTATTATTGGCTTTGTTAATGGGCATAAGCTTGCCCAGTTTTGCTTGGAATCAAACACAGCCTTTACCCTTAGAGCGTTGTCAAGTTCATAGCCCATATGGCTTTGCCCAAACAACTAAATCTTTACAACCTATTTGTCGTAGAGCATATCTAAGTGCATACGATGCAACAGCTAAGATCCCAGCTTATGTAGCTTATACACTAACACCCGCTAATGCATTAGGTTGTGTGGAACGTACTAATGCGTTTGTAGCTGATGCCAGTGTGTCAAACGGTCCAAAGCCAGATGAGTATGTAGGCACAGGCTATGACAAAGGCCATGCTGCTCCAGATGGTGATATGAGTTGGGACCAGCAAGTGGAATACGAAAGTTTTCTAATGACCAATATGTATCCACAACTTGGTGGATTGAACAGAGGCATTTGGAAATTATTAGAAACCAGTATAAGAGGATGGGCTGTTCAAACTAATCAAAACTATACAATATATGTAGGTGCCATATATACTGCCCAAGATAAAAAAATTGGATCGGGTATTGTTGTTCCGTCCAGCTTTTATAAGATTGTGATCAACAATCAAACTAATGAAATTGCAGGATGGCAATTCCCACATGCTGGCGGATTGGGCACTGATCTCACAAAGTTTAGACAGCCTATTGTACAGATTGAACAAGCAGCAGGCATACAATTTGCTTTTCCTGATAGTTCAGTAGAGTTACAGCCAGGCAGGGAATGGGCAGTAAACTTTGGAGCACTGACTAAGTCAAAACGTGCTAAGTGCGGGAGCAACTAATGCCAGGAGCAGCTTTATCTAACGGTGCAAGTAGTGTAGCAGCCACTGATGGCGCAAGGGGATCCGCCTGTGGCAGAAACGTATGGAATTGGAACACACCGACCACGCAGGCCAGTGTATCAGGAAGCGGCGACGTTTTGGTAAACGGAATTGGTGTTGTAAGAGATGGCGACACTATGACAACACATCCAGATGGTGTGCCATGTGTACCGGCCCCAGTAAATCATACCCCCACATTAAATACGTTTAGTTCAACAGTATTTGTCAATGGACGTGGCATGGGAAGAATAGGTGACACATATAATTCAGATGGACATTATAGCCATACTATT
>Ga0187843_10002754_pt1 | contig 10455 bp, 6 predicted proteins | sample SpaLakP09_SKY_43_FD_134516 | JGI IMG/M metagenome (GOLD analysis project Ga0187843, IMG submission 134516) | Oligotrophic lake water microbial communities from Sparkling Lake, Wisconsin, USA - SP09_SKY_43 | ecosystem: Environmental > Aquatic > Freshwater > Lake | place: USA: Sparkling Lake... | reverse complement strand
GCCGAGGTCGGTGTACGAGGTGGTGGCGACGCCGCTGACGGTGGTGACCGGCAAGGCGCGTATCGCCTCGCCGGTCACCACCGTCAGCGGCGTCGCCACCACCTCGTACACCGACCTCGGCTGCGGTGGCGTCGATCCGGTCACCGCCTCGTTTGTCGCCAATGGCGTCACCCTCAGCAGCAGCGCCAACCTGACGGTGCAAGCCGCCACCGCCGGCCAGCTGGTGTTTGTCTCGGCGCTGCCGCAGAACATTTCGCTGAAAGGCACCGGCGGCGCCGGCCGTCAGGAAAGCTCGACCGTTACCTTCAAGGTACTGGATCGCAATGGCAATCCGGTGTCCGGCCAGGCGGTCAACTTTACGCTGAACACCACCGCCGGCGGCCTGTCGCTGAACCCGGCCAGCGCCACTACCGGCGCCGGCGGCCTGGTCACCACCACGGTGGCATCTGGCACCGTCAACACGCCGGTGCGGGTCACGGCGGCGCTGCCGGGCACCGCGCTCAGCACACTGTCCGACCAGCTGGTGGTGTCCACCGGCGTGCCGGACCAGAACAGCTTCTCGCTCAGCGCCGTCACCAAAAACGTCGAGGGCGGCCAGTACAATGGCTGCGCCGATCCGTCCGGCACCATCGTCACCGCGCGCCTGGCCGACCACTTCCACAATCCGGCGCCGGATGGCACCGCCGTCAGCTTCACCGCCGAGGGCGGTTCGATCGACGCTTCCTGCCTGACCGGCCTGACCAGCACCACGCTGACCGACGGCACCGTGATCACGCAAAAAGGCACACCGGGTGAATGCACGGTGCGCTTCTGCTCGGGCAATCCGCGCCAGACCGACGGCCGCATCACCGTTCTGGCCTATGCGCTGGGCGAGGAAAGCTTTGTCGACAGCAACGGCAACAACCGTTACGACGCTGGCGAACCGTTCACTGACCTGGGCGATCCATTCCGCAATGACCGCGCTGTGACCGACGCCAACGCCAACGGCATCGACGATGTCTGGAAGAGCGGCAACGCCACCCGCGCCAGCGGCGAGCAATACATCGACTCCAACGGCGACGGCAACTGGAATGCCAGCGGCGACGGCGTCTACAACGGCGTACTGCGCGCCGTGCCGAACACCGCCATCAATAGCACCGTGCATGTGCGGCAATCGATGGTGATGGTGATGTCCAACAGCGGCGCCGCCATTTCGCTGCTGGAACAGTCGCCGGTGACCGGCCTGGCGCTGGCGCACTGCAATACCGGCACCGTGTTCAACAACGATACCCGTACCTTCCACTTCGCCATCCGTGACAATAACCCGACGGTGTTTGCCAACAACCGCCAGTCGGCCCACGCTGGCGATCCGCTGTGGCTGTTTGACCGGCCAGGCAACCCGCTGCCGGCCGGCACCCGCATCACCTTCATCACCTCGAATGGTGTGCTGGGCACCCCGGCCACCGTGACGGTGCCGAGCACCAACGCGGCCGACTCCAATGCCTGGGTCTACACCGTGCAACTGGTCAGCGATGCGGGCCAGGCGCCGGACACGCTGTTGTGCAGCAACGCCGTCACCAGTGGCGCCTTGACCATTACGGTCACTACGCCCAACGGCACCATCACCAGCGCCAGCTTCCCCGTCACCGACTAAGCCCCGCTACTGGTAAAAAAAATGCCGCCAAGTCTCAGACCTGGCGGCATTTTTCATTTCAGCCCGCAGCGTTACTACTTGGCTGGCGCGTCCTTCACGTACTTGTCAAACCAGCGCAGCATCTCGTACACCAGTTGCTCGTTCGATTCGCGCGCGGCGTACCAGTGCGGTTCGTGCGGCAGCATCACCAGGCGGGTCACGCCGCCATTGCCGCGTATCGCTTCAAACAGCTTGACCGATTGCAGCGGCGTGGTGCCTGGGTTGGCATCATCGCCACCATGGACGATCAGCAGCGGCGTCTTCAGCTTGTCGGCATAGAAGAAGGTCGAGGCCTTGGTGTAGACCTCCGGCGCTTCCCACACCGAGCGGCGCTCGTTCTGGAAACCGAACGGCGTCAGCGACTTGTTGTACGAGCCGCTGGTGGCCGCGCCGGCGCGGAACAGGTCGGAGTGCGCCAGCAGGTTGGCGGTCATCAGCGCGCCGTGGCTATGGCCGGTCACGCCGACACGGTTCGGATCGGTCACGCCCAGACGCACGGCCTCATCCACCGCAGCCTTGGCGTTGGCCACCAGCTGCTCGGTGTAAGTGTCATACGCCTTGCGCGGATCGCCGACGATCGGGAAGGCTGCGCTGTCGATGATGGCATAGCCAGACAACAGCAACAGACGGTACTGGCGCAAACGCGTGAAGGTGGCTTGCGAACCGGTGGTCTGGCCCGCCTTGGAGGCGTCCGCATAATCCAGCGGATAGGCGTTCAGGATGGTCGGCAACGGCGTGCCTTCCTGGTAGCCCGGCGGCGTGTACAGCGTGAACGACAGGTCAATGCCATCAGCACGTTTGTATTTCACCAGACGTTTCTTGATGCCGCGCACTTGCGGCACCGGATCGACCAGATGGGTCAGCGCCACGCTGGACGATGCGTAGATTGGCTCGCCTGCTTCAGCGGTGCTGGCCGCGCCCAGCGTGCGCAGCATAGCGTTCGGCGTATCTTGCGGCGACTGGAACCAGGTCAGCAGGCGGCCTTCGTTATTGCCGGCAAAGCCGATGAACTGTTCATACGAAGTCTTGGTGCTGCGGAACAGGCGTTCCGTCTGCTGCGTCTTCAGGTTGAACTTGTCGAGGAAAGGACGGTCGCCATCCGGTGATGCGCCGGCGCCGGACAGATAAATCGTGTCGCCCTGCAGACGCACCACCGGGTAGCCGTTCGCCAGACGGCGGCGCACCGGCAGGCCCGGATTGGCGTATTTCTCGTCGCTCGACTGGTCCCAGATCAGGCGGCGCGAATTCTGCGCATCGTCGATGTTGATTTGCCAGGTGCGCTGCCATTTGCGGTTGACGTCGTAGTCGCTCAGCAGCGCCACGCCGGCCTGCTCGCTCCACGCCAGGCCGCCGAAGCGCTGTTCGGTGCGGGTGATTTCCACCGGCGCATTGGTGAACGGCGCCTTCAGCAGCATGACCTTGTCGCGTTCGCTGGCCTTCGTGTTCGGATCGCCGCCATCCAGCGCTTCGACCCAGACCAGCGCGGCCGCTTCGGTCGGACGCCAGCTGAAGTTGCGTGGGCCGGTCGGCACGCCACGGTTCGGCACGCGGTCAGCCAGCGGCAGCGCGGCGATTTCACGCAGCACCGGATTGCCGTCCTTGTTCGGACGCTGGGCCAGATCCCACAGGTCGATCTGTTTCGGGAAACGGTCGAAGGTGGTCACATAGGAATACGGCGGACGGATTTCCGTCACCACCACATGGCGGCCATCCGGCGCCACGTCCAGCTCTTCGTACAGGCCCGGCTTGCCGATCGGCGTGATCTTGCCGCTGGCCGCATCCACCAGCGCCAGCTGCGAGGTGCCGTAGTAGTTGAACAGTTCTTCGTCGTGCTTGTTGCGCAGCGTGTCGCGGTTTTCGTAGGTGCTGCTCTGGCCTTTCTGGCCCAGCGACTCCTGGATGCCCGGACCTTCCGAACCGGGCGCCTCGGCCGGCGGCGCCTTGCGCGCCACCACCTGCTTGATCAGCAGGGTCTTCTGGTCCGGCATCCATTGCACCTGGTCGCCAAACATCTGGTTCAGGCGCACGTTGGGCAGACGGCGGACGGCGCCGGTTTTGGCATCGCCGACCCACAGCTCGACTGCGCCGGCGGTGACGTTTTCAAACGCGAAGCGCTGACCGTCGGCGCTCCACATCGGGCGGCGCGGGCAGGCATCGGCGCCAGCTGGCAGCTTGACGGCAATCGATTTGCCATCGGCAACCTGTACCAGGTCGACGGCGCTGACGCACGGCGGAATGCCGTAGCCGCCGGGCGTATCGTGCTGGCTGTGGTTGCCTGGCTCGATGCGTACGCCGGCCAGGCGCAGGAACGGGGTCGCTACCTTGGCGATCGACGGATAGTCCTGCTGGGTCACCAGCATCAGCTTGTCGCCAGTCGGGCTCAACGACGGCGACGGTGGCGCTGGCGCGCGCATAACGTCGAGGATTTCTTTGGGCGGCTGGTTATAGACGCTGATGACTGCCGCAGCCGGCGTGGCAGCCGGCGCAGAGGCGGCGCTGGCGGCGGTACTTATTCCAGCGGCGATGGCGGCGCTAACCAGTGTGCGTAACAGGTGTGGTCCCTGCATGGTAATTCTCTCCCGAGTGGATGAAACGATATGAGTCAACAGAACATTAGGCCACGAAAACATTTCTGGAGCAACAATAAATTGTTGCAGTTTAGTTGCATCTGCGCGACATCACCAGCTTGCAACACTGGCCCCTTGCAAGTTGCTAAAGTTGCTGCCCCAGGTAGGCCGCGCCGGGAATCTTCGCTACACTCAATGTGTGCTTGCTGCTCAGCCTAAAACGTTGACGTGTTCATCGGGGGGTATCACCATGGAATATGCCGATGGTCGTCTACATGCGCGACCCGACCTGCTGCGGCAAATTCCGCACCAGCGCCAGCCTGCGCTGGACTGCGGCACTCACCAACTGTCGTTTGCCGACGGCCGCAAGGCGGTGCTGCACGTGCCGCCGCACCTCGATTCAGGCGCCGGCGCCGGCGGCGCACCGCTGCATTTGCTGGTGCTGCTGCATGGCGCTGGCGGCCAGCATGGCGGCGGCGACCACATCGCGCTGGCGCATGCGATCCGCCACGGCGCGCTGCTGCTGATCCCCGAGGCGCTGTCGAGCAGCTGGGATTTTCTGCGCGGCGGCTTCGGCGCCGACCTGGCCTTTCTCGACCGCGCGCTGCTGTGGACCATGCAGCGCTATCAGGTGGACGAACAGGCGATGGCGATCGCCGGCTTTTCGGACGGCGCCTCGTATGCGCTGTCGGTGGGCTTGATGAACGGCCATCTGTTCCGCGATATCGTGGCGTTTTCGCCCGGCTTCATGGCGCCGCTGCGGCGCGAGGGGCAGCCGCGCGTGTTTGTCGCGCACGGCAAGGAAGACCCGGTGCTGGGGGTGCAGCGTGGGCGCGACATCGCTCAGCGGCTGGCGCAGGAAGGCTATCAGGTCAGCTACGAAGAATTCGACGGCGCCCACATCGTCTCGCCGCCGCTGGCCCGCGCCGTCCTGCAGCGTCTGGCAACCTGAGCGTCGCACCGACGGAAGCCGGTACGACGTCAAGCCAGGCTGACGCGGTTGCGGCCTTCGGACTTGGCCACATACAGCGCCTTGTCGGCCGCCTCCACCAGCATGCTGGCCAGATGTTCGCCACGCTGTGGCGCGATGGTGGCCACGCCCGCGCTCAGGGTCACGTGGCCGAACGGGCTGCCGTTGTGCGGCATCTGCAAATTCTGCACCGCCGCGCGGATGCGCTCGGCCACCGCCTGCGCGCCGGCCAGATCGGTATTCGGCAGCAGGATGCCGACCTCCTCGCCGCCATAACGCGCGCTCAGGTCGCCGGGCCGCTTGGGCGTCAGCGCGCGGATCAGCTTGCTCACCGCGCGCAGCACCTCGTCACCGGCGCTGTGGCCATACACATCGTTGTACTGCTTGAAGTAATCGACATCGATCATGATGAAGGCCAGCGTGGCCTGGTGCCGCGTGGCGCGGCTGAACTCATTGGCCAGCGTGACATCGAACTGGCGCCGGTTGGCCAGCCCGGTCAGGCCGTCCGACATGGCCTGCCGCTCCAGCGTGCGGTTGGCGCTTTCCAGCGCGTCGCGGGCCTGGCGTAGTTCGGCCTCGGCGCGCGCGCGCAGCTTGATCTGGTCGACCAGCCGCTTGCCGAAAAAGCCCAGCAGCGCCGCCAGCACCACCACCCCGATCGAGCGGGTAAAAGTATCGCGCCGCCAGTTCTCCAGCATTTCCTCGCGCGACAGGGCGGCAGTGACAAACAGCGGATAGTGCTCCAGCGGGCGGAAGCTGTTGAGCCGCTGTTCGTGGTCATGGAAGGATGGAAAGAAGGCGCTGCCGGTGCGCGCCGCGCCGGTCAGCGGCGCATAGTGACGGAACAGCTCGCTGTCGCGCATGCTGCTGCCGACCCGGCTGCTGTCGAACGGCTGGCGCAGCATCAGCACGCCGTCATTCGACAGCAGCGCCACCGCGCCGCGCGTGCCCAGCTCCAGGCTCTGGTAGAAGCGGCGGAAATATTCGACGTCCAGCGTGGCCAGCGCGACGCCGGCAAAGCTGCCGTCAGGCCGGTTCAGACGGCGCGACACCGGGATGATCCACTGGCCGGTGGAACGGCTGATGACCGGATTGCCGACATGCGGGCCGCGCTCCGCATGGGTTTGGTGGTAGATGAAATATTCGCGATCGGCGTTGTTGTAGAGCTTGGTCGGCACACCGCGCGAATTGGCAATCCAGTGACCGTCGGCGTCATACACAAACAGCCCCACCAGCTGCGGCAGATTGGCCACCTGCGCCCGCATCTGCCTTTGCAGCCGCGCCAGCGCCGGTGCGCCACGGCCGTCCGACTCGATGCGTTCGACAATATCCGCCAGCGCGATGTCGGCCGCCTTGATGGTGTCATCGGCCTGCTGCGCCATGGCACGTGCCAGATTGGCGCCCTGCCGCTCCTTTTCCAGCAGCTGCTCGCTGCGGGCGTTCAGGCTGCGCCAGACGTCGACGCCGACCAGCGACAGGCAAACCACCGTGACAAATACGGTGGCCCAGAAGGTGATGGAGAGTCGCTTGAACATGAACTGGAAAAACCGGCGTTGTTCTTACTGCTTTTATACAACAAATTGCCCGGCCCTGCAGCGCGGCTTAGAGCGCTTGCAGCATCGGCTGCAGGCGTTGCCAGGCCAGGTCCGGGGTCAGCTTGACCATGCAGTCGTGATGGCCCAGCGGGCATTCGCGTTGCTTGCACGGCGAACAATCGAGCCGCAGCGAAATCGACGCCGCCAAGTCGGAAAACGGCGGTGCGTGATCGGGATCGGTCGGGCCGTACAGCGCCAGCACCGGCCGGTTCAGCGCCGAGGCGATGTGCAGCAGGCCGGAGTCGTTGGCCACCACAGCGGCGGCGCGGGCGATCAGCGCGATCGCCTCGGCCAGGCTGGTGGCGCCCGCCAGGTTGAACACTGTCGTACCGTCCGGCAGCCCGGCTGCCACTTCGGCGCAGGCCGCGTGATCCTTGGGCGAACCCAGCAGCGCAATCTGGGTCGACGGATCGCGTTCCAGCACCGCCTTGGCCAGACCGGCGAAATGCTGCGCCGGCCAGCGCTTGGCGGCGCCGAATTCCGCACCCGGCGCCAGCGCCAGCAGCGGCCGCGCCGGATCGATGGCGTGACGTTCGTTTACCGCCGCGATCTGCACCGCGCTGACCGCCAGGCGCGGACGCGGCAAGGCGGCGCGCAGGCCCGGCCCCTGCACCGTCACCGGCGGTTTGGCCAGCGCCGCGTAAAACGGCACCATCGGCCGTGGCGGCACTTCGTCGTGGTGCATGATGTTGATCATGCCATAGCGGCTCTCGCCCTTGTAGCCAACGCGTTGTTTGATGCCGGCCAGCCACGGGATCAGCGCGTACTTGATGGTGTTGGGCAGGATGTAGGCGTCGGCATAGCCGCGCTGGCGCAGCAAACGGGCAAACTGCCAGCGCTGCTTGAGTTGCAGGGCGCCGTGGCGGAACGGCGTTTCCAGCACCTCGTCGACCTCGGCCACCTGGCGCCACACCGGCGACACCGCCGGCGGCGCCAGCACGTCGATCGGCCGCTCCGGATGGGCGGCGCGCAGCAGTTGCAGCAGCGGCTGCGCCATCACGGCATCGCCGATCCAGTTCGGCGAAATAATCAGGGTGCGCGGCTGGCTCATGGCTGCTCCTCGCGCGCGTTCAGGCACAGGCCGGCCAGCAGGAACAGCATCATGGCGTAGAACATGCTGCTGCGCACCGACCAGAAGATCACCTCGGTCAGGCCGAAGCTGAAGTAGCTCAGCACCAGCAGCATGCCGGCCAGCGCCGGCGCGTTGCGGGCGCCGCCGCCGCGCTGCATCTGGCCGAGGAAGAACAGGAACGGCGCCACCAGCATGCCGCCAAACACCAGCAGGCCGACCACGCCGCCAAACACCAGCGCCTGCAGGATGTCGTTGTGGAAGTGTTCAAACTCCAGCACATACGGATGGGCGCGGTGCTGATCGACCAGCTCCTGCATCTCGCGCTTGACGGTCGGAATGCTGGCGCCCAGCAGCGGGCGACGCTCGATCAGCTGCAAGGCGCTGCGCCACAGCTCGAAGCGCACGCCAATGTTGGTATACGTGTCACCACCGTTGAAATACTGTTGCACATCGTTGATGCCCTGGTCGACGCGCTCGCGGGTGCCGGTCTGCGGAATAAAATACGTGCTGACCAGCAGCACCAGCGCCAGCAGCGCCAGCACCTTGCGCCAGCGTCCCCGCAGGACATGACCGTAGCGTCCGAGCAACACCGCCGCCAGAATAATCGCGACCCAGCCGCCACGGGTGCCGGTGGCTACCGAGCCAGTCAGACCAGCCAGCGCGCCCAGCGCCGGCCAGATCGCGCTGCGGCCGGCAAAGTCCAGCGTGGCTGCCAGGCACATCAGGCCCATGCACAGCATGATGTCGCCAAAAGTGATCGAGTTGATCAGGCCACCGGGGCGGTCGAGGCCGATAAACCAGCGCTGGTAGGCGATGAAAATGGCGCCGGCAAAGGCGCCGGCGATCAGGCCCCACCACAGCGCCTTGCGGTTCGGGCGGCAGGCCAGCACGCTCAGCATGACGGTGAAGGCAGCCAGCATGCGGATCGGTTTTTCCAGGTCGCGCAGGCGGCCGTCGCCGCTCAGGGCAAACCATAGCAGCGCCAGCAGCAATACCGCGCCGAAGGCTATCAATACCCCGCGAATCTCAGTAAGATGGCGCATCAGCACCGGCCAGCCCTGGCGCCGGTAAATGATCGCCGCCAGCAGGAAGGCGAAACTGCACAGGCCGACCCCGAAGCGCGTGATCAGCAACAGGAATGGAAACAGAAAAATCAGGCTGTGGATAAAGACAGTGCTGGCAGTGGACTGGGCTGAGGTATTATTCATTCATATTATCGTTTATTGCACAAAAGCAATCCGCTACAGCAAGTTGCCTACCATGTCACCCGAGCTCATTTCCGTCGTCGTCACCACCTACAACCGGCCGGATGCGCTGACTGCCGTCATCGAAGCCTGTTTTGCCCAGGACGACCAGCGCTTCGAAATCATTATCGCTGATGACGGCTCGGGCCACAACACGCAACAGGCGGTAGCGGCGCTGCAGGCCCGTTCGCCAGTGCCGCTGCGCCATGTGTGGCAGGAGGACCTGGGCTTCCGCGCCGCCCGCGCGCGCAATCTCGGTACCCTGGACGCCGTTGGCAATTACATCATCTTCCTCGACGGCGACTGTGTGCCGCAGCGTAATTTTATCAGCCAGCACCGCAAGCTGGCCGAGCGCGGCTACCTGGTGCAGGGCAGCCGCATTCTGCTGGACGAGGCCGCCACCGCGCGGGTGCTGAAACAGCACATCGATCTGGGCGCGCTGGGCGCCGGCGCCAAGCTGGCCTGGCGCCGCAGCGGCGGTCTCAACAAAGTACTGCCCCTGTTGCTGACCTTGCCGGACATCGGCCGCACCAGCAAACGCTTCACCTGGCGCCGCATCAAGAGCTGTAATCTGGCCGTGTGGCGCGACGACCTGGAGCGCGTCAACGGCTTCGACGAAAGCTTCCTCGGCTGGGGTCATGAAGATTCCGACCTGGTGGTGCGGCTGTACCACGCGGGCGTGATGCGCAAGGACGGCGCCTACGCCACCGAAGTATTTCACCTGTGGCACCGCGAAAACGCCCGCGACCAGGAAACCAGCAACCGCGCTACCGTGCTGCAGCGCCACGCCGACCGCACCACGCTGGCGGTGAAAGGACTGCGCGCATGAAACCCGTCGTACCGGACAGCAGCTTGCTGCTAAGTATTCTGGTGCCCGCCTATAACGTCGAGCGCTACATTACCGACTGTCTGGAGCACATCGTTGCCCAGATGGACGAACGCCACGAGCTGATCGTGGTGGACGATGGCTCCACCGACCAGACGCTGGCGCGCATCCGCGCCGTGCAATCGGCTTGGCCACGACTCAATATCACGCTGATCGAGCAGCGAAACGGCGGCATCGCCGACGCCCGCAACCGCGCGCTGAAGGAAGCCCATGGCGACTACATCCTGTTCATCGACAGCGACGACCGGCTGCTGCCGCGCTCGCTGGAGGTGCTGGCGCAGGCGATCGAACGCGACCATCCAGACGTGATCGCCACGGCGCTGCGCATGTGGCATCCGCATGCGCCGCACAAGGACAAGGACATCTTCATGAGTTACGCGCCGGAGCAGGCCATCACCTGCCAGGACGCGATACTGACGCCGTTCTTCAACGACCGACATATGTATGTG
>Ga0187843_10002753_pt1 | contig 10457 bp, 7 predicted proteins | sample SpaLakP09_SKY_43_FD_134516 | JGI IMG/M metagenome (GOLD analysis project Ga0187843, IMG submission 134516) | Oligotrophic lake water microbial communities from Sparkling Lake, Wisconsin, USA - SP09_SKY_43 | ecosystem: Environmental > Aquatic > Freshwater > Lake | place: USA: Sparkling Lake... | reverse complement strand
CTGTTGGCATTGCGCTCGTTGCGCGAATACTGGCTCATGCCGTTGGTAACCACGCGGCCCGGCTCGGAGGTCGCCGCCACCACCGTGCCGCCCGGGCACATGCAGAAGCTGTAGACCGAACGGCCATTGGAGGCGTGGTGAACCAGCTTGTAGTCGGCCGCGCCCAGGATGGGATGGCCGGCACCGGGACCGAAGCGGCACTGGTCGATCAGCGACGGCGGGTGCTCGGCGCGGAAGCCGATCGAGAACGGCTTGGCCTCGATGTAGACACCGCGCTCGTAGAGCATCTCGAAGGTATCGCGGGCGCTGTGGCCGATGGCCAGCACCACATGGTCGGCTTCGATCTGTTCGCCGGTATTCAACGTCAGGCCACGGATCTGGCCATCTTCGATCAGCACATCCTCGACGCGCTGCTCGAAGCGGAATTCGCCGCCCAGCTTCTCGATCTTTTCGCGCATGAGCTGGATCATCTTGACCAGGCGGAAGGTACCGATGTGGGGCTTGCTGACGTACATGATTTCGGGCGGCGCATCGGCGGCCACGAATTCGGCCAGCACCTTGCGGCCATAGTGCTTGGGGTCCTTGACCTGGCTGTAGAGCTTGCCGTCGGAGAAGGTCCCGGCCCCGCCCTCACCGAACTGCACGTTCGATTCCGGTTTCAGTTCGCGCTGGCGCCACAGGCCCCAGGTGTCCTTGGTGCGCTCGCGCACGGTCTTGCCGCGTTCCAGGATGATGGGATTGAAGCCATCTCGGCCAGGATCAGTGCCGCAAAAAGACCGCAGGGACCGAAGCCGATCACCACCGGACGCTTCCTGATGCTCGCCGGCGCGCGGGTGACGAAGTGGTAGGAGGTATCGGGCGTGGGCCCGACATTGGTGGTCTTTGCGTGGCGCGCCAGGACTGCCGCCTCGTCCTTCACTTCGACGTCGATGGTGTAGTTCAGGGTGATGGCCGTCTTCTTGCGGGCATCGTAGCTGCGGCGAAACAGCGAGAAGGACAGCAGTTCCTCGGCCGGGATGCCCAGGCGATCGAGGATGGCGGCGTTCAGTTCGTCTTCCGTATGGCTCAACGGAAGGGTCAGTTCAGAGATGCGCAACATGTGCGGGGACTTTCAACAAGACTGGGGATGCAGGAGGTGGCGCAGGCCACGATGGCCGGTGTGCTCACGGCGGAAGGCTGCGCGAAAGGCGACATTTTACTCCAGCCCGGCAAGCACTCCCAGCCCGGCCCCGCCAGTTGCGCAGGTGCGACAGCCAGCATGGCCCACGCCATCAAACAAGTTGCATAACGCAATCATCTGGCGCAGCATTGATTGCACTTCGCAACCATTACCGGATCTTGCCATGGACTATGACGGCCTGCACTCTCCCCCGCGCGACCAGACCATCCGCCAGTTGCGCGAGCTCTCGCGCAAGCTGGTGCGCGAACTGGGCTTCATGCGCAGCACCCTGGCCGGCAGCGACCTGGCGCCCTCGGCGGTGCACGCGCTCATCGAGATCGGCCTCAAACCCGGCCTGCAGGCCCGCGAGCTGGGCGAGCTGCTGTACCTGGACAAATCCAACACCAGCCGTCAGCTGGCCAAGCTGGAGGCACTGGGGCTGGTGCGGCGCAGCCCGGTGCCGGGTGACGGGCGCGCCTACAGTCTGGCGCTCACCGAAGAGGGGCAGGCGCTGCGCAAGAAGATCGACAAGTTCGCCACCGACCAGGTCTCAGGCGCCCTGCGGCGCATCCTGCCGGAAGACCAGCAGGGCCTGGTGCGCTCGCTGGCGCTGTATTCCGAGGCCCTGTCGCGCGACAACCCCAATACGGCAGCGCGCCCGGCCAAAGGCGCGACATCGGAATTGAACACCGGCTACCAGCCCGGCTGCATCGGCGATATCGCCAGCCTGCATGCGCGCTACTACGCCGCGGCGGCGGGCTTCGGGGTGTTCTTCGAACACAAGGTGGCCAGCGAACTGGGCCGCTTCGCACAAACCCTGCCCCAGGCCGGCAAGCAACTCTGGACCCACGTCGAACACGGGCGCTGCCTGGCCTCCATCGTGATCGATGGCGACCTGCAGCAGCGGCAAGCGCACCTGCGCTGGTTCATCGTCGACGACAGCCTGCGCGGCAGTGGCGTGGGACGGCGCTTGCTGGAACAGGCCATGGCCTTCGTCGATGCCCATCGCCTGGCCTGCTATTTGTGGACCTTCCTGGGACTGGATGCGGCACGCCACCTGTATCTGTCGGCCGGCTTCGAACTGGCCGAGGAGTCGCCCGGCGAGCAATGGGGTAGCCGCGTGGTGGAGCAACGCTACGAGCGCCCGGCGCGCAGGAAGTGAGCATTGCATGGCTGGCGGCATGTATCGGTGTGCCGCGATTTGTTACCGGATTCCCCCGCGCGGCGCTGCCTTCGGGCTGCAAGACGGGGGCGCTGGCAGGCACGGACACAACTGGAAACACAACATTACAGTCTTAAAGAAGCCCGGCTCCTACAGTGGTTTTCACAGCGCGGCCCCGCTTGCGCTGCATCCACGCAATACCACCTTGCAGGAGTCCAACATGAACACCAAGACCAAAACCACTCGCCTCGCCTTCGCCCTTCTCACGACCCTGTCTGCGCTCGGCGCCACCGCAGCCCTGGCCCCTGCCGCGCAAGCGCAGGTGGTCGGTGTGGACGTACGCATCGGTACGCCACCGCCCGCCCCGCGTTATGAAGTGGTGCCCGCCCCGCGCCACGGCTATGCCTGGGCACCCGGCTACTGGGCCTGGAACGGCCATCGCCACATCTGGATCGGCGGCCACTGGGAACGCATGCGCCGCCACTACGCCCGCTATGAACCGGCCCACTGGCAACCCGGTCCGGGTGGCTGGGTGTTCATTCCGGGTCACTGGGTGCGTTGAGGCCGGCCGCTGAATCCGCGCCGAAACGGGCCGGGTCCAGCGCTGCCACCAATTCGCGCGGCAGCGGCAAGGGCTCGCGCTCGATCATCGCGGCCAGCAACTCGGCCATCAGCGGTGCCCAGATCAGGCCGCGCGAGGCATAGCCCAACAGGCCATAGATCGCCGCCTCACCCGGCAAGGCACCGACCAGCGGCAAGCGGTCCGGCGCGATACAGCGCTGGCCGACCCGCCCAGGAAGATCCGCATCCGCCTGCGGCAGCGGCATGTGTGCCGCGATCTGCGGCAGCATGTGCTGCAGGCGGGCCAGGTTCTCGGCATGGCTGTCCGCACGCAGCGCAGGATCGTCGAAGCGATCATAGCTGGCCCCCATGCACACCTGCCCGGCATAGGGGCGCGTGAGGTAACCGTCACCACACAGCGCATGCGGCAAATCGGGGAAGCCTTCGGCGGGCAGGTGCGTGACCTGGCCGCGCACCGCATTCAAGGGCAAACCCGCCGCCTGCGCCAGCACGCGCGCCTGCGCGCCCGCTGCAAGGATCACCACCGGTGCTTGCGCGATCAGCGCACCATCACCATCGACCGCCTGCCATTGATCGTCCACGCGCACCAGGCGCGCGACAGCGCGATTGAAATGCGAACGCACCTCGCCTTGCGCCTGCGCCACCGCCAGGAGGCGGCGGCACACCGACGGCGGATTGAGCCAGCCCGCTTCCGGGAAGAAATAGCCGCCGCCCATGGTCGGCATGCCCAGTGCGTTTGCCGTTTCACTAGCGGACATCCATCGCGCATAGCGCGGCGGATACTGCCACTCCTGCGCGCCCTGCTCGAAGGAGATCGCCTGCTTGGCATCGCGGCCGAATTGCAGGATGCCGCAGCGCTCGCCACGAATGGCAGCGTGATCCTCCAGCCCCACCCCGCCCAGATCCTCCAGACGCTGCGAGGCAAACAGGAAGGCCGCCCGAGTGAGCCGCGCCAGCGGGCTGTCATCGCGGGCCAGCGCCGGCATGAAAAGACCACCGTGATTGCCTGAAGCACGGGTGGCCACCTCCGGGCCCGCATCGATGAGATCGACGCACCAGCCGCGTGCTGTGAGCCGCTCGGCGGCGGCGGTTCCGGCCAGCCCGGCGCCGATCACCAGCGCCTGCCGTGCATGCGGCAGATCGCGCCGCAACGGCGTATCGGACGCCGCCACATGCGTGGCCGGACGCGCCCAGGCCGGTGCATAACGCAAGGCCAGTGCGCCGTCCTGCGCTTCTCCATGGAAACCGACCTGACGCATCGCCGCCGCCAGCGCCGCATCGCCAGCCGCACCGAACACCAGCGCCCGCGCCCCGGTCCAGGCCAACCGCGCCAGGCGCTTGCAGGCATGCGCATGCCAGGCTGGCGCGGCAGGATCGAAGCGGGTCGGGTCGGCATGCAGGTAGAACAGGTCCACCGGCGCTTCCAGCCGGGCCAGCTCTTCTTCCACCGCGCCCCAGATCAGGGTCAGCGTGAGGCGGCCTTCATCGAGCAAGAGACGGTGCGTGCCCGGCAAGGGCAGCGGCCATGCAGCGCGCAAGGCCTGTGCATAAGTTAAGTCTTCGGAGAGGAGTTCCGCGGACGGCGGATGCGGCAGGATCGCAATGTAGTGCAGATGCACCGCGCCCTCCCCTTGCGCGCGCTGGCGGGCGAAGGCATGCCAGGTGGCGAAGAAGGACTGACCCAGCCCGAAATGCAGGTCCAGCACGGTGGCGCTGCGCTGTTCGCGCAGGCAGTCCGGAACGCCCTGCAGCGCGGCGGTGATGGTATCGGCCTCGGCACGCCAGGCGGCCAGCAATTCGGAAGAGGCAAGTTGAAGGGGACGCGCAGGCATCGTGAAAAGCCCTGTGGATAAATCAGACAAGGCCGCCATTCTACGCCGCCCGCCCCGTGCGGCATTGCGCCTTGACAAAGCAGGAGCAGCTTCGTAGGGTCTAGGGCCTGTTCTCACATCCGACGCCGATCAACCCGCCCCGCAGCATGGCTGCGCTACGCCATGCTCGCCATCTTCAACATCGTCTTCCCGATTTTTTCGTTGATCTTCCTGGGCTGGATCTGCCGCAAGCGCCGCATCCTCTCGGCGAGCGCGGCCAGCGAGCTGAACCGCTTCGTGATCTGGCTGGCGCTGCCGGCGCTGCTGTTCGATTCCATGTCGCGCCTCAAACCTGCGGACTTCGCCAACCTGCGCTTCATCGCCGTCTTCGCCATCGGCGTGGCGGTGGTGTTCCTGCTCACGGCCGCGCTGCGCCTGCGCCAGAAAGCGGCAGCACCCGACGTCATCATCGACAGCCTCGGCAGTTCCTATGCCAATACCGGTTTCATCGGCATTCCGCTGTGCTACCTGGCCTTCGGCAGCGATGGCTTGCCGCCCTCGGTGATCGCCATGGTGATGACGGCCTGCCTGCTCTTTGCGGTGGCCATCGTGCTGCTGGAAACCTGCCTGCATGCCCAGGCCGCCTTTGGCCAGACCGTGGCCAAGGTGGGCCGCTCGCTGCTGCGCAATCCCATCATGATCGCGCCGGTGGCCGGCATCATCGTGGCCTTGAGCGGCGTGGCCATCCCCCCTGGCGTACAGCAACTCTTCAAACTCCTGGGCGGTGCGGCCGGTCCTTGCGCGCTGGTCTCGCTGGGGCTGTTCCTGGCCCAGCCGGTGCGCACGGCGGGTGGCTCGCCGGTGTGGCTGCTGGTGGCCTTCAAATTGCTGCTGCAGCCGGCCGTGACCGCCGTGCTTGCCTACTGGATCCTGCCCCTGCCGCGCCTGTGGGCCGACAGCGCAGTGCTGCTGTCGGCGCTGCCCATCGGCACCGGCCCCTTCATGCTGGCCGAACTGTACCAGCGCGAAGTCACTGCCATGTCGCGCGCCATCCTGGTCTCCACCACCCTCTCGCTACCCACCATCGCGCTCATCCTGGCCTGGATTGCGCATCATTGAGCCGGAAATGAAAAAGGCCGCAGCGGCATTGCCGTGCGGCCCGATTCCGGAACAGCGCGTGAAGGAAATTACAAAATCACCCGCTCCTCACGCAGGATCTGCTCGAACTTCTCGGCCGCCACCGGCGGGCTGAACAGGTAACCCTGGATCTCGTCGCAGCCATAGTGGCGCAGGTAGTCCAGCTGCTCATCGGTCTCCACCCCTTCGGCAATGACGCGCAGTTTCAAGTGGCGCGCCAGCGAGATGATGGAAGCGGTGATGGCCGCATCATCGGCATCAATGGTGATGTCGCGCACGAAGGAGCGGTCGATCTTGAGCACGTCGATGGGGAAGCGCTTCAGGTAGGCCAGCGACGAATAACCGGTGCCGAAGTCGTCGATGGAAAGACGGATGCCCAGTTTCTTCAAGCCCGCCAGGATGCCGATGGCGTGCTCGACGTCGGTCATCATGAGGTTCTCGGTGAGTTCGATTTCCAGCGAGGCCGGCGGCAGGCCGGTGTCTTGCAGCACATCGGCAATCGAGGAGACCAGATCCTTCTGCAGGAACTGGCCCACCGAGAGGTTGACCGAGACGCTGATGTCTTCATGCCCGGCCAGTTGCCACTGGCGGCACTGGGTGCAGGCGGTGCGCAGGACCCAGGCACCGATGGGCAGGATCAGGCCGGTCTCTTCGGCCAGGCCGATGAAGCGCGCCGGCGAGACCATGCCCAGCTGCGGATGCAGCCAGCGGATCAGCGCCTCGCTGCCCACCACGCGGCCCGAGGCCAGGTCCACCTTGGGCTGGTAGTGCAGCAGGAATTCGCCGTGATCCAGCGCGTTGCGCAGGTCGCCTTCGATGCGCAGGCGTTCCAATGCCTGCTCGTTCATGGCCGGGGTATAGAACTGGAAATTGTTGCGGCCGGTCTGCTTGCCGCGGTACATGGCGATGTCGGCGTGCTTGATGAGGGTCTCGCCATCGGTGCCATCGTTGGGGTAGCAGGCCACGCCGATGCTGCAGGTCATGAACAGCGTATGCCCGCCCAGCGTCACCGGTGCGGCCACCGCATCCATGATGCGCTGCAGGCTGCGGGTGTCGAGCGAGAGTTCATCCTGCTCCGGCAGGATCATGATGAATTCGTCGCCACCCAGGCGCGCCACCGTATCGGCTTCGCGCACGGCCGCACGCAGGCGGCCGGCCACGGTGCGCAGCAGGGTATCGCCGGCCTTGTGGCCCAGGGTGTCGTTGACGAACTTGAAGCGGTCCAGGTCCACGAACACCACCCACAAAGCCTGCTTCTGCCGCTCGGCCGCGCCGATGGCCTGCTCCAGGTGATGGCGCAGCATGTGGCGGTTGATCAGGCCGGTCAGGGTGTCGCGGCTGGCCTGGAATTCCAGTTCGGCTTCATAGCGCTTCATCGAGGTGATGTCGTAGAGCGCCGCCACGAAGTGGGTGACCACGCCGCTCTCATCGCGCACCGGGGCGATGTAGAAATCGTTCCACAGCTCCGAGCCATCCTTGTGATAGTTGCGCAGCACAACGTTGTGCTCGCGCTGCTCGCGCATGGCGATCCAGACGGTCTCGAACCCCTCGGGATCGCTGTCGCGCCCTTCCAGGAAACGAATGCTCTTGCCCACCGCTTCGCCGCTGCTGTAGCCGGTGATGCGGGCGAAGGCCGGGTTGACGTATTCGATGGCGTACTCCGGCGCCTGGGCCGAGAGGATCAGGATGGCATTGGCACTGGCCTCGATGGCCTGGTGGCGCAAGCGCAGCGCGCGCTCGGCCAGGCGGCGCGCCTTGATGTCGTCCGACAGCAAGGCGTTGGTGGTGCGCAGCTCGGCGGTCTTGTCTTCCACCAGTTGCTGCACGCGGTGCGAGCGCATCGACAACGCACGCATGTAGGCCGCGCCCAGCAGCGAAGCGATCACGCCGACCAGGCCGATGAGCAGCGAGCCGTAGTGATCGGCAAAGACCGAACGCGGCGGGATGCTGATCTCCATGTGCCAGGTCTGTCCGGCGATGTCGAAACTGGTGAGGGTGGAAGAAGGATGGCGGAAGAAGCTGCCGGGCTTGATGACCTGGTCCAGCCATTGGGCCGGCTGGGACACGCTGTCATGGCGGTACACCAGGTTGGCCGGATCGGCCTGGGGGCCGACGTAGATGCGCAGGCCGATCTCGTGGTCGGCCATCAGGCCGGCGCCGTCGAGGATCTTCTGCACCAGTCCGTTCAACTCCAGCACGGCCGTGGTATCGCCCACCAGCAGCGCGCGCCGGGCGGCGGTATCGGTCGGTTGCACGCCGCCGCGATAGACCGGCTGGATCACCAGCAGTCCGCGCTCGTCCGGCCCGGACTGGGCCAGCCGGATCGGCGGGGTGGAAGAAGGCCGGCCGCTGACCACGGCCGCATCAAGCGCGCCGGTGATGGCCGCGTTGCGCGAAACATCCAGGCCCAGCGCGGCTTCATTGCCGGGCACCGGTTCCACGTAATCGACCACCAGGTAGGTGGGCTGCTGCGAAGCGCGCACGGGCCGGCCGTCCTCGAGGGCAGTGATTTCGAAGCCCGGCTTGGCGCCCTGGCGCAGGGCCTCGAACACCAGCCGGTCTTCGTCGGCCACGAAACGCTGCACGCTGAAGGCGCGCACGTAGGGATAGCGTTCCAGCAGCGGACGGGTGAAGCTCTCGAACTGTTCGCGCGAGGGATCGCCCACGGTGGCATAGAAGTGATTGACCACCGATTGCACCTGGACGGCCTCTTCCAGCCCGCGCTGGATGGTGAAGGCACGCAGCCCGGCCCGGCGCTCGAAGTCCAGGTGGACGGCATCCTCTTCCAGATGGCTGGTGGCGACGAAGACCGTCACGGTGGCACACACGCCCAGCATCAGCGTGAGCGATGCCGACAACGTTGCCCCCAGCTTGTTGATCACACGCTGCATAGATGAATCGTTATTTCCCTAAGGTGAGCCAGATCATAATCCGGCTGATCCCTCGTTATCGGCCGAAGCGCAGTTATTTTTAATCAGGCAATTCCTGGTGCCTGCCCGCAAGTTGCCGCACGGGAACAATGCGGCCATTTCCCCCTGCATGCCGCTTCAGTAGGCCGGCGGCGACTGCCGCTGCTGACGCTGCTCGCGCTCGATGGCCTGGGCCTGCATGAAGGCATCGAAAGAGCGCTCGATGGTGGCGCGCTCAATATCGCGGGTGATGAAGACGATGCGGCTGCGGCGGTCTTCCGAGGGCCACTCCGGCAGCGTGGCCGTGGGGTGGAAGATGTGTTGCACGCCGTGGATGACGGTCGGCTTGTCCTCGCCCTTGAGGTTGAGGATGCCCTTGATGCGCAGGATGTTGGGGCCCTTGAAGCCGACCAGCAAGCTCAGCCATTCATCGAAGAGCACCGGATCGATGGGCTCGTCGAAGGTAAAGCAGAAGGCGCGGATGTGGTCATCGTGACGGTTCACGTCATGGGCGTGATCGTCGTGGTGGTGGCCATGATGGTCGTGGTGATCATGGCCGTGGCCGTGATGATGGTGCGCATGATGGGCATGCGCCTCTTTCTCGGCGAAGGCTTCCTCGTTGAGCCAGCGGGCGACGTCCGGCATTTTCTCGCCGGGCTTGAAGAGGCCCGCATCGAGCAGCTCGGCAGCGGCGATCTGGCCGACCTGCGGCTGCAGCTGGCGCGCACCCGGATTGAGCGTGCGCAGCCGCGCCTGCAGGGCAGACAGCGTATCGGCATCGGCCAGGTCGGTCTTGGTCAGCAGCAGGCGGTCGGCCACGGCGGCCTGCTGGACCGCTTCGGGATGATGGTCCAGGGTCGACATGCCATTGACCGCATCGACGGTCACGATCACGCCATCGAGGCGATAGCGCGCCGAGATGAAGGCGTCCGTCATCAGCGTATGCAGGATGGGCGTGGGCGAGGCCAGGCCGGTGGTCTCGATGACCACGCGGTCGAACTTGCGCTGGCCGCCTTCGGCGAAGCGCCAGGTGATGTCCTTCAAGGTCTTCTTGAGATCGCCGCGAATGGTGCAGCACAGGCAGCCGCTGCTCATCTCGACGATGGTCTCTTCCTGGCTGTGGGCCACCAGCAGGTGATCCAGGCCGATCTCGCCGAACTCGTTGATGATGACCAGGGTGTTCTTCATCTCCGGCTGGGTGATGAGATGGTTCAGCAGCGTGGTCTTGCCGCTGCCCAGGAAACCGGTCAGCAGGGAAACGGGTATCGGTGCGGCGCCAGCAGGTACGGATGGGTTCATGGTGTGAAGACGGGAAGAATGGACGATCCAGCCGTCATGCTACCTGATGCGTCAAGGGGGCTGCCCGCGCCGGACAAAAAAAAGACGGACCGCATGGGGTCCGTCCTGGCGGCAAGCCGCGCCCGGCGCGGGCCGGCATCTTTACCTGGTTTTACCGGATGGCGGGAATTCATCATCTGAATGGCCGCCCGCCCTGCATTCACCCGCGTGATGCCTGCGCCTTACTCGTTGTCGTGCGCGTCCAGCGGTACCTTCTCGGTCTTCTCTTCGGTCTTGGCCAGGCCCGGCAGCAGGTGGCCCAGCTTGCGCGCCTTGGTGCCCAGGTAGCCGATGTTGAAGGGATTGTGGTTGGCGATCAAGGCGATGCGCTCGGCCACCGTGATGCCGCTGTCTTCCAG
>Ga0187843_10002752_pt1 | contig 10461 bp, 7 predicted proteins | sample SpaLakP09_SKY_43_FD_134516 | JGI IMG/M metagenome (GOLD analysis project Ga0187843, IMG submission 134516) | Oligotrophic lake water microbial communities from Sparkling Lake, Wisconsin, USA - SP09_SKY_43 | ecosystem: Environmental > Aquatic > Freshwater > Lake | place: USA: Sparkling Lake... | reverse complement strand
CCGGTTACCCACGCCTTGAGGGCATCGCCATCACCCACATCGGCAACGCTTCCGACAATTTTGACGCCATGCTTGGCGAGATCGCTGATCGCGCGCTCGACTTCGTCCGCGTTGCGGGCGCAAAAGGCGACGTTCACACCTTCGGCGGCAAGCGTCTCAACGATGGCGCGTCCGATGCCCTTGGTGCCACCCGTGACGACGGCATTTAGTCCTTTCAATCCGAGATCCATGTTGACTCCTGAATAGCTTGTTAAATGTTGGTTCTTGAGGTCGTTAGCTCTTTAGGTACTTCTTCTCGACGCCGGCGGCAACCGAGTACTTAGGATCGACGAAGTTGCCGAGACGGACCTTGCCGCACTGACTCAGCATCATGTAAGCATCCCACTTGTCGTAACCATATTCCTTCGCCATCCAGTTCACGAGCTCGTGATATGCAATCCGGGTCGCGTCTTCAAGTGGCCGTGCGCTGCCAATGCACATGATTTGCGATTCGGTCTCGAGCCTGGGCCAGTCGATCTGCCAGGACTTGATCAGATCGACATGGATCGTGGTACGGCTTGCATACTCGACTGCAGTGCCGCACACCTCACCGTCGCCCTGACAGGCGTGGGCATCGCCAATAAAAAGTCGGGCGCCGGGTGAACGAACGGGCAAATAGGTGACGCTGCCGGGGCCCATATCGGGCACGTCCATGTTGCCGCCATGATTGTCGGGCGTCAGCGAGTTAATCGAATCGATTTCGGGCGAAAGGCTCAGGGTCCCAATATGGGGACGGTAGGGCAGCTTGACCCTGGCGCTCCAGTAGACGCCGTCTTCATCGAGATCGATCTTGCGGGTGATTTCGGGCAGAGGTTCATTCAAGAGCGCCGTCATATCGGTGCCAGTCAGCGCCCCAAAGCGCGGAATTAAGCAGCACGTGCCCCGCGGGTTATTGCCACGCGGCAACATCGATTCAATATGAACAGCGACCACATCGCCTTTTTCGGCACCCGTCACAAGGATCGGCCCGTTTTGGGGATTCAAAAACGGGACGCGCAGTTTTGCGCTGGGCAGGTCTTGTTCCGTCACGATGTGGCCATCGAACGCGTCGCGCGTATCGACGATCACGCGGTCACCCGGGGCAATTTCGAGCACTGGCTGAGAGTAGGGGCCAATGGTGTAGTGGAACGTGCCCTGGCGCTCTTCGGTGAGTTCGTGGGTTGTGCCGACCCGCCCTTGGGCGACGCCGCGCAGGTGCATGATCGATTCGGTTAGCCAGCTCATGGGGTTCTCCTGCAAGGTCCTAGAGATTCAGATCGCTCGATGAAGGATGTCGGTCTTAGTTTAGTTCGTTCGCGAGGCGAAAGTTCCCCCTTGCTTCATTGGCATGTCACTGAAAGCCTTGAAGCTTCGTCCGGACTTCCAAAACCTTAGAAGAGGACCTCCGATGAAGCCGTTATTGACGCTCCCGAATTGCCCCCAACGTTCTACCCTTCGCACCAAGTTCAGCGCGGTAACGCTGGCGACCTTCGCTTTGTTGAGCGGCGCAGCCCACGCGCAGACGGCGTATCCGGCGACGCTCGCCGGCCACGCGGTGTTGCCCGCCCAGTCATTTGTTGAAGCACCGGCGGACGCGCCCGAGGATCTGAAGCGCAGCGGTAAATTTACGACGGGTAAGCGCGTCGAAACGCTCGGTTCGGTCGAAGGGCAGTCAGCGGGTCGTCCAACCGGCGTTTCCGTACCTTTTCAGGGCCAGCCGCTGCAGGGGCACTCGGGCATCAAGGTGATGGCGGACGGTACGTTCTGGATTCTGACCGATAACGGTTTTGGTTCGAAAGCCAACTCGCCCGACTCGATGCTTTATTTGAATCATTACAAAGTTGATTTCCAGAGCGGGCAGTGGCAGCGCGCCCGGACTATTTTTTTGCATGATCCCGATAAGAAGGTGCCCTTTCGTATCGTGCATGAGGGCACAACGGCCCGTTATCTGACCGGGAGTGACTTTGATACCGAGAGCTTTCAGTTCGCGGATGGGGCCATCTGGATTGGCGATGAATTTGGCCCTTATTTGCTGAAGACTGATCTGAATGGCAAGGTTCTGGCGTTTTTCGAAACGCTTGTCGACGGCAAGGTGGTTCGCTCGCCGGATCATTTTGCGGTGACCACTCCAGCTGCACCCGGCGGTACCGTCACGTTTGAGGCCCGTCGCTCAAGGGGGTTCGAAGGCATGGCCGCCTCCAAAGATGGACGTCACCTTTACCCACTGCTCGAAGGCGCGCTGTGGGATGAGTCCACCAAGTCGTTCGAAGCCGTTGATGGCCGGCAGTACCTCCGGGTGCTGGAATTTGACGTGAAGGCGCAGAAGTACACCGGCCGGCACTGGAAATACATTCTCGAGGCCAATCATCACGCGATTGGCGACTTCAATATGATCGACGCAACGACCGGTCTCATTATCGAGCGTGACAACGGTGAAGGCACGGCTGCGCGCGCGTGTCCGGACGGCCAGAAGCGGACCGACTGCTTTCACGATCTGGCCAAGTTCAAGCGCGTCTACAAGATCGAAATGACGGATGCGAACGTCGGCAAAGCCGTTCGAAAGATTGGCTATATCGATCTGATGAATATTTCTGATCAAAAGAAACTTGCCCGTAAGCCCCTGGATAACGGCGTGTTGACCTTTCCGTTTTTCACGATTGAAAACGTCGATGTTGTCGACGCCAAGCACATCGTCGTGGGGAACGATAACAACCTGCCGTACTCGAGCAGCCGCGAGCCAAATCGCGCCGACGACAATGAGTTGATCCTCTTGGAGGTTGAGGAACTGCTGAAAGCGCGCTGAGTTCGCCAGGCGGGGCGCTGGTTGGTCAACGACTTCAATCGAGATCTCGAGCCGTGACGGGTTAAAGTGCGCGCATGGATACTCGTCACCCCCCGTTTGATTCGCGCGATCTGCGCAACGCGTTTGGCTGCTTCGCGACCGGCGTTACGGTCGTCACCGCTCGAGGCAATGACGACCGTCTCGTCGGCGTCACCGCGAATTCGTTTAGTTCGGTCTCACTCGAGCCGCCGATTGTTTCGTGGAATTTGGGGCGAAAGTCGCCCAGCCTTCAGGGGTTTGAGGAGGCCGGTCGATTTATTGTCAACATCCTGGCGTCCGATCAGGAGGCTCTTTCGAACCATTTCGCTGGCAAGTCACCTGAAAAATTCACGGGTATTGAATTTGACGAGGGGCTGGCGAGATTACCCATCCTGCGCGGTTGCACAGCGGTGATTGAGTGCCGAACGATCCAGTCCCTTATTGTGGGCGACCACATTCTTTTTTTAGGGGAGGTCGAACGCTACTCCTATCAGGGGCGCGAGCCCCTGATGTTCTGCCAGGGTGCTTATCTCCCTGGCTCTTCTTTAGGCCAGCGTTAGTTCAACGTTGATGTTGCCGCGGGTTGCATTGGAGTAGGGGCACACCACATGTGCGCTGTCCACGAGGTCTTGGGCCACGTGGCGGTCTAGCCCCGGCAGGCTGATGTGCAGTCGGGCGGCAATTCCAAAGCCGTTTGGAATCGGGCCCAGATCAACGCTGGCATCGATCGATGCGTTATCTGGAACGGCGATCTTCTTGAGACCCGCGACATGCTTGAGCGCGCCCATGAAGCATGCCGAGTAGCCCGCAGCGAAAAGCTGTTCGGGATTGGTGGCGCCGCCTTTTCCGCCGAGTCCTGGGGGCGGGGAAAGCTTCACATCGAGCAGTCCGTCATCGGACTTGGCGTGGCCGTCGCGTCCACCGGTGACATGGGTGTGGGCGGTATATAGAACTTTTTCGAGAGCGGTCGTCATCAGATTTCCTTCAAATTTGAGGGTTGCTTGCTCAGGGTGAACCGGCGGGCCGAAGCTTATCTTGGGTTTGGTTTTCAAAGTCGCTGGCGTCATGACGTTCATGCAACTGAGACTCGAGTGGACCAAAGACACGATTAACCATCCGGCCGCGACGAACGGCTGGACGCTGGGCGATTTCGTCGGCCCAGCGAATCACGTGGGTATATTCCTGGACCTGGAGGAATTCGCCGCCCTCGTACAAGTGGCCTTTGGCCATCCCGCCATACCAGGGCCAGATCGCGATGTCCGCGATGGTGTAGACGTCACCCGCGATGTACTGGCTGATCGCTAAGCGCTGATTGAGAACATCGAGCTGGCGCTTGACTTCCATCGCGAAGCGGTCAATTGCGTATTCGATTTTGATTGGGGCATAGGCATAAAAGTGACCGAAGCCGCCGCCGAGATAGGGCGCGCTACCCATTTGCCAGAATAACCAGGACATGCACTCGGCGCGCAAGGCAGGATCTGTCGGAACAAGCGTGCCGAACTTTTCCGCGAGATACAGGAGGATCGCACCCGATTCGAAGACCCTGACCGGCTCGGCAAAGCTGCAGTCGAGGAGGGCTGGGATTTTTGAATTAGGGTTGGCACTGACGAAGCCACTTGAGAACTGTGCGCCATCGCGGATATTCACCAACCAGGCGTCGTACTCCGCGCCTTGGTGGCCCAGGGCGAGCAGTTCTTCGAGCATCACCGTGACCTTGACGCCATTTGGCGTGCCCAGCGAATAGAGCTGAAGCGGATGCTTTCCACGCGGAAGTTCTTGGTTGTGTGTAGCGCCAGCAACGGGTCGATTGATACTGGCGAAATGACCGCCGTTGGCCTTGTTCCAGGTCCAAACCTTGGGTGGAACGTAAGGGGTCTGATCATCCATGAGCATTACCTGTTTGTTGATGCCGACCGCCAGCCACCACCCAAGGCTTGAAACAAGGCGGCAGAGTTTCCGAATTGGCTTGCTTGTGCCTGAGCCACATCAAAGCTCGCCTGATACACGGTGCGTTGTGCGTTCAGCAGAACGAGGCGGTCAATATAACCGCTTGCATGTTGCTTTTCCGTAAGAGCAAGCGCAACCCGGGCCGAACGCTCCACGCTGAGTGCAGCGTTTAGCGCCTGTGCGTCCGAATGAATTGCCTGAAGCGTATCCGCAACGTTCTGAAAGGCGTTGATGACCGTCGCTTGGTACTGCGCAGAGGCGACATTGAGATTTTCGCGCGCAGCACGCTCTCGAAAACGGAGTGTTCCGCCGTCAAACAAGGGGGCCGCTAGATTCCCCGCTAAATTGAAGAACGGTCCTCCAGAAGAGAACATTCCCGCAACGCTTCGGGCCCCACCGCCGAGCGATGCGTCAATCGAAAACTGCGGCAATCGGTTCGCGCGCGCGACGCCAACAAGTTCGCTGATCGCCCGCAGTTGTTCTTCCGCAGCGCGCACATCGGGGCGTTGTTCGATGACTTGCGATGGCAGCAGGAGGGGTAAGTCGGCCGGCAGGCGCAAGGATCCGATGTTGAAGCTTTCGGGCAGTTCGGCGTCCTGCGCTTCACCACACAGCGCGCGTAGGAGGTTCCGGTTGAGTTCAAGCTGTTTGTGTAATGGCACCAGAAGCTGCCGCGCTTGGGCGAGTGCAGTCTCTTGGTTAGCCACATCAAGCCGGGACGCAGCACCAGCCGATTGCTGGCGTTGCACGATTCCGAGTGCCCGCACGCCGCTCGCAATCAACGCTTCGGTGGTGGCGAGTTGTTGACGTAGAAGCGCCTCCTGAATCGCTGCCGCGACGACATTGGATGCCAGCGTGAGCGTGGTGGCTTCGAGTTGGAAGCGTTGCAGCCGGGCGATTGCCTGTAGCGATTCGACGAGACGCTTATTCACAACGAAAACATCGGGATTGAACCCTACCGTAAGCTGGGCGGTATGAAAGTTATAGATTCCCGATCCATTTCCGGGGACGTTGGTCTGGGCGCCTGGCGTGTTGGCGCTCTGGCTATTCGCATTCCGCAGGCGCAATGGCGCGTAGTTGGCTTGCACCGTCGGAAAAAAGTACCCGCGCTGGGCCGATACATTTTCCTGGGCGGCTCGCAGGGCGGCATGGGCCGCGTCGATGTTTGGGTTGGCTGCGAGGGCGCGCTCGACGAGCCGATTCAGTTCAGTCGAGCCAAAGGCTGTCCACCAATCCGGTGGGATATCCGCGCCCTGGATGAATCGCTGGGCCGCGACGTCCTGCGGGGTACCTTTGCCGGACTGTTCTGCCGATCGATCGGAAGTGCCGAATGAAAACGATTGTGATGTCGGCAATGTTGGCCGCAGATAATCCGGCCCGATCGCACAGCCACTCAGGAGGCTCATCGAGGTCGCAAGTACCCCCAGGATTCGTTTAGGTTTCAAGGCGTTCGCTGCGGTCAAAGAAGTCACCAAACACCCGCAAGGCCACCGGCAGGACTAAGAGCGTAAACAGGGTCCCGGTGACAATGCCGCCGACAATCACGCAGGCAAATGGGCGCTGGGTTTCGCTGCCGATGCCTTGCGAGACCGCTGCCGGCAAAAGACCCAGCCCAGCCATCAGCGCCGTCATCAAAATCGGTCGTAGACGTGAAACAGCACCATCCAGAATGGCCGGTGTGGCCTTGGCGCCTTCACGCACCCGAAGCAGGACCTCCTCGGCCATGATCACGCCGTTCTGAACGGAAATCCCAGCAACTGCGATGAACCCAACGGCCGCAGACACCGACAGATGCAGACCCGCGAGCCCCAGCGCTGCGAATCCGCCAACGAGTGTAAAAGGGACCATGCCAAGAACAAGAACGGCGAGTTGGACCGATCGAAATGCCCAAAAAAGCAGGGAGAAAATCATCAACACCGTCACCGGAATGATCACCATGAGGCGATCGGCCGCTCGCTGCGAATTTTCAAACTGACCGCCCCAGGTGAGGGTGTATCCAGGGGGTAACTTGATTTTGTCGGCGACCTTTTCCTGGGCCTCTTCGACGAAGCTGCCCTGATCGCGGCCTAGCAGGTTCATCTTGACGATCACAATTCGGGAGCCAGCCTCGCGCAGGATCCGGGATGCACCCTGATGAACTTCGACCCTGGCCACCTCACCGAGCGCGATCGTCCCAGGACCGTTGCCGACCAGCGTCCCCGGAATTTCCAGCTGCAGGCTCGCAATAGCGTCGATACTGTTGCGGTGGAGAGGGTCGGCGCGGACGACCACCTCAAAGCGCTTGTCGCCCTCGTAGAAGCTTGTCACCGGGGCCCCCGACATGGCTTGCGTAACCAGTCGGTTGACATCGGTGATCCCAATTCCATAGCGAGCGAGTCGCGACCGATCGGGCGTGACGACGATTTCCGACTGGCCGCCGATCCTTGTTGCTTCCACGTCGGTCGCACCTCGAATCTGCTGGATCACTTCGACCACATCGTCGGCTTTCTCCTCGAGGATGTCGAGGTTGTCGCCGCTGATTTTTGCAACGATCTCACCGCGAAAACCAGACAGCGACTCTTCGACGTTGTCTTGAATTACCTGCGAGAAATTCGTGGTGATGCCTGGGATAATGCTAAGTGCATCGGCCATGCTGCTGACCAGCGCCTCTTTCCTGGCAAACCGCCACGTGCTCCGGGGTTTTAGGTCAACCAGATTCTCAAGGTTGTTCGGACCCTTAGGATCTGACCCGTCGTCGGGCCGACCCACCTGAGTAATGATGTGGTTGACTTCCGGATAAGCGAGGATCTTGTCGCGGACTATTCGCTCGACGTTCTTCGTGGTCTCGAGCGAGGCAGACGTCGGTAAGGTGATGGTGAGCCAGATATTGCCCTCGTCGAGCTTTGGCATAAATTCACTGCCGAGTCGGGCAGCCAGGCCGAATGCGATCACCACCGGGATCAATGACAGTAACAGCGTCTTGCGGGCGTTGCGGATCGTGAGCTCCAGGAGCGCGCGGTACCGGCTCTGGAGCCAGTCAAGCCAAGGCTTGTGGGTCTCAGCCAACGTGCGCCGCTGCACCACATACGCGAGCAATGTGGGTAGCAGCGTAAAGGTCAGTAGGACCGCACCCAGTAGCGCAAAGGTCAGCGTGAGTGCGACGGGCGTGAAGATTTTTCCCTCAACGCGCTGAAAGGTGAAGATCGGTACAAATGCCAGAATGATGATGGCCTTAGAAAACAGGACCGGTTCCGCCATGTCCGTCATCGTTCGGTTCAGCAGGTGCATTCGGTGTTTGCGGCCCTGCGGCGAGTCGGTTTCGTGGACGGTATGAACGGCCAACCGCACCATCAACGCCTCGACAATAACGACCGCGCTGTCGATGATGATCCCGAAATCAACTGCGCCCAGCGAAATAAGATTTGCCGAAACGCCCCGGGCATCCATCAGGATGAAAGCAAACAATAGAGCAAGCGGAATGACAGTGGCCACCACCAATGCAGCCGTCCAGCTGGACAGAAAGACCACCAGCACGGCGATCACCAGGAGCGCACCGATGATCAAATTCTCAACGACTGTGGTGACCGTATGGTGGACGAGCTCGGTCCGGTCATAAATCGGCAAAATCTTGACGCCGGCGGGCAGACGGGTCTGTAAATCAGCAATGCGTTCCTTGAGGGCGGCATTGATCTTGGATGGGTTACCGCCCTTGGTCATCGACACGATGCCCTCGACGATACTGTCCCGCTTATCCGATGCGACATAACCGTAGCGGGGACGTTCGCTGATCTTCACGGTCGACACATCGCCCACCGTGATGGCGCGGCCCTGGCGAGACTCAACCACGACTTTGCGGACGTCGTCGATGGAATTGAACAGCCCAGCGGACCGAACCACGAGAGAAGCATCCCCTTGGAGAATCAGGCCTCCGCCCGCACTGCCATTGCCGTTCGTAATCGCTTGCGTGAGTTGATCGAGCGTGACCTGAAATTTGCGCAAGGCCATGGGGTCAAACTCGACGTGGTACTCGCGAATAGCACCGCCAAAGCTCACGACGTCTGCTACCCCGGGGGTCATGCGCAGGACGGGCCGCACCGTCCAGTCCTGCAGGGTGCGAATCTCCGTATCACTCAGGCCCGGCGCTTCGATGGTGTATCGATACACCTCGCCCACGGCGGTGGAGAGCGGGGCAAGCTGCGGTTGAACTCCCGCCGGAAGCTTGACCGTGCTGAGCTTCTCGGTGACCTGCTGGCGTGCGAAATAGTTGTCCGTATCTTCTGCAAACGTGAGCGTGACGATAGACAAGCCATTCATCGTGACCGACCGTACATTCGTCAGTCGCGGGATCCCGGCGACCTCGCGTTCAATCGGTAGGGTGACAGCGCGTTCCATGTCCGTTGGGGCCTGACCCGGCATTTGCGAAATAACGCGGACCTGGATGTCCTGCACATCGGGAAAGGCTTCGATTGGCAGGTTGGTGAGCGCGAATACGCCCGTACAGATCAGTGCCGCGACCATCACCAGCACAAAAACCCGCTGGGTCAAGGCAAAAAGAATGACCCGAGAGATCATGGTTTGCTGCCTGCGCGAGCGGTCAGCTCGGCATCCAGCAATAGGGCTCCGGTGACAACGATGCGCTCGCCCCCCTCGAGGCCGCTACCGACATAGCTAAAGTCACTCCCTTGACCTTGGAGTTTGACGGGCCTTCGCACGAATGCACCCGGGGTGGTCTCAATAAAGACAAAGGCATAGAGTCCTCGGTTAATGAGCGCGCCATTCGGAATCCGCACTGCGGTCCCCGCCCCGTGCAGAATCGAGGCTCTGACAAACATTTCCGGAAGGAGCTTGCGTTCCGGGTTTTTGATCCGCGCCCGAACGACCACTCGACGCGTATTTGGATCGACGGATTGGCCCAGTTGGACAACCTTTGCGCTGAATCGTTCACTTGGGAATGCATCGCTCTCAACCGCCACTTCGTCGCCGACGTTGACTTTGCCGACCAATCTCTCGGGCAAATCGATCAGGAGCCAAAGCCGCGTTGGGTCGGTCACCGTAAACAAGGGCACGGTCATTCCGGGGACGACTTCAAGGGCTGGGGTGGCTGAGCGTTCGGCAACGATGCCTGCGACCGGGCTACTGAGCCACAAGCGTTGTTCCCGGATGGGGTGTGCGAAGGGGTTGAGCGTTTTCAGGCGCCGATCCGCTCGGGTTGCCTCGGCTTGGGCCTGCGCGTAATCGGCTTGCGCGGCTTCGACGTCGCGCGCAGCGATTGCCTCGCCGGCTCCGAGGCTGCGGGCCCGATCAAGAATTTGCAGACGACGGTCTTCTTCGGCCCGTGCCTTGGTCAAGTCGGCAAAGGCGGTACCTACCTCTGGCGAATCGATTTCCGCCAGGACCTGACCTACTTTAACGGCATCGCCTGGCGAGACTCGAATCGTGGCGATCCGACCCGCGACGCCGACACCAATCCTAGCCGTCACGTCCTCATCGTAGACTACCCGAGCACTCAGTGAGTCGGTCAGGGGCAATCGAGACGATGGGATCGTCTGCGTCTGAATCATCGCGAGTTGAGCGGAACCCACCGGGAATTGCAATGCCTGAGCAATTCCGCCTTCAGGGGCGACAATGGCGACGGCCGGAGTCGTGGGGTTGGGGGCGGGGGTCGTTGGTGGCGCCGTCGGTGTGGTGGGTGTGGT
>Ga0187843_10002751_pt1 | contig 10462 bp, 6 predicted proteins | sample SpaLakP09_SKY_43_FD_134516 | JGI IMG/M metagenome (GOLD analysis project Ga0187843, IMG submission 134516) | Oligotrophic lake water microbial communities from Sparkling Lake, Wisconsin, USA - SP09_SKY_43 | ecosystem: Environmental > Aquatic > Freshwater > Lake | place: USA: Sparkling Lake... | reverse complement strand
TATCTGCAAAAGTGATTTCACACCATAACCATTCGTTGGGAGTAATATATTTTTCAAAATACTCTTTACTTTCACTATAATCATGTGCCATGATAAAATCACCAGGCTTGAGCAAATCTGCTAACAAATTAACTTCATTAATTTTATTACCGCCGTCACACATCAATACAGTAGTGCCAGGGTTTTGAATAGCATTTTTGATTTCATCATAATTACTTTCTCTAATACTGGTATAATTATCACTGAACAAATTACAACAACGTACAATAATGCCATCATCTCTTAATTGTTGATATTGTCCTAAATTAATCACATCATAAGTAGTATAAGAATACTGATAATTCAATCCTTTTAAGATATTATTAAGCGCCAATGATGCGCCGCCCTGTCCAGTACCAATTTCCACAACGTTCACAGGCTTTACTTGTGAAAAAAACTTTTCAAAAACAGGTATAAAATTTCTATGCTGCTGGCCAATCAAACCATATAAACTCAGATTCCAATCCATCTTTAATCCTTTATAATTTAAGTTAAGCTGCTGGTGCAGCAGGTTCGGCTCCATACATACTTTGTACAAATGTAAGTTCTTCTTCCATTTCTAAAATATGCGCTTCCGAGCTCTTCCTTAAATCATTTATCTGTTTTAAAGTTAGTCTAGTTTTTCTTGTGTCACTACGCAAGAGTTCATCAATATCCCGTGCTGAATCAAACCTAAAGTCATTACTGACTTTCTGTGTTTCAGGATTGAGATAGAATAATTCTCTTAGGATCATATATCTATTTATTAAACTGGAGGTGCTCCGCCTGCACCTGCTGTCATGCCCATGCCAGTGTCAATACCTGGAGGCATACCACCAGCAGCTTGTGTCATATCTTCTGGAGCACTAGTATCACTGTTTAATTCTAAATCACTATCAATGCCAGCTGCACTGACACCTGCACTACGTAATTCACCACTGGCATCTGTGCCAGTAATGTTACTCATGCCCTTCTCCTGCTTCCACAAGTTTTCGTTTTCTGCCATCTCTTCTTCGCTTAATCCTAAGAATCTTTTCAAGGCAAACCGCTTACTGATATAAGGCACAGCCTGTATGGTATTGAATGTGTTAATTCTTTGACCATCTACTTCAGCTTGACGATAACTGGCAAAGTTCTGTGGCGGCTGAAAACGTATCTCAAACAAACTACTGTCAATATTGATACCCTTGCCATGCAAATAACGCTTGAATTCCTGATCAAATACACTGGTCAACAAGGTCTGTAAACGTATACAATAATTATTGAATCGTAATTCTTGAATATAAGCAGTACCTACTCTACCATCATTATATTGTGCTTGACTGTCATCTGCCCCAGTAGGCAAATAACTAGACGGTATTCTTAATGCTCTAAATAACTTGTTAGTAAAGTATTTAAGATCATCAATCTCACCTAAATTTGTACCACCTGCTAATGTTTCAACTTTACTGCCTCTACCACCTTCTGTCTGAGGGAAGAAATAATCTTCACTGATGCTTAATGGATTATATGCACTGTCAATAACGTTCATACCACCGCCACTTTGGCTAGGAATACGACGTTGATGTATCTCATTTTTAACACGTTCCACAAAGGCCATGGCCATATGACTGGGCATATTACCTACATCAACATAAAATATTCTACGCTCTGGTGCTCTTTGTATACGATAGATTAGAATAGCATCTTCTAATAATTCTTTTTGTTTGTATACTTTAAATACTTGCTCTAACAAACTATTGCCAAATGGATAGTTGTTATCAAGCCCTTCACTTAAACTTAAATGCACTACATGGGCAGCATCAATAGACATTTCATTTTCACCAATATGAAATCTATCTCCATATTGAGTTGGATAAGCGCCTGTTGCTCCTCTGGTTAATCCTCCTCCTGCCACATAATTACTACCTCTATTATTAGTCTGTTGTGGGCTGGTTTGAATTTGTGTGGCCACTAGATTTTGAAAATTAGGTGCTAGATCACGCACCACATATTGCTCAGGTTTCTTACCTTCACTTTCATTTACAATTACCTTGACTAATTTACTGGGATCTATATAAAACCATTTTTGTGTTTCTGGATCTCTAATAAAAAATGCATCACCATACTTGAAAGTATTGCGTACTATACGAAAAAATCTTGTGTCAAACTGCTGTACTTTAAACCATTGTTGCACATATTCTCTTAGAACTCGTATCTCAGAATTAGTAGCTTTATCTTTAAAACTGAGATGAAAGGTTGTGTTATTTTCTTTATTTTTCTGTGTGCAAAATTCTGCTAGAATATCCAGTGCTGCATTGATTTCTGGATCCATATCCATAGTATCATATTGCATGTAACGTTCTATTCTATTGGGACTGCCTACATAGATATCTGGCAAGTAGCTGCTATAATTACTACGTGCAGGGCCTGCTTTATTACCATTGCCCATAGGACTACTGGTGCCAGAAAGATTATTGGTACTGGGGGCAGGTGTAAAATATCTACGCCAACTCATCAATGCGCTCCTATTAGGTTTCCACCAGCTGCCGATGCAACTCCCTTAGTAGCTTTAATTTGATCTCTCAACAATGAACCATTTGTATTGTTTACTGCAATTAGTTTTTCCATAGCAGTATTTAATTTTTCTAAGGTTTTTACCACGTCGTCTAGGCTTTTTGATTCGCTCTTTTGACCAGATTTAGCATCACCTCCTTTACCAGCATCTGCGGCTGTGTTAGCACCTGCTGCTTTTTTAGATTCCTCTGCTTGTCTTTTAAATTTGGCATTTTCTCTAGCGTCATCTGGATTTTCTACTTTAGGTAAAGCTTTCTCATCTTTTTTAGGTGCAGCCATTATTGGCATACCATTTGGTCCAATTTTAGTCACACTGCCAAATGATATTTTGGATCTATCTAATGTATCTTTAGGTTGTTCAGCAGCAGGTGGTTGGCTTGAAGCTTGTTCACTATATTTGGGACCAAGATCCATGTTTTCCAGCATCTGCCCACCAATGGCTTCATCAACACCACCAAACTCATCTGGCACATTACTATTAATATCTTCACTGACTTGTGTTAATGAATCACTGAAATCAGTGCTTGAATCCTCCACAGTGCCAATTAAATCACCCATTGACTCATCAACTACCTTGGCTAGATTCTCATTGGCTTCCTTTAATTCTTGTGCTGCCATTTCATACTTGTCTAAGAAATCTTCATCATCCACACTAAGACTAGCCAGTTTTTCTTGCGCCTCTTTCTGTTTTGCTATAGCTTTATCTATATTATCCTGAGCCTCAATAGATTTCATTTGAGCATCAGTGGCACCTGTACTTGGTACTGAACTATCAATGTCTTCACTGACTTGTTCACTATATTTGGGTCCAAGATCCATATTCTCTAACATCTGCCCGCCAATAGCTTCATCTACTCCAGAAAATTCATTAATATCTTCACTAACTTGTGTTAATGAATCACTAAAATCAGTGCCTGAATCTTCTACAGTACCAATTAAATTGCTCATTGACTCATCAACTACTTTGGCCAAATTCTCATTGGCCTCATTTAGTTCTTGAGCTAATATCTCATATTGTTCAGCTGCATCCTCTTCACTGGCACCCATTAACAAATCATTTAACTTCTGCTGTGCTTCTTTTTGTCTCTCTATGGCCTTGTCTATGTTATCCTGCGCCTCTGCTGCTTTCATTTGAGAATCAGTAGCACCTGCACTAGTTGGTACAATCTCGTCAATGTCTTCACCAATTTTATCTTTGTCAACGTAAGTAAATTTGGCCTGTGCTTCAGTTTCAAGTCTTGCTATGTCAGCTTCTTCGTAGGCTATGGCATCTGCTTCGGCTTTATCTTGCAATGCAATTCTTTCTTTTAATAAGTCTTTACCTTTTTCAATGTCCTTAACTGGCAAAGCATCTGCCATATCTTTGGCAATTTTTTTAGAATTATCTTCTACAAGTTTGACCCGTTCCCCATCTTGTATAATATATAATTCTAGACCTCGTTTTTCAGCAGTTGTTTTCTGTTTAATTAACCTTTCTAATACCTTATTTTCATCCGCCATTTCAGCATTTGCTTTGCTAACGGCTTTTAATTTTGCTTCATTTTCTGCATCTATAGCATTAACTTGAGCCTGTTCACTTTCTGTTAGAGCACGTCCTTCTTTTTTAGCTAATGCCTCTATGGCATCAGCTTTTGCATCCAACGCCCTCATTTCCTCTAAGGTTGATTTTTGTTGTTTTTGATTTGCTTCTAATTTTGCTTTGGTGTCATCTAATGTTAGCTTGGCCATCTCGCCATGCATTTTCTTTTGCTCAGCAGTTAAGCCAAAATTGTATAAAGTATATGTCTGGGATACTTTTAGCTTTTCTTTTTCAGCATTACCGTAAATATTTGCCTGCTCATTGATAGCTTCTTGCGTTTTTTTAGTTACTCCCTGTTTTGTTGCTAGTTCTGATGCAGCAGCTTCGTCAAGATCTTTGCTCATTTGTGCCTGAACAGCTTTCATACGTTCCCTTAATGCGACTTTTTCATCTAAGTCATCATCACTCGAGACTGTTACTTTAGGCGGTTGATTAGCACGACCCATGTCAAAGCCAGGAGGTAACCCGCCCATACCACCTTCACCACCTTTAGCTTTGGCTAAATTGGCTTTGGACATCTCCATCAGTTTGGCTAACTGTGGATTAGCTTCCATATGCTTATTAAAATCTTCCTTGCTAACTTCCTTACCATTAAGCTTAAAAGATTCAGAACTATTAGATGGAGTTGAATCTGCTTTAGGTTGAGCTGCTGGGCCAGCACTAGGAATCAATCCGCCCATATTTCCTACATCACCTTTAGCTTTGGCTAAATTGGCTTTGGACATCTCCATCAGTTTGGCCAACTGTGGATTAGCTTCCATATGCTGATCAAATTCTTTTTTATCTACTTCCTTACCATTGATCTTATAGGATTCTGAACTGTTAGGATTTTTAACCTCAGCTGGCTTCTCAACTGGTGCAGCAATTGGTGCAGTAACTACAGGAGCTGTATCCTTAGCTTCTTCTTTTTTAGGCTCTACTTTGGTCTCTTCTTTTTTAGGCTCTACTTTGGTCTCTTCTTTTTTAGGCTCTACTTTGGTCTCTTCTTTTTTCTCTGCTGGCTTCGCTTCTTCTTTTTTGAGACCTGGTATTTCAATTTTTGCTCCAGCAAAAATCTTATTTGGATCCTTAATTTGCGGATTGGCTTTCATTATATCTGCAATGGACACACCAGCAGCTTTGGCTATCTTGCTTAAATTATCACCTGCTTTAATTGTATAAGCTTCTACTTTGGCCTCTGCTTTTTTACTTTCAGCCTCTGCTGACTTAGCTGACGTATCCTTATTTGACTGAATTGTTGCAGCAGCTATTTTTTCTTGCGCTTCCTTTGAAAGCTCTTTAGCATTTAAAAAATGCTCTTTAAATAATTGTCCTAACCCAGCGGCTTCAGCTTTTTGATACTCCTCTGCAATTTTCTTTTTATATTCAGCAGCATCCTTCTCGCTCATATTACGAGTGTTTAATAACATTTTTTCTTGAAATGCTGTATCAGCTTGTGTTTTGTTATCCTCTTTTTTAGGCTCTACTTTAGTCTCTGCTGGTTTCTCTGCTGGTTTCTCTGCTGGTTTCTCTGCTGGTGCTGGTTGAGTTTGAACTGGAGTGAGCTTTTTTAATTCTGTAATTTCTTTTGGCCAGTTAGATACTTCTACCTTACTGACTGTGGTCTTAATATCTGTAAGTACTTTATTAAGATCGATCCCTGGCATCTTACCTGCATCAGCTTTGGGCATATTTTTAACAGCATCACCAAACCCGCCAGTCATACCTTTGATATCAATTCTAGGCATCTTATCAGCACTACCAAGCCCACCAGTCATGCCTTTGATATCAAATTTTGATTTAGAACTTTCTGATAATTGTTGGGCTAATTTCTTAGTAGAATCAGGATCTAATACAGTTTCATCTTTGTGAATTTTAACTAGGGCATCCATGGGTTCAATAGGACTACCAGTTTTTTCTAAAGTGCCGCCGTCTCTAGTTCCCACAGCCCTATTAACAACTCCAACCCCTTTAGCAATACCGTATGTTGGTAGTTCAGCTGTTGTTGGGGTACGGCCAGTTTTAGCAGCCTCAAAACCTCCTTTGCCTGCCGCTTCCCCTGCATTAATAAATTTTTTAAGTGTACCACTTGCACCAAGAGCATTTTCATTTAAAGATTTTAATGCAGGACTAGCCTCTTTGACTATAGGTTGAATCAACCCGCTCATTATTGCTGATTCAGTATCCTTCATTCTTTGCTCAAAATTCAAAACTGCTTTAGTTGATTCATCAGTAGCTTTTTGGCTTTCTTTAGCAGTCTTTAAATATTCTCTAGTAGCCTCAGTCTCACTTACTGGTCTACCTAACTTTTTCTCCATGTCCTTTCGAGTTTTTTCAATGCCATCAGCGTAAACTTGTCGAGCAGCAGCATCTTTTGCAAATGCTGCACCAACATCTGATAATCCAGATTGCACTATCATTTGATTTTGAGCAGAATTATTCCTTAATTTGGCACCTTCTTCCATGGCCTCCTCGGATCTTTTCTTAGCTGCCTCAAAATTTCCTTTGGAAGCTTCCTTGGCCTGTTCTGATGTGGCTATGGCTGATTTACCACCAGCAACTACTTGTCCTATTGCTTCTTTGGTTACCGCAGTACCATATAAAAAAGTCTCTTTAAATAATTGGCCTTGACCTCGAGCATTGGCTTCGGCATACTGCTGATCCATCTTTAATTTGTACGCAGCAGCGTCCTTATCACTCATGTTTGCTGTTTCTATACGTAACTTAGCTTGATAAGCTTGGTCGGCTGCTAATTTTTTCTGAGCATCCATCTGCTCTTCGCGACTCTTACCAGTTAATTTGGCCATGAGATCCATTTCTCTGGCCATGTCACTTGTGGCTTTAATGGCCAAATCGTCTCTTTCTTTACCAGATGCCATACTGGTGCCAATAGCACCCATCTGTAATGCTAGTAATTCATTTAGATCCTTATTGGCATAACCCAAATTACGTAGCCCATCTACAGTTTGGGCATTTTCATCAAACATCATCTTGCTGGCTTTGGCAAATTCCTTAGCACCCTTGTCAAGACTACCGCCAAACCCTGCTAGACTGGCTTTATTTTGAATAACAATATCATTAAACTCGCCTAGATCCATTCTAGCGCCTTTAGCGGCGGTCTGCATGTCTATGATACTGTTACCGAAACTTACGCCAGTTTTACTGAGATTTTGCCATGCTCCCATGCCGGCATTGATATCTTTAGCCACTTGTAAAAATGCATTGCCAGCTTCTCTAAGTGGCGGAGGCAACTTTTGTATAGCATCTGTAACAGCACCTGTGGCAGCATTAACAGCAGCACTGGATGCATCAGAACCACCACCGCCACCTCGACTACCACCGCCGCCGCCACCACTACTAGTACTTGACTTCTGTTTAAGTGACTGCCTTAGTAACTCATTATTTTCCGCTAATAGTTCTTCAACAGATTTTGACATTATACCTTACCTTTGAATTTTTCCCATTGATCCACAAACCCAGTAGGATAGTCAAACACTTCTTGATTAGGCATCCATCGAGGATATATGGCTCCAGGTCTTTTAGGGATTTTGTCTAAAGGATTACCTTTTCCATCTTGAATCGACACTGCTATGTCAGCTTTAACTTGAGGAATGCCATAAAAATCTGTGTCTATTCTTAAATACCCATCTTTGTCAGTGGCAACAATATCCCCTATTCTAGGACCTTTATTAGATGTAAAAGATCCATTAGCGCCATGCAACAATCCATGTGAACTTTTAGGGTCCGTGGGTATTGTCATATCTTTCTTAAGCTTATCTATTGGTTTACCCATTATTTCTTTAACACCGATTGCTGACAACCCTTCAGCGCCAAGGGATACAACTTCATTCCACCCCTCAGTTACTGACCATCCAATTATGGAATATAATGTTTTTTTAATAAGACTTGTTAAAAAATCATTGCTTTTTTCAAACCATAGTAAGGTAAGTGCCGGAGACAAGGTAAGAGCATATTTGATTATGCCCACAATACCAGCTGCTGGCCATCCAACAATTGGAATAAATCTAAGCAAAATTTGTAAACCACCAAGTATTTTTTGAAAGCCGCCTCTAGACCAAGCCAATACCACTGATACTGCAACCTTACCCACAAGTTGCTCTATTTGTTCATAGTATTTGGTCTGTGCATCTTCAACCGATGCACTACCACTGAACATATTGTTTTTATCTACAGCACCATTAGATTTTTTAAATTGATTAAAATCACTATTGAGTTTTTCTTTTTGTTTGATAAAATCATAGATGAAATACAGGCCACCGATGAACTGAAAAAACTTTAATAACGTTGATCCGCCTTTAATTTTACCAAAGTACTTTTGCTCAATACTCATATTTCCAGCTAACACTGGATTTTTTTGAGCAAAAGTTGGGGCTTCACTGACGATTTCTATGACTCTCATAAGTTTATTTAGTTACCAAAATACGATAAATTTTTAATCCACCCATTTTATGCTAGTATAAATATTCAAAATTACTGGAACTATAACTATGAACAACCCCCTACAAAAATTCTTTAGACAACCTAAAATTTATATTAGCTTGCCCAGTAAAGGCCTCTATTATGAACCAGGAGCCTTGCAAGGCGACTATACTAAGATGCCTATATTGGCCATGACCGGCATTGATGAAATCATACTTAAAACACCTGATGCACTATTCAACGGCGAGTCAACTGTTAAAATTATAGAAAGCTGTTGTCCTTATATTAAGGACGCTAAAAATATTCCAGTTATTGACGTTGATGCCATATTGGCTGCAATTAAAATTGCCACGTTTGGCAACACTGCCACAGTGAGTAAAACTTGTGCTAATTGTGGCACTGATAATGATTATGAACTGCCATTAAACAGTATTATTGATTACTTTGATAAATTAAAATTTAACAATAAAATTGTTTTAGATAATCAATTAGAAATCAGTATTAGACCTTTAAAGTACAGCGAAATGAGCTATTTTAGCATGGAGAATTTTAAACTACAAAAAACTCTTAATCAATCTGCTGAAATGGATGAAGAAAATAGAAAAAATAAAATTAATGAAATCTATGTTAGACTTAGCGAACTACAATTAGAATTACTAACTCTAACTGTGGAAACAGTCACAGTTGAAAACACCGTAGTCAATGAAAAAGAATACATTGGTGAATGGTTGAAAAACGTTGAAAGATCAGTGTTTAGCACTATTAAGAAAAAAATAGAGGAAAATAAGGATGTATGGGAAATCCCAACAACCCCTGTTAAATGTGCAGAATGTGGCACTGATAACACTGTACAATTAAGTCTAGATCAATCAAGTTTTTTCGCATAAGGCTTCTTTATTCCTCAAACTCTGACATTGAACAATACATAAATCAATTAGAAAAAGATGCTTTAGAGTTCAAAGAAGACCTATATAAAATAGCTTGGTATATGAGAGGTGGTGTGTTAGCCAATGACCTGCTATACATTTATAGCTATGAGGATAGAAAACTCATGTATAAGATTATCAAAGACAATATTGAAACAACTAATAAAACAGGTATGCCACTAATGTAATTATTTGAGAGTGAGCAAGCTCACTCTGTTTTAAGACTCACGTCTTAAAACATTTTTCTTCAGCGAAGCTTTTTAATATTATGCAGATTGTGTGGACGTACTTCTCCCGTTGCCGGGAGAACGAAAGACATTATGCGAGTTGCTTAGTCCGATACTATATTAGGGCATTGCAGAGGCGGTCATCCTGTACCTCGAGCCCAGTCTTCTATACGACGGGAAATAATTAAACAAATATAGTCTTGCCTAACTACTTTGGGGTTGTATCTTTTTCATCAGAGCCCCTTCTTTTAGCCTGTTAATCCTTTTCAAACAACCAAATAGCGGCATTTTGCTATCCTCATCCTTGCGGGTAGTGGTTGAGTCCTCCTAACGGCTGGAGTTTTTCATCCCTGTGACACGCATGTCCAGGTATAGAATCGCATGAAATTAGCCTGCGCCAGCTTTAACCGTTTAACTGTTTGCCTATGATGTGTTTGCCGTGAACTCTGACCTGAATATGCCCGTTGTAGTAATCGTTACTTTCTAATACACGCCTTGAAAATTGTTCTCTTGCCTCAATATAACTACATTCACTTTTGGTTTTACAAAAGTAAAGTATGTCGCGCCTAAAATTTTCTTTGCCTAATGTTACTACGTCTTTGTTGAGCTCGTCGTTGGAGCCATAATATTCTTGCCAGTCACTTTCTATTTTGCCTCGAATTCGTTTTCTTTTCTTTGTGCCGTTTTTCAGCTTAACAACCTTATAGGTGGTTTTGGCGAACTTGGCGAGTTTTTTG
>Ga0187843_10002749_pt1 | contig 10464 bp, 9 predicted proteins | sample SpaLakP09_SKY_43_FD_134516 | JGI IMG/M metagenome (GOLD analysis project Ga0187843, IMG submission 134516) | Oligotrophic lake water microbial communities from Sparkling Lake, Wisconsin, USA - SP09_SKY_43 | ecosystem: Environmental > Aquatic > Freshwater > Lake | place: USA: Sparkling Lake... | reverse complement strand
GCCCAGCAGCACAAAGAAACCCACCCATGCATCATGTCGAGAGGTTTGCATCCTCTACTCCCAAGTCAATCCGTCAGATCGAGAACATCATGGCGGTCAGCACGAAATCGAGTGCCAGCACCGCCAGAGAAGAAACCACCACCGTGCGCGTCGTCGCCTGCGACACGCCTTCGGGCGTGGGCTTGCAGGCATAGCCCTGCAGCAGGGCGACAAAGGTCACGGTGACACCAAAAACAAGACTCTTGATCACGCCATTGCCGACATCGGCCCACACATCGACGCCACCCTGCATCTGCGACCAGAACGAGCCGGCATCAATGCCGATCAGCGGCACTGCCACCAGCCAGCCGCCAATGATGCCCACCGCCGAGAACACCGCGGCAAGCAAAGGCATCGCGATCACGCCGCCCCAGAAACGCGGCGCCAGCACCCGGGTCAGCGGATCGACGGCCATCATCTCCATCGCCGTCAGCTGCTCGCCGGCCTTCATCAAACCAATCTCGGCCGTCAGCGAGGTGCCGGCGCGGCCGGCGAACAGCAGGGCCGTGACCACCGGGCCCAACTCGCGCACAAGGCTCAGCGCCACCAGCAGACCCACGGCCTCCGCCGAGCCGTAGCGCTGCAAGGTGTAGTAGCCCTGCAGGGCGAGCACAAAGCCGACGAACAGGCCCGACACGCCAATAATGGATAGCGAGCGGTTCCCCAGAAAGAACACCTGCTCGCGCACCAGGCCGAAGCGCAGCAGCGCGGTGCCGGAGCGTGCAAGCACTTGCAGGAACAGGCGGGCCGCGCCGCCCACATCGGCGAGTTGCAGACGCACCGCCCGGCCCACTCGCGAGGCGATCATGCTGCCACCCCAAAGTCTTGCGCCACCGGCACGGCCGGCTGATGGAAGCGCACCGGCCCGTCGGCATGGGCACCGACGAACTGCTTCACCAGCGGGTCTTCGCTGTGGCGCAGCTCATCCGGCGTGCCTTGAGCGACCACTCGGCCGTTGGCAATCATCGCCACCTCATCGGCGATGCCAAAGGTCTCATGCAGGTCGTGCGAGACGATCACGCTGGTGAGGCCCAGAGCGTCGTTCAGGTCGCGGATCAGCCGCGCGGCCACGCCCAGCGAGATCGGATCCAGGCCCGCAAACGGTTCGTCATACAAAACCAAATCCGGGTCCAGGGCGATGGCGCGGGCCAGCGCCACGCGCCGCGCCATACCGCCCGATACCTCGGAGGGCATCAGGTCGCGCGCGCCGCGCAGACCGACCGCATTGAGCTTCATCAGCACGAGATCGCGGATCATCGCCTCAGGCAATTTGGTGTGTTCACGCAACGGGAACGCCACGTTCTCGAACACCGACAGATCGGTGAACAGCGCGCCGAACTGGAACAACATGCCCATGCGTCGGCGCACGGCGTAGAGCTGGTCCAGATTGAGCGGCGCCAAATCCTGGCCGTCGAACAAAACCTGCCCCTGGATGGGGCGAATCTGCCGGCCCAGCAGGCGAAGCACGGTCGTCTTGCCGCCACCGGAGGTGCCGATCAAGGCCAACACCTTGCCGCGCGGAATGCGCAGATTGACCTTCTCAAGGATCACACGTTCGCCGTAGCCGCAGCTGACGTCACGCAACTCGATCAAGAAAGGGCTGGCAGGGGAAAGAGGGGAGGTCGAAGGGGCCATGAGCCTCGGCAAGGCGGGCAAAAGCCCTGTTCGCAAAGGCGACATGATAGGGGAAACACCGATCAGCTTCAGGCGCCAGGGCGAATTTCAGAACTACTTCACATTTCGGCGCATACAAGCGACCAGCGCGCCGGTCCGGCGGACGGGCGGTTACACAAATCGGGCCAGTCGGCCGAAAATCATCGCCATACAAGGAGATTTCCCATGCGGCATCAGGACGGCACCTCGGCACCCTCGGTTCAGACCGGATTCACCCTGATCGAACTGATGATCACCGTGGCCATCATCGGCATCCTGGCGTCGGTCGCCCTGCCCGCCTACAACGAGTACGTCGTGCGAGGCAAGGTGCCCGAGGCGACCTCGCGCCTGTCCACCTTGCAGGTGCAGATGGAACAGTATTTCCTGGACAACCGCACCTACGCCAATGCGCCGGCCTGCGCCGAAGACACGACCAGCAGCAAGTACTTCACCTTCTCCTGCAGTGCTGCCAATGCGACCGGATTCACGCTGCAGGCGGTGGGCAAGGATACGATGGCCGGCTTCACCTACAACGCCACCCAGAGCGGCAAGTCCACGGTCGCTGTCCCCACCGGCTGGAACCCGCCGAGCCCGAACAACTGCTGGGCCACCAAGAAGAGCGGGACATGCTGATTCAACGCGCCCGGGGCTTCAGCCTGATCGAGTTGCTTGTCGCACTGACCCTGGCGGGTCTGTTCATGGCCCTCGCGGCTCCGAGCTTTTCCATCTGGGTGCAAAACAGCCGCATCCGTGCCACCGCTGACTCCATCGCCGCCGGCCTGCAACTGGCCAAGGCGGAAGCGGTGTCCCATAACGGACTGGTGCGCTTCCAGCTGACCGACACGCTGACCGACGCTTGCTCCCGCTCCACCAGTGGCGTCAACTGGGTGATCGACATGGTCGACGGCAATGCGGCGCAAGACTCGGTCGAGAACCAGTGCGATGCCGCCCCCTCTGAGACCGTCGCACCGCGCATCCTGCATGTACGAGCCAGCGCCGAGGGTTCGGGCAGCAGCGTTGTAGCGGCCTCCGCCGATTCGCTGATATTTAACAGCCTTGGCAAGCTGAGTCCATTGCCCGCTGGCAATACCGTTATCGATGTGACCAACCCAAGCGGCGGCGCCTGCGCGGCGGAAGGTGGTGACCTGAGCTGCCTACGCATCATCGTCTCGCCTGCCGGCCAGGTGCGGATGTGCAATCCGCGCATCCCGACCGGCGACCCGCAGGCCTGCTGAGGAACATGCCATGAACGCAAATACAAGGCGCAAACCCCGCACCCTGGCAGGCTTCATGCTGCTGGAGGTGCTGGTGGCCTTGCTGGTCTTCTCGCTCGGCGTGCTGGGCTTGGTGGGCCTGCAGGCCAATGCGATCAAGCAGTCAGGCCAGGCCAAGTACCGCGCAGATGCAGCCCTGCTAGCCGATGAGCTGATCGGCACCATGTGGGTCGGCAACCGCACGCCCGCTGCCCTGCTGGCAGCTTATGGCGCTAACCCGAGTCCCGCATACACCGCCTGGCTGGCCAAGGTCAACACGATACTGCCCGGCGCTGCTAGCTATGCACCCATCGTTACGGTAACCCAAGTCAACCCGGTCGGCGCTGGGCCAGGCACCGTGGTGCTGACCCCCACCAGCCGCATCTCGATAACGATGCGCTGGAAGGCGCCCGGCGAGCCGGCAGGCGACCCTGCGCACAGCCTTGTCATCTTGACTCAGATTAGATAGGAGCCGAGCTTGCAACAGTCTCAAAACGCTCGCTCAGCACGCGGCTTCAGCCTGATCGAGCTGATGGTTGGCTTGGTGCTGGGCATGATTGCCGTCATCGTGGTGATGCAGGTCTTTGCCGCGTCCGAGCGCAGCAAACGCAACACCACCGGCGGCGACGATGCGCTGACCAATGGCGCGATCGCCCTGAGCCAGTTGCAGCGCGAAGCTCGCCAGAGTGGCCAAGGCAGCAATAGCGTGGCACTTCTGGGCTGCAATCTGCTGTTACCGGGCGCGCGTACGCTCAATGCTTTGGCGCCAGTGACCATCAACCATGCATCGATAGCGGCCGGGGACCCCGGCACCGACACCTTGCTGATGGTCTATGCCAACAACAACGGTGGGCCAGAGGGCAATCGCATCAATGGTCAACCGGACAACATAACGTTCAGCGTCGCCACGCCCAGCGCCTTCCGGCGGCTGGACTACGTGGTTGCCTCCTCACAGACCCAACCTACCCCCTGCAATCTGGTGCTGGATCGCATCACAGCCGATCCGGCAGGCTCTCGCCTGACGGTTGGCGCAGGCACGACCGCAACATACGACACCTTGTTCAATTGGGGTACAACCCCGCGCGTGATCGCATACGCGGTGCGGGATGGCCGGCTGACTCAATGCGATTTCATGCTGCAGGACTGTCGCAGCACCAGCGAAGGCAACTGGCTGGAGATCATCGACGGCGTAGTCGGCCTGCGCGCTCAGTACGGCCGCGACACCACTGCAGCATCCCCTCCGCCTGGCATCGTTGACACCTATGACCAGACCACGCCCACCACCGTTTGCGGCTGGACACGTGTATCCGCCTTGCGCTTGGCCCTGGTCACGCGCAGCGGCGAACGGGAAAAAACCGCCGTCACCAGTGCCGTACCCACCTGGGCTGGCAGTGCCAATGCGCCCATCTCGCTCAATGGCGACTCGCTGTGGCAGCAGTATCGCTACAAGGTATTCGAGAGCGTCGTGCCCATGCGGAATATGGCCTGGGGAGCACCATGCTGATCAACAACTCATACCATCGCAACCGGCCGCGTAAGCAACGTGGCATCGTGCTGATGCTGGCGATCGTCGTCTTGGTAGCGATGTCACTGGCCGCCGTGGCGCTGATGCGTTCGGTGCTGACCGGCAACAAGGTGGCAGGAAATCTCGCGTTCCAACAGGCGGCCACCCGATCGGCTGACATTGGCATCGAGACTGCAATCGCCTGGCTGGAACAAAACAATGCCGGAACTAGGCTGTTCAACAACATCAATATCGGCAACGGCGAGGCTGTGGGCTACTTTGCCAGCCGCCAAGACCCCGGTCCGACACAAAACTGGGAGGCCTACTGGACCAGCGTGCTGACGGTGACTGCCCGTGTCAACACGCTTCCGGTTGATGCGGCTGGCAATACGGTGTCCTACGTGATCCAGCGGCTTTGCAATGGCGTAGGGAACCCGAATACCGGCGCCGGTTGCGAGTCATCGCCGGCGACGATAGCGGGCATTGGCAATAGCCAGGGCGGAGGAGGAGGGAATGTAACCGGCCTTCCGACTCAACTCTATTACCGCATCACGGCGCGCGTGACCGGCCCCCGCAACACCGTCGGCTTCGTGCAAGCCGTGGTCGCCATGTGACGGCTGAACTGTCACGGGTCGAAGAACTGATTTGGAGATGCGCATGAATACCAAGACTCGTTCGTTTGGCCTGCTGGGCCTGTTGGCCAGCCTTGCCGCGATGGCACTGGCGCCCCCTGCATGGGCCGCCGCCACCGACATTGCCAACACGCCGCTGGTGGTGGCATCCCCCAATGCCGTGCAGCCGAATCTGATCTTCGTACTGGATGACTCCGGCTCGATGGATTTCGATTTCATGCCGGACCACGTCGCCGGCGCGCAATGCCGCTCCGCTGGCGCCACCGCCACCGCCACTGGCTCCTTCGGCAATGCTTGTTGCCAAGGCGGTAATACCAGCAATGCCTGCTGGCGTGGCAACGCACCCTTCGGCAGCCTGCGCGGCCACCCGCCCTTTCTGAGCGCTAGCTTTAACAACCTGGCCTACAACCCCGCGATCAGCTACACGCCACCGGTTAGCGCTGCTGGCGTGAGTTGGAACAGTCAGACATCCGGCAACACCTCGGGCTGGACGAATGTGCGCAATGATGCTTACGGCATTCAGAACACTGGCTCGATCAATCTGCTGACCCAATTCCCCGACAGCGAGTACTGCGTTGATGATGGCAGCTTCTCCGACTGCCTGCGAAACGACAACTACGTCCTGCCGGGTACGGTCAACGGCAAGGCCTACACGAGGTTCCACGAGACCACGGCCAGCGGTAGCGGATCCAAGGCCAGTGGCGCCCCTGACAATCCGAGCACCGCCGCGCAATCCTGGGGCCCTCATTATTACAACATCATTGCCAGCGAATACTGCGACGGTCCCAACCTGCGCAACTGCCAGTCGACGCAGACCAGCGTCTACAGGTTTGCAGCGCCGCTGCGCTGGTGCAGCTCGGACGCGGAGACCCGCAAGCTGGTACCGGCCGCCAACAGCTGTCAGGCGGTGCGAACGGGCACCTATGCCCATGCCAGATACCCCACCCGTTACTTCACGGCAGGCACTGCCGGCACGGCAGCCGTTATCGAGGTTCCAGCAAGCACCAGTTTTACCCTGAACAACCCGAGTTGCACCCTGGCCTTCACCTCAGTACGCGTCAATGGCGTGAACCTGCTGTCGGCCAACACAAGCAGCAGCAACGACCGCAACACCCTTGGCTCATCGATGGCCAGCCGCATCAACAGCGGCGGTACCGGCTACACGGCGGTAAGCTCAAACGGCGGACGCACGGTCACGATCACCGCGCCCGCAAGCGCGGGCGCGATCACCCATGCGGTCAGTTTCACCCGCACGCCGACCAATTGCTCTTACAGCTTCACCTACCAGAACAGCACCAACGTGCCGCCCTTCAGCGGCTATGTGGCACCGAAGTCAGCTACGGCGGGCACGCCGGCTGGCTACCCGGGCAGTTTCCAGCGGGTGGACATCATCCCCTCGCGCACCAGCTATCCGAAGGCCTCGACACGTGTGGACTGTGCCGGCACCACCTGCACCTATGCCGAGGAGATGACTAACTTCGCCAACTGGTGGACCTACTACCACAGCCGCATGCAGTCGATGAAGTCCTCGGCTTCGCTGGCGTTTGCAGCGGTGGGCAGCAACTACCGGGTCGGCTACATGAGCATTAACAATGCGCAGGGGAATGCCTGGCTCAATCCGGCCACCTTCAGTGGCACGACCAAGACCACCTGGTTCAGCCGCATGATCGCGGCCCGGCCCAACAGCTCAACGCCCTTGCGTACGGCGCTGTCCACCGTCGGGCGTATTTACAGCGGCACCAAGACCGGTTCCTTCAATGGCGGAACGATCGTGGATCCGATGCAGTACTCCTGCCAGCGCAATTACACGATCCTGTCGACCGACGGTTTCTGGAACGAGGCTGGAAACCCACCCCAGCTCAACGGCAGCAGCGAAATCGGTGACCAGGACAACGCGTTGGCCCGCCCACAGTTTGACGGTAACAGCACGGCCAACACACTGGCCGATGTCGCCGCCTACTACTACAACACCGATCTGCGCACCTCCTCCTGCACCAGCGGATCCAGCGGCGTTGATGTCTGTGGCACCGGCACCGCCAATGAGCTGCAGCGCATGGTGACCTTCACCCTGGGCCTGGGTGCCTCGGGTTATATGCAGTTCGACCCAGACTATCTCCGGGCCAGTTCGGGAGACTACTTCGCCATCAAGGAAGGTCTGACGCCCAACGTGAGCGCCGGCATCTGCACCTGGCAGAGCAGCGGCGAATGCACCTGGCCAGCCCCCGTCAGCAACACGCTCACCACGATCGATGACCTCTGGCATGCCGCCGTCAATGGCGGCGGCAGCTACTTCAGCGCATCAGACCCCAACACCCTCTACAAGGGCTTGGTCAACACGCTGGCCTCGATCGAGGTGGTGGACGGCGCTGCAGCAGCGGCCACCACGAGTACGCCCAATGTCTCGTCTGGCGACAATCAGGTTTTTGTATCGAACTTCTGGTCGGGTGAATGGACGGGCGAACTTAAGGGGCATCGCATCGATCTGGATGACGGCACGGTCAGCGGGACGTCCGAATGGTCAGCCCGCAACCTCTTGGAAACCAACACCACGCGCAAGATCTACATGTTCAACAGCGCGGCGACGAACAAGCGCAAAGAGTTCATCTGGTCCGAGATGAGCGCCAGCGAGAAGAGTAATTTCGAGCTTGGCCGTATTGCCGGCAATGGGACGGCCCTGAGCCAATTTTGCAGCTTCGGCACCTACTGCCTCAATGCCTCTACTCAAAGCAGCGCGGCGGGTGAAATGCTGGTTCGCTTCCTGCGTGGAGAGCGCACCAACGAAGGGCCGGTCACCGACCCGGCCAAGTACTACCGCGAACGCAAGTACCTGCTGGGCGATATCGTCAATTCCGAGGCGGCCTATGTCGGCAAGGCCCAGCTCAGTTTCACCGACACCGGCTATGCCGAACACAAGGCTGCCGTCGCCAGTCGAGAGTCCATGGTCTATGTGGGTGCCAACGATGGCATGCTGCACGCGATCAAAGCATCTACCGGCCAAGAGGTGTGGGCCTACGTCCCGACGGCCGTGTTGCCGAAGATGTACAAGCTGGCCGACAAGAATTACCCGAGCCAGCACGAGTATTTTGTTGACGGCAGCGCGGTCGTGCAGGACATTTACGATGGCAGTTCCTGGCGCACCATTCTGGTATCAGGCCTGGGTGCCGGTGGCCGCGCTTACTTTGCCATCGATGTGACGGACCCGAGCGATCCCAAGCCGATGTGGGAATTCACCCATGACAATCTGGGCCTCACTTTCGGCAAGGCCGAGATCGGCAAGCTGGCCGATGGCACCTGGGCGGTGATGCTGCCCTCCGGCTACAACAATGTGTCGCCCGGCGATGGTAACGGTCGCTTGTTTGTGCTGAACGCCGTCACCGGAGCGGCTGTGGCCGGGATTCCCAACGGCATCCCGACCCTGTCGGCCGGGCTGGAAGCCGGCAGTACGACAACGCCAAGCGGCCTGGCCCACATACGCGCCTGGGCCGACAATGCCGAGGTCAACAATACGGCCATGCGCGTTTATGGCGGCGACAACCTGGGCAATCTCTGGCGCTTCGACATCAACAACAATGTCGGCGCAGCAGGCATCGAGGCCCAGCGTCTGGCCACCCTGAAGAGCGCCGGCGGCCTGGCCCAACCCATCACCTCTCGCCCAGAATTGGGCAAGGTCGACACCCATGTGATGATCTATGTCGGCACCGGCCGCTACCTGGGGTCCAGCGACGTCAGCGACACCACACCGCAAAGCATCTATGCGATTAAAGACAGGCTGAGCGCCACCGACTATGCCAATCCGCGCACCCCGGCCAACAACTTCGTGCAGCAGACCCTGACCGAGGTGAGTTGCCCCAGCGGCTCTACCTCCTGCACTTCAGGCCAGCGGGTCCGCACCAACGCCAATCCGCTGGCGGTGGATCTGTATGACAAGAACGGCTGGTATGTGGACCTGCCAACCGCGCGGGAACGCGTCAACACCGACCCGGTGCTGGTGCTCGGCACCTTGGTGGTCAACACAAACGTGATCGACCCTTCGGCCATCTGCTCGGTCGGCGGCAACAGCTGGATCAACTACTTCGACTACCGCACTGGCGCGCCGGTTTCGACGGCCAACGGCATCTCAAGCCTGCCCTTGGGCAACTCAATCGCCACGCGGCCATCCATCGTCAAACTGCCCAACAACAAGGTGATCGCCATCACCCGGCTCTCCTCCTCGGTAGGCGGCGGCAGTAGTGGCAGCGGCAGCGGCAGCGGCAGCGGAGGCGGCGGCGACGGCGACCGCAACGTGGAGACACCCGTGCCAATCAGTTCGAGCCCCGGACCGACCCGCCGCCTGTCCTGGCGCGAGCTGTCGGTGGAGTAGTGAGTGGGCAGCGGCCTGCCCCAGCCTGGCGATGGGGTCTTTGTCTGGCTGCCGTCCTGGGGCTCCATGCGGCTGCGCTGCTGCAGTTGAGGGCTGGGCCAGGGTATGCAAAGCATGCCCAATCGGACTCGCCGCCGCCCACTTTGCTGCTGCGCTCGATACGGGCGCCAGCTGTAGCCGTCCCGTCGACGGCGCCTCCAAATAGGGAAGTCGCCGAGGTGCCGCCGAACCAGGCGCCGCCGACCGATGAAGCTGTCGGCACTCCGGAGTTGCAGATCAGCTACCCTGACGCGACCCTGCCAGGCGGGCAGGCCCGAAGCATCGTTAGCCTGCGGCTCGACAAAAGCAGCTGGGTGGAGGCGGTGGACCTGGAGCCGGGCACACTGCCCGAAGGCTTCGCGGAAGCGGTGACCGCTGCCTTCATGGGCCAGCAGTTCGGTCTGCGCCGCGCAAGCGAACTGCGGCTGTGCCTGCAGGTCGAATTCAAGGAGGGCGAGGTGCCCACCTGGCAGATCATCAACACCCCGGAGCACAAGAGCGACGGGATGTGCTGGAAAAGGTCAACGCGGCAGGTCGCTCGTCCCCATTAGGAACTCATCCACCGCCCGCGCAGCCTGGCGACCCTCACGGATCGCCCAGACGACGAGACTTTGGCCGCGGCGCATATCGCCAGCGGCGAACACCTTCTCCACATTGGTGGTGTAGCCGCCCGTGAAGTCTGTCGTGGCCTTGGCGTTGCCACGGGCATCCTTGACGACGCCAAAGGCGTCGAGCACTGTGGCGACTGGGGCGACGAAGCCCATGGCCAGGAAGACCAGGTCGGCCTTGAGCACCTGCTCGGAGCCGGCCACCTCGACCATCTTGCCGCCCTGCCATTCGACCTTGACGGTCTTCACGCCGGTCAGCTTGCCCTTCTCGCCGAGGAACTCCTTGGTGGCGATGGCGAAGGCGCGCTCGCATCCTTCTTCGTGGCTGGAGGAGGTGCGCAGCTTGATCGGCCAGTAGGGCCAGGTCATCGGGCGG
>Ga0187843_10002747_pt1 | contig 10466 bp, 10 predicted proteins | sample SpaLakP09_SKY_43_FD_134516 | JGI IMG/M metagenome (GOLD analysis project Ga0187843, IMG submission 134516) | Oligotrophic lake water microbial communities from Sparkling Lake, Wisconsin, USA - SP09_SKY_43 | ecosystem: Environmental > Aquatic > Freshwater > Lake | place: USA: Sparkling Lake... | reverse complement strand
TTTTGAGGATCGATTTATGTACCGATTATTTTCTAATCCAAGCAATTTATGCGCGGTTTTTGCAAGCTACGGCACTATTGAAGCGGTCAAAGTGAAATGCAATATTGATTTGGTCACTCGGCGGTTAAAGATCCCATCTCGCGCCTTGCTCGAACAAATGAAACAAGAAGGTATTTCATTAAATGAAGTTGAGCAGTCGACTTCCTCAGAAACTGACTGGAGCATGATGTCTGAAACTGTGCTGCGCAGCCATCTTCGCGCAGCTTTTTTAGACGAAAATAAGTTGCAAAGTGCATTAGCGACACTGAGTCTGCCGCAGCTCGCGTTAATTCGTGATTTGTTTGAAGATTCAGTAAGTTTCTTAAAGTTACCTTCAGAAACTTTACTGCGTCGTATGCAGGACGAAGGCTTAGGTTTAGAGAAATTCGGAGTGAAACACCCTGTCACCACCAAGGTCGATAAGGTTCGCGATAAACTGAACTCACTTAGCTTACCGCCTGCAAGCCCTGTAACCAACCAAGCCAGCAGCACAGCCACATTAACTAGCGCATCAGATCCAGCCGCTGATTCTCTAGCAAGCTTGAAGCAACGGATTAACCAATTAAAAAACCAACATGCTAACGCGGTTGAAAGCCCGCCGAGTGAAGCGCTAAATGTTGTGGCAATAGCGCACTTGCAAACGCGGCTTAAAGCCTAAGTTGCAAGCGCGCCGCAAAGCCTAAGTTACAAGCGCTAAGACGCAGCTAATTGCCAGTAATAAATACCACCATCATCACTGCCGCCGACGGCAGTGTTGCCGCTTGCCGTGACCATCATCGGCCAGTTCATCACCGTCGTTTGATATTGCCATAATTGCTCGCCAGTGTTGGCGTCAAACAGATAGAAGTGACCCGGTGATTCTTGTTGATTGTTCCCACCATTACTTTCATCCGGTTTGCCGTCGGTGGCCGTCACTACGGTCGCTGCAGCATCTAAAGTCACCCCTGGATTTACCGCATACAGCACCGACTGACTCCAAGCAAATTGCGCGGTCCAGAGCGGAAAATTGGCAACTTCAGCCGCAGATTGCACGGCATTCACTCGATAGAGCACGCCACCGTCGCCTTGATTTGCCCCGACAACAATCACTAGCTGCTCTGCAGGGGTTTGCGTGATGGCAACGGCATAAGCGATATTTAAGTTGGCGACATCAGGTTTATAGACAAAAGCTGTGGTGGCTTGCGCGGCTTGGAAAAAAGCGCAACTGCCATCATGCAATGCGGCGGCGGCATAAGCACCATCGGCCGTGGTAACAACGCGCATCACGCCTTGGCTTTGCTCATAACAAGTGGCCGCGCCAAACTTGCCATTCACGACCGCAATTTGCTGGACAAAACCGGTATAAACCGGCTTGACGTTGTAGTTAATTGTCGCAACCCAGACACGGCTGCCATTGCCTGCCAATACCGCACTGTAACTTGAGAAATCGCTCGACAGCGCCAGCAAGTCAGATTGCGTCCAACTTGGCGTCGCGGCAGCATTGGCAGTAGCAAAACGGTATAACCGTAATTCATGTTGAAAATCGGCCAGTAATACAGCGCCATCACTTGAGAAAGTGAGTTGGTTCACTCGTGCAGGTAAGTTATTGTCTTGGAGTAAAATATCACCGTTACTTGCATCAACAATACAGAGAAAACCGCAGGTTTTACTGGTCTCACCGCCACAGGCAGCAAACCGTTTATCATCACTCACCGCCACCCAAAAAATACCTTGTGTGACATTAGTTGCAGTCACCGCGACTGACCACAACTGCTGACCTGTGGCTGCAAAACCATAAAAATTAAATTGGCCAGTGCCAAATTCACTGGAAGTGCCGCCGACCGTCAATTGACCATCCGGACTTACCGCTACTGAATTCACTTGCAAGCCCGTTTGTGGCGTCACTTGCCATGTCGGTTGTCGATTATTGTTCACTAAAGCTGTGGTCATCGCTGCATCCTCAAAGCTTAAAAACTCAGCACAGCATGCAGGAAAAACCTATGGGTTCAACATGATGCTAACAACTTCGTTTGAATATCGGCTGGTGAGTTCTTTTGTCAAATGCTGCGGAAATTTGGTGTTTGCCGGCTTCAGTGGCTGTTATTTTCTTTTAATCGAACGTTTTGAAAATTTCCGATAATAAAACAACACCGTATAACCTAAATAAAACAATGCAAAAGCGAGTAATAGCGTTTTCAAAACCAATACCACAATAAACATCAGCAGACTCAACCATGATTCTGAGGGATCTATTTGCTGTAAAGTTCTAAAACTATAAAGATGGCCATCGTTTAGTAAAACATACCAGTCACGACCAACAATAAAAACTAAGGCAGCGGCAATAAAAACATATAATTTCGAGGGCTCGCCAAGCTCTTCCAAAAACTCAAATTTCATTTTACCCTTGTCAAACACAAACAGAATTATGGGAAATTGCAATGATTGCTGCGAGCCCCCCCTTCACTGTGATCACTTTATGCAAGATATTCAGAAGTATCGCCAGTCCCGTCGACATGAAGTACCTGCAAAAGGTCGTCGAATGTTCTACATGCTGCCAGTTGGGCAGAAAGCTCATCAGCTGAATCATAAAACTGCGCACACACCGAATATGAATTAGCACTGGTGGCAATTTCAGTAAGCATGGTTACCATAGCTGAAAAACTCATATTCGTTTCCTCAAGCATGCAGTGAATTGCCCCAAATTTTAATCCGATCGCGACCAAACACTGATGCAGTAATCCATTTGAGCAAGCGGTTATGTTAACAATTCTTTTGATATTCCCTGCGCGATCAACCAATACCGCATCGAGGTATCTAGCTCTCAAAAACCTGAGGGATCTTTCGGATTTAGTTAAGGCTTCCCAATAAATAGGAAGCAGCATCTTAGCTTTTCCACACAACACTAAATAATCTGGTTGTTTATACACATCCGAATCTCCGTGCACCAGCAAACGAATAGACATTAACTTGTCTGAGCGAAGCTGGATAATAAAATCCAATTTCACTAAGTTTGTTAGCACGTAGATGCATTGCTACATCTATTTGCTTGCCTGAAATCTTCAATAGTGAAACCAATTTGGCTGATTTTACCGACAAAAAAGGCCGGAAACCGGCCTTTTTCTTACGCTAACTTAATTTGGCAATTACCAAATTTTGACGCGTTTTTCTGGGGCGATATACATTTTGTCGCCTTCTTTCACGTCAAACGCTGTGTAGAACTCAGGGATGTTCGACACGATACCGATTACACGGTACTCGCTTGGTGAATGCGGATCTGTCATCAGCATGTTGCGTAAGTATTCGTCACGGCCTTTACGACGCCATACTTGTGACCAGCTGATGAAGAAACGTTGTTCGCCGGTGAAACCATCCAGAACCGCAGCTTCTTTGCCTTCTAATGACAGTTTGTAAGCTTTTAACGCAACAGTTAAGCCGCCTAAGTCACCAATGTTTTCACCAAGCGTCAGCTCGCCGTTAACCGTCATGCCTTCGATTGGTGAGTATTGGTTGTATTGTTCAACCAGTTGCTTACCGCGTTTCTCGAATTCCGCTTTATCCGCGTCAGTCCACCAGTTACGCAGGTTGCCGTCGCCATCGAATTTCGCGCCTTGGTCGTCAAAACCATGGCCTAGTTCGTGACCGATAACAGCACCGATACCGCCGTAGTTCACTGCGTCATCTGCGTCCATATTGAAGAACGGAGGTTGTAAAATTGCCGCTGGGAAGACGATTTCGTTGTTGGTCGGGTTGTAGTAAGCATTGACAGTTTGCGGCGTCATGAACCATTCAGAACGGTCAACTGGTTTACCCAGTTTGTTGCGCATTTCGCTATAAGCAAAGGCGGCAGCCGCTTTGTAGTTACCCACTAAATCGTCAGCTTTAATATCTAACTTGCTGTAATCTTTCCACTTATCTGGGTAGCCGATTTTTGGCGTAAACTTGTTCAGCTTCTCATGCGCCGCTTTTTTGGTTTCTGGCGTCATCCATTCCAGTGTGTCGATACTGGCATGGTAAGCTTTGATTAAGTTCTGAACCAACACTTCCATCCGCGCTTTCGCTTCTGGTTTGAAGTGATCAGCCACATATAACTTACCAACGATTTCGCCCAACACTTCATCAGAAGCGTTCACAGCTTTTTTCCAACGTGGTTGTTGTTCTGTGGTGCCTGATAAAGTTTTGCCGTAGAAATCGAATTGACGATCAACAAAGGCTTTGCTTAATTTGCCTGAATATTCAGACACTAAACGCAGAGCTAAATAGTCTTTCCAGCTTTGTAAGTCAGTGTCTTTGTAGATAGCACCAAAAGCTTCGAAGTAAGTTGGTTGTTCGACAATGATGTCGCTAACTGCATCCAACTTCACGGCTTTGGCGTAGTCTGCCCATGGAAAAGCGCCCATTAACTTTGCCAAATCTGCTGTAGTTAGTTTGTTATAAGTTTTATCGGCATCACGGTTTTCAACGCGTGACCAATGTTTCTCAGCAATTTTGGTTTCCAGCGCGATGATACGTGCTGCAGCTTTGTCTGCGTCAGCAACGCCAGCTAAAGTCAGCATATCTTTCACGTAAGCGACATAAGCATCACGAATTGATTTTGATTTTTCGTCATCTTTTAAGTAGTAATCACGATCTGGTAAACCCAAACCTGATTGACCTAAATACACCGCATATTGCGTTGAGTTTTTCGCGTCGTTGTTCACATACCAACCGAATGGAATGGAAACACCCATGCCTTGCAATTGGCCAAATGAGGTTGCTAATTCGGTTGCATCTTTAATTGCTGCAATTGCGGTTAAATCGGCGCTGATTGGCTTCACGCCTAAAGCTTCAACAGCAGCTTCGTTCATGTAGCTGTTGTAGAAATCGCCAAGTTTTTGCTCGTCAGTCCCAGCAACTTTACCTTCTTTCTTCGCAGAGGTTTCGATGATAGTGCGCATGGCTAATTGTGAATCGTCATACAGCTTGGTGAATGCGCCGTAGTTTGATTTATCAGCAGGGATTTCAGTGTTTTTTAACCAAGTGCCGTTAATGCTGTAGAAAAAGTTTTCTGTATGTTTAACACCAGCATCAAAGTTTTCTTTTTCAACACCGGAAACCAGTGTTTTGGCCGGCGTAACTGCTGCAGTTTCAGGGGCGGCAGTTTGTGGTGCTTTATCACAAGCCACCAAGCCTAAGGCCAGCGCAACACTGGCAGCTATCAGGGTAATTTTTTTCATTGGAGTTGGTTCCTGGTTCAGGGTGAAAATCAGTTTTATAGCGTTTTCAATAGTACTCTGACTGCCGAAGCTCGACAATCAGCGGTTTTGCCAAGTTGTAACAGAATGCAACAAGCTTGGCGTATTTTTGCGCGAAATTGAATAAAATCTCAGTCTAACAACGGCTGACCGGCCAATTGTTGATAATGTGCCTGCAATTTGTCGATGCGCGGCATCGCCTGTGCGGTGGCGTAGGGCTTAAACAACAACAACACTTTTAAGACCCCTTGGTAAGCTTGAGCCTGATCCATGGGTGCATGTGGTGCTTGTGTTTTTAAGTAGCTGATCCAAAAAGTGACCACCAATTTCACGGTATGGGCAAAATTCGCCAGATCCGCGGTTTCAATCTCAATGACATCAGCCGCTTTTAACGCTTGAAGCACCGAAATCACCTTGGCCAACACCCCCTTTTGCACTTGCAAATAATCTTGCTGCAGCATCGGATCTCGGCTCAGAATATCTGGCAAGTTGGCGTAGAAAAAGTGAAAACGCCACATCAATTCAAAGACCACGTCGAGATATTGCGCGAGTGCATCTAAGGCTTCGGACGGACGAGTTGGCGGTTGCAGGCGGTTGTCTAACAACTTGGCATATTCTTTAAAAATCTGCCGAACAATGTCTTCTTTGTTGCGAAAGTGGTAATACAAATTACCCGGACTAATTCCTAAGTGCGCGGCAATGTGATTGGTGGTAACTTGGCGCTCGCCTTGCAAATTAAACAGCTCGATGCTGGCCTGCAGAATTTTGTCTTTGGTGCGTAACTTCTTATCCATTGCCCGATGAACTTATTTTTTATGTTGTTATTGCGTTATAGTAACGCCAAATAGATCAAAAACTCTAGTGTTGGTCGTTTTCAACAAGCACTGTACAAAAATTCGAGACATCCTTATGAAAACAAAAGCAATTTACCCTGGCACTTTCGACCCACTAACCAATGGACATTCCGACTTAGTGATCCGTGCCGCCAAATTATTTGACGAAGTGATAGTCGCGGTAGCTTCAAACCCATCAAAACAGCCGATGTTTAGCCTTGCCGAGCGTGTGGACCTGGCGCAACAAGTGTTTGGGCATGTACCGAATGTCACAGTGGTTGGTTTTTCCGGTTTGTTGGCCGAATTTGCCCGTCAACACCAAGCGCAAGTGTTATTGCGGGGGGTGCGGGCCGTTGCCGATTTTGAGTATGAATTTCAACTAGCTAGCATGAACCGCCAGCTGAACCCAGATCTCGATAGCTTATTCATGACGCCGTCGGAAAAGAACACCTTTATCTCATCAACCTTAGTTAAAGAAGTCGCCCGGCATGGCGGCGATGTCAGCCGTTTTGTTGCACCAGTGGTTTTAGCGGCTTTATCGGCTAAACTAGCCTCATAACCGCCGCAGCCGTCATAGTCTGCAACTTGAAAGTCCATTGAGTCTAAATGGCAAAAACGGTGCATGGATGTCACCTTCAGTTTGAGTGATCCCATGCATTCTGTTCGGCGCTTCGCAAAGCAATTATCGACTGGCTGCTGGATATTCCAACTGCGATGCGCTGCTTTGTGCTTGTTATTCTTGGCCAGCTTGACAGCACAAGCGCAAACTTCAACACCAATCCCAACACAAACTACAATACCAGCCACCGTAGCTCGGACCACCAACGCAGTGCCTGCAGTTTTGCGCTTGCCATTGCCACGTTCTGAATTTGATATTTCCCATCAGTATTACGTGGGCCTGTTGCGTCTGGCATTGCAAAAAGCCGCTAAAGGCCGCGACATACCCAAATTAATCACCACTCGCATTATTCAACAGCGCCATAGCATCAGCGTCCTTACCGATGGGGACCAACTTGACGTATTTTGGGTTGGCACCGATCTCGCAAAAGAGCAGGCTCTGCGCGCAATTCGCATACCGCTGGAACGCGGTTTGATGGGGTTTCGCAAATTCACTTTAGTGCGTTCTGTGAAGGATAAATTTGCCGAAGTTCGCACCTTAGCAGATTTGCAAAAATTTAAAGCCTGTTTAGGCCGAGATTGGCCTGACGTGAAAATTTTGCAAAACTCGGGCTTACCCGTGGCGGTCTTTGAGCACTATGAAGATTTGTTTAAGCAAGTAAATGCCGGGGCATGCGATTACTTCCCGCGCGGATTGCATGAGGGCAAAGCTGAACTGAGCTTACGCGCAGCCCATTATCCAAATTTGGTACGCTATCAAGAGATTATGCTGCACTACCCTTTTACCGTATATTTTTTCACATCCAAAGAAAATGAAACTCTCGCTAAATGGATTGAAGACGGACTGGAACAGCTGATAAGCAGCGGCGAATTAGACACTTACATGCAACAACACCCGCTGACTCGCCATGTATTCCCGCTCCAAGAATACCAAGCCAATGTGTGGATTCATCTACCCAATCCATTGCTCAATGCGACGACCGATTTTAACAATCGTCGCTATTGGATTGTGCCAGCTGATTTTGATTAGTCTGTTAACTTCAAAGTTTGATAAAGATATTGCGCTGATACAACCACTTGGATACCCACCAAAACAGCAACACGTGACTTAATGCAAACAACAATGACGCGATTTTCAACGGCAGCGCCAGTGCTAAGCCATCAAAAATAAACTGGCTTATTGATACCAATTGTCCATCGACTTCCAAGTTCAGCAGACGACCTAGCGCCACACTCCAAATAAACGACAACATATAGATAAAAAGTGGATTAGTGCCATAAATTCGCAGCGGTTCGGTGAGTTGCTTTAATTGTCGGACATCCACCAAATAAACCAACATCGCCAATAACCACACGAGCAATCCTGCCGCCAAAAACGCATAACTGCCGGTCCAGAGCGCCTTGTTAATTGGCCAGACAAAACCCAGCGACACCGCGCTACTCACCAAAACAGCACCGACAACAGCCAGCCAACGAATGCCTTGTTCTGGTGATTTCGCTTGCAGCATGTCAGCCACCCAAAAGCCAATCAGCACATTAAACACTGCTGGGATGGTGCTGAGTAATCCCTCAGGATCAAACGGCACGCCAAAACCTTGATATAAATGCGCAGAGCCAAACACCGCGAGATCAACCTGCCGCACCCAATTTCCCGCGAGTTCATAAGGCGTTTCACCCAATTGCAGCAACCCAAAATACAGCGCCACTAATGCCAGCGCACTTGGCAGCAACGCAACTTTAGGTACATACAACACCATTAAAGCGGCGACGCCATAAGCTAAAGCAATGCGTTGCAATACGCCCATAATGCGCAGGTTTTCCCATTCAAGCAGCCAAAACCAATTGAGGAATAAACCACAAGCAAACATTAACGCGGTGCGTTTGATGATTTTTTGCACAGTAGAGAGATTGCGGGGCGCTTGTTTCATCGAGAAGGCCATCGCCGCACCAACCACAAACAAAAAGCCCGGGAATACGATGTCGGCAAAAGTGAAACCATGCCATGGTGCATGCAACAAGGGGGTGTACACATGCTGCCAAGAACCTGGCGTATTGACCAATATCATCAAGGCGATGGCTAAGCCTCGCAACACATCAAGCGCATAAAACCGGCGCGTCTGACTCATTTTCTATTCTCCAAGCCACGCCATCTGCGTTAAGCAGCCAGTACTGACTTTTCATGTGAAAAAAGCGCCAGCTGCTGGCGCTTATGATTTGTGAGTGAGCACAATTGACCGAGGCGGCGGTTAGGTCCGACTCGGCCTCTGTAGATTTACCACTGGCGTTTTTTGTAGCCCATGAAGGCGTAATACAAAATAAAGCCATAGCATGGGATCATCAGCCAGTAAGCGGTTTGCGCATTGCCTGACGAAGTGGCGATAAAGCCATAAAGTTTTGGCAAAATCGCGCCGCCAGCAATGCCCATAATTAACATGGCAGAAGCGGTGGCAGTAAATTTACCCAACCCATCCAGCGCCAGTGGCCAAACTGCTGGCCAGACTAACGCATTGGCAAAGCCAAGTAATGCTAAAAACAGCACGGTATCAGGGACTGTTGGGATAGCAGCCCAGCCAAACAATACGCTGGATAATTGATGACTTTCACTTGATGCAAACATCACGCCCAAGGTAAATAAGATACCAAACAGCGCAGACCCTTGCAGCGCCCGTGGTTGTGATAGGTAGCGCGGAATACAAGTGACGCCAACCACATAACCAAGCACCATGAAAACCATCGTATAAGAGGTCAGCGCGCCCCAGTTAGAGACTCCGAGATGTTGGCCATATAAACCAATGGTATCCCCGGCGATCACTTCAACACCGACATAGAAAAACAACGCAATCACACCAAGCACTAGTTGCGGGAATTGCAGCACAGAGCTGCGCTGAATCGTAGAATTGCTCTCAACCTGTTCGCTGCTCGCGACTTCTAAATCAGGCTCAGGCAATTTCGAAAACTTCACAAAAGCCATCAGCGCTATCAAAGCCAACGTCATGTAAACATAAGGCACGACCAAGCGATTTGATAACTCAGCAATTTTTACTGCTTTATCTTCCGCACTTAAAGTTGCAAGGGCTGCCGGCGTGAATTCATCCATGCCAGTTAAAATCCAAGCGGTAAATACCAAAGGCACGATGACACCAGCACCTTTATTTACCAAGCCCATGATACTAATGCGCATTGCTGCCGTTTCACGCGGGCCAATACAAACGATGTATGGGTTTGACGCGGTTTGTAAAATGGTGAGGCCAGTGCCTAAGGTAAACAATGCCACTAAAAACAAGCCGTATTCTGTGCTAAGGGCGGCTGGAATAAATAACACCGAACCGACGGCCATAATGCCAAGTCCAGCGACCATGCCATTTTTGTAGCCAACTCGATTGAGCACCCATGACATCGGTAACGCCATCACGACATAAGCAATGTAAAAGGCGAAAGTCACCCACATCGCTTGTGATTCCGTTAAGTCACAAACCAATTTTAAGAACGGGATTAAAGAGCCGTTTAACCAAGTGACAAAGCCGAAAACAAAGAACAAAGTGCCGATGATCATCATCGGCAGCAAGGTACTGTTTGGCTTCGCTGTTTGCTGCGCCGTTATCATAAAAACCTCATGTTGATTTGTGGCCCTTTTTTCTCACTTGAGTTTTAGGACACTGGTTATTGTAATTATTTTTTATTAATGATGAGTCTTTTCAATCTGTTGAAACACTAAACCACCACCTATCCAAGTGGCTTCGGCGTTACCTTTGTCATCAAGCAATAC
>Ga0187843_10002745_pt1 | contig 10469 bp, 9 predicted proteins | sample SpaLakP09_SKY_43_FD_134516 | JGI IMG/M metagenome (GOLD analysis project Ga0187843, IMG submission 134516) | Oligotrophic lake water microbial communities from Sparkling Lake, Wisconsin, USA - SP09_SKY_43 | ecosystem: Environmental > Aquatic > Freshwater > Lake | place: USA: Sparkling Lake... | reverse complement strand
GCGACTTTGCCTGCGGAAGGCGCGAAGATTGCTCACTTCTGCTCTATGTGTGGTCCAAAGTTCTGCTCTATGAAGATCACTCAAGAGGTCCGTGATTACGCAGCAACTTTAGATGCCGATGGCAATCCGAAGGTTAGCAAAGTGATTCCGATTACTGCGGAAGCGGCAACAGATCCTCAAAAGGGTATGGAAGAAATGTCAGCGGAGTTCCGTAAGCGCGGTAGCGAGATCTATCAGTAGGCAATACAAATAAATTAACTATCGTTGATCGAGATGACTAGCTCTTTTGCAAACGGCAAATATGCCATCGTTGGCGCCGGCCTAATGGGTCGGTTGCTAGCGGTTGCGCTTGCTAAACGCGGAGCACAAGTCGAGCTGTTTGAAAAAGGTGGTCCAGATGGCAACTTAGCGGCGGCACGTATAGCTGCAGCTATGCTGGCGCCACTCGCTGAGTCAGCCATCACTGAAAATTCGGTAGTGCAAATGGGAATTCATAGTCTGCCAAGATGGAAGCAACTCATTAAGGAGCTAGCAAAGCCAGTCTTCTTTCAGCAAGAAGGTACTCTAATCTTATGGCATCGCCAAGATAAAAGTGATGCAGAGCGCTTTGCTGCACACCTAGAGCATAATTGCGAGCGCAATGCAGGTCTAACTAAGCCAAGACATTTAGATAGTAAGTCTCTTGCAGAAATCGAGCCCAGTGTTGCCGATCGATTTTCTCAAGGACTCTATTTGCCTAATGAAGGTCAGCTGGATAATCGCCAACTACTTGAAGCCTTGTTAGCAGAATTGATGCTAATGAAAGTGCCTTGTCACTGGCATCAAGCCGTCGAACCAGAATCACTTCGTCAGGATCAAAATTATGACTGGGTAATTGATTGCCGCGGTTTAGGCGCTAAAGATTCCTGGAAAAATATAAGCGACTCTTCTAAGAATTTGCGTGGGATTCGTGGTGAAGTCATTCGCTTGCATGCGCCCGAAGTTAAGCTACGCCGCCCTACTCGCCTAATCCATCCCCGCTATCCAATTTATATTGCTCCAAAAGAAGATGATATTTATGTAGTGGGTGCAACAGAGATTGAATCGGAAGACTTATCCCCAATGAGCGTGCGCTCTGCAATGGAATTACTGAGCGCCACTTATACAGTGCATAGCGGCTTTGCGGAAGCTCGTATCTTAGAGATGTCTACGCAATGTCGCCCTACCTTAAAAGATAATCTTCCAGAGATTTATCATGACCAGCAATCAAATACAGCGAGTCTCATGAAGATTAATGGTCTGTATCGACATGGATTTATGATTTCGCCTGCAATTTTAGATTGCGCCCTAGAAATACTCAGTACTGGCTCCAGTACTAGTGCGATGAACTTAGGATTACAAGTAACTGCCACTGCCCCTTTGGAGGTAAGTGTATGCGCGTAATCGTCAATCAAATTACGAGGGAAGTTCCAGACAATAGCAGCATTGATGATGTACTCCTACTCATTGATGCCAAACCACCCTATGCCGTTGCGATTAATTACGAATTCGTTCCCAAGACAAGGCATGCAGAGGAAGTTCTGCATGAAGGCGATGAGATGGAAGTCATTGCACCAGTCACTGGTGGTTGATTCAGAAACATTTAAGAAATGAATATTTAAGTAATTGATCAATATGAGTGCGCCATTACCAATCCCTTTAAATACTGCAGACCCTTTAGTACTGTATGGCGAGACTTTTGCTAGTCGCTTACTCCTAGGAACGTCGCGCTATCCCTCCCCGCAGGTTTTAGAGAATGCAATTAAGCAATCTAATCCTGGCATGATTACCGTTAGCCTACGTAGACAAGGCACTTCGACTGCAGAAGCACATTCTGGTTTTTGGGATCTCTTAAAGAAAATGGCAGTACCCGTTTTACCTAATACTGCTGGATGCCATCGCCCGCAAGAAGTCATTACAACCGCGCAAATGGCTAGAGAAGTTTTTGAGACAAATTGGATTAAGCTAGAACTCATTGGCGACGACTACACCTTACAGCCTGATACTTTGCGCTTAGTGAGTACAGCAGAAACGTTGATTAAAGATGGGTTTAAGGTTTTGCCATACTGCACAGAAGATCTCATCCTATGTCAGCGCCTAGTGGATGTAGGATGTCAGGCAGTAATGCCTTGGGCAGCACCCATTGGAACAGGTCAGGGCCCTTTAAATCCCTATGCATTAAAACTTCTTCGTGACCGCTTAAAGGTACCCCTCTTAGTTGATGCCGGATTGGGTCTACCCTCCCATGCATGTACCGTAATGGAATGGGGATTTGATGGCGTCTTACTCAATACTGCGGTTGCTTTAGCAGATGATCCTGTTGCAATGGCTAATGCCTTTGCGATGGCAGTAGATGCTGGGCGCACTGCATATCTTTCTGGTGCCATGAAAGCGCAACAGTCTGCTCAAGCTAGCACTCCGCTAGTTGGTACTCCTTTTTGGCACCAAAGCTAAAGAAAAATAGTCATGAGTTTAGTACGCGATCTTGCCGACCAAATTATTGCTGCCCATAGTAAGGATGATTTATGTCTGCCAATACCGGCATACAGCATGGCATCACCCCCACCCAAAATAGATAATGAGCATGCGGCGGATCATTATGAATTAGCTGGAATGGTTGCAGCTATCTCAATGGGGTTTATTGAAAAGGATGCACATGTATTAGGAAAAGCTTGGGCACGTATGGTTCATCAAGACGGGGGCTTTGATCCGTTTAAGTGGCCATCTAGGCCAGAGCATTTTGATTTGCTCCCCTGGACTCGTAATATGAATCACAATGCGTTTGCAGAGTGTCCTCAACGTTTAGGTTTATATGCCATCATGCCCGACGCTGACTGGGTAAAGCGCATGGTGGAAGCTGAAGTGCCAACCGTACAACTGCGACTAAAGTCTGAGGATCAAAAACGCATTCGCGAAGAAATTATGGAATCAGTTAATGCTGCAAAGGGCAGTAAGACCTTGCTCTTTATTAATGATTTTTGGGAAGAAGCAATTGAGGCCGGCGCCTATGGTATTCATTTAGGGCAAGAGGATTTAGAGACGGCAGATCTTGATGCCATTCGATCTGAAGGTCTTCGTCTAGGCTTGAGTACTCACGGTTATGCGGAGATGGTGTATGCAGATCGCTTTTGTCCAAGCTACATTGCTATGGGAGCGGTCTTCCCAACGAACCTCAAGAAAATGCCTACTGCACCTCAAGGATTAGGTCGTCTCTACCAATACGCCAAGCTCATGAGTCACTATCCCTTAGTTGCGATTGGTGGTATTGATGAAAGCAGTATTCATGCGGTGGCACAAAGTGGCGTTGGTTCAGTAGCGGTAGTGAGAGCTATCAATGGTGCAAGCGATCCTAAGACTGCAGTCAAACATCTGCAAGAGTTAATGAAAACTTAGTACTTACTTAGCGCCTACTTAGTACTTACCTAATACTTACCCTCTTCTTCTGGTAAAGCCGTTGGGTAAAAATCATGCATATGCCACAAAGGCCCTGGGCCCTCGCCAATACTCAGAAAACGTCCAGACTCTAGCCCTGCCTCAACATAAGAAATTGCTTTAGCAACTGCGTGAGGGAGATCATGGCCATCCGCTAAGTACGTTGCAATAGCAGATGACAGTGAGCAGCCTGTTCCATGGGTATTGGCTGTATTAACACGGTAGTGTTTAAATTCTTTTGATTGGATTACCTCGAGACCATCCACGATCGTGCGCCACATCAAAAAGTCAGTCAATTGGGTGTGAGAAGCATCGAGATGGCCGCCTTTGATGAGGACGGCTTGCGGACCCAAGTCGAGTAATTCTTGAGCAGCTCCTTTGAAATCTTCTGACCTGATGATTTCACGACCTAATAGCAAGGAGGCCTCTTCTAAATTAGGGGTCACCAGGGTTGCCATTGGGAAGAGTTCTTTAATAATAGCTTGAGCAGTGTCATCACCACCAAGACTAGCACCTGAAGTTGCCCTTAAGACAGGATCAAGGATAATTCTTTTGGCTCCATGGCGCTTTAAAGCCGACGCTACTGTGCGAACGATTTCTGGACTAGCTAACATCCCGATTTTGACAATATCTACTCTAATATCCAGAAATATCGCATTGATCTGAGCTTCAACCACATCAAGATCAATATCTTGAATACGACTCACCCCCAAGGTGTTCTGAGCAGTGATTGCCGTAATAACTGACATCCCATATCCGCCAAGGGCTGTAATGACTTTCAGGTCAGCCTGAATGCCTGCACCACCGCCGCTATCAGATCCGGCAATGGTCAGTACTTTGGGAATCTGTACGGAACTTGGAGTAGATGATTTCATATTGCTATAATATCGGCTTATTCCTCGATAGCTCAGCGGTAGAGCAGCAGACTGTTAATCTGTTGGTCCGTGGTTCGATCCCACGTCGAGGAGCCAAATTTAAACCCTGTAAGCCCATAAAGCTACAGGGTTTTCTCATTCATGAGACTCTGCTCCGTAACGCTTAACCTGCCTCCACCAGCCATATCACCGTAAAGTTTGTGCAGTCCATGAAGGTGGGAAACTTTTGAAAAATTCCCAACATTCAGAATAGGGTCAAATTTGAGTAAACTAATTGATAACATCATGTAAGATTTAAATCACATAATTTTATGTGGCACACAAATGACAGACGCATATACTTTTATCTGCCTTTTCCTCTTCTTTGGCGCATGTTTTGGTTTTGCTACTTACTCGCAACGTCACTTGTTTAGCGAGGGGCCTCGTAAGATATTAGACTCAGACCAACCCTCGTTCCTTGATGGTCGGGTTTTTTGGATCATGGTTTGTACGTGTCTCTGGCCGATCTTGGTCATCACAGGAATCAATACAGCGTGGATACTTTACAAACGCAGAAAACAATCTCAAAAGTAACTCTTACTTTGATTTTTGTAGTCTGATTAGAGGCGCTGATTTAGATCAATCCCTTTTTTCGGAGATTAGCCAGGCGATTATTTAATGTCTTGGTAGTGAGGAGATTGTATTTATCCCCTTCTGACCATGCACTGCCTTTCCATTCGATACCTTCTGATGTGATATTGGCGAATGGTTCCTTACCCTCTGTTGCATACCCTTCAAGAATGGCCATTAATACAGCACGATCATCTGATCCACTGGCATCTTTAATTGCATCCAAAATAGGTTTTGTAATCGTATCCCTATAAGTTACTTTCGAGTCAGGATGTTTTGGGCTTGCCGGTGCTTCGAAAATATATTCATGAGGCCACTCAAAGACATTTCTAGCCGAATTCCTTACAGCCTCTGGACTCACTGTACCGCCCTCAGAGTTTGTTGGATCAGTAGGCAGACTCAATCCCAAAATCCAAGCTTCGAATTCTGCAATACGGCTATAGCGCTTTTCTTCACTATCGCGTTTCTGCTCTTCTTGCGACAATAGCAAGGTGACCCATGCCCAAGCAATATCTTTTGGCGTGGCAAATTCTTGCGCCAAAATCAGACTGGCTTTCTTGAGGATGGCTTTGGAAGTTAGTTTTGTCATAGCATTGTTTCTGCATTCTTTAATAAGTGCCTTCAATTTAGGGTGGAAAGTCAAAGGGAAGGCTCCCGTTCATTTTGACAATGCTAACCACAGACCCCCTAGGATACTCTGCATTACACCTCATAGAGCCAAAGGCCTCAGGCCTGAAGGTCGACGTGCTGATCAAAGGTCTGCTAGGGAGTCAAATACGTGAAAATAGAGAAAATGCAGGCAATGTTGCTACGGAGCCCCTTCCCCGTTCTTTTTGAAACCAATAAGCAATGGGGTCTGCTATGCTTAAATTTCTGTATTAAAAATCATCATCAGAATGACCCTCTTAAACAGGAGATAGAAATGATTCAAGGTAAGCTTTTAAATATGCTGGTCCGCACAACGCTATTCTTTTCAGCACTAATAGCTTTATTGATTGGCACTAGTCATATATCCCTCGCCCAATCTGATTACCCTAATAAGCCGATACGTTTTGTTATTCCTTTTCCTGCAGGTGGTGCAACCGATAACATTGCCAGACCTCTACAAAATGAGCTATTGAATACAGCTAAATGGAATGTCATTATCGATAATAAGCCAGGGGCAGGCGGCAATATTGGTGCAGAAATAGTTTCTAAGGCAGCTCCTGATGGCTATACCTGGCTCATGGCATCAGTCGGAACGCACGGCATTAACTTACCTCTATACACCCAAGGTGGTGGAAAATTGCCATTTGACCCCGTGAAGGATTTCACCCCCATTTCATTGGTAGCAGAATTACCCAATGTCTTAGTTCTGAATCCCGAGTTTGCTAGTAAAAACAAAATTAATAGCGTCAATGATTTAATCGCTTACGCTAGTGCGAATCCAGGCAAGGTGAATATGGCTTCAAGTGGTAATGGCACCTCGATTCATATGGCTGGTGAACTATTTAAGTCAATGACAAAAACCTTTATGGTTCACCTACCCTATAGAGGAAGTCCACCAGCAGTGACTGATCTGATGGCGGGAAATGTGGACATTATGTTTGATAACCTCCCCTCCTCAATTAACTATATACGTGCTGGTCGCTTAAAGGCATTGGCAGTTACTAGCGCCAAACGTTCTCCTGCATTTCCAGATTTACCAACCATTGCTGAGGCTGCGAATTTGCCAGGCTATGAGGCAACTTCTTGGTTTGGAGTTGTTGGTCCCGCAAATATGCCGGCAGATATTCTGAATAAAGATAGCGCTACCTTAATGGCTGCCATTAATAGTGCTGCTGTGAAAGAAAAATATTTAGCGATGGGTGCACAACCTGTAGGCAACACGCCCGCTCAATTCTCACTCTTTATTAAAAATGAAATTGCGAAGTGGACGAAGGTGGTTAAAGATTCTGGAGCAAAAGTAGATTAACGCTTCTGAACTTGCGTACCAAAAGAGGGGCGTGGCTCCTCTTTTTTTATATCCTTTTTTTGACTTTATTAAGCACTCAATTGAGAAAGTCGTTTACTAGGCGAGATCACCTCTTGATCTAATACTAATTCAATCAAAGCTCCTTTTTTACTAGCAAGTGCCTTTGCAAGTGCAGGAGCAAATTCTTCAGTTTTACTTACCCTAAAACCAGGCATTCCAAAGCTGCCCGCAAACTTTACAAAATCTGGGTTTGTTAACCCAGTTGCAATTACACGAGACTTAAACTCTCTCTCTTGATGCATACGGATAGTACCCAACATATTATTATTAACAAGCAGCACGATTGGAAAAGCATCGTAGCGAGCCGCAGTAGCTAGTTCTTGACAATTCATCATAAAGTCGCCGTCGCCACAAACTGCGATGACTACTTTTTGAGGGCTGGCAATCTTTGCAGCAATAGCTGCAGGTAGGCCATAACCCATAGATCCATTCGCTGGGGCCAATTGGGTTTTATAAGCGCCATAGGGATAAAAGCGATGAACCCAGGTAGCAAAATTTCCAGCGCCATTAGTAATGATTGCATCACGAGGTATATGACTTGGCAATGAACCCATAATATGTGCCAATTGCAAATCGCCCACGACCGTCACAGGACTGGAGAATGCCAAATACTCTTCATGGGCTGACCTCATGATAGTGCGATCATATTGCGCAGACATCTTTACCATTTTTAAAGCTGCACAGAAATTTTCTGGGCTACAGTTCAATGCAAAGTCTGGTCTGTATACACGTCCTAACTCTTCTGGACCTGAGAGTACATGAATTAATTTCATATGGGCCTGAGGAACAGTCAGTATGCTGTAACCCGCAGTAGTCATCTCGCCTAGACGCTCTCCGATAACTAACAATACATCTGCCTCTTGAATGCGTTTGACCAAGGCAGGATTGGCGCCAATACCTAAATCACCAGCAAATGCAGCATCGAGATTGTCAACAATATCCTGAGAACGAAAGCTCGTTGCAATAGGCACACCTTCCGCATTTGCCCATCTTTGCAAATCTGCGCAAGCAGCGGTATTCCAATTACCACCACCTGCAAGGATCATCGGCTTTTTGGCAGATGTAAAAGCGCTCATTGCTTGATCAAAACTCTTAAGGTCTAAGCCAGGTTGAACAATATGGGCTGCTTGTACGGGATTTTCCTGACCCATCATGTACAACACATCTTCTGGCAGGGCTAATACAACAGGGCCTTTCCGACCTGCTTGAGCCACATGAAAAGCATGGGAAACAAATTCATCAATCCGATCAACACGATCAATACTGCCAACCCATTTTGCGCATTCTGAATACATACGGCGATAGTCTATTTCTTGGAACGCCTCTCGTTCAACCATATCAGTTCCAACTTGACCAACCAACAACACCATCGGAGTCGAGTCTTGATATGCTGTATGAATGCCAATCATGGCATTCGAGGCGCCAGGACCTCGAGTAACCATGACTACACCTGGATGACCGGTTAATTTTGCATAGGCCTCACCCATATAAGCAGCGCCACCCTCTTGGCGACAGGTAATAAATTGAAACTTAGGGTAGTCAACTAAACCGTTGAGTAGTGGTAGAAAGCTCTCACCAGGAACGCCAAAGGCAATCTCTACCCCCTGCCTCACTAATGCATTTGCCAGAATCTGGCCACCATTTAGCAACTTACTTGGCGTCTCCATGATGTTTTTATGCTTTCTAATTATTGGGGATATACATGTGCAGATTGTAGAAAGTTATCACACTTTATCTAGCAATGGGCTCGACAAGGCAATCCTATGAAGAGCGGTATTCGCCATGAAGACTGCCCTATACTGCGAGCACTAACTATAAATGAACTCATTTTATTGGAGGTTTTCCCATGAGACTATTTAGCTATCAGGATTCAAATAGCCATGACGGAGTGGGAGCCCTCTTAAAAGGTAGCTCAGATACGTTTATTAATCTATCTGGCACAGACCCATTAATACCCAATCACTTGCATGAAATTATTCAATCTCAAGAATCTTTGAATCGTGCGGCAGCAGCTATTCAGAATTCAAATGCAATTAAAGGCAAGATTGATTCCATCACTTTCAAGCCACCAATTGAAAAACCTGGAAAGATCGTCTGCATGGGCCTTAACTATGCTGACCACGCAAAAGAAGGTGGTAATGCAAGACCGGAATATCCTAGTTTTTTTATGCGTGGACCCAGCTCATTAACGGCACATTTAAGTCCTATTTTGAGACCAAGGGTCTCAGACAAATTAGATTACGAAGCTGAACTGGCTTTTGTTGTTGGTAAAAAGGCGCGACACCTTACCTTAGAGAATGCTTTGGATTGTGTGGCTGGCTACAGTATTTTCAATGACGGTAGTATTCGTGATTACCAACGTAAAACAAATCAATGGACGATCGGTAAAAACTTTGATCAAACAGGTGCATTTGGTCCTTGGCTAGTAACGCCAGATGAACTTCCGCCTGGGTGTGATGGCCTCAAAATTCAATCCCGCTTAAATGGTCAAGTAATGCAAAACGCAAATACCAGGGATTTTCTATGTGGTGTTGCTGAGACTATTGTGTTGATCTCGGAATGCATGACTCTAGAGCCTGGTGATGTTGTTATTACTGGCACACCTGCTGGCGTAGGTTACGCAAGAACTCCACCCGTTTTTATGAAAGCTGGAGATATTTGCGAGATCGAAATTGAATCGATTGGGGTATTGCGCAACACCATCGTAGATGAATAATGGCCTGTAAACCAAAGAAACCTTAGATTAGGGCTCAAGAAGTGCGGATTTGACTGTTTAGTGGCGCGTAAATCACCTCGGCAAGTATTAAAATGCTGGCATGACTAAGATTCCAGAACTTCTCGCTCCAGCAGGCAGCCTCTCTATGCTGCGAACTGCTTTTGACTTTGGTGCCGATGCGATTTATGCCGGTCAACCCCGCTACTCCCTCCGAGTTCGCAATAACGACTTCGGAAAAATGGAAACGCTCAAAGAAGGTATCGATACTGCCCATGCTCTAGGTAAGAAGTTTTTTCTAGTCTCCAATTTACTTCCTCATGGTGGTAAGACACGCACCTATATTAAGGATATGGACCCAGTCATTGCATTAAAGCCTGATGCCATCATCATGTCTGATCCCGGCCTCATCATGATGGCTAGAGAAGCTTGGCCAGATATGCCAATTCATTTATCGGTACAAGCTAATACGGTAAATGGTGCCTCTGCTAAATTTTGGCGCTCCGTAGGTATTAGCCGAGTGATTTTGTCACGCGAACTCTCTTTTGATGAAATCGAAGAAGTCCGGCAAGACTGCCCAGAAATGGAATTAGAAGTTTTTGTGCATGGTGCCTTATGTATTGCCTACTCAGGCCGCTGCTTACTATCTGGCTATATGTCACATCGAGACTCCAATCAGGGGGCTTGTACTAATGCCTGTCGCTGGGATTACAAGGTCAAGCCTGGGCAACAAAATACCAGTGGCGACGTGGTTCTCTTGCAAGAAGCAAGAAGACCTGATGATTTAATGCCCATGGAAGAAGATGAG
>Ga0187843_10002744_pt1 | contig 10471 bp, 13 predicted proteins | sample SpaLakP09_SKY_43_FD_134516 | JGI IMG/M metagenome (GOLD analysis project Ga0187843, IMG submission 134516) | Oligotrophic lake water microbial communities from Sparkling Lake, Wisconsin, USA - SP09_SKY_43 | ecosystem: Environmental > Aquatic > Freshwater > Lake | place: USA: Sparkling Lake... | reverse complement strand
GCCGCTAACTGTATGTCGTTAGCGGCCTTTGTCATGCGGTATGGTGGTGGGAGCGGACCCGGGATCAATACCACTCTGTTCAGGCCAGGCTGACAGCTGCAGTGCTCTTGCGGAAAGTTACGGAAAGCTACTGACTCATACCCTGGACTCATCGCCGGCCGCAAATCTCCGTAACTTTCCGATCCAACTGAACCTTCAACGGAAGGGTTCATTCCGACCCATTGCCGCCAGTCGCGACTGCTACCTCAGTGACCGCAGTGCAGCAGGAGCAGGCACTTGCGAATGTCCGGTATCGGGGTGCCCAGATCGCATCGTGACAATTAGTAGGTCGATCGGCCACCCGAGAGATCAAACACAGCCCCCGTCGAAAATGAGCAGTCTTCGGTGCACAGCCATGTAACCATCGAGGCCACCTCCTCAGGCAGCCCAAAGCGGCCCATTGGAATCTTGCTCAGCATGAACTGGATGTGCTCTGGTGTCATTTGTTCGAAGATGGGGGTCTTCACGGCCGCGGGGGTTACACAATTGACACGTACCGGTGTGTCAGCAAGTTCTTTGCCCAACGATTTTGTTAGACCGATCACAGCGGCCTTGCTCGCACTGTAGGCACTCGCATTTGGATTTCCGTCTTTGCCGGCCACAGAGGCGATGTTGACGATGCGCCCGTAATTTCGCGTCCGCATATGCGCGGAAAGTTCACGGCAACAATAGAACAGGCCGTGCACATTTACGTCAAACACTTGGCGCCAACTGTCCACTGGGTAATCCCACAGCTTGGTGTTTGGGCCAGTGACGCCGGCGCTGTTCACCAGCGCATCAACCCCTGCCAAGGCGACGGTTTGTTGGGTTGCGTTGGCAATTGCCTCATGGCTGGCGACATCCACCGCGATGGACACAACCACCGCGCCAGCGCGCGACCGCTTCAGCTTGTCGGCAGCCACAGCCACGGCATGCGCATCTCGGTCCCAAAGGGTTACGCGCGCACCCGAATCAATCATGCGCTGAGCGATGGCATATCCGAGTCCGGTAGCCCCACCCGTGATGACCGCGTGGCGGCCGTTCAAGTCAAGCGAATTCATATCAACCTTTGAAATGTGCGTTTGCGTGGGTCAAGAAGAGCTTGTCGAAGCTGCATTGATCCTGATTGCCGATTTCGGCTGTCCCACATTGACGATAATGCGCAACCATCGGCACACCTGATCAACAATCTCTGGAACATCGCCATGGCTCAGCTGTCGTACATCGATTTCCAGAAGGGCCACCATGTGTCGATGGCACGCTCGAGAGCATGCGCATCGAGGCCAGACGGCACCCGTCTGAGACCGCGGTTCAACTGCAATACCTGCGCTGTTATGGCGCGGCCAACGTCGATGACAGTATCTAGGTCCTGCATGGCGAAATCCACATAGGGGGAAACGCCGCAATAGGCCTGGATGGCCTCGTCCCGCCGACCCTCCGTCCATGCATCCAGGATTGGTCGCAGCGCCATTGTCATTTCCGTTCCGGGAATGACGCCGACCGCGCCAATCCTCAGGTAGTCGATCAGGTTTTGGCCATGGCGACCTACCAATAGTGCCAAAGGCTTATCGAGTGACGACAGGTGCGCGGAGAGCACGATGCTGTTGTATTCCGCCTTGAGGAAACGCAACCGCGCGAGCAGCGCGGGATGCGCGTTCAACGCGCCCGCAGAGAATGCGGTGTCGATCAGTCCTGGCGCCAGCTGCAAGCCCAGGTCAACGCGTTCGGCCAGTGCAGAGTCAAGAAACAATTTGTCGATCTGGGCTATCGAAAGGCTCGGATCTTTGCCGACCTGCACGATCAGGCCCACCCGGTCCCTGTGCTCGACCGCGCATCGGCTGAGGTCTTGAATATCGTCGTCTGGTCGCACGGTCACCAGTAACGTATCGGTGGGGGCAAGGTTCTCGCACGTATGCGAAAGCACCGCTCTTCTTTCTACGGGTGAAAGTGCGCCACCCTCGGATGCCAAACCAAATAGAGCGACCCCGGCTGCGCCCCCGCCCCTGGTCCATGCGATCTGCCGCTCGTGGGCGTCAAGGTCAAGTAAACCGGACGGCGTGAAGAAGCTGTATATGACAGGGATAACTCCGGCAACCATGCTTTACCAGTCCAGCGGCGTACCGTCAATGCCCTGTTCCGCCAGGCGCGGCACGCGAGCTTCGTCCAAGAAGAGCTTGCTGGCCTGCACGCTGAGCCCGACACCGGGCGTCGATTGCAAGGGGAAGGTTCCGTCAGCGCCAAGTATTGGAAACTCCCCATTGAATATCTGGTTGGTGCTGGCGCTGGGCCGGAATTCCAATGCGCCGAAGGTCTGCGCGATGGCGGCGCAATGTAGCGACGCACAGGTGTGAAGCAGCCCATTGGGGCTGTGGGGTCCGAAGGCGACATGGTAAGCCTCAGCCATGTCCGCGAGAACCCGCATCTCGGACAGACCGCCTGCATTGCCGACATCTGGCTGGATGATGTCCACCAGACCCCGATCCAGAACCTGTTTGAACTGCCATCGGGTGAAAAGGCGCTCACCCAATGCGATCGGAGTCTGAAATTGCTTCCTGATCCGGCGCAGCGCTTCGATGTCCTCGCTGGGGACAGGTTCTTCAATCCAGAGCGGGCGAAGATCGCGTATGGCATGCTCGATGGCAATCACCGTGTGTGGAAGCGTTCGTCCGTGCAAATCGATGGCGAAGTCCCGCGATGGCCCGATGATGTCTCTGACCGCCGCGCAGCAGTCGTAGACCTTGGAAATCAAGGCCGTCTGCGGCAGGGCCTCAATGGGTGGAAGGGGATAGAACTTCACGATCTGGAAGCCGGCGTCGATCGCGGTCTGTGCGCGACGGGCCAACTCCATCGGGTCCGTGGAGAGGCCGCAGTTCGCATATGTCTTGATTCGGTCGCGGACTGCCCCACCAAGGAGCGCGTGGACAGGCTTCTGCGCAACTTTTCCCGCAATATCCCACAGCGCAATGTCGATTCCGGAAAGGGCGGATGTCTCGACCGCGCCGCCGCGCCAGTAGCTGTGTCGATAGGCGGTCTCCCATGTCTTGCGGATCGAATCGATGGGCATTCCCAGGATCAGCCGCGCCGCATCGCGGACTGCACCCGCCACAGCATGGGGCTTACCAGGAAGTGTGCATTCGCCCCAACCAGAGACCTCCGGATCTGAGGTCTTTACTTCCACAAAAATCAAATCCGAATACTCGCCCGAATGCAGATGGGCATGGACCTGCGCAATGTGCATTGTGTACTCCGTCTACCAGTCAACCACGGAACCGTCCGGATCCATTGCGGAGCTCGTAAGCAGAGGCTCGTTGCGCCCCTGCAACCGATCCGCGAATGCCTCATCGACATTGACACCCAGTCCGACACAAGGCTTCATCGTCCATTGGCCAGACTCAAATTGAATCGGTGTTTCAATGAAGTCGCTTGCGGCACTGAAGTGCGCACTCATCTCTTCCTGCACCAGAAAGTTCTCCGTCGCCAGCGCAAAATGCAGGCCGGCGCTGCTGGCGATTACACCCAATGGGTTATGTGGCGCAACCGAAATGTTGAAACCCGCGGCGATAGTCGCGACCTGCGTAGCTGCAAGCAAGCCACCGCAATGGGCGATGTCGGGCTGAAATACCGCGACTGCCCGCTCGCATCCCAGATCCACGAAATCGCGCAGGTCCACAAGTCGCTCTCCCGTTGCCAAGCGAACATCAAATTTCCGCGCGAGACTGGCGAGCGTTGCTGCTGGAGCAGGCCTGAGAATTTCTTCCAAGAAGAGCAGGTTGCGTCCCGAGAAAAAGGACAACAGCGTTTCGGCAGAACCGACCGAGCCGCAGCGGCCATGTACATCCAGAGCAACATCAATGCGGCCATGGCAAGCATCCAGGATTTCATCCATCATGCGGAAGTAGGCCGTGCGCCGCGAAGCAAAAACATACTGGTTGTGAAATGGAACATTCACCACCTTCACGGCGTGGTAGCCTCGCTCAACAATTTTCTCCAGGGAGTCAAGGGCATCGGCAGTCATCGACTTCTCGTAGACATGCTCCGAACTTCCGAAACCCAGGTGTGTATAGACCGGGACACGGTCTCGTACAGCACCACCCAGCAGATCGACAACGGGGCGTCCCACGACCTTGCCAAGGATGTCCCAGCACGCCATTTCGATGCCGCTGATAGCCGACATGCCGATGACCCCCGGATCCCAATAGTGACGCTTGACCATCTTGCGCACGAGGTGACGGATGCGCAGTGGATCTTCCCCCACACACAGGTCCTTCAGTTCCAGCAAGGCGGCGCCAACGGAGCGTGCCTTCCATTCCACTGTGGCCTCGCCCCAGCCGAAGAGCCCGGGCTCGGAGGTCTCAACTTTGACAAGTATCCAAGTCCGGAAATCCACTGGAATGGAATAGATCTTTATGTCGCGAATTTCCACGGGGAATCCTTTCGGAGGGGGCGAATGCGCTATGTCCTGACTGTCGTCACCACACCGGCAAATTGGTCAACGGGGCGCCGATCCAGCGGCGGCTGATCTGATCCAGTTCCCCGGTGATCTTCATGAACGCGACAAACTGGTTCATCCACTGAAGGATGTCCACTTCACCTTTGCGCACACCAATACCGTAGGGAGACTGGCGGACAGTGAACTTGACTTCGATCTTTGCGGCGGGATTGCGCTTTATGAATTCAGCAGCCCAGTGGCTGGCTGTGACAATGGCATCCACTTGTCCCGCAAGCAGCGCCTGCCCGACCGTGGCATCGTCGTCGAACCGAACCACGGTGGTGGTTTTCGGGGCGATCGGCGTGAACGAAGTGTCCTGGATGCCTCCGCGCACCACACCGACGCGCTTGCCCGCGGTGTCGCCAGCTTTTGCGAACTTGTTTGTCGCCTTTGATATGACAACGACGTCGACACTGCCATACGGCATGCTGAACCAGACCTGGTTTGCGCGTTCGGGACTCATACCCAGCGTCGCCACAACAATATCGACCTGATTCGTCAGCAAGGCCGGAATTCTGGTGGGGCCCGCCACTTGCACGAACTCCACCTGCACACCCAATCCTTTGGCGATCGCCCGCGCAACGTCAGCGTCATAGCCGGCAGGTTCACGCTTCTCGTCGGTCAGCCCATAGGGAGGAATGGTTTGATCCATTCCAATCACAATCTTTCCACGCTTCTGAATCGCTTCGATGGTTTGCGCAAACGCACCCGAGGAGAGCATCGCCGCCGCCATCACCATCAGCGCCGCAATGAATGGTTTGAAAAAAGTCTTCACGTTGTCATCCTTTCAGTTTTGATTGATGCCGAGAAACTGCGCCAACTCATCCGTCTTCGGCTGACGAATGATTTCCCGAGCATTACCCTGCTCGTGAATCTTGCCTTTGTGCATGAAGACGATGTGGTCCGCGACGGTTTGAGCGAACCGCATGTCATGGGTGACCAGCAACATCGTGTGCCCGCGCTCAGCAAGCGAACGCAGTACGGCGATCACCTCCTCCACGAGTTCGGGATCGAGCGCGGAGGTGACTTCGTCCAGCAGAAGGATCTTTGGTTCCAGCGCCAACGCCCGAGCAATCGCCACACGTTGCTGCTGGCCTCCCGACAGACGCGCCGGATACGAATCCGCCTTTTCCCACAAACCAACTGTCTCAAGTGCTTTGCGCCCCCGCTCCGCCACAACGTCCTTGTCGAGTCCCTGGACTTTGCGCAGTGCAATGGTTACGTTAGAAAGTGCCGTGAGATGAGGGAACAGGTTGAAGTGTTGGAAAACGATGCCGATGTTGCGAAAGTAGCTTTTGTCGGCCGCTTGGTGCGCCTTCAACTGTTGATCGCCACAAGTCAGTTGCCCGGACTGGAAGACTTCAAGCCCGCCAATGCAGCGCAGAAGCGTGCTCTTTCCCGAGCCTGATCGGCCGACGACTGCGACAACGCTGCTTTTCTCGATGTCCAGGTCCAGACCATCGATGACCATGTTGCTGCCATATGACTTGGACAACTGCCTGACGCTAACGAGTGGCATACTGGGCTTTCTCAAGGCGGCGGGATAACAGTGACATGGGCCAGCACATCGCGAAGTAGATGGCCGCGATCAGCCCGTAGACAAGCATCGGCTCAAACGACATGTTTGCGATCACCATTGCGGTCTTGGTCAGTTCGACGACACCGATGATGGCGGCCAGCGAGGTGACCTTCATGAGTGAAACCAGAAACCCAACTGTGGCCGGCAACGCGATCCAGATCGCCTGCGGCGCGATCAGGAGCAGCAACGCCTGTGTCCTTCCGAAGCCGAGGCTCTTGGCTGCCTCCCATTGGGTGCGAGGAACAGCCTCGATCGCGCCGCGCCAGATTTCTCCAAGGAATCCTGCCGCGTAAAGCGACAGCGCAACCGTGGCTGAAAGTGCTGGCGCGAGACGCAGGCCCAGGGTCGCCATGCCGTAGTGGACGATGAACAGCAGCAGCAGGGCTGGCGTACCTTGGATGACCAGTATGAACATGCGGCCGAATTCACGCAGGACGACTGAGCGGGCCGTCCGCATGACTGCCACCAGCAGGCCGAGGACGGCCCCAATGACTGCAGGTGCAAGGAACAGCAGGAGTGTTATTCCCGCACTGATCCCGAGCGATGGGAGGTATCTGACAATAACTTCCATGTGCAGTTATTCCCACCTATGGAAAGTCATCCGCCATATCGCCGCAAAGGTGATCCGGCACAGCGCTGTCAGCGCGAGGTAGAAGCCAGCAGTGACGAGATAGACCTCGAAACTTCGGAAGTTCAGGGACTGGATGTAATTGGCGGCTGCCGTGAGGTCCTCCGCCGATATGGCAGATACCACTGAGGATCCGAGGAGGAGCAGGCTGAACTGGCTTGTCAGCGACGGATACGTGTTGCGCATCGCCTGTGGCGCGACGACATGGAAGAAGGTTTGGACCTTCGAGAAACCGATCGACCTGGCGGAGTCCAACTGTGTGGCAGGAATCGATTGAATCCCACCCCGGAGGATTTCGATGGTGTAGCCGGTGAAGTTCATGATCATCGTCATCAGCGCGGCCTGATTGGCACTGACCTGGATGCCGATACTTGGCAAGGAAAAGTAGATGAACAACAGTTGGACGAGGAATGGGGTGTTGCGGATTACCTCCACATACGTTCTTGCCAATGCTGCTGCCGGCTTGAAGCCGGACATCAGCGCATAGGCGCCAAGAAGTGATGCAATCAAACCGATGCCGGCCGCTTGGACGGTCAACATGATGGTCAGCAAGGCTCCTTGGACAAGGGCGTCCAGATGCGGCCAGACATGCCAGAACTGAAGACTGAAACTAGGCATCGGTCTTCTCGAAATATTCCGGATATTGCGCGATGAGCGTCTTCGCAACGCGATGAACGCGGTCCATGTGGCGGTTCATCGCTCGCTCTGCCCCGTCCGAATCGCCTTTGGCCATCGCCGTGGCGATGGCCAAGTGATCCGCAACGATCTCGGGCAGGTCGGTGGGTCGATGCAGGCTCAGATTGCGAAGCCGGTCCACGAACATTCGAACATCGCGAATGATGGTCCTGCACATGGCATTGCCGGCGATGGTGTGGATCGCACTGTGAAATTCGATATCGAGCCGGCTGAAGACCTTGAGGTTCTGCGCCGAGTGATCGAGCTTCTGCTGATCGATGAGGAACATCAGCTCGTTTCGCTGACTGTCAGTGATAAGTTTCGCCGCCTCCCTGGCGCAGGCGCCCTCCAGTTCGCGCCGGATGAAGTTGGCTTCGAGCACTTCCTTCATTCGAATGCGGGACACGAAGGTTCCGGCCTGCGGCCGAATCTCAACCAGACCGAGGCTTGCCAACCTCAGCAAGGCCTCCCGCACGGGCGTGCGGCTCATGCCGAGCGTCTCGCACAGTTCGCGGTCTGACAGGGCCGATCCAGGCGGCAGCTCAAGGCCAACGATCGCTTCGCGCAAATGCTCGAATGCGGAATCGGAGGCACGACGCGTAGCCTGTGCAGGGAGGATTGAATTCATGAACGCACTATAGCATACTAATATATCAGTCGGGCAGACATGGAAAGATTTTTTTGACTGCCCGCCCTGGAGAGTTCATGGCCTGCAAGCGCCATTTACGTGTGCCGATCAGTGGGAGGGGGCTTGCAACGGCGAAAGTACAGATGTCCTGCCCGACCCGAGACCAACGGCGTGTGCACGCTAAATGTCAGAGTCTTCCCGCGCCGGCGGCCCGCGTGTCGATGGTGCAGTTGTTCATCCCCGCTCCCACCATTGATTCGACATTGCTAAAGTCCGTTTAAGGGCCGGCCACTCTGAAGGCGGTGAACCTATTTCCGCTGTGAAGCGGTCACTCGAAATGCTGAGGTCGATGGCGGCTGATGTTGAACATCCTGCTGTCCTTCGCACAGTTCGAGCGCGAGGTCACCGGCGAGCGCATCCGCGACAAGATCGCCGCCAGCAAGCGCAAGGGCATGTGGATGGGCGGCGTGCCTCCCCTCGGGTACGACGTCGAGAACCGCCGACTGGTGCCCAACGAACGCGAGGCCAAACTCATCCGGCACATCTTCCAGCGCTTCGTTGGACTGGGCTCCGGCACGATGTTGTTCAAGGAGCTGAAGCTCGACGGCGTGACGTCCAAGGCGTGGACCACGCAGGGCGGCAAGACCCGGGACGGCAAGCCGATCGACAAGGGGCTGATCTACAAGCTGCTCAACAACCGGACCTACCGCGGTGAACTGCGCCACAAGGACCAGTGGTACCAGGCCGAGCATCCACCGATCATCGACCGAGAGTTGTGGGACAAGGTGCACGCCATCCTCGCCACCAACGGTCGGGTTCGCGGCAACGCCACGCGGGCCACAGTGCCGTACCTGCTCAAGGGCATCGTATTCGGCAACGACGGTCGCGCTTTGTCGCCGTTTCACACCACCAAGAAGAACAGTCGCCGCTACCGCTACTACGTGCCGCAGCGCGAGAACAAGGAGCACGCGGGCGCTTCTGGGCTGCCACGGCTGCCGGCTGCAGAGCTTGAGTCCGCCATACTGGACCAACTGCGCGCGGTCCTTCGATCCCCGGATCTCCTGGGTGACGTCCTGCCGCGCGCAATCGAGATCGATCCCAGCCTCGACGAGGCCAAGGTCACCGTCGCCATGACGCGGCTCGACACCATATAGGACCAGCTATTCCCAGCCGAGCAGACGCGCATCGTCAAATTGCTGGTCGAGAAGGTGATCGTGTCACCCAACGACCGCGAGGTACGGTTGCGCGCCAACGGCATTGAGGGCCTGGTGCTGGAACTGCAACCGGCGGGCACAGCCCAGCCCGAGGAGGCATTGGCATGAGCGAGATCCGCATCCACAAGACCGGCGAGCCCGACGTCATCGAGGCCAGCGATGGGCGGCTGACCTTGTCGGTGCCGATCCAGATCAAGCGGCGCAGCGGGCGCAAGTTAGTCACGCTGCCGATCGACCCCGTGACGGGCGAACCAGCCAAGGCACGACCCTGGGACACGGCCACCACGCCGTTGCAACTGGCGCTGGCCAGAGGGCACCGCTGGCTTGCCATGCTGGAGTCGGGCGAGGCCAAGTCCCTCAAGGAGATCGCCGCCCGGGAAGGGATCGACAACAGCTACGTCAGCCGGATGGTCAACCTGACCACGCTGGCGCCGGACATCGTGTCGGCCATTCTCGACGACGCCCTGCCCAACCACGTCACGCTCTTTGACCTGGCGGTGGATCCGCCAGCGCTGTGGGATGACCAGCGCGCCCGGCTCAGGTAGGCGCGCAGAGGCGTCGGGCGAGATCTGATCGCTCCCTCCGACGACCTTGTCCCCTCCGGGTAGGCAATGCCGCAATACAACCGCTTGAACTGTCCGCGCGTAACCCGTTGATTTCAAAGGGTGCCGGACAGGCCCTCTGCGGACTTCGGGCCTTTCGCGGAGAGCGAGGCCGGAGAGAAGAATGGCATGGAGAGAGCGAAAGGTGGCCGAGAACGGGCCAGATGGCGAACCGGCGAAGTCCGCAGGTTTCCGCAAGAACCCGCGCAAACACGCGGGAACTGTAGCCATCAGACGAAAAAAAGCCCCAACCGAGAACAGTTGGGGCTTCAATAATGGTGGGCTGGGGTCAATTGAAAGTTGCCTTGGAACCCGCATCAATGCTATGTTCTCTTGTCCCTTCACTGCGTTTGCATCCCCGTTTGTACCCCCGGTTCAGCTTGAATACCCCTGTGCATAGTTTGCCGACTTTGCTTGAAAAGCGGCTTTTAGCTAAACCAATTCGACTGTCCTTGGCTGCGATGCTCTCGTGAAAATGATGTGCTTTAAGAGAGGACGTGCATCATCAGCCACGTTTGTGAGCTTCAACCTAGTCTTGAATGCTTCAAAGCCGTAGAGCCTTACGAAGCCACCTATACATTGGTCCGCAAAGGAAGGAGTGGGCGAACGATGCGAAAAGTCGATCTCCACCCGTTGAT
>Ga0187843_10002743_pt1 | contig 10471 bp, 9 predicted proteins | sample SpaLakP09_SKY_43_FD_134516 | JGI IMG/M metagenome (GOLD analysis project Ga0187843, IMG submission 134516) | Oligotrophic lake water microbial communities from Sparkling Lake, Wisconsin, USA - SP09_SKY_43 | ecosystem: Environmental > Aquatic > Freshwater > Lake | place: USA: Sparkling Lake... | reverse complement strand
TCGGCATAGAGCGCGCGGATGCGGGCCTTCTCCGAATTGGGCAGGCCCGAGGTCATCGGACCGGCGGGCACGAACAGGGCCGGCAGGTGGCTGAAGGTCAGGGCCCCGATCACCAGACCCGGCACGATCTTGTCGCAGACACCCAGATAGAGGGCGCTATCGAAGGCGTCATGGGTCAGGGCAATGCCGGTCGCCATGGCGATGACATCGCGTGAGAACAGCGACAGCTCCATCCCGGGGCGGCCCTGGGTGACGCCGTCGCACATGGCCGGCACGCCGCCGGCGAACTGGGCCGTAGCCCCCGCCTCGCGCGCGGCGACCTTGATCAGTGCAGGATACTCTTCCAGCGGCTGATGGGCCGAGAGCATGTCGTTATAGGCCGACACAATGCCGATATTGGGCGCGTTCGGATCGAGGGCCCGGACCTTGTCGATACCGGGCGACGCCGCGAAGGCATGGGCCCAGTTGGCGCAGGACAGCTTGGCCCGGCCGGGATTGCTGGCGATCGCTTCATCCATCTGGGCCAGATAGGCGGCGCGGCTGTCGCGGCTGCGCTCGATGATTCGGGCGGTGACCCTGGCGATAACGGGGTTGAGGCTCATGGCGCTACTCGGCCCACAGGATACGGACCGGCACGCGGTCCTGGTTGAGAATGGCGGCAACCGGCAAGGCAGGATCGACAGGGGCCTGAAGGAGGTCCCGCTTGGCCTGCCCTGTGACGAGCAGAACGATCAGCGAGGTCTGGGTCAGGGCCGCAAGGGTGAGGCTCAGACGCGGCAGATCCGGGGCCGGCTGGCCGGCGGGCACCGCGAGGACCAGACGGTCGGTCGCCGGGTCGAGTCCCTCAGCCAGGGCGATCGAGCCCGGAAACAGCGACGCGAAGTGACCATCCCCGCCAACGCCCAGGACCACCACACCAAACGGCAGGGCCTCTGCGACGCCGGTCTCGGCGACCTTGGCCGCCGCGTCGAAGCCGAGTCCTTCGAAGAAGAGCGGTGCAAAGCGGGCAGAGGCGGCCTGCCCCTTCAGCAGATGCCGGCGCACCAGTCCCTCATTGCTGCTGGCATCCGACGGCGGCACAAAGCGCTCGTCGGTCAGGGTCACGGTGACCTTGTCCCACGGGGCCGCCAGGCTCGACATGCGCTCATAGACCGGTGCCGGGGTGGTTCCCCCCGTGGCGGCAAAGCCCGCCTTGCCGTTGGCGGCCACAGCCTCGGTCAGGCTCGAAACCAGCAAGGCCGCTGCGGCGTCGTAGAGCGCCTCGCGGCTCGCAAAGGTCTCGATCGTCGGCAGGTTCATGATCAGGCCTTCCACGCACGCCCACCGGGCGCGATGAGGCCGTTGGACGACTGCGGACCCCAGGTTCCGGCCGCATAGGGCGCGGGTTCGATATTGGCTTCGACCCAGGCGGCCGAAACGCCGTCAATGAACTTCCAGGCCTGCTCCACCTCGTCGCGGCGCACGAACAGCGTGCGGTCGCCGCGGAACACGTCGAGGAACAGCTTTTCGTAGGCGATGCGACGACGGCCGCCGCTCTGACTGAACGACAGGGACAGCGGCAGCGACTGCAGCCGCATCCCCTCCTCCGACAGGCCCGGACGCTTGTTCATCAGGGTCAGAACGATGTTTTCGTCGGGTTGCAGGTCGATGACCAGCCGGTTGGCGACCAGGTCTCCATCGGTGGCCTCGCCGAAGATGTTGTGCGGCAGGGCCTTGAACTGCACGACGATCTGGGTTCGGCGATCCGGAAGGTTCTTGCCGGTGCGAAGGAAAAACGGCACGCCGTCCCACCGCCAGTTGTCGATGGCGACCTTCATGGCCACGAAGGTTTCGGTCTTGCTGGGCTTGCCCACCTCGTCGAGATAGCCTGCCCGGGCTCCGCCCTCGACGACGCCGGCCACGTATTGGCCACGCACCGTGTCATGCGCCACCGACTCCTTGGTGAAGCGGCGCAGCGAGCGGAGAACCTTGACCTTTTCGTCGCGCACCGCGTCTGGATCGAAGCCGGAGGGAGCCTCCATGGCGACCAGGCAAAGCAGTTGCAGCATATGGTTCTGCACCATGTCCCGCAGCGCGCCGTACTCGTCGTAATAGGGCCAGCGGTCGCCGACCTTTTCCGTCTCGGCGATCGTAATCTGGACGTGATCGATGGTGTTGCGATCCCAGAGGGGCTCGAACAGCACATTGGCAAAGCGCAGGGCCGTCAGGTTCTGGACCGTTTCCTTGCCCAGATAGTGATCGATCCGGAAGATCTGGCTTTCGCTGACCACCGCACCGACGGCGGCGTTGGTCTTGTGCGAGCTCTCAAGATCTCGGCCGATCGGCTTTTCCAGCACCAGCCGGGTCTCGGGACCGGTCAGGCCGGCGGCCTGCAGCGCCGCACAGGCGGGACCATAAAGGCTGGGCGACAGGGAGAAGAAGATGACCAGCGAGCCATGCTCGCCGATGCGCTCGGCCAGGGACGCCGCGCCTTCGGCCTTGGTGATGTCGACCGAGATGTAGTCCAGCCGGGCGGCCAGACGGGCCCAGGCGGCCTCTTCGACCGTCGCGCGCTTGCCCAGCTGTTCGCGGACCAGCGCCTTGTAGCTGTCGGCATCGTGGTCACCGCGCGCGACGCCAACGATCCTCAGATCATGTGGCAGGAGGCGGTCGACCTCGAGAAAATACAGAGATGGCAGCAGCATACGCAGGGCCAGATCGCCGGCACCGCCCAACAGAACCAGCACCTCGCGGCCATTTTCGCCGTCGTTCGTCATATCCACTAGATCTTCCACCCTATGACAACGTTGTCATGACACGCCCGCGCGCGCTTGGCAAGCGGCTGTCGATCAACGTTCCGCCCGGGAAGTCGGGCGGCTCCTAACTAGGCCAAACGCGGGGTCGCCGCCATAAGACCAATCCTGTTTTGGAGACGGCTTTCGTCGATAACGTGCCCGGGACGAAATCACTGTGCTGAAGAGGCCGCGTATCGAGCGGAACAGGGAAAGATCGCCCCTGCCCTAGCCCCTCGGCGCTGTTCCGGCCGGCTTGGCTGCACGGAAACGGTCCTTCATCTTGGCCACCCAGCCACCGAAGGCCTCGTTGTCCGCCGTCACCCGACTGAAGTCGGCACTGGAGAGCGATTCGACGTTCAGGCCGGACAGCGCCACACGCAGGCCTTCGGGGTTGGCCGCGCTTTCGACAAATCCCGAATAGCGCTGACGAAGCCGACCGAGGGCCACATTGTCGCCGGCCAGGCTATAGGCCACACCGGCCCGCAGGAGGCGCGCCTCTTCGCCCATCGCCAGGGTCCCCTGGCCGCGCCAGCGGTCGCCGAGCGCCTTTTCATATAGCGAACCGGCCACGGGCCACGTCCGCTGTTTCCAGGCGATGTCGGCGCGCAGGTCCTGAACGTCGCGGCTGTTGTCCTTCTCGACCAGCTCGAGCGCCGCGTCATAGCGCCCGAGCCCCATATAGGCCCGGGCAGTCGCCAGGCGACGCTCGCTGTTCAGGGCCGCGGGCAGGATGGTCGTACGGGTCTCGTTGATGGTCTGCAGCGCACTCTCGGGCTGCTTGTTCATCAGATAGATCCAGGCCAGATCCGTGGCGACTTGGGCCTTGGGCACGCCGTTGAGCCGGTTCTCGACCTGGTACTTCAGCAACTTGGCCGCATCATCGAGCAGGTCGACATCCACCAGGCGCCGAACCAGGTTGCGCACCATCTGGTCCCCGTCAGCCCCGATGGGGGTGAGTTCCTGGAAGTCGTAGAACATCCCGACCGCCTGGATCGGCTGCATTCCGTCAGCAAGGCCGTCGAGGAACAGGGCCCGGAAGGCCGTGTTCAGGTCGTTGCGCAGCGCAATCGCCTCAGGCCGGTCCGACTGGGTTGTGCCGGCCGAGCGCAGCACATCCAGGGCCTCGCGATAGCGGCCCTGGTCGATATAGAGCTTGCCCAGCCCGCGAATGGTTTCGAGTTCGACCCCGTCGCCCCGCCAGCGGTAGCGCAACTGGTTCAGTTCCGCTGCAGCCGTTGCCGCATCGATCTGGCCCCTGGCAAGGCGGATCTGGGTCGCATGCAGCTGGGCCGGCGTGGCCAGACGGTCAATCGGAGCCTTGGCAATGGCCTGGAACATCCGCAGGGCCCGCATCTTCTCGCCCTTGGCCTCGAAGATCCGCGCCTGGGTCAGACGGATGGCCAATTGATCCTCGACCGGAACCTTGGGCTGGGCCAGGGCCTCGCCGACCAGTCGGGCCGCACCGCCGAGGTCACCGACCCCGAGGGCCGCATCGGCCTGGGCGTGCAGGAACCGCGCGCGCCAGAGCGGCGGAAACAGCTCCAGCGCCCGTCCACCGCCCGTGAATTTCTCACGGGCCTCGGCCCATTCTCCCCCGCGGGCGGCGATGTAGCCGCGCCACTGGGCACTGGACGGGTCATCGGACAGGACAGGCGACGCAAAATCACTTTCGGCCTCGGCCAGGCGATTGGCCATGACGCGCGCCACGCCCCGCAGGCCGCGGAACTCGGCATCGCCCATCAGGGTCTGGTGCTTGCGGGCCGCAGCGTTCAGAACGCCGATCGCCTCATAGGCCATGCCCGAACCGACCAGAAAACGGGCCAGGGCCATCCGGGCCCCGATGTCGCCGTTCTTGTCCTCGCCCTCACCTGCAGCGGGTATCGCCCCCTGCAGCGCGTTGTAGCGGGCAAGAAATCCCCCGGAACCGGTCTTGGGCCAGTTCTCGAGATCCACCAGGGCCGGCATGGCCATCGGCTGGGCGCACCAGCGGCCGCGACCTCGGGTGGCGTCGCGGCGGAAACCGGCGACAGGACCAGACCTTTGGGGCGGCCGGTGCGCAGCAGGTCGCCCTCGCTGGAGACCATCAGGTCGTCCGCATAGGTTTCCGCTGCCAGCCCCTGCGCCGAGGGCAGGAGCGCCATCTCGACATATTCACGGCGGGACGGCAGTCCTTTGGACGGTGCCAGGGCCGGCGCGACCAGCAGTCGGTCACCGACCGCAGGATCGGCGACCCATACGGCGCGCGTAACGCCGGCCAGAACAGCGGTCAGGGTCGCAGGATTGGCCGTCTCGTCCCGCGCCACCCGGACTGGATCCGGAGTCGGCTGTGATCCTGCCCCCAGACTGATCGTCCAGAGCCCGCCCAGCCCCTCGGCATAGTAGGGCGTTCCGGCGGGCGTGACGATGCGCAGCGCCGTATAGTCGGCCCCCTTGAAGACCTGGAGCTTGCTGTAGTGCGGACTGGACGCCGGGAGCTTCGAGATGTCCAGCCGCGCGGGCGTGTCGAAAACGACCCAGACGGCCTCGCCACGCCGGAAGACAGCGGCTCCGGCGGGAGCCGCCCAGTTGAACGCAATCTGGACCTGGGAGCCGGACTTCTCGAACCCGGCCCTGACGACGCCGCCCGGCGGCATCGGATTGGGCCGCCCGACCGGCGCTGCGGGCACTTCGCCTGGAGCAGCCGCCGCCATGGCACCGGCCTTGGCGTAGATATTGACGAAGTCGGACCCGTCCGCGTTGCCGGTCCGGGCGTCCGCGTCATCGGCAAGGTTCAGCACAATCTCGAGCCCGCCGCCGACATGCCGGGCCTGGGCCGACTTGACCCAGCGCGGCGGGGAGAGCCCCAGCACGGTCATGTCCGGATTGGCATCGCGACTGAAGCGCAGGGTCAGAACCTGCCCCTCGCGCCTGGCCGTCATGCGACCACCGCCCTGGAACTCGACCCGCGAGAACTCGGCGGCCTGGGCAACACGCACGATCAGGCCGCCCCGCGCCACGGCCACGGGACCGGCCGCCTGGACCGACGGAACCGCAACACTGGCGATGCAGACCGCCGCGACGCCGGATCGCAGGAGCGTGCGTAGACTCATCGCTGCCCTAGCCTGACTTCTTCGGCGACGCACCGGCCAGAGCACCGGCGTCCGCCGTCTTGCCTGCAGCGTTGCCGCCGTCGGCGACAGCGGCCTTGCCCTTGGTGATGGCGTCACCTGCAAAGCGGTTGGCGAGCTTCTCGGTCAGGACCTTGGCATCCGTCGGCGCCATGTTCGCCAGGATCAGGGCCAGGGTCCGCTCCTTCATCTTGGCGGCGATCGGCACGCGGACCGCATCGTCAAGGATCGTCATCCGCGCTGCGGCGTCCTTGGGCTTCATGCCCGAGAACACCGTCACCATCCGGTCGACCTCGGCCGACTTCTGGGAGTCGGCCTGCCCCAGCAGCCCCTGGATGTCGCCCTTCAGGCCGTTCAGGGATTTGACCTTCGCACCGAGCTTGGCCTCGGCGGCCGCCAGCAACTGAAGCTGCACATCAATGTCCTGCTCGCGCTGGTCCAGTTGACCGCGACGGGCCCCGAGGCTCTGCAGGATACGCAGTTCGGCCGGCGACAGGCCGGCCTCGCGGGCCAGGTCGGTCGCCGTCGGAGCGCAAACCTTCGGCATGGCGGCCGACGCAGCCGGGGCCTTGGGAGCCGGCTTCTGGGCCGCCCCTTCGCCGGCAGCGCCCTCTCCGGCCTTGCCGGTGCCTTCGGCAAAAGCCCGCGCGCCACTGATCATCTCGGGCAGCGACCGCGCGCCGGCCAGGGCATTGACCGCTAGGACACCGCCAACGGCGATGCCCACGAGCGGCAGAATGCGGGGAATGTTCTTCATCGCCGGGCTCTGAAACTGGAACCGGGGCCGGGTGGATCCACCGGCCCCTCAAAAAGGTCATCATCAACCCGGGCGCGTGAACGCGGGGTTTCCTTGGGTGGAGACGGCTTCGGCGCTGCCGGCCGTGCGACGGGCTCACCCGCCGGCCGCATCGCCTTGGCAGCGGGCTTCGCCCGGGCCTCACGCTCCAGAAGCCGCTCGAAATCCTCGGCCTTCAGCCGACGTTCGGATTGCAGGGGTGACTCGGCAGGCTCCGGACGCGCACGCGGCGCTGTCGGCGGCGGCGGCGTGACGACGGGGCGGTTCAGCGCTTCGTCCAGCCGTGCCGCCAGGGCCGTAGCCCGCGCGATGCGGTCAGCCAGGGATTCAGAAGCCTCATCGGTGGCCGCGCGCAGGTCAGCCAACCCCTGCTCTGCCCGGGCCGCGGCCTGATCGAGATCGGCAACGGCCTTGGCGGACCCGGCATGACTGTCGCGCAGGGCCTTGAGGCGACGCTCGAGGCGCCAACCAAAGCCCAGGGCTACGATCAGCAGGACCGCGAGAAGCAGGTTGAGGGCGACCGCGACCAGGCTCATTTCAGCTTCTGCACCGCTTTCTTGGCCGCCGGGGTCAGCGGAGCCTCGGCGCGGACCGCGATCGAATGGTTGCGACGCCCCATCCGTCCGCGCGTCAGCGGGATGGCCCCAGCACGCAGTTCCACCAGACTTTCGGGCGTGGCGTTCAACATCAGGGTGTCGCCGACCTTGAGATCCAGCACCCGCGACAGGGGCAGCTGCTGCTCGTCGAGAACGGCCCGAACTTCCATCTGGGTCGTCCAGAGCTCGGTGGCCAGGTGACCTTCCCAGATGTTGTCGCGGCCGAACTTCTCGCCCATGAACTGCTGCAGCAGCATCTTGCGGATGGGCTCGAGCGTCGCATAGGGCAGCAGCAGCTCGATGCGGCCGCCACGGTCTTCCATGTCAATCCGCAGCTTGACCAGGATGGCGGCGTTGGCCGGTCGCGCGATGGCGGCAAAGCGCGGATTGGTCTCCAGCCGGTCCAGCGAGAAATTGACCGGATGCAGCGGCTCGAACGCGCTTTTCAGGTCATGCAGGACGACCTCGATCATCCGCTGCACCAGCACCCGCTCGATGGTGGTGTAGGGGCGACCTTCGATGCGCATCGCGGCCGTGCCGCGGCGTCCGCCCAGCAGCACGTCGACGATCGAATAGATCAGGTTGGAGTCGACGGTCAGCAGGCCGTAATTGTCGAGCTCCTCGGCCCGAAACACGGCCAGGATCGCCGGCAGCGGGATGGAGTTGAGATAGTCGCCGAAGCGGATCGAACTGATGTTGTCGAGGCTGACCTCGACGTTGTCGCTGGTGAAATTGCGCAGGCTCGTCGTCATCAACCGCACGAGGCGGTCAAAGACGATTTCGAGCATCGGCAGACGCTCGTAGCTGACCAGGGCAGAGTTGATGATCGCCCTGATGCCGGTGCGGTCGTCCTCGCCGTCGCCTGAAAGGTCGAAGCCCAGCAGGCTGTCGATTTCGTCCTGATTGAGGATCCTTTCGGATCCCATCATGTCGCCGCCGCCGCCGTCGTCCCAGCCGCCGCCGCCCATGCCGCCGCTGAAGTCGCCGAACGCGTTGGCGCCGCCGGACGAGTCCCCGCCCCCCGGAGGGTTCTCCGAGGCCCATTGCGCCATTGCGGCCTGATCGTCGATTTCGTCCGCCATGTTGGTTTGCCCAACCCGCGCCGCAGGGCGCTAGTTGATGAGCATCTCCTCAATCAGGACGGCATTCACCTTGGAGGGCGCGGCAACCAGATTGACCCGGCGCAGCAGTTCGACCCGGAGCTGGTAGGCTCCCTGGCTGCCGTTCAGGTCTTCCGGCCTCAGTTCGCGCAGGAACGTCTGGAACATGTCCGACAGTCTGGGCAGATTCGGGGTCAACGCGTCGGCGGTTTCCTGGTCCGGCAGTTCGAAGGTGAGCTTAAGCTTGAGGAAGGTCGTCTTGCCGTCGGCCGTCTGCATGTTCACGACGATGTCGGGCAGGGTGTAGAACACGATCCCGTCCGGCCCCTCCTTGATCACCGGAGCCCCGGCCGCCCCTTCAGCGCCCTTCTCACCGCCGCCGTGACCGCCCTCCTCCTTCTTCTTTTCCTTCTTTTCCTTCTTATCCTTGCCGTGTTCCTCGGCACCCTTTTCGCCATGGGCGGCGGGCTTGGGCTTCAGCAGGAAAAAGGCCGCAGCGCCGCCGCCACCCAGCAGGAGGACGCCGGCCGCCGCCGCGATCAGGATGATGGGTGGCTTCTTCTTGGCGGGGGCTTCGCCGTCTTCAGCACCCTCTTCGCCCTCGGGGGCGGGAGCTTCCTTCGGGGGTTTCTTGGCCACGCGCGCGGTTCCTTGGAATCTATGCCCCTACTGATGCGCGAGCATGGTTAACGATCTGTTTTAGAGGTCATTTCGCCGCAGGCTGAATCTGCCCGGCAGACTCCGCCCAACAGCCCTCCGTTAACCTTGTTATTCGCTGATTTTACTCAGTTTTTTGACTTGGCCCGAAGGTTGCAGAGCCCTTCGCGGCGTAATTCTCGCGCCAGCCGTCCCGGTAATCGTCATGGACAACGCCCTGTATGTAGGCCTTTCGCGGCAGCTGACCCTGCGTCGCGAGCTGGATATCGTGGCCAACAACATCGCCAATGCCAACACCACGGGCTTCAAGGCCGAGGAACTGATGGTCCGCACGGAGCCGGCGCGTCCGGCCCGGACGCTGGGCGGCTCCAACCCCGTCAAGTTCGTCCTCGATGACGGCGTGGCCCGCGACTTCTCCCAGGGTGCGATGACCAAGACCGGCGGCGATTTCGATCTCGCCATCGAGGGCCAGGGCTTCTTCAAGGTCCAGACGGCCGGCGGCGAGCGCTACCCTCGCGACGGCCGCTTCACCACCAACCCGGAAGGCAAGCTCGTCACCCAGGGCGGAGCCCCGGTTCTGGACGAAGGCGGCGGCGAGATCCTGATCGATCCCAAGCTCGGGGCTGTCAGCATTGGCAAGGACGGCCTGGTCAGCCAGGGCCAGGTTCGCGTCGGCAAGATCGGCATCGTCAGCACCCAGGACCTCTCGGCCCTGCGCAAGGACGGCGACAATCTCTATCGCAACGTCGCTAACGTCACGCTTCAGCCCGCCCCGAGCGCCGTCGTGCACCAGGGCATGCTGGAATCCTCCAACGTCCAGTCCGTGGTCCAGATCACCAAGCTGATCGAGGTGCAGCGCGCCTACGAGAGCATGGCCAAGATGATGGACAACACCGCCGAACTGACGCGCTCCGCCGTCGAGCGCCTCGGCAAAGTCAATTAAGGGAACCTAGACCATGCAAGCTCTGCGCACCGCCGCGTCCGGCATGTCGGCCCAACAGCTGAATGTCGAAGTGATCTCCAACAACATCGCCAACATGAACACGGTTGGCTTCAAGCGCCAGCGGGCCGAGTTCCAGGACCTGCTCTACCAGACCATCGAGCGCGCCGGGGCCCAGTCCTCCAGCGACGGCAATGTCGTGCCGACCGGCGTCCAGGTCGGCGGCGGCGTCAAGGCCGGCTCGGTCTACCGGATCACCGAGCAGGGCACGCCGACCATGACCAACAACGAGCTGGACGTAGCCATCCAGGGAAAGGGCTACCTGCAGGTCCTGCTGCCCTCGGGCGAGACCGCCTATACCCGCGCCGGCAATTTCTCGACCAATGACCAGGGCCAGGTGGTCACCGAGGACGGCTATGTCGTCCAGCCGGGCATCACCATCCCGCAGAACACCACGGCGATCACGATCGGCAAGACCGGTCTGGTGCAGGTGACCATCTC
>Ga0187843_10002742_pt1 | contig 10473 bp, 14 predicted proteins | sample SpaLakP09_SKY_43_FD_134516 | JGI IMG/M metagenome (GOLD analysis project Ga0187843, IMG submission 134516) | Oligotrophic lake water microbial communities from Sparkling Lake, Wisconsin, USA - SP09_SKY_43 | ecosystem: Environmental > Aquatic > Freshwater > Lake | place: USA: Sparkling Lake... | reverse complement strand
GCAGAATAATAGTCCTTCACCGCAGGATGAACCTTGAAAGCACCCCTATCAAGATCGTACACGTAGAGTGCCTCTAGGCTACGAACGCGTGATAGAGCCACATAGGCCTGTCCGTATTCAAAGGTCGCCTTACCTACATCAACCATTGCAGAATCTAGAGAGGCGCCCTGTGCCTTATGAATAGTGAGAGCGTATGCTAGGCGTAGAGGAATCTGCATGCGAAACACAGGGTCATCGCTATCAGATTGCCATATGTGCTTTTTTACAAAGTAATCCATTGTAACAAACTTCACCATGACCCCATCTGATCGAAGAGCTGTTACAACTCCACGACTTCCATTTACAAGACCTAGATCAGTATCCCTGTGATTTTTAATATACATAACCTGTGCCCCAACTTTCAGTTTGAGTTCAGTTACATAAGAGGCATCCTTATCAAGTTTCTGAATCCTGTAATCGGAATCGGCTGGAATATCCTTTGATGAATTTACAAGCTCCTTTGCAGGCTTTCCACAATCTTCATCAAAGGTGTGTTGAGAAACAGTTTCTACATTATAGACCACCTCTTCGCCCTCTAACTTTGCAAGTTCTTTCATGTTAATTGCATTCACATCTGCGTTTCGTGTAAAGAGAAGCGTTGGTCGAATCTGTAGACCCTTCATACGTAGACCCTTTCGAGTAAGGAGAATTGCATGGGACTCTTCTGACAATTCTCCCTCACGTGCCTCTAGAAGAATCTTTTGAAAGACTGGATCGCGCTGTCTATGGATTGTCTTAAGACAAATAGTCTTTTTAACGAGATCGCCCCATAGAGGTGATTGAAAGACGAATGAAGCCACATCGCCTACTGGAGGAAGCTGATAGAAGTCACCAACAAAGACAATCTGAAGTCCACCCATAGGCTCATCACGTCTCTTTCGGACTGCACGACCCACACGATCAAGAAGCTGAAGAAGGTCTGGAGTCATCATAGATACTTCATCAATAATAAGACAATCTGCCCGCCAATTCTTCTTCTTTTTACCATTCTTACTGATTGCCGATATAATAGTATCTGCCGAATCGCGCCCGAGGCCAACCCCAGCCCATGAATGCAGTGTCTTAGCGTGTGGGCCTAGAAGAAGTGCGGCGCATCCTGTCATAGCTGTCACCGCCATTTTCTTTCCTGTCTTATTAAATTCCTCATAGAGAACTTTAAGGAGAAAGGATTTACCTGTGCCACCAGGGCCTGTAAGAAAGATTGTTTGACCGGCTAGAACAGCATCTATAGCTTCACGCTGTTCTTCGGTACATTGGTTGAGCGCGGATGAAGTCTCTTGTGGTGAAGGAGAGGGTGGCTTTGATTCTGTAGACATTAATACATTAAATGTATTTATAGAACCATTGTTACCTTTTATAAATTTATTAGTCTCTATTTCTAAAGGTTCTCTGTTATCTACTATAAACTTATCAGCATCATCTTTATTATTAAACTTTTTAAACATAGCACCACTATAACCATCAATAGCAGTTTTACACTCAATCCATGTATTAAACACACCAATTTCCCTTCCTCTTACTACAGCGTAAAAGCTCATTATTATTATATAATAATAATAAAGTACTCTTAGAATTTTACTAGAGGAGTCTCCCCAAATTAAAATTAAATACTTCATCTCCATTAATACCAAATTAAAAATGGTTCAGTATACTGTTAAGATGTATACGAACGGGGTTCTTGATCAGGAGGTTTCTAATCTGAGTCTACATGAGGCATATACTGTATGTAAGCCACAACCGATGAATCCCCACAATGATCGCTGGCATGTAATGATGTATCATGCTGTTGTGGATAAAATGGCTGTTCTACCGAATGATGACTCTCTTCTAGTGGCCTGGGAGGAAGAGATGGGGACTATGCCGTGTCGGTATAACTATATTGCCCTTATGCAGTGATAAGATCAGTTCCCGCAATAACAACTGTAATAAGTGCAAAGATACTATGATTTCTTAGACCATTTGCAAATCTATCTGCAATTTCTTTGCTAAATCGCACTGTGCGTGTCTCTAGATCAAGACTTTCTGCCATTGATAGTACCGTTTTAAAGACTATTTGAAAGGGAACTTTAGATGGAAATTCTTTATAGGTCCAGAGATCTTTGAATTGATCGGATCGAGGAGAGACCATCTTGGTTAACATAGTATCTTCATATCCCTCTAATTTTTTTGCTAGTCCTTGAATTCTAGTGTCAATATCTTCAATAATTGGCTGGAAATTTTCCACAGTATTTTTAAAGGTATCAATTACATCCTCATCTGAAGAATCTTCTGCCGGTTCAAATTGGATATTCATTACAAATTTCATCCTGATTCTTAGAATCAAATTTAATGCGCGGGATTGAGATTATCAAGAAATTTTGTAAGTTTTGAAATTGGAGAGTCAACTTCAATTACAAGACTTGAATGAAAATCAGAAATTGGATCCGGTTGTAAACTATAAATACAATGTGAAGGAATACATATAAGATTTCCAGGTCTAAGAATAACATCAATGTATTGAATTTCACCAACCATTGGGGAATCATTAATTGTAAGAGTGTTTGCATATCTATGTTTCCAATTTGCTGGAAGAAATGATTCTGTTTTTCTATTCACAATAGAAAGAATGTATTTACCCTCTACTGGTATTATGACTGTATAAACTGGTATTGCTCGTTCCATCCCTTTTCCACCAAACAGCACTTTAGCAGTATTTGTATGAGCTATTGAAAAAATACCGATCATATCATTCGTCATGTCTTGAACTGTGTAATTGACCCAGGTATCTAGTGCAAGTTCATTTGCAAGCTTTATAGATTGATCGGAAGTAAGAAGAGGTATCCCCTGTTGTTGGTACTCGGGAAGAACATTTTTGGGATTTGTTCTATAGTCTAGAAGACTCGTTTTTTCATCGGCTAAACGAAATCCATCTAGTCTATTCATTTTAGAAAGTTTTTCAAGAGTAAGTGTGGGTGGAAATGGAACTCCGCGAATAATAATTGGCTGTCTTTCTTGGCCCAGATCCTTTAAAGAATCTGGAGTGTTGTACTCCAGTTGAAGAAGTTCAATTGTGTTTCGCCGTTGTTTATAGAAACACACCGCTATTAAAAAACAAACACATATAAGTAAAAATATTTGTAGAAACATCCTCTTAGTTTAACTGCATTTTCTAAGAAGACTCATTAGACGCATGCATACGACGAGTATCCCAGCCCTTCTTAGAGGCCATTGAACGTGCAAGCTTCTGTTGCTTCTTTTGAAAGGCATAACGACGAAGTGGCATACTGCGATACATATTCATCATTGCATCATGCGTACGAATAGCACGCATGAAAACACGAGTTGTACGAAGTCCGTAGCTCTCTCGAAACTTTAGCGCGAGTTCATGGTACATACTCTCACGCTTCATAGCAGCAGGAGTCATACTCTGTAAAAAATAAGTATTAGTAGCGGTTCAAATTTACCGCCAAGTGCTTGCCTCTGATTAGAAGTGACACTTACTCCATTTTGTTTCACTTGTAATTTTATATCGCATATCTGTAAAGTAAAGATCATAGAAAACAGTGAGTATATCATTAATATTATCATTTAATCCCATGATAACTAAGACTCTAAACTTTGAATATTGATGAATGGGGACAAATAGCGTTGTAGTATTAGTGAGACACTCTTTTACTTTCGTTTCATTCCATTCAATATGTTCCTCAAACTCAACTTCGTAATTTGTTAGTTTTACCATTACTCTCTAATAAAAATAGACATACTTCAAATTTAGATGACTCTGCAAGCCATATCGAGTGTCATCTTACAGAGATCACCCTTCTCCTCGGCCTTTGCCATAATAATTTTATCGATATTGATATTATCCTCCTCCTGCAAGCGAAGATGATAGACTTGAACCTCTGCCCGCTGACCGATGCGTACTGCGCGACCGATTGCCTGCTCCATAAGAGCGCTCGTCCACCAAGGGCTCGAGAAGATAATATGGGTGAAATGCTGAAGATTCAGTCCAACGCCACCCGCCTGAAGTTGAATCAAAAGGACATCTGAAAGATTTCCATTTTCAGGAAGAGGATCCTTCGTAGCCTCCAATGTATTAGTACGCTCATTATGGTTCATCGAACCATTATAAGTGTAGACGTTACGAATCCACGACTTTGCCTTCAGCTCCTTCTTTAGAATCTCCATCTCGGGATGAAAGTGGCAGAAGATGATCCACTTTGCAGGAGTCTTTGTTAGCTCGAAGATCTTCTCGAACTTTGTAGCCGGATTAGTCCAATCGGATCTCTGATAGCCGAGATAACCGAGAGCCTTCTTACGAGACTCGATGTATACTTGAGGATGAACGCTCAGTTGCCTAAGACGCATGTAGAGTTGGAGACGCATATGGACGCCTCCAATACCATCTGCCTCAATAGCCCGCCACTGTTTCACAATAGCTCCAGACATTCCTGTGTAGAAATCATGCTCCTCTTGGCTCACAAAGGGGAGAGAGATAACATGAATCTTTGGTTTCGGCGGTGCATCGGGAATCGATGCACGCAAGTTATCCATTGATCGTGCAAGGATATACTTATTAATAATAGGCTTCAAATCATTCAGACCTGACTCGCGAGCCTTTTTGATTCCCAGCATTACAAGAAGAGTTGTAAGATCTTTCATACTATTTACAATAGGAGTTGCTGTAAGAAACCAGCGGTTGGTTGCGACAATTTGACTGACAAGAGTTGTCAGACCACTGCCAGATGCAGCGCGATGTGCCTCATCACAGATGATGCGATCCCAGGCCATCATCGTCACCAATTGGAACTTCGAGCGCGCCATCTCATACCCTATAAGATAGAGTTTCGGTGCATTGATTCGAAAGGCGCCGTCCAATTCCCACGAAACATGGCTATTTGTAACCTTGTGTCTGTAGACGGAAATCTTTGACTTCTTGGCGAGGTCGGCCCACTGACTAAGGACCGCAACTGGTGCAAGAAGAAGTGTGTGCGATTGGGATGAACTCTTGAGAAGACCGAGCATCTGAATCGTCTTTCCAAGTCCCATTTCATCGCAGAGAATACCTCCAGCGGGGGTCTGGGATTCGCGATCCTTCATCCATGAAATACCAGAAAGTTGGTGGGGCTTGTATGTAAACGACTCCCAGAGTGGAATTGCCATGTTATTTGTAGAAAAAATTAATGTGGCGGGGCAGCATTAATTTTAGTTTGTGTCTACAACTTCACCCCAAGAGGGTACTATTTCTCTAGAATTTGGTAAACCGACACCCCAGGAAGTTGGGTAAAATGATTGAAATGTCTTATTATCGGCGAGCGCGCGAGCGCGAGCAAAATATGCCCCCCACCAACTAAATGTACTATTTGCGGTTATTGCTCCACCGGTACAAAATGACATTTCATAAAGTGCTTTAACATCAACCTTTTCTTTAGACCACGACACATTAAAATTTCTTCCATCAAGTACACACTCTAAAAGTTCCACACATCGCTCAGGTTCATCGCTGAAAACATGGAGACGCGTTTTTTCTGCTAAAGCCAAGAGACAACGCCTGTAATATTTAATAAGATTAACAGAGTGGTGTGGCAAATTATTGTAATCTCCCTGTCGAAAATGGATCATCCAGGAACCTTCAAGATTTGATAGAGGATTTAATCCCCATGAAGGTTGTATTAGAATATCTTGAAAATACGTTGGATTCTGCCTATAATCAATAAGAAGAATGTTGTTTGGTGGAGCTTCATTGGAAAAGGCTACGTGTACAAAAGTACCAGCTGTATGTGAAAGAACCACGGGATTTTCTATGGTATCTTCAACAGGGACATCTGGAAATAATTTTAAGAAGTCGTTAGAGTCGCCGTGATTTGTAGGAATAATATAGGAGCGGATAAATTTAATTGGTCTGTTCCATTTTTTTGAAAGGCCCAATGCAACTGCATATTGAAACAGCCTATTACCTAGACCATCTGATAAGCGGGGTACAATGTAGTACTCCATTATTAATCTACAACTCCTAAATTTTAAGCGGGGGTTGCCCTCAGCCTAGATTTAAGCTTAATATTTAATGGTAAATCGCAATTTTCCGAGTTCTTTTAATGCATATAGACCCCATACACATTTTGTGTATGGAATTATTTGTGTAACTCCACATAAAAAATATCTTTTAGTGAAGGGTCGGCAGTCAAATAAGTGGTCTTTTCCAAAGGGGCATCGAAATCGAGGAGAGCTTGCAATTGATTGTGCGATTCGAGAACTTTATGAAGAGACTGGTGTGAATATTTGTAGGCCAACAGAATATCCGAAGTCATTCATCTTTTCTAGAAATAAAGATGGTTCTGGGCCAGAATACTTCTATTTTGAGGTAGATAAAGAACTAGAGACCCATATAAATGATGTGCGAGAGATCTCCGATATCGGTTGGTTTACTCTAGAAAATATGGAATGTATGAATGGGAACATCGACATTACTCGCTTTATAAAGAGTATGCGTGGTCTTATGTTGCCTTTCTAAACTTTGGCGAACGGCTCTAGAAAGAGATCAATCTCAAGTTTTTCTGTAGTCGTGTTTGTATAGGGAGTAACAAGAATGGTTCGAGCAGGTACTTGAAAAGGGAGAATAGCCCAACCCTCCTTGATAAGCTGATCGTGACTCATTTTTTGCGGATTGGTTGAATCATAATTGGAAGCTTCGAGCATTTTCTTACGTTGCTCTTCTGCTTCAACAACGATATTCTTGAAGTTGAGAACAGACTTCAATGGTGCGGCATTTCCAAACTCGGGAAAATTATCGGGAGAAAGAGATGTAATAGGCTCTGCCACACGATTCTTAGGGAGAGTGTACTTTTTTGGCTTGTAGGATGCCATGGTTGTAAAAAAATACTTACAACAATGGCATTCAAATTTTTAATCTAGCAATCAATAACGGCATATTTTGCTATAGTATGCTGGAGGCCTGCAGTATCGTGCCAGACTGTAACCCGCACATTAGAGGTCAGTTCCTTTTCAAGTAAATGGTACTCTTTCATTGTAGAATAAGAGGCGCGAGATGTTTCAACACAGCGATTCATAGAGAATCGGTATGCATCGCGCAGATCTCTCAAGACTGCAATCGGCTCTTCAGACGGTGACTCGCGAATAATGTACACGAACTTAAAGTTATTGTCATGAAGAAGAGACATTCTTATAGTTTTTAAGATATCTTAACATTCAAATTTATTTAAGGTTTAAAAAAATAGATAGAAATCAAAATATGGAGGGACAGATTAATCCAGACTCTTTATTTGGTAAGGCTATTATGAAAATTGCTCTAGATGAAAGATACAAAACTTTTTTAGATGTTGGCACCTGGAATGGTATGGGGACAACTCGGTGTCTTGTAAATGCTTTAAAAGAACGCCAGGATACAATGATATATTCCGTTGAAGCAAATCGAGATATGTATAACAAGGCTGTAAAAAATTGGGATAATATGCCGAGTAATTTGAGGCTTCTTTATGGAAAGATATGCAATTCTATGATGACTTACGAAGAGATTGTATCATCACCCCTTTTTGATGGAGTTCATACGCATTTTATGATTCATTATGGACAAGACACTTATGATTTTTCAAATGCACCTTTAGTCTCACTCCCATCACAAATTGATGTTGTTATACTTGATGGTGGAGAATTCTGTGGGGCTGGCGATCTTTCAAGAGCTCTTACACTCAGTCCAAAGGTAATTGCACTCGATGATACATCATGTATGAAAAACAATGAAAATCTTTCACTACTATTAAAAAGTTCTGAATGGAAGTGTTTAGAAAAAAATGATGACCGTAACGGCTGGGCCATTTTTACTGCCAAGTCCTAACTCGCACGCATCTTTGCCTTCTCGGCTGCAGTACGAGCAATGTACTGGATCTTGTTGATTTGATCCAGCTCAAGTATCGAGCATGTGTTGCGCTTGCGAGAGTGAAGAAACATGATAGGTGCGTAGGTCATCATAAACTCCTTGAAAAGTGACTCAAAGGCGGGATTCTCTGCGTATGTCTCAGAAATACAGATGCGCTCTGGCAAGAAAGCATCAAACCGAATTTGGTCTCCATTGCTACTCTCTGCATAACAACAGTTAAAGACATCAGGAACTGCCTTCTCGAGTACCTTTGAGAATGCATAGTACTTGCGTGCATCGTAGGGAAGCTGCTTGATCATCAAGCGCTCGAGACGATTCTTTTCACGCTCAAGAATTCCCAGTGCGGTGGTTGCAATATCGAGCTCCCTCTCAGCTTGAGGGTACGAAAGACTCTCGGTCAAACCAGGCACTTTGCGACAGCAGGGGCACGAGCTTGTAGTAGAGAGCCATGATGCGATACATGTGAAATGGAAGGTATGACCGCACGAGAGAACCGTCGAGCCGGTGGAAGCGTTCACGCTGTCGAAGCAGATAGGGCAGTCCATTATTGCGTTATGAAAGTTAATAAAAAAATATGGAGCAGTATCCTTCAAATTTTTTTTCCTTCAAACTGCTCTAAGGCTACCGCCAAGTACTAGTAGACTTTACTCATAGCACGCTTGACTAAGAGGGTCAATGCCTCTCCAGGACGACGTGTCTTATCCACTTCAGTGAAGTACTCGACGGGACTCATCTTCTTTAGCTCATCGATAGTGATCTTCTTGAGAGATGCGATATACTCGAGGAGTGCGTGATGGTTGCGGGGCATCTCATTGCGGTTAGGATTGTATCGATACAAAGCATTCACAATGTTCTTACAGCGCATGTAAGGCCAGTGGCGATCTGCATCGCGGACTCGCGGGGGGGCAACGTATTCCTTCTTCTTCTTTTCCTCATCATCAGAATCAGAAAGATAAGCAAGACGGCCCTCTGCGCGACGACGAGCATTACGCTTAGCCTTACCTCTTCGTACAGCTTCAACAAGGACAGACATGGCCGAGCTGTGACCCTCGCACTCCTCAGAGCAATAGCCTGATGCACCGTCCTCCAACTCCTGAACGCGAACATGAATCCAGGCTTCTTCCCAGTCCAGACCAGTCGCCTTCATAACCCTTAGAATCTTTGCATCCCCATCCTCATCCTCAGGCTTGGGCTTCTGCACCTCCAGGGTTGCGCCAGCGGCGGCCCATACAGCTGAAGGCGAGAGTGGCGCTTGCGCGGTAATGACATTATCGGTATCGCCCATTGGTGGCCACGCTTCGACGTCTGTGTCAATCAAGGTATTTGCTTCATTAGTCTCAGGATACAGCTTCTTCCACATATTAGGCGCAAACCTCCCTGAAAGGGCTACAATAGCGTTATTCAGTCTAATATCATTAAGTGGATTGATAATCTCCATAAGATAGTTAACTGCCTCTTCGCGAGTAGTAAAGGGCTTTTTCTCCATGAGAGGTGCAAAGACATCTTTGATAAAGAGAACCCCATTCTTCAAGATATCATCATTAAGCGATGCGATGACCTTCATGAGAAAGAGCTCCGCGACCATGCGATTAGGAAAGGCAGTCATTTTGGTTGTTAAAAAAATAACATAGGTTACTATTTCAAATTTAGTCTAGCAGATTCCAATAAGGTGTGAGACATCAACCTTCTGTTTATTCTGGTGGAAGATCAGTCGCCCTCCCCCAGCGATACTCTTGAAGTCAAAATGGAAATCGCACTTAGATACTGTAGAGTTGCAGTTCTCACAACAAATCCTATGGTTTATCATAGAATCTGCATAAAGGTCTTCATAGATATAACACACGGACAGGGGTCCATTTGCGGTGTTGAGAGTAAATCCTGCACTTGGAAAGCGTCGCTCAAGCTCCCTCAGCTTCAATGGATACGTTGGAGAAACAAGTGGAGTAGTACACATGATCTGAAACATCCTCTCACTTACTGGAGCTAGTGTTACATGAACCTTACCGTTAGAAGGCAATGATGCACGCCAGGTCTGCTCTGACCGAAAGAAGGTGAGCTTCAGCATTGGGCGCGGAGGAACCCACTGCAGTCGCGCATTGCGAGAGCAGATCCTACAAGTACAATCGTCTGTGTGATACTGAGGCAAAGAGTGTGTGACTGACTTTACTTGGAGAACACCGTTCTTGGTGATTACAGCTACGCGATAGTTGTTCTCATCAAGAATCCACTTAAACTTTGCACTATTGACGTACTCACAGGGGACTGTAGCATACTTGGCAACAAACCGAGCAGTATTGCGACGGTCAGCGCGGGCGTCACGGTGGAGGCGGTCTGCGATAGAGCTAGACATTCTTTATCTGTGTGTACCAAGACATGCCTGACTTAGTAGCCTTAAAATTTAAAAAAAAATGGTGGAGGGTATAACCTACCGCCAAGTACTTAACTTCAGTAACGTCTAGTACTGAAGTTAAGTACTCCCCATGGATAAGGCCACAAGGTGGCCTTATGACATTGGATTGACTTTAGCTTCTCGTTCTAGCCATCAGAGCCAAGTACTTAAT
>Ga0187843_10002741_pt1 | contig 10483 bp, 11 predicted proteins | sample SpaLakP09_SKY_43_FD_134516 | JGI IMG/M metagenome (GOLD analysis project Ga0187843, IMG submission 134516) | Oligotrophic lake water microbial communities from Sparkling Lake, Wisconsin, USA - SP09_SKY_43 | ecosystem: Environmental > Aquatic > Freshwater > Lake | place: USA: Sparkling Lake... | reverse complement strand
GCAGCCGCCGGCACACCTTGCTTACTCAGAAAATCCAGCCATGTAGAGGAGGGTTCAGCCATGAATTCGGTGTAATTTCCTGTGGGAAGCTATCATTACGGGACGGATTATAGAGGTGCGCGGAAAATCGCGTTGGATAGGCCCGTAAAAGCCTGCGCACTCTTAAATACTAGCGCAGCCAAGCAAGGCGAGGGAGTCGATATTGGGAATAATAAAAAAACTCGTAGCACTGATCATACTGCTAGCGCTGCTCAGCAGCGCCTTTCTGGTGTACTGGGTACGTGACCCATTAATCGCACCTAATGGTCAGTCCATAGAATTCAATATCGCTCCCGGAAGTGGCTTGCGCTCGGCCATGAAACAAGTACAAGCCCAAGGCATACCTGCAAACCACTGGCTAATGGAATTTTTGGCGCGTGGCATGGGTAAGGGCGCGGCGATTAAACCGGGAAGCTACCGGATTGAGCCCGGCACCAATCCGATAGGCTTGCTTGACCAGCTAGTACGCGGCAACACCATCAAAGAATCGCTCACCATCATTGAAGGTTGGACCTTCCTTCAAATGCGTGCCGAATTGTCTAAACAAAAGTGGCTGAAACAAGAGGGCGTAAATTTACCTATCGAGGAATTACTGGAAAAAGTAGCGCCGGGCTTTCCTCATCCCGAAGGGATTTTTTATCCCAGTACCTATGTCTTTGAGCGCGGCACCAGTGATCTGACAATCTACCAACAAGCGCACCAGCAGCTAATGAAAAAGCTCAAGCAATCGTGGGCTAATCGCGCGGCTGATTTGCCTTACGATAATCCGTATGAGGCACTGATCATGGCGTCTATCGTAGAAAAAGAAACCGGCAAAGCCGCTGAGCGAGCCAAAATCGCTTCCGTATTTGTGAATCGTATGCGGCGCGGCATGTTGCTACAAACTGATCCGACAGTCATCTATGGCATGGGTGAACGTTTCGATGGCAATATCCGTAAACAAGATTTGCAGACTGACACACCCTACAATACGTATACACGTAGTGGATTGCCACCTACACCGATCGCCTTACCTGGCATAGATGCGATTAATGCAGCTTTGAATCCGGCGCCGGGCAAAGATTTATTTTTTGTGGCCAGAGGTGATGGTAGTAGTCAGTTTTCAGATAATCTTGATGACCACAACAAAGCCGTCAACAAATATCAGCGCAGATAGTCATAAACGAGGGCATAGCTAGCAGGCATTCATGGTTAAAGGCAAGTTCATTACTTTCGAAGGTATCGATGGTGCAGGCAAATCTACTCACGTTGAATCCATCTCTGCGTATCTGCGCGCAAAAGGAAAATCCGTTGTTACTACGCGTGAGCCGGGTGGAACGCCCTTAGGCGAACGCTTACGCGAACTCTTATTGCATGAACCCATGCACCTTGAAACGGAAGCGCTGCTGATGTTTGCTTCACGGCGCGAGCATATAGCTAAATTGATTGCGCCTGCGTTGGAGCGAGGCGACTGGGTTATTTCGGATCGATTTACCGATGCCTCATTTGCCTACCAAGGAGGCGGTCGACAATTATCTACGCACAAGCTCGACATACTCGAGCAATGGGTTCATGCTGACTTTCAACCGCATTTGACACTGCTATTTGACGTGCCACTGGACGTCGCCAGAGCGCGTCTAGATAACACCCGAACGCTGGATAAATTTGAACGCGAAAAACACGATTTTTTTGAAAAAGTACGTCATGCCTATTTGGAGCGTGCCGCACAATTCCCGCACCGCATACGCGTAGTGGACTCCACCCAGCCACTAGCCAACGTGAATCAGCAATTAGAACAATTGATTGATCAGCTGGATGAGTGATTTTCTTTATCCTTGGCAGTCAAACGATTGGCAGCGCTGGCAACAAATGCGCGAACGCATGCCGCACGCGCTATTGATTCATGGTCCGAATGGGATAGGTAAAGTCGATTTTGCAGAACATGCAGCCCGCTCTTTGCTTTGTGAGTCGCCTTCGGTCGATGGTCATGCTTGCGGCACGTGTGCTTCTTGCGGCTGGTTCGAACAATACAGCCACCCGGACTATCGTCGTGTACGGCCCGAGGCGTTAGATGCGGAAGATGAAGACGATGCTCCCAGCGAGAGCGAAGAAACCCCTACTAAAAAATCTGCTAGCAGCAAAACACCTTCGCGCGATATTCGTATTGAACAAATTCGTTCACTCGCTGGTTTCATGAATGTTTCAACGCATAGAGCCGGTCGTCGAGTTATCTTGCTCTATCCCGCTGAAGCCTTGAATGCGCCTTCCGCGAATGCGTTATTAAAAACCTTGGAAGAACCTCCACCCAACACCGTGTTTTTATTGGTCTCGGACCGTATCGACCGCTTATTACCCACCATACTTTCACGCTGCAGACTATTTGCGATGGCTATGCCCGAGGGTGCAGCAGCGCTAGATTGGCTCAAAACCCAAGGCTTAGACGATGCACAACGCTGGTTGGCAGAGCAGGGCGGTGCACCTTTGGCGGCGTTAGAGGCTGCACAAGGTGAATTTGCTGAAGCTCAAAATGACTGGCTATCCCAACTAGCTAAACCCGATCTCGCTTCGGCCTTAAGCGTGGCAGATCGGCTACAAAAAATCGCTCTCTCGCAACTGCTGGCATGGCAACAGCGCTGGCTCTATGATCTTCTGGCGATTAAGCTCGCTGCGCGTGTACGCTACTACCCAGAGCATCGCAGCAGCCTCGCCGCGCTGGCCGCACGAGTGACGGTCGACCGACTTCAAAAAGCTGTGCGCGATGCCGCCTCGCGCCGCGCCGTTTCAGAGCATCCTTTGTCGGCAAAGCTTTTCATAGAAGACATGCTGCTAGAGTACGCCGAGCTGTTTCGGTAAAACGCACCAGCGACGATAAGTCGAAGCTAGCGTTCGGCGTAAGCTAGTTTTTCGAATGGACCGAATCGCCGTGCAAGAATTTTCAAGCTCTACAGATACTTCTTTACTCCGCCCCTCCGTTGTTTCACTCTCAATACGCGATCGCGCTGCGCTGTACGCGGCCTATATGCCGTTTCTGCGTAACGGTGGAATTTTTGTACCAAGTAACCGCGTCTGCAAGTTAGGTGATGAAGTGTTTTTACTGCTTAGCTTGATGCAGGATGAACAACGCTATCCCATAGCGGGCAAGGTCGCATGGATCACGCCTATGGGAGCGGGTAATCGCCATACGCAAGGATTTGGCATCCATTTACCCGACGACGATTCCGGACGTCGACTACGTCAGCGTATAGAAGAGTTATTAGGCACGGCATTGGGCTCGACGCGCTCTACCCATACGATGTGAGCTAGCAGCGTACAATACGACCGGTTCGCATTTGATCGGCTGTTTTTATGTTTGTTGACTCTCACTGCCACATTAATTTCCCCGAGTTAGCCGAAAGGCTGCCTGAAATTTTAGCCACGATGCAGGCTAACCAGGTTAGCGACGCCTTGTGCGTTTCGGTGACCTTGCCCGAATTCCCTCAGGTGTTGGCGCTCGCCGAAGCCTATCCCAATATTTATGCATCGGTTGGCGTTCATCCAGATTACGATGACACGCCCGAACCCAGCACCGAACAATTAGTCGAGCTGGCTCAAAATCCCCGCATCGTGGCCATTGGTGAAACGGGTTTGGATTATTTTCGTATGAAAGGTGATCTCGAGTGGCAGCGTGAACGCTTTCGCGTTCATATCCGTGCCTCTCGCATCTGCGGTAAGCCGCTGATTATTCATACTCGCAATGCCTCTGAAGATACGCTACGCATACTGCATGAAGAAAAAGCCGGTACTCACCAAGGTGGCGTGGCCGGTGTCATGCACTGTTTTACAGAATCGCTAGATGTCGCCAAAGCCGCAATAGCGATGGGATTTTATATTTCATTCTCTGGCATCGTGACCTTCAAAAACGCCAAAGATCTGCAAGCCGTTGCGCGTGTGGTGCCTTTGGAAAGAATGCTGATTGAAACGGATTCACCGTATCTGGCACCAGTGCCCATGCGCGGCAAGACTAATGAGCCGGGCTTTGTACGGCATGTTGCTGAATATTTGGCCGACTTGAAGGAAGTGCCCCTCGCTACGCTGGCAGCCGCTACGACAAGTAATTTCAAAACGCTGTTTCAAATCCCGCACTAATTTTTCGGGTGCTTGGATTATGTTATGAGCGATCATCCACACGACCCTTACAGGCGCCAATTATTTGCCGCGGCATTACTGCCGGGTTTAGAAAAACTTTTAGAACCCATTGCGCGCAAATCGAATTCCTACGAAGAGTGGTTTGCTGCGATAGAAATTGATGATGCTTTGCGCTGCCAATTGCTACTGCAACGGGGCTTTGATCCCAACACTATCGAGCCTGAGCGGCTGGATACGGCATTACTACTTTCTGTTCGACACCGAGCTTGGAAAGTGTTTGCTTTGCTGCTCAAACATCCTGATGTGCAGCTTGATGCACGCTCGCGCAATGGTGATTCGGCGCTCATGCTTGCTGCTTTTAATGGCGACACTAAAGCAGCACTGGAACTCATCGATAAAGGTGCGGAAATTAACCGCCCCGGTTGGACAGCGCTGCATTACGCCTGCGCAGTTGGCAATTTAGCCGTGATCAGAAAATTAATCGAGAACTCAGCCTACATTGATGCTGAATCACCCAACAAGACAACACCATTGATGATGGCAGCCCGCGGTGGTCATTTATCTTCGGTACAATTTTTGATTGATGAAGGTGCCGACGTTACAGCAAAAAATGAACTTGGCTTGAATGCTATTGATTTTGCCAAATCACAAAATCACATAGCGATCATTTCTCTACTTGAACGCTATGTGAAGCAAGCAGAAACTAAATCAGAGACTAAAGCCGATACTAAAATCGATACTACAGCATCACCTGAAACATCTACCGCAACAACCCAACCTGAAAATTCTTCAAACCCACCCGAAGAATTTTATAAAGAGGCTGCTCAGCCCAAGGATGAAAGCGAAAGTAAAACTCAAAAGTAATTTTCTCTAGAAATTTTGAATCAAAGTAGCGTTCATTATCAAACCATCGTCAGTTTCTGTTCATCTGTCCCCCTTCTTGTTGAAACTACAAAGACATACACCAGTCTGAATTCAGCCGGGATGTCCCGTCTTTGTTGTCGCGACAAGTAATTCAAGGAGGACTTATGCGCAAATCTTTCACCAGCGGTTTATTTTTGCTGATGATTTCAGCTACCTGGGCTCATGCTGAGACATCGACTTATCAAGGAATCAGACAAAGTAACGATCCTCAGCGAGCTCAAGAAATAGAAAACAATGCCCGTCAGATATCTGGGCAAAGCACCAGCGAATCCGGTGCCACAGGCGCCGCTACTGAGCCTGAAAAAGCAACCGGGAAAAAGAAAAAAACTCACCCGAAGTCTCACAAAAAATCCCATAAACGCTCTAGCTCAGCTACTTCTAAAGCGGGAGATACTGACACGGGAGCAGAAAAAAATAGCTCAGGTAACAGTAGCTCTGACTATAGCCCCGGTAACAGTTCAGGTAACAGCAATTCTGGTAACAACTCAGACTATCGGTCTGGTAAAAACTCTGGAAACAACTCTGGTAGCAGTAACTCAGGCAGTAATTCAGGCAGCAACTCTGACTATAGCCTTGGCACTAAATCGGGAAATAGCTCCGGTTACAGCTCGGGCAGCAGTAATTCAGACTCTGGCTCCGCAGCCACTCCCGGCAATAGCTCGGGAAATAACTATGAGAGTGTGAAACCCAGGGAGTAATCGGTCGGTATAAGGTGGGCGCTGTGGTTCTGCTACAGTGCCCACATGAAGAAAATTACCCTTGATAGGATGCTGCAATCGCAGGGCTTTGGATCGCGCAAATATTGCCGCCAACTGATAGCCGAAGGTGAACTCAGCATCGATGGCCAGGTCGTCAGCGACTATAGGCACGAAGTCGAACTCAACGATTTGCAATTTCGGCTCTTCGACGAAGAGTGGGAATATCGCGAGTATATTTATATTGCGCTAAACAAGCCCTCTGGCATTGAGTGTTCACGCAAACCTAGCAATCATCCTGGCGTGATGACTTTGCTGCCTGAGCAATTTAGCTGGCGCGACGTGCAAGCGATCGGCCGCCTCGATCACGATACAACCGGGCTGTTATTACTCTCTGATGATGGCGCATTCAATCACGCCATGTCTTCGCCCAAACGGCATGTTCCCAAGCTGTACCTCGCTACCACCGCTGAACCCGTCACTCAGGAATTAATCGACTCCTTACTCAAAGGCGTGCAGCTGCATGATGAGCCGCATCCCTTAGCAGCCGTGTCATGCGTGGCGCGTGGCGAACATCAAATAGAAATCGTAGTGGAGCAGGGTAAGTACCACCAAGTTAAACGTATGCTTGCCGCTGCCGGTAATCACTGCCAAGCACTGGAGAGAATTGCTATCGGTCGTTTAACACTAGCAGCTCTCGAACTCAGTGAGGGCGAGTGGTGCTACCTACAAGCGAGCGACTTAGAATTACTTTAACTATCTGAGAATTTTCATATGACTACACCACCACCACGCTTGCGCACAGTCGCGCGCATTATCACGGCAATCAGCACGTCCGATGGCGCTGGCGTCAGGTTACGGCGCAGTCTGGGCAGCGGTGAGGGTACGCGTCTCGATCCTTTTTTGATGCTTGATGAATTTTCTTCCGATAATCCCGGTGATTACATCGCTGGTTTTCCCTCGCATCCGCATCGAGGTTTCGAGACTGTGACCTACATACTCGATGGCCATATGCGGCATGAAGATCACTTGGGTAATCAAGGAGATTTAAAAAGCGGTGGTGTGCAGTGGATGACCGCAGGGCGGGGCATTATTCACTCAGAAATGCCACAACAAGAAGAAGGGCGGATGCGGGGGTTTCAACTCTGGATCAATCTTCCCGCTAAAGAAAAAATGAAACCTGCGGGCTATCGTGATATCACGCCCGAAGAAATTCCTAATAAATCACTAGCTAATGGCGGCACCATCAAAGTGATTGCCGGTGATTTGGAATTAGAGGGAGATATGAGTCATGGTCCCATCGCTGGTTTAACCACTGAGCCCATTTATCTCGATGTGAAGTTGCCAGCCGGTGCGAATATCACACTACCCATTCCGCGTGGCCATCATTCCATGGCCTATCTGTTTGAAGGCAATCTTCATATTGCAGGCCATACGGCCACACTGACAACGCATACCGGCATGATATTGACGGATGGTGATCATGCCGAATTTACCGCCGGTGGATTAGGCGCAAGGTTTCTGTTACTTGCGGGGCGACCGTTAAATGAGCCCATCGTTCAGTACGGTCCCTTTGTGATGAACACCGTTGCCGAAATTGAGCAGGCCATCTTGGATTATCAAACCGGTCGGCTCACTTCGGCCTGATGATTACTACGATGACTACACGCTAATAGAGTCGCATCGATAATGCCTAGTGCTGCGGCATCAAAATCATACGGTTTGACTAGCAATTGTGAATGCTGTCCAAAGGCTTCGCGCCTTCTATCGTTTTGTAATAATCGAATCGCACAATCGGCCCACGAATCCGCATCAAGCTCGCGAATAAAACCATTTTTCCCATCGATAACTAGCTCACCAGCGGCACCTGCATACGGCGTAATCAATACGGGCAAACCGGCAGCACAGGCTTCATTGGCAACTACTCCCCACACATCGGCTTTGGTAGGAAACAAAAATAACTTCGCTGATTGATAAAGACGAGGCAACTCCTCTTGCCTGGCAAAGCCTGTGAAATGTACGTCAATCAAATGACTTAATTGCTTCGCTTGTTCACACAACGCATTTTCCATGCTGCCTGATCCCACCATCAGAATGCTCACACGTCGATCTAAACGCTGCGCGCAGCGTGCAGCTACTTCAAGCGCAAAGTCAGGACATTTAGCCGGCTCTAAGCGTCCACAAAAAATGAAATCCCATTTTTTTTCTGTCGCTGATTGATTTTCAAAAAAACGACCGTTATCAATGCATAAGCACGATTGATAACAACGATCGGCTTCAACGCCATAATCCTGATACAACGCCATGCCACCTTGACTGGCCGCGATAAATGCCGGGCCACGCGCATAGGCAAATCGACGTAACCAGTGATGAATTTTGCTTAAACCCTGCTCAGATTGCAGCGTGCCATCCGTCATTGGCACGTAGGCACGTCGACGTAGCATGGTCCACAACATGGCATATAAGTGAGTCGGATTAAATCCATTGCCGATCACAACGTCTGGATCAAATTTGGTTAGCGCAAACAGTACATCGGGATTGTTGTGGATGTATCTGCCATTAACCGTGTAGACATTTTCTTGTAAAAATTCATGATCGAATTCCATCGCTGGCAAATTCCAAAAGCGATTCGGTTCGTGCATGCAAAAGAAAATAACCTTGAATTCAATATCATTGAAAGCAGCAACGCGATTAAAAATGGGAATTCTATACGGCGGAGGTTCATTAACAACAAGTGCGAGTTTCGGCATAGGGGGAAGGGTGATTGATAAAAATTAATGCTCAATTTTTTGTAAGCTGACCTTTTCAGATCGTTTAAAGGGAAGGGCATGCGAAGGGATACGGGCCATAGATTCAACCGCTTCGCGGTAGATACTCATCAAGAGGCGGTAATTAATATCAGGGGTATAACGGGATAAATAAGCATGTCTGGCTGCACGACCCATGATTTTCATTTCATAGTGATGATCTTCAGCGAAGGCGATCGCTCGCGCTAGTGCATCTGAATTTGCCGGCTCAACAAGTAAGCCCGTTTTACCGTGAACTACAATTTCTCGTAAGCCTCCATGAGCGCTAGCGATGACAGGAGTTCCTGCAGCAAACGCTTCAATAGCTACCAAACCGAAGCTTTCTACACCCGTGCTAGGTACCACCAAATAAGCAGCTTTCCGTAAACAGGCTTGTAGTTCAATAGGGTCTCGAAAGCCTTTGTAATTAAAACCTCTGGTCGCTTCAACGTAGGTTTGCAAATCACCCTTACCATAGATATCAATTTGACTATCGGGTAACTGCGATAACGCTTCAGCCAACACCTTGAGACCTTTTTCTTCCGATAGTCTGCCAATAAAAATTCCGCCGCTGCGATGCACCCATTCGGGTTCATTGGCAGAATCCACAAAATTAGGCTTAATCCGTAGCAAATCAAAAGGTAAACCACCGGCGATAAACTTATCGCGGCAAAGTTGATTCAAGACGATGTAGCGCGTTACTTTGGTATGCCAGGTACGTAGCAATCGATGTAGCATAATCATGCTACTTGATACCGCTGATTGTGATAACGAATTTCGATAACATCGATGGACAATCGCTCGCCAAGGTAAATTGCCAACACAGTCTTCGCATTGAACGCCATTACGTAAAAGTGTGGCTTGCGGACATATCAATCGAAAATTATGCAACGTTTGAATGACAGGTATATTCAATTGCTTTGCAACCGAATATAACGAAGGTGAAATAAGTGGAAATGTATTGTGCGAATGGATCAGCTCAGGTCGAAATTTTTCGGATAAAGTAGTTACGTCTGCAACTGCTTTGTGGGACCACAAAGTTTGTAATGCTGCGCAATGATTTTTCATACGCGTGAGCTCTTCGTTATCACGCAAATAAACGAGCACTTCATGCCCATGACGTCGTAATAAATCGACCTCAGCATCAACCACCGTATCTTCGCCGCCGCGATAACGATAACGATTGTGCGCGACAAGAATTTTCATAAGCATGAGCTTATAACCATGTCATGCTGATCTCTTGGATATGGCGCAATCAATTTAAGCGTTCGATGTCTGCTAAGCTAAGCTCTGCGTAAAATATCCATTCAAAACAACTGCTAAAACTTCTATGAATCCGCTTGATCTTTCAGGTAAACGCGTATTGCTGACGCAAGCAAATGATTTCATGGGCCCAGCTTTGCATGAGGTCTTTACAGAACTCGGCGCCACCGTGATAGCCGATCACGGCCCACTGAATGACCCGAACCGTCCCTCAGCGCTCATTCACGAAGCGGGTCATGTCGATATCCTGCTGGCTAATCTGGGCATTCCAGCGACATCTACGCTAGCTACCGATGCGACGGATGAAGAATGGCGACAAGCCTTTAGCCATATGGTGGATCCGCTGCATCGTTTAACGAAAGCCGTCTTGCCGCAAATGACTGCACGCGGTCATGGAAAAATTATTTTGATGGGAAGCGCCTCGGCGTTGCGCGGCATTAAACGATCATCGACTTATAGCGCGGCGCGCGGCGCTCAGCTGGCGTATATCCAGTCAGTGGGTGTTGAGGTCGCGGCCAAACGAGTTCAGGTCAATGCGATCGCACAAAACTACGTTGATAACCCAACGTATTTTTCAGCTGAAGTTCAGGCTAATCCAGTTTTTCAAGACAAACTTAAACGCGATGTTCCCTTGGGTCGTTTAGTCGCTGCGCGCGAGGATGCGATGTTTGC
>Ga0187843_10002740_pt1 | contig 10483 bp, 13 predicted proteins | sample SpaLakP09_SKY_43_FD_134516 | JGI IMG/M metagenome (GOLD analysis project Ga0187843, IMG submission 134516) | Oligotrophic lake water microbial communities from Sparkling Lake, Wisconsin, USA - SP09_SKY_43 | ecosystem: Environmental > Aquatic > Freshwater > Lake | place: USA: Sparkling Lake... | reverse complement strand
GTCGATCGACAGACCCAGGGCCTTCAGCTGCTCGCGCATGGCGGCGATGTTGTCGTAGGTCCAGCCCTTGGGGTGGACGCCGCGTTCCATGGCGGCGTTCTCGGCCGGCATGCCAAAGGCGTCCCAGCCCATCGGGTGCAGCACGCTGAAGCCCTGGGCGCGTTTGTAGCGGGCCACCACGTCGCCCATGGCGTAGTTGCGCACATGGCCCATATGGATGCGGCCCGACGGATACGGGAACATCTCCAGCACGTAGTATTTGGGACGGCCGTCGGTGATCTCCGCCGTCTTGAAGACGTCGGCCTTGTCCCAGGCGCTGCGCCATTTGGGCTCGGTGTCTTTGGGATTGTAGCGGGCCATGGAAACCAGATGTCTAGATTAGGCGGAAAGCCGCCCCAAAAAGGCGCGTCCGCGAGACATATATGCGGTTTCGCGGCCGGAGCGCGCTGAAAGTGCGGCGGTCGGGGTCTTCGCCGCAAACGACGAAGACCCGCCGGGGGCTTAGCCCTTGATGTTCGAAAGTCGAAGCTGGCGCGCGCGGGTCAGGATCGCGTTTTCAATGTCGGTCGAGGTCTGATCGGCGGTTGCCGTGTCGGTCCAGGTTCCGGCCGCGTTCACCTGCTTGAACACGTTGACGTTCAGGCCGTCGGCGCGCAGGCGGGTGTCGAGGATATAGACGGTCGCCTTGAAGCGCTCGTCGGGCTTTTCCGGATTCACATACCAGTCGGTGACGATCACGCCGCCGTAAGGATCGGCCGAGGCCAGGGGCATGAAGGCCAGGGTGTCGAGGGTCGCGCGCCACAGATAGCCGTTGACGCCGATCGAGCCCTCGCTGGCCGGCGCCTTTGCACCGCCGCCGCCCATACCCTTGAACGGATTGAAGCCGCCGCCGTCATCCTCGACGGTGGAAAACACCTTGGGTCCTTTGGTGCTGCCACAGGCGGACACGCCCAGAACTGACAGCGCCAGTACGCCAGCGGCGACGCCGCGCAACACCGACCCACGCTCAAACGCCATAGTAACTCGCTCCAATGTCTCGCCGGCGCGATCGCGCACCCTGGCGCGCCCCCGCAGCCGCGAGCCGGTCTATAGCACGGCCGCGCCGCCTCAAAACAGGAATCGCGTGACCGGCGCGCCACAGGCGCCGGTTGAATCGGGTCTGGCCATGCCGGGTGCGACCAAAGGCCGGTTGACCGCGTTCATTACAAGCCCTTAATCAGGAAACAGGGTGCCTGGTTCTATACGGAGCGGGCAGGGGATTTTGGGTATAGGTCACGAGTAGCGATGGTTGCGACGCGTTTCATGATGGCAGCCGCTTCGGCGTTGATCCTTACGGGATCGGCCACGATGGCGTACGCCCAGACCAAGCCCCGTTCGATGACGCCTGACTTCACTGTCAAGAACGACTTCACCAGCAATCCGCAGGGTGTGCAGTTTGGCCCGCAATCGGCCAAGAAGACCCTGCAATGGGACACCGACAAGGGTCGCTGGGGCCTGAAGCTCGACCTCGACCAGCCCGTCGGCCGCGAGTTGCAGCTGAAAGACGTCGAGGCCGGTGCCTACTACAAGGTCACCCCGTCGATCCGCGTCGGCGGTGCCGTGGCCCTGGGGGACAACAATCCCGCCCTGGCCGCCCGCAAGGCTGAGCCCCGCGAGCCGGCGCCCCGCGTCCGGCTGGAAACCGCCTTCAAGTTCTAGACCTGGCTGCCCGCCAGCGCTTCGACGGCCGCCAGGCCGACGATTCCTGTTTTTTCCAAGCCTTCCGCCGTCTCGGGCCTTAGTCCGCCCAGGGCGTAGACCGGCTTGCCTGTGGCCCGGACCAGAGCGCTCAGGCCCTCCAGCCCCAGTGGCGGGCCTGCCGACGGGCTGTTGCTGGCAAAAACCGGCGAGACGACCAGTGCATCCACGTCCAAAGCGCCAGCCGCCTTGACCGCTGCCCGGCTGTGGGCCGCCACCGTAATCAGGACCTTGGGCCGCAGGCGCCGCAGAGCCGCAGCCTGGTCCCGCAGGCGTTCGGGCAGGTGAACGCCGTCCGCCCCGATGGTCTCGGCCAGGGCGATATCGGCGCCGACCAGCAGGATCAGCTCGCGAGCCGTCGTGATCGCCCGCAGCCTCAGCCCCTGTTCGATGGCGTCGGGTGCGCCGAAGGTCCGAAACACCACGCCGGCCCCGCGCGGCAGGCGCTGGGCGACCGCCTCCGGATCGGCGACGCGGGCCGGATCGGTGAAGAAAAGCAGCGCCGGCAGCACGATTCCACGCACCGTCCTTGGCGCGCACAGGGCGGCCGTCCTAGACAGGACCTCCAGCGCCGTTCCAGCCGTCAAGAAAACCCCCGCATGTCAGACGCCCTCGCCAGGATCCGCGCCCGCATTGACGCCGCAACAGAGGCGGCGGGTCGCCCCGCCGGATCGGTTACCCTGGTGGCGGTGTCGAAGACCCAGCCCTGGGACCATATCGCCCCGGTTCTGGCCGCTGGCCAGAGCGTCTTTGGCGAAAACCGCGTGCAGGAGGCCATGGAACGCTGGACCCCGCACCGCGCCGGCCTGGAACTGCGTCTGATCGGCCCCCTGCAGACCAACAAGGCGCGCGAGGCCGTCGGCTTCTTCGATGTCATCGAAACCCTGGACCGCGAAAAGCTGGCCCGGGTGCTGGCCGACGAGATCCAGCGCCAGGGGCGGGCGATGCGCCTCTATGTGCAGGTCAATATCGGGCAGGAGCCGCAGAAGGCCGGCATCGCCCCCGTCGAGGCCGACGCCTTCATCGCCGCCTGTCGCGGGCCCTATGGCCTGACGGTCGAGGGTCTGATGTGCATCCCGCCGGCCGAGGATGACCCCGCGCCGCATTTTGCGGCTCTGAGAGCCATCGCCGAGCGCAACGGCGTTGGAAAGCTGTCCATGGGGATGAGCGACGATTTCGAGATCGCGATTGCCCAAGGGGCTACTTCGGTGCGGGTGGGCTCGGCGATCTTCGGGGTGCGAGCCGCGCATTGAAATCTGCCTGAGCGACGGTCCGTTACGAGGTCCCTTTGGGGCGATTGACCTGACCGGCGACCGAAGAGGTTTTTCGAAACTGCTGGGGCGTAAGACCCGTCTCGAGCTTGAAGGCCCTGTTGAAGGGACCAATTGAGCCAAAGCCGCAATCATAGGCGATCGTGAGAATGGGCAGGTGATCATAGGCGGGATCTGCCAATTGCCGTTTGGCTTCCCCGACCCGGAAGTGATTGGCCATCTGGTTGAAGTTTCGGAAGCCGAGGGGGCCCGTGATGCACTGGGTGATCTTGTACTCGGGTTCGCCGAGGTGGCGGGCCACGTCCGCCACTTTCAGACTCTGCCGGGTGTAGAGGGCGTCCTGCACCATGAGATGCCGAAGCGACGGGGCCAGGCCGCTGGTGTCAGTCGTTCTATCGCGTTGCCGCTCGGGTCGCGGGGCCGACAGGGGATGTCGCTGGCGATACCAGATGGCCGCCCCCATCCCCAGCAGTGAAAAGATTGCACAGGCGGTCTTGATGGCCATGTCCTGCTGCGCCGTAAACTCGCCGGCCGGGGCTCCATCCACCCAGATGACCGCAATGGCCAACGAGCCCAGGTAGCCTGCCATAAAGGCCAGGCGAAAGCCCCGCTCGCCTCGGCTCAGGCTCGGGCTCAGGCCCTTCAAGGGTTCGATGGCGGCCAGCAGGAGGAGGGCCGAGCTGACCAGTTCGCCCAGGTTGCCAACCATGCGGGGCAGCTGTCCGGCATTCGCGCCTGACCAGCGCAGGACAATACCAGACGCAACCAGGATCAGAACCAGCCCCAGCGGCCACAGCGCCCGCCGGGGTCTGGCCGGTTGAAAGAGCGCGCGCACCAGAAGCCACGACCAGCCGCATGTCGCGTCGCCCGCGATGGCGACCAGTTCGGAGACGAGGCCGAACCGGTGTCCGATGATCTGGGTGAGACAGAATGCACTCACCGCCGCAGCGAAGAGCCCACCATAGAGATAGGTATCATCCGGACGACCCCCGATGCGCGGCGTCGGGATCAAGCCTTCAGCGCTCATGGAACCCCTGTTCCTCCGGCCGGCCGCTCATAATCAGCTCCAAAAAACCTAACCGATTTCCAAATCGGCGAGATCGTCTCTGTGAAAACCCGCACGCCTCGACCGACCGCAATCCGCCGAGAGTAGAACGAACGTGACGACAGCCAAACCTGCAAGTCCATCGACGACCAGTTCGCCTGGCGAAACCCTTTTACGACGGGCAGGCTTGGCCTGGTTCCTGGTCGCCGCAGCCGGTCAGGGGGCCTTCATCTGGATGATCATCGCCCACTATGGCCGCAGGACCATGGCCGGCGATCTGGCCGGGTGGAACGATAAGCCCATCATCAAGGGCTACGTGTCCGCCGATGACCTGGGCAACCTCATGTTCGCAGTCCATGTGCTGCTGGCGGCGGTGGTGACGCTTGGGGGACTTCTGCAGCTCATTCCGGCGATCCGCCGAAAGGTGCCCGCGCTGCATCGCTGGAACGGACGGCTGTTCTTCATCGTCGCCTATGTGATGGCCCTTGGCGGCTTCTGGCTGACCTGGGGACGGCCCACCTATCTCTCGCTCATTTCGGCGGTTTCGGTCTCCCTCAATGGTGTGCTGATCCTGGTCTTTGCCGGCCTGGCTTGGCGGTTTGCCGTGACCCGGAAGTTTGAGGCCCATCGCCGCTGGGCCATGCGCGCCTTCATGGTCGTCAATGGTGTCTGGTTCTTGCGCGTCGCCATCATGGGCTGGGTGGTCGTGTCGGGCGGCGGCCTCGGCATGAACCGCACGCTGTCGGGACCGGCCGACATCGTGCTGCAGTTTGGGTCCTACCTGATCCCTCTGGCGGTGCTTGAGGTCTATCTTCGTGCCCAGCGCAGCGCGCGACCCGTTGTCAAAAGGATTGCAGCAGGACTGGTGATCGCGATGACTCTCGTCACGGCGGTCGGCGCGGTCAGTGCCACCCTCTTCATGTGGGGGCCATACATGTTGTGACGCCGAGTGCGCCCGGCCGGACTCGCGTGTCTGGCCCAGTGGGGACGCTTAGATCCCAACCCCCACCGCATCCCCCGGCTTCGCTACCGCCAGCAGCGCCTCCAGATCGGCCCGCGCCAGGGCCACGCAGCCCTCGGTGGCGGAATAGTCCTCCCGCGCCAGGTGCAGGAAGATCGCCGAGCCCATCCCCGGAACCGGCGGATCATCATTGTGGGCCAGGATGCCGATCAGGTCATAGACATGATCGTCGCGCCACAGGCGCTCGGCACTGGCGGGATAGGGCAGTTTGACCGGGCGGTTATAGGCCGGGTCGCCCGGGGCGTCGCACCAGCCGTCGTCGGGGGCGATGGGGCGAACGGGCAGGGCGGTGGTCGGACCGTCCGGATAGACGTCAGGCCGGTAGAGGATCTCGCGGATCATCCAGACGCCGATAGGGCTTTTGTTGTCACCCTCGCGCTTGTCAGCGGCGGCGATGACGCCGGCCTTGCCCAGGGCGCAGCGCACAAGCCGGTCGCCCAGCGTGATATGGCCATCCGCCTGAGCCCTGAAGATCATTGTCGGCTTCTCCGCGCCCGAGGGTTGTCGCAGGCCCCCGCAGCGGTGCATGTTCGCTCACATGGCGCAACGCAAGACCCTCCTGCTGATCGACGACGATGACGACCTGCGCGGCGCGCTGGCCGAGCAACTGGCGCTCCATGAGGAGTTCGCAGTGGCCGAGGCCGCCACGGCGGGCGAGGGCGTGCGCATGGCGCGCGAGATCAAGCCCGATCTTGTCCTGCTGGACGTCGATTTGCCCGACATGGACGGCCGCGAGGCCTGCCGGTTGATGCGTAAGAACGGGGTGATGTCGCCCGTCATCATGCTGACGGCGGCGGCCAGCGACTCAGACACCATCCTGGGCCTGGAATCGGGCGCCAATGACTATGTCACCAAGCCCTTCCGCTTCGGCGTGCTGCTGGCCCGCATCCGCGCCCAGTTGCGCAGCTATGAGGCCTCGGAAGACGCCCTGTTCCGCATCGGTCCCTATGAGTTCCGGCCTTCGGCCAAGCTCCTGGTCGACGAGAAGCAGAAGAAGGTGCGGCTGACCGAAAAGGAAACCAACATCCTCAAATACCTCTACCGCGCCGGCTCGAAGCCGGTGTCGCGCGAGGAGCTGCTGACAGAGGTCTGGGGCTATAATGCCGGGGTCACCACCCACACCCTGGAAACTCACGTCTATCGCCTGCGCCAGAAGATCGAGCCCGACCCTACCGTGGCCAAGATCCTGATCACCGAGATGGGCGGCTATCGGCTGCAGCCTTAGGCCATACAAACTGTCATCCCGGGCGTACCCCGGCGAAGGCCGGGGGAAGGCCCGGGACCGCAACAGGCTCGGAGCTTCCGGCGGTCCCGGCTCGGCGCGCTTTGCGCTTGGCCGGGATGACAGTGGACAAAGAAAAACCCCGGCCGCATCGCTGCGCCGGGGTTTCTCGAATCTCGAAAATCGAACAAACGCCTCAGGCGTTGCCGATCACCTGACCTTCGGCCTGGGCCTTGCGGGCCGCATAGACGCCGGCGAAGTCGATCGGGTCGATCAGGAAGGGCGGGAAGCCGCCTTCGCTGGTGATGTCGGCGACCAGGCGACGGGCGAACGGGAACAGGAAGCGCGGGCATTCGATCAGCAGGACCGGCTCCAGGTCGGCTTCCGGCACGCCGCCGATGTGGAACAGGCCGCCATAGACCACTTCGACGTGGAAAACCGGCTGCTCTTCGCGCGTGGCGCGGGCCGACAGCTTCAGGTCCACCTCGAACAGGCCGTCAGTGCGACCGCGGGCGTTCATCTCGACGCCCATGTCGATGGCCGGCTGAGCCGCGCCGGCGCGCAGGCTGTCGGGGGCATGCGGGCTCTCGAACGAGAAATCGCGCACGAACTGGGCGATGATGCGGATACCCGATTGCGCAGCCGCATTATCGTCGGCAATTGCTTCGGGGGCGGCGGTTGTGTCGGTCATTAGGACTAAATCCGTACTCGGCGTCTAATAAGGCCGCCAGGAGAGAGCGGCGCTGCTAACACGAGGGCGGCCCGTGTGCAACGCCGGGGCACCTGACGAACGCCCCTGCCTCGCCTATATAGACAAAGCGCCAGCCTGCCAAAGCAACCGCGGATAGCCACGTGTTCATTCAGATTCTCGTTCTTGCGGTCATCGCCGCCGTCGTTCTCTACCAGCTCTATGCGACGCTTGGGCGTCGTGCGGGGCGTCAGCCCGAAGATGCGGCGCTCGCCGTCAAGCCCGCCACGCCGGTCCTGGCACCGCTTGAGGCAGAAGCCGGCGCGCGCCTCGAAGGCGTCGCGGCCCTGCGGGCGCGGCAGCCCGACTTCGATACCGGCCACTTCCTCGGCGGTGCCCGGGCGGCCTATGAGATGATCGTCAAGGCCTTCGCCACGGGCGAGCGCGAGACGCTCAAGTCCCTGCTGGCCCCGGAGGTCATGGCCAATTTCGAGGCGGCCATCGTCGCCCGCGAGGCCGAGGGGCGTTCGGAAAAGATCGAGATCATGACGCCGCCGCGCGTCGACCTGGAGTCGGTCAATGTCGACGGCGACACCGCCCGGGCGGTGGTGCGCATCCTGGCCGAGGTCCGCGCCCGCTCGACCAGCGCCGAAGGCGAGGCGGTCGATGATCGCCGCACCGCCGAGCTTTGGACGTTCGAGCGCGACCTGACCTCGTCCAACCCCAACTGGGTCCTGGCCCACGTCGCTGCTGCGGAAGCCTGATGCGCCTTGGTCTGATCGCGGCCCTCGCCGCCCTGACCCTGGCGGGCTGCGCGACCCAGACACCGCCGGCTGTTCCCGGACCGGTCGTCCCGATCGCGCCGCCGCCGCCGGTTTCGTCACTGCCGCCCGCTTCGACGGATGCGCCGACCCTGGCGTTTGCCACCCTGGCCGGCTGGCCTGACGAGGACCACCTGGCTGCGCTGGAGGCTTTCCGCGCCGGCTGCAGTGTGTCGCGCGATCCCGACATCTCCCGCGTCTGCCAACTGGCGCGCAGCGGCACCCAGCGCGACGAGCCTGCGGCCCGGCTGTTCCTGGAGGCCAATTTCCGGCCCCAGGCCGTGGGCGACCAGGGCCTGCTGACCGCCTATTTCGCTCCGCAATATGATGCCCGCCTGTCGCGCTCGGCCGAGTTCAGCGCCCCGGTGCGCGGACTGCCCGCCGATCTGGTGGTGCTGGACCTGGGCGCCTTCGAGGCCAGCTTCGCGGGCAAGAAGGTCACCGGCCGGGTCGCGGGCGGCAAGTTCGAGCCCTATCCCGACCGCACCGCGATCGAGACCGCGCCGCTCGACAAGCCCCTGGCCTGGATGCGGCCCGAAGAGCTGTTCTTTCTGCAGATCCAGGGCTCGGGCATTCTCGTATTGCCCGACGGCCGCCGCGTACGGGCCGCTTTTGCGGGCTCGAACGGCAAACCTTTCGTCGGTATCGCCACCCCGATGCGCGACCGGGGCCTTCTGGCCGACAACAACACCTCGGGCGACGCCATCCGCACCTGGCTGGCCGATAATCGCGGCCCGAAGGCCGACGAGGTCATGCGGCTGAACCCCCGCTACGTGTTCTTCCGGCTGTCAGAGGACGACGGCAAGGAAGCCGTGGGCGCGGCGGGTGTCCCGCTTCCGGCCGGCCGGGCCATCGCCGTCGATCCCAGCCAGCACGCCATGGGTGGTCTCTACTGGCTGGACGCCAGCGCGCCCAAGCTGGCCGGCGCCTTCCCGGCCTATCGCCGCCTGGCCGTGGCCCTGGATGTCGGCGGGGCGATCAAGGGTGAGGTTCGCGCCGATCTCTATACGGGCTCGGGCGCCGTCGCGGGGGCCGAGGCGGGCCGGGTGCGTCACGAGCTGCGCCTTTACCGCCTCGTGCCGATACCCAAGTCCTAAACCGATGAAGCGGCCGCCCCGTCCGGAAGAGCTGCGCCTGTGGGGCATGGTGGCCGACACCGTCCGGGCCAGTCCAGGCGACAAGCCGCTGAAGCTGCGGGCCAAGGTCAAGATCAAGCCGATCAGGGCCCCAAAGGCCGAGAAGGTTCAGCCCACCTATCTGGCCTCGATCGCGCCGCTGCGGATCGATCCTTCCGAGATCAAGGCGGCCCCGGCCCGGACGCCGAAGTCCGCCCCTGGCCATATCGAACCCAATCGCCGCAAGCGCCTGATCAAGGAACACGATCCCATCGGCGCTCGGCTGGACCTGCACGGCTTTGACCAGGATCAGGCCCGGCCCGCTCTGGAGGGCTTCATTCGTCGCGCCTATGCCGACGGCCATCGCGCCGTGCTGGTCATCACCGGCAAGGGCAAGATCGGCCACGGCGTGCTGAAGAAACGCACGCCGGAATGGCTGGCCTCGCCGGCCCTGCGCGAGATGATCGCCGGGGTGTCACAGGCCGACCAGCGGCATGGCGGCGAGGGGGCGTTGTACGTGGCGCTGAAGCGGCGGGCTTAGGGCCCGCGTCGTCAATCGTCTCGCTCACGCCCCTGACCGCCTTCGCCGCGCTCGCCGTCGGCGCTGCGATGACAACGGACACAGTTCTGGATGTTGCGGATGCCCTCCTCGCGATGTTCGGCCTCAATCTGACCCTGTTGGTGCGCGTGGCAGCCGTAACAGGTGAAGGCCCGGGTGTTCCCGCCGACATGACACGTCGAACAGGACGCATCATGAGGACCTGAGAGAGCGAAGTAGCGGCTGTGATCAAAGGTGGCCGGCTTCCAGGCCTGGACGCTGTGGCACTGGCTGCAGGGCAATGGCGCGCCGCGATGAAAGTCGGTTCGGGGCGCACTGTGGCAGGTTGAACACGCCGCCCGCGCCTGGGGCTTCAACAGGGCATGGTCAAACGACCTGACGAGATTGCGCGTCAGCCGGGGCCTGGGGTGATCGGTATGGCAGGCCATGCAATCTTGCGAGATCAGGGTCTGGTGAAAAGGCGGCCGCGCCACCGGGCGCTTGATCAATTCCCCCAGGGTCGTGCGACGGCCGATGTCGGCGACGGTGTGGCAGGCCACGCAGCGTTCGGTCGATGCCCCGGCCAGGGGCGCATGACAGGCAAGGCAGTTCTGCTGTAGGGCCGCATGAGCAGGTTTGAGGTCCCCGGGACTGACCATCTGGTGGGGGAAAACGAAGATCAGGGCGATGATCGCCGCGAGACCGACACCGATGCTGAGCCAGACCCATCGCGGCGTCATTTCCAGCCCCACAGGACAAAGATGGCGCTGATATGCGCCAGGGCGAGGATGCCGAAGACCAGGGCGATCGGCAGGTGCACCTTGCGCCAGGTTCTCATCACATCGACGGTCAGGCTGTCGTTGTGAAGTCGCGCGCTGACCTCGAGGTCTGAGACCCCCTCAGCCTTGAGTTCCGTTCGCGCCGCCTTGAGCCGGGTTTGGGCGCGGCGAAGCAGGTACTTTCCGGTCAGGCCGCTGGCGATGTTGATCAGCATGGCGACGACGGCCAGCCACGCCAGGACGGCG
>Ga0187843_10002738_pt1 | contig 10485 bp, 9 predicted proteins | sample SpaLakP09_SKY_43_FD_134516 | JGI IMG/M metagenome (GOLD analysis project Ga0187843, IMG submission 134516) | Oligotrophic lake water microbial communities from Sparkling Lake, Wisconsin, USA - SP09_SKY_43 | ecosystem: Environmental > Aquatic > Freshwater > Lake | place: USA: Sparkling Lake... | reverse complement strand
CTGCGTCGACATGCACAAAGGGTCAGGCTAGCCTGACCCTTTTTTATTGCTGCTAACTCAGCGTGCTGCTTACAGCTTGATGAAGTGCTCGCGGTAGTATTTGAGTTCTTCGATCGATTCGATGATGTCGGCCAGTGCCGTGTGCTTCTGGTGCTTCTTGAAACCGGCCACGATTTCCGGCTTCCAGCGCTTGCACAGCTCTTTCAGGGTCGAGACGTCGATATTCCGGTAGTGGAAGAAGGCTTCCAGCTTAGGCATGTAGCGCACCATGAAACGGCGGTCCTGACCGATGGTGTTGCCGCACATCGGCGCTTTGCCCTTCGGTACCCACTGCTTCATGAAGGCGATCAGCGCTTCTTCCGCATCAGCTTCCGACACGGTCGATGCCTTGACGCGGTCGATCAGGCCCGAGCGGCCATGGGTGCCCTTGTTCCATGCATCCATCTTGTCCAGCGTTTCGTCGCTCTGGTGGATGGCAAATACCGGACCTTCGGCCAGCACGTTCAGGTGCATATCGGTCACCACCACGGCCACTTCGATGATGCGGTCGGTGTCGGGCTCCAGACCCGTCATTTCCATATCCACCCACACCAGATTGAACTCATTCTGCGCCGGCTTGATGGCGGCGGGTACGGAACCTTCTGGCAATTCGTTAGCTTGTGACATAATTCTCTCTTGGCTTAATTAATCCTAATCTGCCATTTTCTCACAGGCATAGAATGTATTCACTCGCGTTTTCGATTTTGTTTGTTTCTTTCATCATTTTGACGCTGATCGTGCGTTTCTGGCTCGCTTCGCGCCAGATCCGCCATGTGCTGACCCACCGTAGTGCCGTTCCTGCCGAGTTTGCCGAGAAAATCCCCCTGGCCGCCCACCAGAAAGCGGCCGACTACACCATCGCCCGCACCAAGCTGGGGCTGGTCTGCCTGCTGGTCAGCACCGGTATGCTGATCGTCTTCACCCTGCTGGGCGGCCTGCAGTGGCTGTCGCTGCAGGTGTTCCAGCTTACCGGGCCCGGCATGAGCTACCAGCTAGCCCTGCTGGCAGCTTTTACCGTGATTTCCGGTCTGGTCGACCTGCCGCTCGACTACTACAAACAATTTAATCTGGAACAGCGCTTCGGCTTCAACAAAATGACGCCCGGCCTGTTCTTCGCCGACATGCTGAAAGGGGCGCTGCTGGCGGCCGCGATCGGCCTGCCCTTGATCTGGCTGGTGCTGACGCTGATGGAAAAATCGGGCGCGCTGTGGTGGTTCTACGCCTGGGCCGTGTGGAGCGGCTTCCAGTTACTGATGATGGTGCTGTACCCGAGCGTGATCGCGCCCATGTTCAACAAGTTCACCCCGCTGGAAGACGCCGCGCTCAAGCAGCGCATCGGAGGCCTGATGGCGCGCGTGGGCTTTGCTTCCAAAGGCCTGTTCGTGATGGACGGATCCAAGCGCAGCGCCCACGGCAATGCCTATTTCTCCGGCTTTGGCGCCAACAAGCGCATCGTCTTCTTCGACACTCTGCTGGCACGTTTGCAGCCGCAGGAAATCGAAGCCGTGCTGGCGCACGAACTCGGCCACTTCAAGCTCAAGCACATCATCAAGCGCATCGCCATGATGTTCGTCCTGTCGCTGGGCTTCCTCGCCCTGCTCGGCTACCTGAAAAACCAGCTGTGGTACTACACGGGGCTGGGCGTGGACCCGCTGCTGTTGCCCGGCCAGAGCAACGACGCCATGGCCCTGCTGCTGTTCATGCTGGTGCTGCCAGTGTTCACCTTCCTGTTTGGACCGCTGACCTCGCTCAGCTCGCGCAAGCACGAATTCGAAGCGGACGCCTTCGCTGCCCAGCACTCGCAGGCAGCCGATCTGGTGTCGGCGCTGGTCAAAATGTACGAAGACAACGCCTCCACCCTGACGCCCGATCCGCTGCACTCGGCTTTCTACGACAGCCATCCGCCGGCCAGCGTACGCATCCGCCATCTGCACGCGGCGGCGGCATGAGCGCGCCCAAACACAGCCGCGCCAGCGGCAAGGCGCGTGCCCAGCGTGGTAACGGCGCCGACGCAACCGGCGAACAGCTGCAGGCAGTTATCATCGCCGCCCACGGCCGCCACTATCTAGCCGAGGCGGACGGCGAAAAGCTGCAATGCGTCACGCGCGGCAAAAAGACCAATGTGGCGGTAGGCGACCAGGTCATGCTGACCCGCACTTCGGCCGATCAGGGCGTGATCGACGAGATCAGCGAGCGCCGCACCCTGCTGTACCGCTCGGACCAGTACAAATCCAAGCTGCTGGCGGCCAACCTCACCCAGTTATTCATCGTGGTGGCCACCGAGCCAGGCTTCGCCGACGATCTGGTTTCGCGCGCACTGGTCGCCGCGGAAGCAGCAGGCATCAAAGCCCACCTCATTCTTAACAAGATCGATGTGGTGGAATCGCTGGACAAGACCCGCGAGCGCGTGCAGCCTTATGCCGCACTGGGCTATCCGGTCTATGAAGTATCGGCCAAGGCCCAGCCGGAACAGACGCTGGCCACCCTCAAGCCTTTGCTGGCGGGCCAGTCGTCCATTCTGATCGGCCAGTCCGGCATGGGCAAATCGTCGCTGATCAACCTGCTGGTGCCGGAAGCCGATATCGCCGTGCGCGAAATTTCCGCCGCGCTCGATACGGGCAAGCACACCACCACCTTCACCCGCCTGTACCAGCTGCCCGAACTGGGGCCGGAATCGGCCATCATCGACTCGCCCGGCTTTCAGGAGTTCGGCCTGTACCACCTGAGCGAAGGCATGCTGGAGCGCGCATTCGTCGAATTCGCGTGCTACCTCGGCCACTGCAAGTTCTACAACTGCCGCCACCTGAGCGAACCCCAGTGCGCCGTACTGGATGCCGTGGCCGATGGCAAAATCGCCAAAATGCGGCATACTCTGTATGGGCAGTTGTTGCCCGAATCAGCACAAACGCTGTACTAACGATAACAACTCCAGGCCGCACTACCCCTTGCGGCGAGCTGCACCGTATAATTCCACAGAGCAATATTAACCTTTACTCTGCAAGGATGCCGATGGAGATGTTCGCGCACGACGATGAGCTAGCACGCTGGGAACGCGCCCTGCTATCGCTGCGCGGCCCGGCGCGCCTGCCGGCACTGCTGCCGCTGACATGGCATCTGCGCCAGCGCGACAGTACCCGTGCGGCGGCACTGGTGCAGGAATGCCTGCAGCTGCTGGCCGCCTCCACCCTGCCCGATGCACACCAGCGCCAGCTCAACGCCCGCCTGCAGCTGGTGCAGGCCGAAACTGTCTGGCTGGCCGGGAATCTGGAAAGCGCCAGCGAGCTGCTCAACCCAGCCTACGAAACTTTCTGCCATCTGGGCGACCATCAGGGCTGTGCCGACGCCCACTGGCTGCGCGCCTGGATCGCCATCGACCACGGCAAGCATCAGGACGCCGGCGACGAGCTGGAGCTGATGGCCGCCGCCGCCCGCAGCGTCGACGACCAGCAGCGAGTGGACATTGCCGAAGCCGCATCGGCACGCTGGGCCGTGATGCACGATCTGACCTCCGCCGAGCGGCGCTGGGGCGAGCGGTTTTCCACCAGCCACGACTACTCGCCTGCCGTCATGGCCGGCGTATATGACTTCATCGGACTGGCGGCCAGCCAGCACAGCAACAACGGCGCAGCCGTGCGCTACTACATCCAGGCTTACGAGGCCGCGCTGGAAACGGGCCAGATCCGCGTGGCCGTCACGGCGGCCATCAACATCGGCCTCAACTTCACGTGCCTGAACGACCATCACGCTGCGCTGGAATGGATGCAGAGCGCACTCGATCTGGCCCGTCCTACCGGCTGGCCGCGCAGCATAGGCGCCGCTCTGGTCCATACAGCGGAAACCATGCGCCGTGTAGGCCGGCTCGATGCCGCCGAAGAACTGCTGCGCGAAGCGCTGCAAGTGCTCACGCCCCTACCCGGTGCGCGCAGCTACGCCCACGCCCTGTCCTATCTGGGCGACCTGGCGCTCGATCAGGCCGACTATGTGACCGCGCTGGAAGCCTTCCAGCGCATGCAGGCGCGCGCCGACACCATGCAACAGGCCGACTTCCAGTCAATTGCGCGGCGTGGTCAGGCCCATGCCCTGTGCTTCCTTGATCGCCCCATCGAAGCGCGCAGCATTGCCCACCACGCGGTCGCGCTGGCCGCCGAGCAGACCAATCTGTACAACCACGTGGCAGCACTGCGCGTGCTGGCCCTGATCCACGAACGCCACGCCCTGCCCGCGCCGGACGGCATGACGGAACCCAACGCCACCCTGCACTATCTGCGTCTGGCACTGGAAGTGGGCGCCGGCATCGAAGGCTACACCCTGCCCGGCGAGTTGCACGATGCGCGGGGGCGCGAATACGCCCGCATCGGCGACTATGCCCAGGCTTACGCCTGTGCCCAGGCGGCGGCAGCGGCGCGGCAGAAAACCCATAGCCAGGAGGCCACCAACCGCGCCATCGCCATGCAGGTGCATCATCAGACCGAACAGGCGCGCGCAGAAGGCCTGCATCACCGCGAACTGGCAGCCTCGGAAGCGCGCCGCGCCGAGCTGCTGCAGCAAACCAGCGATACACTGGAACGCCTGTCCGCCATCGGGCAGGAAATCACCACCCACCTGAACGCGAGCGCCGTGTATGAAGCGCTGAACCGCCACGTGCAGGCGCTGCTGCCAGCGAATACCTACGCCATCTATCTGGCCAGCCGCGACGGCAATAGCATCAACCGCGTATTCGGCATGGAGAATGGCCGTCAGCTCGCCGGCAACACCATCGCGCTGCAGCACCCGCGCGCCAATGCCGCACGCTGCCTGCGCGAGCGGCGCGAAATCTACATTGCCAACGTAGGGCCGGACGATATCGTGCTGGCGCCCGGCACCCAGCTCATGGCCAGCGCGCTGTATGTGCCACTGATCGTAGGCGAACGCACACTGGGCGCCATGACGGTGCAGGCCCAGCATGCCGATGCGTTCGGCGCGCGCGAACGGATGATCTTCCGCACCCTGTGCGCCTACGGGGCGATTGCGCTCGACAACGCGCAGGCCTACCGTCAGCTCAAGGATGCCCAGACCCAGCTGGTTTCGCAGGAAAAGCTGGCTGCGCTGGGCGCCCTGATGGCCGGCGTGGCGCACGAACTCAATACCCCCATCGGCAACAGCTTACTGATCGCCAGCACGCTGGCGCAAAAAACCGAGGAACTGGCCAGCCGTCTCGACGGACCGGGTCTGCGCCGCTCGGAACTGGCCAGCTATATGAGCGACGCCCGCACAGCGCACGAACTGGTGATGCGCGGCCTGACCAGCGCGGCCGATCTGGTCAACAGCTTCAAGCAGGTCGCGGTAGACCGCACCACCGAGCAGCGGCGCAGCTTCAATCTGCATCAGGTCAGCCACGAAGTCATCGCCACCATGATGAACCGGGTGCGCGCGGCCAGCCACCGCATCGAACTGGAACTGCCCGAGACCATCCTGATGGATAGCTATCCGGGGCCGTACGGGCAAGTGATCGCTAACTTCATCAACAACGCCCTGCTCCATGCCTTTGGCCGCGAACAAGGTGGCCAGATGCGCCTGAGCGCCCGCACGCCGGTGCCGGAACGCGTGTTACTGACCTTTAGCGACAACGGCAGCGGCATCGCCGCCGAGCACATGTCGCGCATCTTCGATCCCTTCTTCACCACCAAGCTCGGACAGGGCGGCAGCGGACTGGGACTCTCAATCAGCTACAACATTGTCACTTCACTACTAGGCGGTCAGATCAGCGTGGAAAGTTCACCCGCCGGTACCTGCTTTACACTCGATCTGCCGCTGACGGCACCACTGCACCAGCAGGCCACAACCACCCAGATTTACACCTGAAATGGCGCCCAAGCTAGGCTGAAATGGCGGCCCGCCCCGCCAGCGCCCTTGTACCTGCAACGCTGCCTGCAAGCTAGCGCCGTACAAGCCATTCAAGCCATGCGGCAGCTGTATAGACAGGAGAATCTGCGGCAATTCGACCATTGCACCAAATTGCCTTTATAATTGACCGGTTCAGCTGGTCAGGCCTCTTGTCTCACGCCAGCGCTTCTGTTAGTTGCCACTATGTCTACCCAAAAACCGATCAAGCACTATCTGCAGTTCTCCGATTTCACGCTGGAAGAATACGAATACGTCATCGAACGTGCGCACCTGATCAAACGGAAGTTCAAGAACTACGAAATCTACCACCCGCTCATCGACCGTACGCTGGTGATGGTGTTCGAGAAGAATTCCACCCGTACCCGCCTGTCGTTCGAAGCGGGCATGCACCAGCTGGGCGGTGCCGCCATCTACCTGAACACGCGCGACTCGCAGCTAGGCCGTGGCGAACCGGTGGAAGACGCCGGCCAAGTGATGAGCCGCATGTGCGACATCATCATGGTGCGTACCTTCGGCCAGGACATTATCGAGCGTTTCGCTGCCAATTCGCGCGTACCGGTGATTAACGGCCTGACCAATGAACACCACCCATGCCAGGTGTTTGCCGACATCTTCACCTACTACGAACACCGTGGCCCGATCACAGGCAAGACCGTGGCGTGGATAGGCGATGCCAACAACATGCTGTACTCGTGGCTGCAGGCAGCGGAAGTATTCGGCTTCCACGTCAATGTCTCCACCCCTAAGGGCTACGACATGGACATGTCGCTGGTCTCGACCAAACGGTTCACCTTCTTCGACAACCCGTCCGACGCCTGCCAGGGCGCGCATCTGGTCAACACCGACGTGTGGACCAGCATGGGTTACGAAGCAGAAAACGCTGCCCGTATCAAAGCCTTCGACGGCTGGATCGTGGACAGCGCCAAAATGGCGCGCGCCGCACCGGACGCGCTGTTCATGCACTGCCTGCCAGCGCACCGCGGCGAGGAAGTCTCCGCCGATGTCATCGACGGCCCGCAATCGGTGGTCTGGGATGAAGCAGAGAATCGCCTGCACATCCAGAAGGCCCTGATCGAATACCTGCTGGTGGGCCGCGTCGATACCGCTGCCAACAACTAACACTTCAACCCATTGGAACTAGCATGAGCGATATTAAAAAAGTAGTCCTCGCCTATTCGGGCGGCCTCGATACTTCCGTCATTCTGAAATGGCTGCAAGATAACTACCAGTGCGAAATCGTCACCTTCACCGCTGACCTCGGCCAGGGCGAAGAACTGGAACCGGCCCGCGCCAAGGCGCTGAAGTTCGGCATCAAGCCGGAAAACATCTACATCGACGACGTGCGCGAAGAATTCGTGCGCGACTTCGTCTTCCCTATGTTCCGCGCCAACACCGTGTACGAAGGCGAATACCTGCTGGGCACGTCGATCGCCCGTCCGCTGATCGCCAAGCGTCTGATCGAGATCGCCAACGCCACCGGCGCGGATGCCATCTCGCACGGCGCCACCGGCAAAGGCAACGATCAGGTGCGTTTCGAACTGGGTGCCTATGCGCTGAAACCGGGCGTGAAGATCATCGCTCCATGGCGTGAATGGGACCTGCTGTCGCGCGAAAAACTGCTGAAATACGCAGAAGACGCCGGCATCGAAATCGACATGAAGCACAAGAACGGCGGCGCGCCTTACTCGATGGACGCCAACCTGCTGCACATCTCGTTCGAAGGCCGCCATCTGGAAAACCCGAGCGCCGAAGCCGAAGAAAGCATGTGGCGCTGGAGTGTCAGCCCTGAGGCGGCACCGGACCAGCCAGAATATCTGGACATCGAATACGAGCGCGGCGACATCGTTGCCCTGAATGGCGTACGCATGTCGCCTGCCACTGTGCTGACGGAACTGAACCGTCTGGGCGGCAAGCACGGCATCGGCCGTCTGGATCTGGTGGAGAACCGTTATGTAGGCATGAAGTCGCGCGGCTGCTACGAAACCCCGGGCGGCACCATCATGCTCAAGGCGCACCGCGCCATTGAATCGATCACGCTGGACCGCGAAGTAGCGCACCTGAAGGACGACCTGATGCCACGCTACGCTTCGATGATCTACAACGGCTACTGGTGGGCACCAGAGCGCGTTGCTCTGCAAACCCTGATCGACCACACCCAGGCTACCGTGAACGGCTGGGTACGCGTCAAGCTGTACAAGGGTAATGTGATCGTCGTATCGCGCGATTCCAAAACCGATTCGCTGTTCGACATGAACATTGCGACCTTCGATGAAGACGGCGGCGCCTACAACCAGGCCGACGCCGGGGGCTTCATCAAACTGAACGCGCTGCGTATGCGCATCGCTGCCAATGCCCGCCTGAAACGCGGTCAATAATCGCATTCAAAGGCCGCTCGTTGAGCGGCCTTTTTTTTAATAGGATAGTTAGCATGAGCAAGCAATTCGACCAGGTCTCCGTGGTCAAACAAGCCAACAAATACTTTGATGGCAAATGCATTTCGTATAACGTGCTGTTTGCCGATGGCAGCAAGAAAAGTGTGGGCGTGATCTTCCCGTCCAGCCTGACCTTCAACACCGGCGCACCGGAAGTCATGGAAATTCTCGGCGGCGTATGTAAAGTGCGTCTGGCCGGTGCCAGCGAATGGACTACCTACGCTGCTGGCCAGTCGTTCAGCATCGCTGCCAATTCGAGCTTCGATATCGAAACGGTAGAACTGCTCGACTACGTCTGCCACTTCGGCTAATCGCCTGCACGGCGCGCAGCATCCGCCTGCGCGCTGCCCGCATCACCTGGCTCGCCAGCTTGTACTGCGGCTTGCATTCAACTGCGCCGAGAACCTCAGCCAGCAGCCCAGTTTGACCCGCCCTTGTCAGTCTAGATAAACACCGGCTCCGGCTCCAGCAGCACGCCATAGCGCGCCTGCACGTCGGCCTGTATGGCCCGCGCCAGCGCCACCACGTCGGCGCCTGTTGCGCCGCCCCGATTCACCAGCACCAGCGCCTGCTGCGGATATACGCCGGCAGCACCGAGCGTGCGCCCTTTCCAGCCGCACTGGTCGATCAACCAGCCTGCTGCCAGCTTTTCACTGCCGTCCGGCTGGCGGTGGTGCACCAGCGTAGGGAACTGTTCCAGCAGAGCTGCGCATTGCGCGCTACTCACCACCGGATTCTTGAAGAAGCTGCCGGCATTGCCGATCTGCGCCGGATCGGGTAGTTTGCGGCGCCGGATGGCGATCACCGTATCCGCCACCTGCTGGGCCGTGGGTGCGGCCAGATCCTGCTGCACCAGCGCCTGCGCCAACTCGACGTAACGCAGGTTGGGCTGCCAGACACGCGGCAGTGCAAACGTCACGTCCAGCACGATCAGATCACGCCCTGCCGTCTGTTTGAAGATACTGTCGCGGTAGCCGAACTGACAGTCCGCGGCCAGCATTTCACGCGTGCTGCGCGTGGCCGCATCGAACACCGTCACGCTGTGCAGCACGTCTTTGACTTCGATGCCGTAAGCGCCGATGTTCTGAATAGGTGCAGCGCCGGCCGTGCCTGGAATCAGCGACAGGTTCTCCAGACCCGCATATCCATGTACAAGTGTCCACTGCACAAACGCATGCCAGTTTTCACCGGCCGCCGCCCGCACATAGTGGTGCGTTGCATCGCTGCGCACATGCTCGCGGCCACGCAGATCCATGTGCAGCACCAGTCCGGCGAAATCCTGCGTGAACAGCAGATTACTCCCCCCACCCAGTATCAGCTTCGACGAAGTCGCCCATATGGCATCAGCATGAACGCCGAACAGTTGCTCGGTTTCAGTGACGCGCAAATAGGCTTGCGCCTTCGCAGCGATGCCAAAAGTGTTAAGAGTTTGCAGCGGAAAATCGTACTGGATCGCGGAGAGGGAGGACATGTAGGAGAAAAGCAAAATATTTTGACGATTATAGAGCCAAACCCGTAAAAAACCACGGTGTATATGGCGGCTTGTGGACAGTTGTCCGTTAAAATATCAGCCTTTGATGCACGGCTTTCAGCGCCGCTGCAGGCCACACGAAAAGGAAACAAGCATTCCATCGTTTGACGTAGTCTCTGAAGCCGATATGATCGAAGTAAAAAACGGTGTCGAGCAAGCCCAGAAAGAAATCGCCACCCGCTTCGATTTCAAGGGCACCGGCGCTTCGGTCGAGCAGAAAGACACCGAACTGACCGTGATCGCGGATTCCGATTTCCAGCTGCAACAAGTGCGCGAAGTACTGACCGGCAAACTGGCCAAGCGCAAGGTTGATGTACGCTTCCTCGAAGAAGGCGACATCAAGAAAATCGGCGGCGACAAGGTCAAGCAAGTGATCAAGGTCAAAAACGGTCTGGAGTCCGATAGCGCGAAGAAAATCGTCCGCGTTATCAAGGATAGCAAGATGAAAGTGCAAGCCAGCATACAGGGTGATTCTGTCCGTGTCACTGGCGCCAAGCGTGACGACCTGCAGGCAGCCATGCAGATGCTGCGTAAAGAAGTACCCGAGACCCCGCTGGAGTTCAACAACTTCCGCGATTAAACCACTCCGGCGCGCCGGAG
>Ga0187843_10002735_pt1 | contig 10493 bp, 8 predicted proteins | sample SpaLakP09_SKY_43_FD_134516 | JGI IMG/M metagenome (GOLD analysis project Ga0187843, IMG submission 134516) | Oligotrophic lake water microbial communities from Sparkling Lake, Wisconsin, USA - SP09_SKY_43 | ecosystem: Environmental > Aquatic > Freshwater > Lake | place: USA: Sparkling Lake... | reverse complement strand
GGTGAGGTTGCGCGTGATGCACGCCCGCGGCAACCCACCCGGTGGGACCTACGCCTCCGCGATGGATGCGATCGGCAAAGCCAGCACCGATGCCGCCTACCGAAAGGCGATGCTCAACCCGTACCTGATCTGCCCGGAGGGCCATGGTTTCACGGCGAAGCAGAGCCATGCCTTCCTGCCAACGTTTGACCGCACCATCCGGCAGTGGACCGCGCACTTCGTGATGGGCAACATCAACACCCGCGTCGTTCACCGCAGCAACGCCCTGAAGGGCAAGGCTTATGGCCAGGCCTTCCGATACGAAGAAGCGATCGCCGTCGGCCGTGGCCCCCTGGGCTGGATCGGCGCGCAGGTGGTGACGGGCCTGATGCTCGGCTTCGTCACCCTGGCGGCCTTGCCGATCAGCCGGCAGCTGCTGACGCGCTTTGTGCTGCCCAAGCCCGGTGAAGGATCCAACCTGGCCAAGCTGGCCCGTTGCAACTTCGACGTGCGCCTCATCGGCGAGATCGAAGGGCGGGCGCCGGTGCAAGTGGCCTTGCTCGGAGATGGCGACCCCGCTTGTTACGCCACGTCGAGGATGATCGCCGAGGCGGGCATTTGCCTGGCGATGGACGTTGACAAGCAGGCCGTTCCCGGCGGGTTTGGCACGCCCGCGACGTTCTTGGGAGACAAGCTCGTCGAGCGCCTGCATCGGCACGGGCAGATGCGCTTCTCGGTGTTGCAGCCCGACTGACCGGGCGGCCTTGCTTCCCTGGACCGCACCACCACGGCCTTGAACCTCACCCCGGCCACGCCGGGCTCAAGGGACTGGACTCGGTGGTTGCCCGTGTCTTCGACACCCAGCCCAATGACCTGGTCGTGCCCACGCTGCCGGTGCCCGCCAGAAGCTGATCGGGTGGTTGGGTTGAGGCGGCTGCCTCGGACCTGGCCTTGCCTCGGTTTTCAGTTACGCTTTGACACTCCAGGCCAAGCCTCCAAGAAGGTGCCTGACCCAGGGAGTTCCAGCAGTGATCGTTTACCAGGCCAGCAAGCGGCAGTTCATCCACGCTTTGTCAGTGGATGGCGCGCGTCCCGTGCGCACGCTTGACCGGAGCGCTTGGCCCGACAATCGGCCCCGCTCACCCACGTGCACCGCCACGTGGCATTGCCATCCACGAACCCGCCATGAACCAACAGGCCCTCTCCGCTTTCATCTGGTCCGTCGCCGACCTGCTCCGTGGCGACTACAAGCGCTCTGACTTCGGTAAGGTCATCCTGCCCTTCACCGTGCTGCGCCGCCTCGACTGCGTGCTCGAAGCCACCAAGCCAGCGGTGCTCAAGGAAAAGGAAGCCAAAGCCAAACTGGGCGTGAACCCCGAGCCTTTCCTGCTGAAGAAAACCGGGCTGAAGTTCTTCAACCAATCTGAGCTGGACCTGCCCAAGCTGCTGGGCGACCCTGACCACATCGCCCACAACCTGTTCACCTATGTGCAGGGCTTCTCTGCCGATGTGCGCGACATCTTCGACCACTTCGAGTTCCAGGCCCAGATCGACCGCCTGGTCAAGGCGGGCCTGCTCTACCAAGTGGCCGAAAAGTTCGCCCAGATCGACCTGCACCCCGAGGCCGTCAGCAACATGCAGATGGGCCTGGTGTTTGAAGAGCTGATCCGCAAGTTCGCTGAAGACTCGAACGAGACGGCGGGGGAGCACTTCACCCCGCGCGAGGTGATCCGCCTGATGGTGGACCTGATCTTCATCGAAGACAGCGAAGCGCTGTCCGTGCCCGGCGTGGTGCGCACGCTGTACGACCCGACCGCCGGCACCGGCGGTATGCTCAGCGTGGCCGGCGAATACCTGTCCGCCATGAACCCGCAGTCGCGCCTGACGGTGTACGGCCAGGAGCTGAACCCCGAGTCGCACGCCATCTGCAAGGCCGACATGCTCATCAAGGGGCAAGACGTGGCCAACATCGCCTTTGGCAACACGCTGAGCGACGACGGCCACCCCACCATGAAGTTCGACTACATGCTGGCCAACCCGCCCTTTGGCGTGGAGTGGAAGAAGGTCGAAAAGGAAGTGCGCAAAGAGCACGAGCAGCGCGGCTTTGACGGCCGCTTTGGCCCCGGCCTGCCGCGCGTGTCTGACGGCTCCATGCTGTTCTTGCTGCACCTGCTCAGCAAGATGCGCCCCGCCAAAGACGGCGGCAGCCGCTTCGGCATCGTGCTCAACGGCTCGCCCCTGTTCACGGGCGGTGCAGGCAGCGGCGAAAGCGAGATCCGCCGCTACGTGCTGGAGAACGACCTGGTCGAGGCCATCGTGGGCCTGCCCAACGACATGTTCTACAACACGGGCATTGGCACCTACATCTGGGTCATCAGCAACCGCAAGCCCAAGGCGCGCCAGGGCAAGGTGCAGCTGATCGACGCCAGCGGCATGTGGCAGAAGATGCGCAAAAGCCTGGGCAGCAAGCGCAAAGAGCTGAGCGACGCCCACATCGAGCGCATCACCCAGCTGTTTGGCCGCTTTGAAGAAGCCACCGATGGCGATGGCAAGCCCATCAGTCGCATCTTTGACAACGAGGCTTTTGGTTACCACACCATCACCGTGGAGCGCCCGCTGCGCGATGCCGATGGCAAGGTGGTGGTGGGTGAGAAGGGCAAGCAAAAGGGCAAGCCCCAGCCCGACTCCAGCCTGCGCGACACCGAGAACGTGCCCCTGAGCGAAGACGTGGGCGCGTACTTCAAGCGCGAGGTGCTGCCCCATGCGCCCGACGCCTGGATCGACCCGGACAAGACCAAGGTGGGTTATGAGATTCCGTTCAACCGGCACTTCTATGTGTTCAAGCCGCCGCGCCCGCTGGCCGAGATCGACGCCGACCTGAAACGCACCACCGACCGCATCCTGGACATGATCAAGGGGCTGTCGGCATGAGCTTTCCGAGGTATCCGGCGTACAAGGACAGTGGGGTGCCGTGGTTTGGCGAGGTGCCAAAGCACTGGCAAGTTGCGCCGCTGAAATCGTTCATTGATCGCATCGAATCAGGTGTCAGCGTGAATGCCACCGATACGCCAGCCGAAGGTGAGCAGTTTGGTGTGCTCAAGACGAGCTGCGTCTACACGGGTCAATTCGATGCTGCCGAGAACAAGGCTGTCGTCAATGCCGAGTACGACCGAGTCGCGTGCCCTGTGGAGGCCAACACGCTGATCGTCAGCCGCATGAACACGCCCGACTTGGTTGGAGCCGCAGGCCTTACCAAGGCTGACCATCCAACGCTGTTTCTGCCTGACCGCCTGTGGCAGGTCTTTCCTAAGGACACCAGGGCTGACTTCATGCATTTCTGGACGCGCACGGCGAGCTACCGTGCGCAAGTCGAGATGGCATGTGCGGGTACCAGTTCGAGCATGCAGAACCTGGGGCAAGACGACTTTCGATCGTTCATGTTCGTGAGCCCACCACGCGATGAGCAGGCGGTGATTGCTGATTTTCTTGACCGCGAAACCGCCAAGATCGACGCGCTGGTGGCCGAGCAAGAACAACTCATCACCCTCCTCAAGGAAAAGCGCCAGGCCGTCATCTCCCATGCCGTGACCAAGGGGCTGGACCCGTCGGTGCCGATGAAGGATTCGGGCGTCGAGTGGTTGGGGAAGGTACCGGCGCAGTGGGCGGTTGCCGCGCTGAACTACAGATACGAGGTGTTGCTGGGGAAAATGCTTGATGAGAAGAAAATCTCAGGCAATCACTTGGCGCCATACCTGCGAAACGTTGATGTGCAGTGGGATCGCATCAACATCGATGACCTGCCCCAAATGGACTTCGATGGATCTGATGTCGAACGGTATGGCTTGCGTGCTGGCGATCTCCTGGTGTGCGAAGGGGGCGATGTGGGACGATCCGCCATCTGGCATGGTGAGTTGACGGAGTGCTATTACCAAAAAGCACTGCATCGGTTGCGGCCACGAGATGCCTCATCCGATTTGCCGAGATTCCAGTTCTACCTGATGCAGGCTGCGGCCAAGCTTGAGGTCTTCACTGGCGGCCAGGGCAAGGCAACCATTGCGCACCTGACCGCTGAGGCATTGCGTCGGTACAGGTTCGCTTACCCAGGTCGGGCGGAGCAAGAGGGGATCGTTGAACACCTGGATCGGGCGGTAAGCCAATTTGACGAACTGATCCATGAAGCGGCGAACACTGCGCAGCTGCTTCAAGAACGCCGCTCCGCCCTCATCTCCGCCGCCGTCACCGGCCAGATCGACGTGCGTGGCCTGGCCCCCGCGCAAGCGCAAGCCGCATGACCCTCGCCCCCAAGACCATCCAGATCTACCTGCCCGGTGGCGACCCGCGCGGCATCCTCGTGGCCGAAGTCACCACGCGCATCGTGCAGGTCACCCAGCATGGCGGCGGTGGCGCTGCTGGGCCGCACGGCCAATGGCTGGCAGGAGTGGAAAACGCCCGAGGGGCGGACGCTGGATGAGGTCAAGCGGCAGGCGAGCTGATCAAAAAGTTGCCTGACAGCCTGTTTCTGAAGAAAAGATGGGCGGGCTGAAGATTTTTCTGCACGCTGGCCGGCGCACAGGTGATCTGGTGGGCTGCTCGCGTCGACTGAAGAAAAAACCTCTGCCAACTTCATTTCTGAAGATAATTCTTCGAATCTGAAGATTTTTCTGCCCGAAAGGCCCTTGCTGACATGAGCGACATTGGCTACGCCTGGATCCAGAACACGGTGGGGGCCCCAGATTTCCTGGGCAAGCATCGCGCTCGGCTGGCGCCTGTCAACCGCATCGAGCGCCTGGACGATGGTGCCATGCTGGTGCCGCACAAGCTGGCCCCCGAGCCCTCCCTGCTGCAGCAAGCCTTGTTTGCCATCAAGCACGAGGGCGTCAGGCTGGACTTGCTGGTGAGCGCCTTGCGGCGCATCCCGCCGGCGGAGCTGGTGGCTTGGGTGCAAGCCACGCCCAACAGCATCTATGCCCGCAAGCTGGGCCACCTGTGGGAGGCCTGGCATCAGCAACGGCTGCCCGGCCTGGGTGACCCCGGGGTGGCGTCAGCCTACGCCCCCCTGTTTGACCCTGAGCAGTACTTTGTGGGGCCTGCGCAGCGAGATGCCCGCTGGCGCATCGAGTTCAACGGCCTGGGTGACCTGCATTTTTGTCCGGTGGTGCGCAAGACCCCGGCGCTGATGGCGCTCATCGACAAGGACATCCTGGGTCAGGCCCAAGCCTTTGCCGAATCGGTGGGGGAAGCCATGCTGGAGCGGGCCCTGAACTGGGCCTACCTGAGCGAGACCGAGGGCTCTTTTGCCATCGAGGGCGAGGCCCCCACCGCAGACAAGGCCGAGCTGTTCGCAGCCCTGCTGCGCCGAGCCCATGAGCAGCGCCCGCTCACCGAAGAGTGGCTGGTGGAATTGCAGAACGCCGCCATCTCCAACCCGTATGACAAGGCCGTGCAGTTCCGCTCCGAGCAGAACCGCCTGCAACGGGACGTGCCCGGTGCCGCAGGCGTCACCTACGTGCCGCCCGAGCCCGAGCTGGCCGTGGCGCTGATGAATGGGCTGATGCGTTTGACCAACCAGCGCGCCGCTGAGCTGGACCCGCTGGTGCACGCGGCGGTGGTGTCGTTCGCGTTCGTGTTCATCCACCCGTTCATGGACGGCAATGGGCGCTTGTCGCGCTACCTGATCCACCACTGCCTGGGTCAGTCGGGTCGCTTGCCCCCGCAGTTCTTGCTGCCCATCTCGGTGGCCATGAAGAAACACGAGGCCGACTACCTGCACGCGCTCACCACCTTCAGCAAGCCGGCCCGCCAGCTGTGCCAGGTGACCTGGGGGGGCGATGAGCATTACACCTATGACTGGGCCCCTGAAGCGGACACATGGTTCCGCTACATGGACCTGAGCGAAGCCGCCACGTTCACCTTGGCCATGGCCGAGTCCTCGCTGGACACGCACATGCGCCAGGAGGTGGAGTTCCTGGGGCTGTTCGACCGCGTGAGGCGCCACATCAACGAACGCCATGACCTGCGCGGCAGCGACTTGGCGAACCTGATCGTGACGATCTTTCAGAATGGCGGCACCTTGTCCAACAACCGGCGCAAGCGATATGCCGAGCGGGTGCAAGACCACGTGTTGAACGCCATCGAAGATGCGGTCAGCCGCGCCATGCACGGCCAGCCATTGAGTGAGGACGGCGAAGACCAAGATGGGCCTTGACCGCCCGTGCCGGGCTGTTTTGTTCGTCTTGCCAAATTTTGCCAACCCTTCTAATCTGGCGCCATGAGCACCATGAACATCTCCTTGCCTGACCAGCTCAAGGCCTTCGTGGACGAGCAGGTCAGCCAGCGCGGCTACGGCACCAGCAGCGAATACGTGCGTGAGCTGATCCGCAAGGACCAGGAACGCCTGCAACTGCGTGGCTTGCTGCTGGCCGGCGCAGCCTCTGTGGCGACCGAGCCGGTGGGTGATGCTTACTTCGATGGCCTGCGGCAACAGGTTCGCACCGCAGGCAAGGCGCGCGGCAAGTTGTGAAGGCCAAGCCCGTCGTCCCGCGTCAGCTGGCCCTGCACGATGTGGAAGAGGCACTGGCCCACTACCTGGAAGAAGGCGCTGAAGAAGCCGCTTTGGGCTTCATTGACGCCTTGGCCCAGGCCTATCAGCACATCGGTCGGCACCCGGCCACGGGCTCGCCGCGTTACGCGCACGAGTTGAACCTGCCTGGGCTGCGCGTCTGGCAACTGACCAAGTACCCGTACCTGGTGTTCTACATGGAGCGCCCGGACCACATCGACGTCTGGCGCGTGCTGCACGGCCAGCGAGACATCCCGGCCTGGATGCAAGCGCCAGAAGACAGCACCTGAGCCGACATGAATCAACAAAAGCCAACAGGGGGAACACGTGGCTTTGCATTTGGAAGTTGAGTTCGAGAAAGACATCTGCCACCACCTGGCCGCCAACGGCTGGCTGTATGCAGAAGGCGATGCCAAGGGCTACGACACGCCCCGCGCCCTGTTCCCAGCCGACGTGCTGGCCTGGGTGCAAGCCACCCAACCCGATGCTTGGGCCGCGCTGACCAAAGCCCATGGCGCCCACGCCGAAGCCATGTTGCTGGATCGCCTGCGCAAGCAGATGGACGACCGGGGCACGCTGGACGTGCTGCGCGTCGGGCTTGAAATGCTGGGCCTCAAAGCCCCGCTCAAGATGGCCCAGTTCAAGCCCGCACTGGCCATGAACCCGGAGCTGCAAGCCCGCTACGCGGCCAACCGCCTGCGCGTGGTGCGCCAGGCGCGAACCAACCACGACGACATCATCGACCTGGTGCTGTTCCTCAACGGCATCCCGGTGGCCACAGCCGAGCTGAAGTCCGAGTTCACCCAGGGCATCAACGAGGCGGTGGAGCAATACAAGTTCGACCGCATCCCCAAACCCAAGGGCAAAGCCTTTGCAGAACCGCTGCTCGACTTCCCCCGTGGGGCGTTGGTGCACTTCGCCGTCACCAACCGCACGGTGATGATGACGACCAAGCTGCAAGGGCCGAGCACTTACTTCCTGCCCTTCAACCTGGGCGACCATGGCGCCGCAGGCAACCCACCCAACGGCAAAGGCCACCGCACCCATTACCTGTGGGAGCAGGTGTGGCAGCGAGACAGCTGGCTGGAGATCATCGCCCGTTACCTGGTGACCAAGCGCGACGACAAGAAGCGCATCACCAGCATCCTCTTCCCCCGCTACCACCAGCTCGACGCTACGCGCAAGCTGGTGCAGGCCGTGTTGGCCGAAGGTGTGGGGCAGAAGTACTTGATCCAGCACAGCGCAGGCAGCGGCAAGACCAATTCGATTGCCTGGACGGCCCACTTCCTGGCCGACCTGCACGACGCGGCCAACCACAAGCTGTTCAGCACCGTGTTGGTGGTGAGCGACCGCACCGTGCTCGATACCCAGTTGCAAGAAGCCATCTTTGACTTCGAGCGCACCGCTGGTGTGGTGGCCACCATCAAAGGCGAAAGCCAGAGCAAGAGCGGCGAGCTGGCCGAGGCCCTGTCAGGCGGCAAGAAGATCGTGGTGTGCACCATCCAGACCTTCCCATTTGCGCTCAAAGCCGTGCAGGAACTCACGGCCACCCAAGGCAAGCGCTTTGCCGTGATCGCCGACGAAGCCCACAGCTCGCAAACCGGCGAGGCCGCAGGCAAGCTCAAGCAGGTGCTGAGCGCGCAAGAGCTGCAAGACCTGGCCGATGGCGGCGAAGTGGGCACCGAAGACATCCTGGCCGCGCAAATGAGCGCCAAGGCCGGCATGGCGGGCAGCGCATCGGCCGTGACCTACGTGGCCTTCACGGCCACCCCCAAGGCCAAAACGCTGGAGCTGTTTGGCCGCAAGCCCCACCCTGATCAGCCCTCCGGGCCCGACAACCTGCCCGCGCCCTTCCACGTCTATTCGATGCGCCAGGCCATCGAAGAGGGCTTCATCCTCGACGTGCTGAAGAACTACACCTCGTACAAGCTGGCTTTCAAACTGGCCCACAACGGGCGTGAGTGGGACGACAAGGAAGTCGAGCGCAGCGAAGCCCTCAAAGGCCTGATGCGCTGGGTGCGCCTGCACCCCTACAACATCGCCCAAAAGGTGCAGGTGGTGGTGGAACACTTCCTGGAGAACGTGCAGCCCTTGCTCAAGGGCCATGCCAAGGCCATGGTGGTGGTGGGCAGCCGCGTGGAGGCCGTGCGCTGGAAGCTCGCGGTGGATGAATACATCAAGGCGCAGGGCTATGGCCTGGGCACCTTGGTGGCGTTCTCGGGGCCTGTGAGCCTGCCAGCGGTGTTCGAGGACGACGTGACCGAGGCAAGCGCCGCCCTCAACCCGGGCTTGAAGGGCCGCGACATCCGCGACGCCTTCGCCACCGACGAGTTCCAGATCCTGCTGGTGGCCAACAAGTTCCAGACCGGCTTTGACCAGCCCTTGCTGTGCGGCATGTACGTCGACAAGAAGCTGGCGGGCATCCAGGCGGTGCAGACCTTGTCGCGCCTGAACCGGGCTTACAACGGCCCGCACGGGCTGAAGGACACCACCTACATCCTCGATTTCGCCAATGACCCGCAAGAGATCTTGGCGGCCTTCCAGACTTATTACGAAACGGCCGAGCTGGCCGGCGTGACCGACCCGAACCTGATCTTCGACCTGCGTGCCAAGCTGGATGCCACCGGCCACTACGACGACTTCGAGGTGGAGCGCGTGGTGCAGGTGGAGCTGAACCCCAAGGCCACGCAGGCACAGTTGGTGGCCGCCATCGAGCCCGTGGCCGATCGGTTGCTCAAACGCTTCAAGGCAGCCACTGAGGCGTTCAAGGCGGCATCCGAGGAGTTGCCTGCTGGCGAGCTGGGCCCGGACGGCCAGGCCGCCAAAGACGAACTGGAAGCCCTGACGCTGTTCAAGCGCGACCTGGGCACCTTCGTGCGCGTGTACGCCTTCCTGTCGCAGATGTTCGACTACGGCAACACGGCCATCGAGAAGCGCGCCATCTTCTTCAAGCGGCTGTTGCCGTTGCTGGATTTCGGCAAGGAGCGCGAAGGGGTGGACTTGTCGAAGGTGACCCTGACGCACCACAAGCTGAAGCAGCAGGGCAGCGCCGCCCTGGTGCTGGGCGAAAACGAGGGCGAGTACAAGCTCGACCCCATGACGGCGCCCGGCACAGGCCAGATCCAGGACAAGGACAAGATCAAGCTGTCCGAGATCGTGCAAAAGGTGAACGACCTGTTCGACGGCGAACTCACCGACGACGACAAGCTGATCTACGTGAACAACGTGCTCAAGGGCAAGCTGCTGGAGTCAGACCTGCTGATGCAGCAGGCCATGAACAACAGCAAGGAGCAGTTTTCGAACTCACCTGACCTGGCCAGCGAACTGATGAACGCCATCATCGATGCGTTCGAGGCCCACGGCACCATGAGCAAGCAGGCGCTGGATTCAGAGAAGGTGCGCCAAGGCCTGAAGCACATCTTGCTGGGGCCGGCGGAGTTGTACGAAGCGTTGCGCGCCAGGGCTGCGAGCTGACCTGCTGGCCGGCTTGGTCCGCGTTTGAGCTTTTTTGCCGGGCATGTGAAGCCGCCCACCCGCCCGGCAAAGCCCCGGGCTTGGCGCGCCAGCCTTTGCGCTCGGCCCGCAAGCCTCTGAGCTCGGCCTGCAAGCTTCCCAGCCTGGCGCACAAGCCTTGGCCCTTTGCGCGCAAGCATCAAAGCTTTGCGCGCAAAGCTCGGAGCCTTGCGCCCGGTGTTCGCAGCTCGGCCGCTGCAGTGGCATCGCCTTGCGCCTGCCCATGCACGCTTTGCGCGCAAAGCAAAAAGCCTTGCGCGCAAGCATGCAATGCCTCGCGCGCGAAGCTCAGAGCCTTGCGCGCAACTCACCCAGCCTTGCGCCCCGCCAGCAAGCGCTTGCGCGTCCGCTCGATGTTGTTGCGCAGGGCGTACAGCTCTTCGGCATGCGCCAGCGGCACGGCGATCTGGCTGGCCACGCGGTCGAGTTCGTCGAGTTCGTT
>Ga0187843_10002733_pt1 | contig 10499 bp, 2 predicted proteins | sample SpaLakP09_SKY_43_FD_134516 | JGI IMG/M metagenome (GOLD analysis project Ga0187843, IMG submission 134516) | Oligotrophic lake water microbial communities from Sparkling Lake, Wisconsin, USA - SP09_SKY_43 | ecosystem: Environmental > Aquatic > Freshwater > Lake | place: USA: Sparkling Lake... | reverse complement strand
TGCGGTCGCCACCCCGGAAGTCCAGCGTGACATGGCCGGTCGAACCGAGCGCCAGGCCATCGGGGCCAAAGGACTTGATGAAGTCGATGGTCCGGCCCTGGGCATCAGCGCGGTTGATCTCGACGCTCAGGCCCGAGGCGCTGAGCTGGAAATCATTGGCATCGAAACCGTACAGCGCCGCATTGGCGATATTGGCCTTTAGCGCGGTGTAGGACTGGCCGCCGGCCTTGGCCATCAAGAGGCCGAAGTCACCTCCCTGCAGACCGAAGCCGTAGAGATTGGCAGCCTGCTCGGCGAAGGTCTTGCTGCTGTCGATGCCGCCGTCGGCATAGCCGACGAAGATGTCGACGCCCTGGCCCGTGATGGCCAGCATCGAGGTTACCGTGGCCGGCGTGCTGATGCCGCTGGCGGTGCTCAGGATGATCGGGCTGGCTGGCGTGTACTTCTCGAAGCCAATGCGGCCGGACAGGTAAGCAAAGTCGAACAGGCGCAGCGTGATGTCGCCCTCGGCGCGCAGCAGTTCGCCGGCCGAGCCGTCGATGGCGATGTCTACTGTTTGGCCCGGGCCGACCGGCACGCTCAGCGGCTGGGCGGAGAAGTCGATCACCCGGTCATTCGGCTTGCTGGCCTGGTTCAGCTCGACGGTCAGGTTCTGCACCGTAGGGATCAGGTCGCTCAGCCCGACGAAGCCGACGCTGGTGGCATTGGCACTGAGCGCCGTCCACTTGCGCGTGGCATCGGTCTGCGAGCTGATCAGGGCCAGGGCCAGATCGACATCGTCGAGCAGCAGGCCGGTGGCATCATTGGTGCCGCCATTGACGCCGACGAACACGTCCACGTCGGACGCGCCGATGCTCAGCACATTCACGGCGATGTCCTGGGCCGGCAGCAGGTTGGTGGGCGCCAGGGTCACCGTGGCGTTGCGCTTTTCGATCGCGAAGCCGCCGGTGACATGCACAAAGCCGAACACGTCCAGGGTCAGATTGCCCTCGGCGCGCAGCAGCGCGCCATCGGCGCCGGCCATGTCCAGGGTGATCGAATCGGAGGGGCCGGTGACGATGGTCAGCGCGGTGGCGCCGGCCGCGTAATCGACCACGGCCGCGCGGGCGCCGACCGGCACGACCTGGCTGCTGCGGTTCAGCAGCACGTTCAGGTCATTGGCCTGGATGGTCAGGTCATCGGGCAGGCCAACCAGACTGACCTGCGCAGCCGAAGCCTGCAGCGAGGTCCACTTGCGTGCCGGACCAGAGACCGGCACTTCGGTGATCAAGGCCACGCCGAATTCGACGCCCGTTAGCTTCAGGCCCAGTTCGTCCGCCGTGCCGCCATTGATGCCGGCGAACGCCGTCAGGTTGCTGGCACCGATGGTCAGCAACTTGGCGCTGACGGTCGTGGCCGCAGCCGTTTGCACGCCCTGGGCGTTGTAGGCCGGCGAGAGCGTGACCTGCTGGTTGCGCTGCTCGAAAGCAAAGGCGCCGTGAACCTGGAAGAAGCCGAAGGCATCCAGGTGCAGGTTTCCCTTGGCGCTGAGCAGCGGGCCGTCGGCGCCGGCCATGTTCAGGGCCAGGCTGTGGCCGGTGCCAGTCGGCACGAGAACATTAGCCGCGGCGAAGTCGACCACCGCGTCAGCCGGGCGCGTGGCGCGGTTGATGTTGACGCTGAGGTTGTCGCCCGAAAGCGTCAGGCCGTCGACGCCCAGCAGGCCGACGCTTCCGGCCGTGGCCTGCGCTGCGGTCCATTTGCGCACCGGCTGGGCGTGGTCGCTCAGCAGGGCAATGCCGAACTCGGTGTTGGTCAGTGCCAGGCCAACTTGGTCCGGCGTGCCGCCATTGACGCCGACGAAGGCATTGATCTGCCGGCCGCCGATCAGGAGTGCATCAGCGCTGACCGCGCTGCCGTCGGTCAACACCAAGTTCTGCATCGACTTCTCGATGGCGAAATCGCCGCCCAGGCTGAAGAAGCCGAAGGCGTCAATGGCCAGGGTGCCGCTGGCCCGCGTCATCTGGCCGAGCGAGCCGGCCAGGTCCAAGTTCAGGCTGCTGCTGGGGCCTGTCTGCACGGCCAGCGATTGGGCGGCAAAGTCGGCCACCAGAGCCGGCGCGGCGCCCACGCCCGCAAGACCGCGGTTGATCTCAACGCTGAGGTCGGTCGCAGCAATGGTGAAACCGCTGACCCCAACCATGGTGACCGACGCGGCATCCGCCTTGAGCGCGGTGAATTTGCGCAGCGCCCCGCCCTGCTCCGTCATCAGGGCAAGGCCCAGATTGACGCCGCTGAGCTGTAGGCCGATGGCATCGGACGTGCCCCCGTTGATGCCGGCGAAGGCGCTCAGGCCGCTGGCGCCCACGGTCAGCAGATTCGTCTGGATGACCGCGCCATCTGACAGGGTCACCGCAGCGTTCTTGCGTTCGATGGCGAAGCTGCCATTGGCCTGCAGGAAACCGAAGGCATCCAGGGTCAGCACGCCGCTGGCTTTCAGCGACTCGCCGTCGGCACCGGCCATGTTCAGCGCCAGCGTGTCGCCGGGACCGCTGGCAACGACGAGATTGCCGGCTGCATAGTCAGCAACGCTGTCGTTCAGCTGGCTGGCCTGGTTCAGCTTGACCGAGAGGTTGCTGCCGGTCAGGGTCAGGCCATCGACACCGATCAGGCCGACCGAGCCAACGCTGGCTTGCAAGCTGGTCCATGAGCGGCTTGGCGTGGCCTGGCTGCTTTGCATCGCCAGGCCGAACTCCAGGTTTGTCAGGTTCAAACCCAGCGCACTGGCGGTGCCGCCGTTAAGGCCTGCAAAGCCGTTGACACCGCTGGCCCCGACCGTCAGCAGGCGGGTCGTGACGACCTCGCCGCTGGCCAGGGTGACGCTGGCGTCCTTGCGCTCGACGGCGAAATTACCGGAGGCCTGGAAGAAACCAAAGGCATCGATGCCCAGAATGCCGCTGGCCAGCAGGCTCTCACCATCGGCACCGGCCATGTCCAGCGCCAGGGTGTTGCTGGGGCCGGTGGCTACCAGCAGATTGCCCGCCGCGTAGTTCACGACCTTGTCGTTGAGTTGGCTGGCTTGATTGAGGCGCACGGACAAGTTGCTGCCCGTCAGGGTCAGGCCATCCACGCCGACCAGGCCGACGCTGCCCACCATCGCCTGCAAGCTGGTCCAGGCGCGCGTCGGCGTGGCCACACTGCTCTGCATGGCCAGGCCAAACTCGAGATTGGTCAGATTCAGACCCAGCGCACTGGCGGTGCCGCCGTTCAGGCCGGCAAAGCCGTTGACGCCGCTGGCGCCGACCGTCAGCAGTCGGGTCGCAACGACCTCGCCGCCATCCAGGGTGACGCTGCTGTCCTTGCGTTCGATGGCGAAATTGCCGGAGGCCTGGAAGAATCCGAAGGCGTTGACGGACAGGCTGCCGCTGGCCAGCAGGCTCTCGCCATCGGCACCGGCCATGTCCAGCGTCAGGGTGTTGCCGGGGCCGGTGGCGACGATCAGATTGGCCGCCGCGTAATCGGCCACCGCATCGTTCAGCTGGCTGGCCTGGTTCAGGCGCACCGAGAGATTGCTGCCGGTGAGCGTCAGGTCGGCGACACCAACCAGGCCGACCGATCCGACGCTCGCCTGCAAGCTGGTCCATGAGCGGCTTGGCGTGGCCACGCCGCTCTGCATCGCCAGGCCGAACTCCAGATTTGTCAGCGCCATGCCCAGCTCGCCGGCTGTGCCACCGTTGAGGCCGGCAAAGCCGTTGATGCCGCTGCCGCCGACCGTCAGCAGCCGGGTCGACACGACCGCGCCACCGGCCAGGGTGACGCTGGCATCCTTGCGCTCGATCGCGAAATTGCCACTAGCCTGGAAGAAGCCGAAGGCATTGAGCGAAAGCGTGCCGCTGGCCAGCAGGCTTTCGCCATCAGCGCCGGCCATGGTCAGGTTCAGGCTGTCGCTCGGTGCGGTGGCGACAAGCAGATTCGAGGCCGCGTAGTCGGCCACCGCGTCGCCGACCTGGCGGGCTTGGTTCAGGCGCACCGAGAGATTACTGCCGGTGAGCGTCAGGTCGGTGACGCCAATCAGGCCGACCGAGCCGACGGATGCCTGCAAGCTGGTCCAGGAGCGCCCCGGCGCGGCCTTGCTAGACTGCATCGCCAGGCCGAACTCCAGATTCGTCAGGTTCAGGCCCAGCGCATCCGCCGTGCCGCCGTTCATACCGGCAAAGCCGTTGACTCCGCTGGCACCGACGGTCAGCAAGCGGGTCGCCACCACCTCGCCGCCGGCCAGGGTCAGGTTGGCGTCGCGGCGCTCGATGGCGATGCTGCCCGAGGCCTGGAAGAAACCGAAGGCGTCGAGCGACAGCGTGCCGCTGGCCTTCAGCGTCTGGCCCTCGCTGCCGGCCATGTTCAGGGTCAAGGTGTTGCCGGGACCGGTGGCGACAATCAGGTTCTGCGTGCCGTAATCGGCCACCGCATCATTGAGCACACCGGCCTGGTTCAGGCGCACCGAAAGGTTGCTGCCCGAAAGGGTCAGGTCGGTCACGCCGACCAGGGCGACGCTGCCGACCATGGCCTGCAGGCTGGTCCAATGGCGCGTCGGCGCGGCGACGCTGCTCTGCAGTGCCAAGCCGAATTCGAGGTTGGTGAGGGTCAGGCCCAGCGCATCTGCCGTGCCGCCGTTCAGGCCGGCAAAGCCGCCGATGCCGCTGCCGCCCAGGGTCAGCAAATGGGTGGAAACGACCTCGCCGCCAGCCAGGGTCAGGCTGGCATCGCTACGCTCGATGGCGAAGCTGCCGGTCGCCTCGAAGAAGCCGAAGGCCTTGACGGTGAGCGTCCCGCTGGCCGTCAGGATCTCGCCCTCGGCGCCGTTCATATTGAAGCTGATCGGCGTGCCGCCGGTAGGCAGGCTCAGGCTGGTACGGCCGCTGATGTAGTCGACCACCGGGTCGGCCAGCGAGGCCTGGTTCAGCGCCAGATTAAGACTGTTGCCCGTCAGGGTCAGGCCGTCGATACCGGCGAAGCTGAGCGTGCTGGCGCTGGCCTGCAGGCTAGTCCAGCGGCGCGCCGGGTTGGCGGCATCGGAGAAGATCGCCAGGCCCAGGTCCATGCCGCTCAAGCTGAAGCCGATGGCGCTAGCCTGGCCGACGTTCAGCCCGGCAAAGCCGCTCAGGCCCTGCGCGCCAACCGTCAGCAGGCGGGCCGAGACCGAGCTGCCGTCCGCCAGGATGATGTTCTGCTCGCTGCGCGAGAAGGCAACCTGGCCCTGCACGCGCACGAAGTCGAACAGATTGAGCTGCAGATTCCCCGAGGCCTCCAGCAGTTCCCCCCGCGAGCCGGCCATCGTCAGGCTGATCGGCGCGGCACCAGTGGGCACGGCCAGCACCGTCTTGCCGGGGCTGTAATCCACCACTGAATCGCTGACGCTGGCCGCCTGGTTGACCAGCACCGCCAGATTGCTGCCGGATACGGTGACGCCGGTGATGCCGTTCAGGCTGACGCTGGCGGCATTGGCCTGCAAGCTGGTCCAGGCGCGTGCCGGATCGCTGCGCACGCTCATCATCGCGAGGGCGAAATCGACGCCGGTCAGGGCCAGGCCGGGGCCGTTCGGGATGCCGGCATTGGCACTCACCCCCCTGGCGCCAAGCAGGAAGCGGTCGACTAGCACGCCCACCACCGATTCGTCGTCGGCGGTGCCCGCGGTGTCAGCGGCCAGCAGCACGGTGGCACTGCTGCGCTCCAGCGCAAAGTCGCCGCCGGCCGAGAAGAAGCTGCCGATGTTCAGCGCCGCGCCGGTCAGCGAGACCTGCTGCAGGCCGTTGACGAAGCCGGCACCGAAGGTATAGCTCTGGCCGGCCACATTGAGGGCCTGGGCGCTAGCGTCAGCGCCAGAGAGGTTCCAGCGCACGCTGGCCGTCGCGGCGCTGGCGCTGATGTCGCTGCCCAGGCTCAAGCTGGCCGTGCCCGATGCTTCCAACAGATCGATGGAACCGGTGGTGGGATTCATCACCACGGCCACCGTGGCCCCGCTGACGCCGGCACTAAAGCCCCCCGCCAGCATGGCGACGCTGGCATTGCTGGCCAGCACTTCCATGCCGCCACTGGTGGCGTCGCGCTCAAAGGCGTAATTGCCGCTCAACGAGAACACGCCGCCGACCGTCGCCTGCAGATTGGTGAAAGCCACGGCCGGCGTACTGAGCGCGGGCATCGTGCCAAAGGTGTGGATCAAGGCCCCGGCACCGAGGACCGTGCCGGTCTGCATCGCGCCGGTGGTGTTGAGTCGCAGCAAGGCATGGCTGGCCGACACATTGGCAAAACCGCCGCCGCTCAAATAGAAGCCGCCGCTCGCCTCGATGGCCAGCGTGTTGTCGGGCAGGACCAGCAGGCCCAGGCTGCCGTTGTCGACCCCGGCCGTCAGGCCACCGGCAACTAGGTTGGCGTCGATGCCTTGGCCAACGACGATCAGCCCGGCAGCGGACTTGGCAAAGCCGATTGCCCCCACAAGGCTCAGGTTGCTGCCCAGATTGAGCTGGGCCGAGCCGCTGACCGAGGCGTAATTGCCCAGGCTGCCATCGTCGTCGAAGGTGATGGTGTTGCCGCCGACCAACTGACTTTGCGCCTGGGCGGACAGATCGATGCCGCTCTGGTTGGGCGCGCTGTTCAAGCTGCCCAGGCCCAGGCTGAACTCAAGCGCCAGGTTGGTGGCAGTGATGCTCAGTCCCGAACCGCCGCTCATGCTCAAGCTGCCGGCCGTGCCCTGGGCCAGCAGCCAGCCCATGTCGTTGCCGGCCTGGCCGTCGATCAGCAGCACGCTGGCATCGATCTGGCCAAAAGCCAGGCCTGGCTTGCTGGCGTCGGCGGCGTCGAGACCCAGGTAGCCGCTGCCGTCGTCCAGGCCGATCTTCCAGATGTCGTAGCTGTGGCTGCCGGCCCCGCTGGGATCGTTCAGCAGGACGTCGGCGGTGAAGCTGACCGCTAGGGTGCCAGACAACTTAACCCCCTGCCCCAGGTCCAGCGAGCCGGCGAAGCTGTAGGACTGGTTGTTGACGAAGTAATCGACGTTGAGCCATTCGCCGGCCCGGTCCGCCAGTTCGGCGGCATTGCTGCCAGCAGCCGTGGACAGCAGGTTCAGCGCATAGGCGGAAACATCATCGAGCCGATGGGCGATCAGGCTGATGCGCTTGTTGGCCGTGTCAGAAACGATCTCGAAGTAGACCCCGTTGCCGGCGCTGACCAGGCCGGAGCCGTCGGCAAAACTGCCGGACAGGGTGTCATATTCAAGGAAGGTGAAGACCTGACCCTCCAGCGGAACGTAAGGGCCGAGCAGGGTCACCTTCAGCGTGCCGTCCAGGGCTGCCAGGCCGTTCACGTCCAGGCGGTCGTACTCGGTGAGGCCGGGGCCGCCGATCTCGACCTCGAACACATCGCCGGGGTTCATGGTCAGACTGGGCTGATCGCCCTGCTCCACCACCGTGGGCGCGCCAACCGACGCCAGCGCACGCGACATGGTGAAGACCATCGTCTCCGCAGCGGCGGGCTCGTCATTGGCCGCCATGAGCAGGGTGCCGGACATGAATCCCGAGGCCGCGTCGGCATGGGCCGCATCGAAGGCCCGCGCATCGACGGCAAAGCTGCTGGCTTGCGTGGACGGCGTGGGCTGCCAGTGCTGCCAGCCCTGCGGCAGGCTGGCGTGCAGGGTCTGCGTCGGCGCCATCTCTGGCGCGGCGGCGTCATAGGCATCGGCGGCTGGGTCCTGGCCATCACCGTTTTGCATAAGCACCGCGTGGGCGGCGCCAAACACAGGGTCGGCCGACAGCAGCACGCGCGGCTCCAGCGGCTCGAGGCGATAGGCGTCGCGCATCGCGCGAGCCAGGCGGACCAGATTCCCGCTCATCGGTGCCAGACCATGCACCCACGTACCGATTCAAAACCGCTAGCAGCGGTCCGATTGGCAGGGGTGATAGAGAGAGGACTCATTCAGCCTCTGAGCATACTCAAATGTTTTGACATCTCTACCCGTGAAAGCCCACCCACACCCTCATTCGAGTGGCCCAGACTAGGGCTTCCCTGTGGCTGCGGGGACGGGTCTTGATGGATACTGCCGCACGACTCGCTGGCGCCTTCAGCGCGCGCCGGTCCCAGCACGTAGGCCCAGAACATTAGCAGCAGCGCTGCAGAGGATTTCCGATGTTTGAAAAAGTGGTTCCCGTCAATCGCGAACGTCATGCCAAAACCAAGATCCGCGAGATCACCGGCTTCGGCTTCGCTTCCAAGTTCCACATCGCCTATCTGACCATGCACGAGTTCGCCCGCGCCGCGGCCGTGTACCCGATCGTGTTCGTGGAAGATAAGGAAAAGGACGCTTTCCGCCCGGTCACCCTACTGGGTCTGGACGCCGGCGAGAACCTGTTTGTCGGCGAAGCCGGCAAATGGGAAGCCTCCTACATCCCTGCCATCATCCGCCGCTATCCGTTCGCGCTCGCCAACACCGGCACCGAAGGCCAGTTCACCATCTGCATCGACGAGGGCAGCGAGCTGGTCAGCACCGCCGAAGGCGCGGCCATGTTTGACGACAAGGGCGAGCCGACCCAGGTGATCGAGAACGTCAAGCGCTATCTGAGCGAGCTGCAGCAGATGGACCAGATCACGCACGAGTTCGCCAAGACCCTAGCCGAGCTGAATATGTTCACGCCGCTGCAGATGCGCGTGCGCGACGGTGACCGCGAGAAGAACATCGCCGGCTGCTGGGTCGTCAACGAAGAACGTCTCAACAACCTCTCCAACGACAAGTTCCTGGAGCTGCGCGCCAAGCGCTACCTGCCCGCCATCTATGCACAGCTTATGTCGCTGGCCCAGATCGAGCGACTGATGCAGCTGAAGGACAAGCGCCTGCCAGCGGCCAAGGCGGCCTGAGGATGCCCCGGCCAAGCGCCCGCTCGTTCGGAGCGCTGGGAACGCTGGCCTTCGTCTTGATTGCCATGGCAGCCCACGCGGCCGACGAGGTGCAGCAGTTTCCGCCGTCCTTTCCGCCGCCACTTACGCGCGAGCCACCCTACCAGTCGCCGCCGATCAAGCCCGCTGAGCGCCCGGCCCAGCTGGATGCCCGCGCCCTAGTGCAACTGGCGCTGACACAGAACGCCGAGGTGCTCTACGCCCGGCTGCAGGCACAGGTGGCCGGCCAGAGCTTTGAGGCCGAGAGCGACATCTACAAGCCGGTCGCCTACGCAACGATGCGCCGCGAGGGGCGTGACCGCCAGCGCACGGTGGACGAACGCCTGGGCGAAGCGCTGGGCGGGCAGACCCGGCTGATCGAAAACGTGCTGGTCGGCGAGATGGGCGTGCGCAGCCGCGCCATCACCGGTGCCGAGCTGACTCTGGGCCTGCGTGGCAGCCGCCGGCGCAGCAACATCATTGCCTCGGCCACCTTTGCCCAGGGCAACACCGAAAGCGTCGGCGCCCTGGTGCTGAGCCTGCGCCAGCCGTTGCTGCGCGGCGCCGGGCGCGAGGTGCTGGAGACCGACCTGCGCGTGGCCACGGCCGAGCGCGAGATCGGCGCCTGGCAATTCCGCCAGCAGGCGCTGCGGGTGGGCAGCGATGCGCTGTCGGCCTACTGGCTGCTGTGGCGGGCCCGCGAGAGCCAGGCCCTGCGCCAGGCGGCAATGGAAAACGCGCGTGCCGCCGCCGAGGATGTGCAGGCCCGTGTGGCCGGCGGGCGCCTGGCCTTGGCCGCCGCCGATGAGGCGCAGGCCGTCCTGTCCGCACGGCGCGCCGAACTGGCCCGCGGCCTGCAAGCGTTGGCCGAGGCGGAGGCCAAGGTGCGCGTGCTGCTTGATCTGCCGCCCGAGGACCGCAACTGGCAGTTGGCCGCGCCGCCCGAGCCCGCCGCTGTGGCGCCGCTGAGCATGGCCGCGCTGAACGACAAGCTGCCCACCGCCCAGGCCGACTGGCCGCCGCTGCGCGTCGCTCAGCTGAAGCGCGAACAGGCACAGGCCCGGCTGGTGCTGGCCAAGAACCGCAGGCTGCCGGCCCTGGATGTGCAGGGCTCTTACAGCAGCAACAGCCTCAATTACGGCCTGGTGGACGCCGTCCAGCAGGCCACCCGCGGCCGCAACCCGGACTGGACAGTCGGCATCGCGATGGAAGTGCCCTTCGGCGGCGACCGCCGCGCCCAGGCCGAGTACCGCGCGCAGCAGTTGCGCGTTGACCAGGCCGAGCTTGAAATCCATTCGGTGCGCCAGTCCTTGGCCAGCGATCTCTACAACCGCAGCACCCAGCTCGACGAACTGCGACGCGAGTATGGGCTGCTAGAGCAGGAACTGCAGGCGCGCCTGGCCTTGGTTGAGGGCGTGCAGCAGCAGTTCAATGCCGGAGTGGCGCCGCAGGGCCGGCTGCTGCGCCTGCAGGCTGACGTGCTGGAGTCCCGCCTGCGCCTGATCGACGCGGCCAGCCGGGTCGGCCTGGCCGAGGTGGCCCTGCAACTCGTGGACGGCAGCCTGCTGGCGAGTTTTGACGTGCGCATCGAAGAATGAATC
>Ga0187843_10002731_pt1 | contig 10499 bp, 9 predicted proteins | sample SpaLakP09_SKY_43_FD_134516 | JGI IMG/M metagenome (GOLD analysis project Ga0187843, IMG submission 134516) | Oligotrophic lake water microbial communities from Sparkling Lake, Wisconsin, USA - SP09_SKY_43 | ecosystem: Environmental > Aquatic > Freshwater > Lake | place: USA: Sparkling Lake... | reverse complement strand
GCGCGCGCCTGACTGGCCTGATCGCGGGCCTCGATACCGGCAATCGCTTCCTGTAAAAAAATCAGCTGCTGCGCATCGCTCATGCCGTCGAACAGTGCCATCTGGCTCTCGGCCGACTCCAGTTCCAGCACCTTCTTGCCGCGCTGGTGGGCCTGGCGCGACAGATAGGCATCCACCGCCAGCGCCGTATCGTAGCCCTGCACAGAAAATTCGCTCACCGTCAGCAAACTCGCCAGCAACCATGGTTTCATGGTCGTCACGCTGCTCGCTTCGATGTGATACTGGCGCAGCAAGCGATCCAGCCGCATCCGCCAAGGCGCAGGCAGCGTCGCACTGGCCGCTTTGCCGCGCGCCTGCATGCCATAGCGCTGCACCATGCGTGCCAGCGTCTGCGGATCACCGAGCGGATCGATTTCCAGCGCCAGCACCGGCGCCTGCTCCAGCAAAGCGCTCAGTTGCGGTTCTAGCGGATAGAAATCCGCCGCGCCGACGTGTATGGTGCCAAACAGGTAGAGTGTGCGCTCGCCCTGTTCGATTTTGAACAGCGCGCCCTGTTTGCCCGCCGTGGTTTGCGCCTGCGCCCAGTCGGGCGAGACCAGCAGCACGAGCAAACTGCAGAACATCACTATAATCTGGCGCAGCATGACTTCCTCTTGAGGCACTCCGAAGTGAACATTATTACCCGCAACGACACGGTGTGGCTATTCGATCTCGATAACACGCTGCACAATGCCTCGCACGCGATCTTCCCGGCCATCATGGCGCGCATGAATACCTACATTGCGCGCGTGCTGGGCGATGGCAAACAGCCGGCCAGCGCGGCGCAGGTCGATGCGGCGCGCACCCTGTACTGGCGGCGTTACGGCGTGACCATGCTGGGACTGGTGAAGCACCACAACGTCGATGCCGCGCACTTTCTGCACGAAACCCACAATCTCGACCAGCTGCACAGCATGATCCGCGCCGAAAAAGGCCTGCGCGATCTGTTGCGCCGTCTGCCCGGCCGTAAAATCCTGCTGACCAATGCACCGCATCGCTATTCCTCGCTGGTGCTGCGCCATTTAGGCCTGCAACGCCAGTTCAGCCACCACGTGGCGGTGGAGGCGATGACCGTGCACCGCAAGATGCGTCCGAAGCCATCGCGTCTGCTGCTGCGCAATCTGCTGCGGCGCCACCAGTTGCGCCCCGGCCGCTGCGTGCTGGTCGAAGATACCCTCGCCAATCTGCGCACTGCCCACCAGTTAGGCATCCGTACGGCATGGGTCACGCAATACCTGACGGCCCAGGATACCGCCGGCATGGCGCACCAGCAAAAGCGCTTAATTCGCCCCGCTTATGTCGATGTCAAAGTAAAATCTGTCAGACAGCTGCCAGCCCGACTGCACCATTTGCGCTAAACCATTTGCGATAACACCGCCGCTAGCAGAGCACCCGACCTTCGACTACTCACACCGCGAGATCACATGGCAAGCACACCGCCGGGCCAACGCCGCATGCAGATACTGCAAGCGCTGGCCGAGATGCTGGAACAACCCAAGGGCGAACGGATTACCACCGCTGCGCTGGCGCGCAAGCTGGAGTTTTCCGAGGCGGCGCTGTACCGCCACTTCGCCAGCAAAGCGCAGATGTTCGAGGGGCTGATCGAATTTATCGAATCGACCGTTTTCAGTCTGATCAACCGCATCACCGAACAGCAGAATGATGGCCTGCTGCAGACCCGCGACATGCTCGGCATGCTGCTGAATTTTTCAGCACAGAACCCCGGCATGACCCGCGTCCTGACGGGCGAGGCACTGGTCAATGAGGACGAACGCCTGCAACTGCGCATGAACCAGTTTTTCGACCGCGTCGAACTGGCATTGAAACAGTCGCTGCGCATCGCCGCCAGCGAAGGACAGACCCGCGAAGCCGATGTCGCGGCGCGCGCCAGCATGTTGTTGTGCTTCGTGATCGGCCGCTGGCACCGTTACGCCAAGAGTGGCTTCAAGAATAACCCAACCCAGGATGCACCGCTGCAGATTGCCCTGCTGCTGACCTCAGTTTGAACATGAATGTAGAAGTATTCGCGCTGCTGGACGACGCCAGCCCGCAAGGTGCCACGCGCGCCACCAGCAACTCACGCCTGTACACCGGCCATCTGGCCACCCTGCACTGCTCCGACATCGCACAGTGGCCGCAGCTGCTGGAACAGATGCAGAGCGCGCTGACGCAAGGCGCTTACGCGGTCACCGTCTGCCACTACGAACTGGGCGAACAGCTGCTGCAACTCGATGGCGTGCCTGCCACCGCCCCGGCAGGATCGCCGCAACTGGCGCAAGTGCTGCTGTTCTCGCGTTGCGAGCTGCTAGCGCCGGAACAGGTGCAAGCATGGCTGGCGGCGCGCAGCGCCAGCGCCAGCAGCGGCAGCGGTGGCGGCCATGCCGCTGCAGAGACCAGCACGGCAAAGCAGCCTGCCGGCATCGCCAACATCCAGCCGAATATCGACCAGCCAGCGTTCAGCGCGGCACTGGCACGCATCCATGCCTATATCGAAGCGGGCGACACCTATCAGGTCAACTACACCTACCGGCTACGTTTCGATGCGTATGGCAGCATCTATGCGCTGTATGCACGCCTGCGCGCGCGCCAGCCGGTGCCGTATGGCGCGCTGCTGCAACTGGACGATGGCAGCGCTATCCTGTCGCTATCGCCAGAACTATTCGTGCGCCATCAGCAGGGCGTGCTGACGGCGCGCCCCATGAAAGGCACGGCCCCGGCCACCACAGACGACGGCGAGAACCACGCGCGCGCCAGCGCACTGGCAGCCGATCCGAAAAACCGCGCCGAGAATCTGATGATCGTCGACCTGCTGCGCAACGACGTAGCGCGCATCGCCTGCACCGGCAGCGTCAAGGTCCCGGCACTGTTCGATGTGCAGCGCTACAGCAGCGTGTTGCAAATGACCTCGACCATCACGGCGCAACTGCGCGACGACGCGACGCTGGCCGAGATTTTCGCGGCACTCTACCCTTGCGGTTCGATCACCGGTGCCCCCAAGCGACGCACCATGGAGATCATCCGCGAACTGGAACCCGATCCGCGCGGCATCTACACTGGCGCCATCGGCTGGTTCGACCCGCGCAGCGATGGCAAGGTGGGCGACTTCTGCATGTCGGTACCAATCCGCACGCTGGCCCTGCAGGCACCCGATGCCCAACTGGGGATACGTCGCGGTGAAATGGGGGTCGGCGCTGGGATTGTGTTCGACAGCGACGCGGCGGAAGAATTCGCCGAGTGCCAGCTCAAGGCACGCTTCCTGACCGGCCTGCAGAGCGAGTTCGAGATTTTCGAGACCATGCTGGCCAGCCAGCACGACGGCGCACAGCACCCGTCGCGCCATCTGGCACGGCTGGCCGCTTCGGCACAGTACTTCGGCTATCCATGGGACGCGGCAGCGGCGCACGCCGCGCTGACGCAAGCCTGCGCCAGCATGGATGCGCAGCAGCCGTACCGCCTGCGTCTGGCCCTGAATGCCAGCGGCGCCTTCACGGTGCAGCAGGCCGCCATGACGCCGCTCACCACCCCGCTACGGGTACTGCTGGCGCCCGATGCCACCAGCGCCAGCGATCTGTTCCTGCGTCACAAAACCAGCATCCGCAACCGCTACGACGCGGCCTGGCGTGCTGCCGAAGCACAGGGCGCCTTCGATATGCTGTTCTTCAACGAGCGCGGCGAACTCACCGAAGGTGGGCGCAGCAATGTGCTGGTGCAGCTCAACGGACGCTGGCTGACCCCGGCGCTATCGTGCGGCCTGTTGCCGGGCGTGATGCGCGCCGTGCTGCTCGACGATCCGCAGTGGCAGATCGAAGAAGCCGTCATCACGCGCGACATGCTGGCGAAGGCCGATGCCATCGTGCTGTGCAACGCACTGCGCGGGGTGCTGCCTGCCGTACTGCCTGCCGGACTGGCAAGCTAGCGTACTTCTACAGATCGATCATCATCTCGAAGCCGCCGTAAATCATGCGCTTGCCATCGAAGGGCATGTTCTTCGGATCCATAAAATGGGCGATACGGGGATCCTGCATCACCTTGCCATTGATGGCATCGCGCTCGGCGCGCGAGGCGTACACGATCCACGAAAACACCACGGCTTCGCCTTCGCGCAAGTCCACGCTGAGCGGGAAGGAAGTCACCTTCCCCGGCGGTACATCGTCACCCACGCATTCGCGAAATTCCAGCGCGCCGTATTCCTTCCACACCGCGCCACACTGGCGTGACATCTCGAGATAAGCCTGCAGGTTTTCCTTAGGCAGCGGAATCACAAACCCATCAACGTAAGCCATGGCACTCTCCTTCCCCGTTAAGGATTCCAGAGTAGCCAGAAACGGCACGCATCACAAGCGCCACACCGCAGGCGGGGGCCGGGTTTGTCTGCTTCGCACCTGAGGCGGTGGGGAGCCGCCCGCTTATTCGGGCGCTTCCACCTTGTAGCCCTTTGCCTGCAGGCGCGCAATCAGTCCAGTTGGCGACAAGATGTCATGCATGCGCAGGATGGCAAAGGTGGTGGTATTGCTTGCCAATGCCTTCTCGGCATTGCCGATCCAGAGCTCTTGCGACTTGACGCGCGCATCACGCAGATCGGGGCGGGACTGGAATGCCACGCTGCCTTCGATGGCGGCGCGGCAGGCGCCCTCATGGTCGGCATAGTCCAGTTTGCGGATCATTTCAATATCGCCGATCGCCCAGGCATTGGCGCGCGCGCGCATATGGTCGATATCGGCTTCCAGCCGCGTTAAGGTGGTCGTGAAACAGGCCGCGTCGTCCAGACCGGATCTGGTGAATTCCTTGAGAAGCTGGTTGGCATCGGACAAGTCGACCTCCACCGTGGCTGGCGTGACCTTAATCTTGTACTGCTTCACGAGTTTGCCAATGGCAGGCCCCACTTCGTCCTTGCTCGACAGGCCAATGTGCCACAGCCCGGATGAGTACAGCGAGTTCGCGGCAAAGATGGGCCGGTAACGCTCCACATCCGCATCCTTGCTCATGTACTTTTCCTTGAGCGCCGACCAGCGTTGGTAGATCTCCGGCGGCACCACATCCTTGAGCATGGCGCCGTCCGGGTTCTTTTCGAGGTTCCAGATCGACGGCAGTGACGCGGCCAGTTTAATACCGCCCCAAATACCTACCTTGGCCGACGCATTGGGTTCAGTCAGGTATTCCTGCGACTTGGCCAGCACGGCTTCCACCTCGTGCGAGCGCCATTCCATTTTCTTGGGCAGCGGGCCGTATTTGCCAAACACCCAGAGCACATGATCGTCTTTCGAGACTTTCCACATGCCGGGACCTGGACGCTGCCCAACGATCAGGACTGGCTCGGTTTCTACCGCGGGCGCGGGCGCGTCTTCCTGCGCCAAAGCGGCGCTCACGGCAAAGCAGAACGCCATGACGGTAATGACTTGCTTGATTTTCATAAAGAGTCTCTTTGACTATCAATAATAGTTACAAAAACCACACAGTCCGAAGTATAAAACTAGAACCCATAACTCAGTCCCAGTGCAGCCTTTTCCTGAGTCCCCTTGCCAGTGTTTCCGAAGTAGTCGTATTCGAGCTTGACGGACAGGTTCTTGGTGATGCCGTAACTAGTCCCAAAGCCAAACATTGGGCGAACCGTACTGACCGTTTCGGTTGGGTAGCTGTAACGGTTGCGGGCCAAGCCTAACTTCCCGAACAAGCCAAAGCCGTCACTCAGTTGCATGCGGCCTGTCACCGCAGTATAGGCAACACTCGTGCTGAGCTGACTTTCCAATTTGCTGCCAGGGCTAGGGTCAGTCATCTTCCAGACGCCAAAGTCACCGTAACCCGCTTCGATACCTAGTTGCTCTGTCCAGTTATAGCCACCCGTAATCAGGTATGCGCTCGGGCTATTGTAGTTACGCACCTGCTTTGCGTTGGCAAAATCGGCGTACGCCTCGCCGGGCGTGGCGCGTGCAAGGCCCAGGTAGAAGTCGTCTGCGCTGGCTGCCGCGCAGGTGAACATGGCAAACAAGGTGATGAACATTTTCATGCCGGCCTCTTGGCTGTGATTGAATGCCGCAGCATAGATGCTGTTTGCTAAAATTGTATTTATTGAAACGAATTATTACATCGACGAATCAGAACTCGATCGGCAGCATGGACGCTCGCGGTTTAGTGACAATTTGCGGACATTGCCTACGCTTGAGTTGCTATGCTCTATGGCCGCCACTGACGGAACCCGGCTGCCAAGCGCTGCCGTTCGAAATAAGATAGCTCCCCACAACATAAGGAAGAAAATGTACAGACGATTAGCGATGGTGTTGATGCTCGGAGGAGTGGCCGCCTCGCCCCAATTTGCAGTAGCCCAGACAGCGGACGGCAGCGACAAGGTGCAAATCGAACGGGTCATTGAAACCTTCCGCGCCGCGATCGTCAACAAGGACGAGACCGCATTTCTCCGGCTATTTCTGAAAGAGGACATCACCTGGACTGGTGTCACCACCGACGCCAGTATCGAAAGGCTGTACGCAAACCGGCCCAAACCTGAGATGGAGCGGCCTTTTAAATTCTTCAGCAGCAGTCCGCGCAAATTTATCAGTTTTGTTGTCACGGATAAGGAAAAAATCGACGAGACCGTATCGAACATTCGCATCGACAGCGACGGCGACGTCGGTCAGGTCTGGTTCGACTACAACTTTGTCAGGGGTAGCTATAAGGAAAATTGGGGCAAGGAAAGCTGGCAGATGGTGCGCACCAGCGATGGCTGGAAAATCGCGGGAGTGGTATGGTCGCAGGAGCTGAATCCGACACCGCCGCCCGCAGCTGGGTTGCAGTAGACAGCGTGCCGCCATGAGAAATTTTTTGTTTGCCTGCGCTTAGCGCTCATGCCATCGGCTTTGAATCGGGCTCGGGCATTTTAATTGTTTGCGGGCGCAGTCTTTGAAATAGTATCGTTCAAGCGCCTCTATCGACGCCCGCACGCGCTTTGACCACAACCAATTGCAGACGTTCATGTGTGAAGGAAAACATGACTATTTTTTATAGGCCTGGCGTATCAATAACGCCAAGCACATGGTCCAAATACGAGCGCAATTTTCAGCTCGCGTTTGTGGTTTTCTCCGGCATTACCGTGTTGGTAGGCACCTTAGCGATCATAGCAACGGGGGGAGTGGCAAGCCTATGGTTGCGTAATCCCGTGATGTGGGGCATGGCGGTCGTGCTTTGTGCTGGATTACGAAAGCGTCGCATGCCACCACCAAAGGTGGCAGTAGCGATGATTGCTGCGCTGGCACTTAGCATCTTAGTGGGACCTAGTCAGGCCGGCGTGCATCGCTGGCTTGCCGTGGGTTCTGTGCAAGTAAACGTTGCTGCGCTTGTGATGCCATGTGCCATCTTGCTAATAGACCGTGGAATCCGCATTGCCGGGCAGCCTGGATACGCGATTGCAGCGGCAGTAGTGGCGCTTGTGCTTGCTTGGCAACCTGATATGTCCCAGTTGACGGCTTTAATCGCAGCTGCTGTCATGTGGGCCGTCGCGCAGCGCAGATTGCGGTCGCTGGTTTGGATTGGAGTCATGGCAGTCATTACCTTGCTGATCTGTGCCAACAGGCCGGATCCACTCGAGTCTGTGCCTCACGTCGAAGGTATTTTCCATCTGGCTGCAGAAGTTTCTCCCATTCTGGCTTTCTGCGGTGGAATCTGTCTATTGCTTACTGCCCTCAGTCCGTTGGCTCTTACTAACGACGTGAACAAGCGTCCGGCTGCGATAGGGTTGGCAGCGTATTTCTTGGTGTCGGGCTTCGCTTGCTTGTACGGTGCATTCCCCGTGCCACTGGCAGGCTATGGCATCAGCTTCATTCTCGGCTGGTTAATTGGTGCTACATTTCTCGTAATGAGGTGAAGCTAGCACTCGACGGCCGTCTCCGGCCAACAGCGGACTTTCGCAAGTTACCTTAGCAAAGGATGAGAATGTGAGGGCTGAAAATCCAACTTACATTGCAACACAAGATATTCTGTGGCTTCGTGGTGATGGCAATAAGGTTCTCATACAAGCCTCTATTGGTATTCCTTATCGGACATCTGATTCTTGGGCCTGCCCGGCTGCTCTCATCGGAGTTGATGGCCGTTATCCTGACTTCGTAGGAGTGAGTTCATTTCAATCGCTGACTCTAGCGATGCGCTTGATTCGACAGCGACTGGGCCATTTGTTGGATGCAGGAGAGGTATTGGTCTTCCCCAACAGTGAAAACGATAGATGGGACCCAAAAGTTCTAGACGCCTTATTTGGTATTACTGATTGAGCTGCAATCGGCCAGCAGCCGACAGTCACTCCAGATATGGCAAATTATTTGATGAGTCGCAGCGTGGAGTAATGCTGTGATAGCTGGCTATGCAAATAAACGATTGCTGCGATGGGATATCGAGAGCATCAGGAAACGAAACTGATAAAGAATCGATTCCGTTAGCGGTGGTTAGGTTTTTGGGAGACGTCGAATGAATTTTGGGAAAACAACACCGATCCTTCGGATATTTGATGAGGCGAAAGCACGAGAATTCTATGTGGATTTCTTGGGCTTCAAGATTGATTGGGAGCATCGCTTTGAAGCCGACCTCCCTCTCTATCTACAGATTTCCAAAGACGATTGCGTTCTTCACCTGTCGGAACATCACGGTGACTGCAATCCAGGTGCTGCAATGAGGATTGAAACCAAAGAACTCCAAGCCTTTCACAAGCAACTAACGGCAAAGGGCTACAAGTACGCAAGGCCTCATATCGAAGAAATGCCCTGGGGTAGTCACGATATGTCGATAAAAGACCCATTTGGCAACCGGCTTACGTTTACAAGCGCCATTAGCACCTAACATCAATCGAGGGGACATCACAAAGACCGCTTTGTGCATTTTGTTATCCCCTCATGTCAAACTTTGTACCACAGGCAGATCCCGGCCACCAGCCGACCTTGAAAATTTGCGCCATGTTAAGTGGTTTGCAGAATGTCTGAGTAGCATGTCATGCTAGTTCGTGTAAAAAGAAAACGTATTCGTGTCAGCAATTCAATAACTATGGCCAAAATAGGTTGACAATGAGACGTCTCCGCCTGAACGGATTAATTCTCCGACCACTAATAGGGGGTGTACTCTGCTTTGTCACCATTGCGATGGTTCTACTCAGAATGTTCTCTGTCACATTTTTTTGGGCCAGCGTGTCAAGATGGGCGGTCGTTCCAGCACTCGTAATTGTTGCAATGCTTTTTATAGCAGACTTGGCGCAAAGTCTACGACGGTACATAGCAAGCGCCCTCGTTGGATGTTATCTCTGCAGTATTTACTTTGATGGCTGGTCCACAATTACTGCCCGAATCGCTGAGGGTGGTAGCGCCTGGTTTGAAGCAACTGAAGCGGCGCTTATCGGGATTTTTATGCTCCTTAATTTAATGTCGAATAGTAATCTGACTGAAGAATCCGGCTAACAGGAACAGAAATTTATATTTTTCACGTGCGATTTTATTAAAACAAGTTTCGTAAATGGGGCGTACAGGTGCTTACCGAAAACCCTTTTCGGGACTTTATCCAATTTATTAGAAAAACTAATACGCAGTGCAACTAATTCGAGCCTAAAGTTTTATTTTTTATTTTGCGATAGTCTGCAATGGGGCGACTTCCGCTTGGTCGTGACAAATCGTGAACTTTGCAAGCAGGCAAGATGCTATTCTGACCATGTAGGCAGCATCCGGCCAATAGCTGACTATCCGAAATAAAATAAATAAAGGACTGTCAGCGAGAAATGCTGTTAGCAACCGTCTAAGCCGATGATGCACGACGGCCAAATTGAAACCATCGGGAATTATGCTGAATACTGAATTCTTTGAAAAGGCGAGGAGAAATGAGTCCTTCTACGTCCCTTCGTTGCAGCAGGATGTAGAGTGGTCAGTTGTAGAGCTGGGTGATCTTACCGTGCCCACCGGGCGTGTTTGTGCATGCGATCCACTAGTCGACTTTGAAGCACAGCCATTCGTCTTTACTGTCGCCCGGTAATCCTCCCATTTTTAATGCGGGCTATGAGTAGAGACTATGCGGCGAGTGCTAGTTTTTGCTTCGGGGTGATGCCGCCATTGGCCATGTTGGGCCGGTCGTGATTGTAAGTCCATAACCAACGGGTGGCAAAATTTTGGATTTCCTCGAGGGAGTCGAACAAGTGGTGTGCCAGCCAATCGTAACGGACGGTGCGGTTATAGCGCTCAATGTAGGCATTCTGTTGCGGCTGCCCTGGTTGGATAAATTCGATGTGAATCCCGCGCTTCTCAGCCCATGCCTGAGTGACACCACTGATGTATTCCGGCCCATTGTCACAACGAATCATCAATGGCTGGCCGCGCCATTCGATGATCTGGTCAAGCGACCGAATGACCCGTTCGGACGGCAGCGAAAAATCCACGTCGATACCCAAGCCCTCACGATTGAAATCGTCGATCACGTTGAACAGCCGGATGCTGCGCCCGTCGCTC
>Ga0187843_10002730_pt1 | contig 10500 bp, 6 predicted proteins | sample SpaLakP09_SKY_43_FD_134516 | JGI IMG/M metagenome (GOLD analysis project Ga0187843, IMG submission 134516) | Oligotrophic lake water microbial communities from Sparkling Lake, Wisconsin, USA - SP09_SKY_43 | ecosystem: Environmental > Aquatic > Freshwater > Lake | place: USA: Sparkling Lake... | reverse complement strand
GCGGTGTAGAAGCGCAGCAGCAGGGACAGCAGGGTCGACTTGCCGCTGCCGGTGTGGCCGACGATGCCGACAAAAGAGCCGGCCGCGAACTCCAGGTCCAGGTCCTGCAGCACGGTCCGCCCCGGCTGGTAGGCGAAGCTGAGCTGCTCGATGCGGATGGCGCCGGCGCTGATCGCTTGCTCGCTGCCCTGCCGGGGCACCGGCTGTGTCTCCTGCAGCAGGGCACGCACCCGGGCGGCGGCGATCATCGCCTGCTGCAACTGGCCGAACTGCAGCGTGATCTGGCTCAGCGGCTCGACCACGCGGGCGATGTAGCTGAGGAAGGCGTAGAGCAGGCCCACCTCCATGCCGCTCAGCTCGCGCAGGCCGAAACCATAGATCACGGTCACCAGCAGCAGCACATTGAGCAGGTCCAGCGCCGGGCGCAGCAGCCAGGCATTGGCGCTCAGCTCCTGCACCCGGGCGCTGCGGTGTGCGCCATTGGTGGCTTCGAAGCGGGCGGCGAAGCGCGGCGCCGCGCCGGCCGACTGCAGCATGGCCATGCCGGCCATGCTCTCGGCCATCTGGGCGTTGATGTCGCTGCGCAGCTGCCGGGCGCGGGCCACGGCCGGTGCGCTGAGTCGGCGGTAGATGCTGATGATGATCAGCATGGCCGGCACCAGCATGGCCACGATCAGCATCAGCCGCCAGTCCAGCCAGGCCATGGCGAGCAGGGAGCCGAGCACGACGATGCTGGAGTCCAGCATCACATAGAGCACCTGGCGGTAGAGGGTGTTGACCGACTCGCTGTCATTGGTCACGCGGCTGACCAGCTGGCCGGTGATGGCGCGGTCGAAAAAGGCCATGGGCAGGGCCAGCACATGGGCGTACACCTGTTCGCGCAGGCGCAGCACCGAGCGCCGCGCCACGCCGGCCATGCGGCTGAGTTGGGCGAAGCGTATCCAGCTGGCCGCCCAGCCGCTCAGCAGCAGCGCGGCCAGCAGGCCGGCCATGGCCTGTACGTCGAATTGGCCGGGTAGCAGATAGCTGTCGATGTAGTGCTTGCCCAGGATGGGGCCCAGCGCCTCCAGCGCGGCGGCGGCCAGCAGCCAGGCGACGCCGCGGCGCAGCTGCGCTTTCTCCGGCGCGGCGGCCTCCATCAGCAGGCCGACGGCGGCCCAGGGCTTGTCGGTTGCGGTGGCTTCTTTGGCGGTGGCCGGCCCGGTGTCAGAGTTCGTCAAGGCTGGCCTCCAGTTGTTGATAACGCCATTGCGCCGCGTACCAGCCGCCCAGGGCCAGCAGTTCGGCATGGCTGCCGCGCTCGCTGATGCGGCCGGCGCGCAGCACGACGATCTCGTCGGCCTCCATCACCGCGCTGAGCCGGTGGCTGACGATGATGGCGCCGCGCTCCGGCCGCAGCCGGCGCAGCTCGCGCAGGTGTTCGAGGATCTGCGTCTCGGTGCCGGTGTCCACGGCCGAGAGCGCGTCATCCAGCAAGAGCAGCGGCGCGTCGGCCAGCAGGGCCCGGGCGATGGCCACGCGCTGGCGCTGGCCGCCCGAGAGCGTCACGCCACGCTCGCCGATCTCGGTGCCATAGCCTTGCGGCAGACGCAGGATGTCCTCATGGACCGCGGCCATGCGGGCGGCCCGCTCGATCTCGGCCGTGCTGGCCTCGGGCCTGGCCAGGGCGATGTTCTCGCCGATGCTGGCCGAGAACAGAAACGGTTCCTGCGGCACCCAGGCCAGGCCCTGGCGCAGTGCCGCCAGGCGCAGCTCGGGCAGGATCAGCCCGCCGATCCGGATCTGGCCGCTGCCCGGCTCGAACTGGCGCAGCAGCAGGCGCAGCAGCGTCGATTTGCCCGAGCCGGTGGGCCCGACCAGGCCCAGGCTGCGGCCGGGCGCCAGGCTCAGGCTGATGTCCTGCAAGGCCGGGCTGGCGGCCTCCGGGTAGCTGAAGCTCAGGCCCTCGATGCGCAGCTCGGCCTGCGCCGGCCAGCCGGCCTGGCCGCTGTCCTGCAGGCTCAGCGGCGCCTCCAGCACCGGGCCCAGCCGCTCCCAAGCGGCGCGGCCGCGTTCCAGCAGCGAGAGCACCCAGCCGGCGGCAAACATCGGCCAGATCAGCTGGCCCAGGTACATGGTGAAGGAGGTCAGCTGGCCGATGCTCAGCTCCTGCTGCGCCACCAGCCAGCCGCCCAGGCCCAGGGCGATGGCCATGGCCGCGCTGAGGGTCATGCCCACGGCCGGCTCGAAAGCGGCCTCCCATCGCTGGGCCTGGAAGCTGGCCTCGCCGGCGCCGTCGGCCAGGCCGCTGAACTGCGCGGTGTTGCGCGGCAGCAGGCCCAGGGCACGCAGCGTGCGCACGCCGCTCAGGCCTTCCTGCACATGCTGGTTCATGCTGGCGAAGCGGGCCAGCGAGCTCTGCCAGGCCTGGTGCACATGGTTGGAGATGCGCCAGAAGGCGAAGGCCATGAAAGGAAAAGGAAGCAGCGCCGCCAGGCCCAGGCGCCAGTCCACGCCCACCGTCATCATCAGGATCACCAGCACCAGGGTCAGCGTGCCGTCGAAGGCGGCCAGCATGGCCTCGCCGGCAGCCATCTCGACCGCGTCGATATCGTTCGTGGCCAGGGCCATCAGATCGCCGGTGCGCTTGGCCTGGAAGAAGGCCGGCCCCTGCAGGCTCAGGCGCTGATAGAGCCGGGTGCGCAGCTGCTGGCCCAGGCGGTAGGCGGCGGCGAACAGGGCCAGACGCCAGCCCACCCGCAGCAGATAGATCAGCAGGCCGGCCAGCAGCAGCAGGCCCAGCTCGCCCAGCAGGCCGCGGCCCTGCAGGCGGCCGGCCACCAGGCCGTCCACCACATGGCCGACCTGGCGCGGGATCCAGACGGTCAGCAGCGCGATGGCGCTCAGCATCAGGGCCGAGGCGGCATAGGCCGGCCAATGCCGGCGTATGAAGCCGGCAAGCATCTGGGTCAGGGTCATCGGCGGTGCGGCGGACGGGCGCGCGAAAAGGAGTGGCAGAAAAAGGAACGGCGGAAAAGGCGTCGATCCGGCAAGGGACCGGCACCGAGTGACGGCGAGCGGCGAGCGGCGAGCGGCGATTCTAGGAGGCCGGCGAGTTCGGCGCTCCCCAGGGCCGGTGGAACATGGCGGGCGCTGATCGCCCGGGCCTCGCCGCCGTCTTGCCGCGGCCCAACCGACGGTGCACACGGCTCTCGCCTCGTCTTGGCACGTCCGGGCCGAGTGGGCTGGGTTTGCGCAAAGGCCGCTTTTCTTTGCCTGCGTGCAAACCCTGAAATCTGCGCCGGCAGGGGCTTGTCGACCCCGCAAACCGGGTGTCTCAAGCTGTCATATATCAGCGCTAGCATCCATTGCACAGGGCCAGAAAAGCCCGGAGACTGTGACAGCAAACGTTTGGCCCGCAATTTTGTGGATGTGATTTTGCGTAGCCAGACGGACTCGGCTGGCGTGCGCCGTGCCGAACAAACACTCGCTCCAGTTTTTTCATGTCCCAAGCGCGGCGCGAGCGGCCCCTGTTTCTTGCTCCTGCTCTTGCTCTTGCGCTTCCCTGTTTCTCGCCTTTTTGCCCAACTTTCGTTTTCTCATTGCCGGAGTCCTCATGAAACTGAAAACCCTTGTGAGCTTGCTCGCGACCGCGTTTGCGGCCCCCCTGGCGCTGGCCTCCAGCAATGGCCTGGTGATCAGCCAGGTGTATGGCGGCGGTGGCGCGACCTCGGGCAGCCCCAGTTTCAAGTACGACTATGTGGAGATCTTCAACGCCGGCAGCCAGCCGGTCAGCCTGGCCGGCTACTCGTTGCAGTACGGCAGTGCCACCGGTTCCGGCGCCTGGAATGTCTCGGCCCTGAGCAATCTGGCCAACACCACGCTGCAGCCGGGCCGCTACCTGCTGATCCGTCAAGGCAATGCCGGCACGCTGGGCGCTGACATCAGCAGCCAGGACGGCACCGGCACCCTGAACCTGGGCGCCGCCTCGGGCAAGGTCGCCCTGGTGGCCAGCACCACCGCCCTGAACGGCGCCAACCCGGCCGCCGGCAGCTATGTGGACCTGGTCGGTTATGGCAGCGCCAACGGCTTCGAGGCCGCGCCCACGCCGGTGCTCAACAACACCACATCGGCCCAGCGCAAAGGCGCCGGCTGCGACGACAGCGACAACAACAGCGCGGACTTCCAGGTCGGCAGCCCGCTGCTGCGCAACTCGGCCACCGCAGCCAATGTCTGCGGCGGCGGCGTGCCCGGCGAACAGCCCATCGTGCCGGTCTGCCCGGACAGCTCGGCCACCTCCGGCCAGGCCAGCCGTTTCAATGTCAGCGCCAGCGATGCCGACAGCATCGTCAACGCCCGCGCCGCCTCCGGCGTCTGGCCGGCCGGCATCAGCCTGGGCAGCTTCAGCCCGGCCGCGGCCGACGGCGGCGTGGCCACGGCCGAGATCGAGGTGGACGCCTCGGTCGGCGGCGGCAGCTACACGCTGAATCTGCAATGGGCCAATAACGAGGCGCAGACCGCGATCTGCAGCTTCAAGGTCAATGTCTCCGGCATCGTGTCCATCCCCGCCATCCAGGGCAGCGGTGCCAGCAGCCCGCTGCTGAACCAGACGGTCAGCACCGGCGGCGTGGTCACCTATCTGAGCCCCACCGGCTTCTATATGCAGGACCCGCTCGGCGACGGCAACCCAGCCACCTCGGACGGCATCTTCGTCTTCACCAGCAGCGCCCCCACCGTGGCCGTGGGCCAGAAGCTGCAGCTCAGCGGCGTGGTCACCGAGTTCACCGCCGGCCAGGGCACCATCACCCAGCTGAAGAACATCAGCGGCCTGACCGTGCTGAGCAGCGGCCACCAGATCGAGCCGACGGCCGTCAACCTGGCTGCCCTGCCCAATGGCGCGCTGGAAGCCTATGAAGGCATGCTGGTCACGCTGAACGGCCCCATCACCGTGCAGCAGAACTACTTCCTGGGCCGCTACGGCCAGCTGACCCTGGCGGCCGGTGGCCGCCTGCTGAACCCGACCAATGTGCTGCGCCCGGGCCCGGACGCGCAGGCCATGTACCAGGCCAATCTGGCCCGCAGCATCATCCTCGATGACAACTCGCTGGCCCAGAACCCCAACCCGGTGCCTTTCATGGGCGAGGACCTGACGGTGCGCGCCGGTGACACGCTGGAGTCGCTGACCGGCGTGATCGACTTCGGCCCGGCCACCAGCAATGCCAGCGGTGCCTCCATGTACCGGCTGCAGCCGGTCGGCACGCCGCAGTTCGAGCGCAGCAATCCGCGCTCCTTGGTCGCGCCGGCCGTCGGCGGCAATGTGCGCGTGGCCAGTGCCAATGTGCTGAACTTCTTCACCACCTTCACCAATGGCCAGACCGCCTCGGGCCAGACCGGCCAGGGCTGCAGCCTGGGCGGCGCCAGCTCGGCCGGCAACTGCCGCGGCGCCGACAACCTCAATGAGTTCAACCGCCAGAAGGCCAAGATCGTCGCCTCGCTGAGCACGCTGAACGCCGATGTGGTCGGGCTGATGGAGATCCAGAACAACGGCCAGGTGGCGGTCCAGCATCTGGTCGACAGCCTGAACGCCGTGCTCGGCGCCGGCACCTATGCCTCCGTGCCGCTGCCCGCCGATACCGGCGATGACGCGATCCGCGTGGCCATGATCTACAAGCCGGCCAAGCTGAGCCTGCAGGGCACGCCCTTGTCGGACACCGACCCGGTCAACAACCGCCCGACCCTGGCCCAGGCCTTCAAGGCGGCCAATGGTGAGCGCTTCGCGGTGCTGGTCAACCATCTGAAGTCCAAGAGCTGCAGCGGTGCCTCGGGCGCGAATGCCGACCAGAACGATCTGCAAGGCTGCTACAACGCCACCCGCCTGCAACAGGCGCAGCGCCTGAAGACTTTTGTCGGCCAGGTGCAGGCCGCGGCCGGCACGCAGGATGTGATCCTGCTGGGCGACTTCAACGCCTATGCCAAGGAAGACCCGATCGAGACCCTCACCGCGGGCGGTGCCATCGTCGACCTGATCGGCCGCATCGACCCCGAGCACTACTCCTATGTCTTCGACGGCTTCGCCGGTCGCCTGGACCATGGCTTCGGCACGGCCTCCATCGTGCCCAAGATCAGCGGCGCCAACTCCTGGCACATCAATGCCGACGAGCCCACCGTCATCGACTACAACACCGACTTCAACCCGGCCGGCTACTACACGGCCAATGCCTTCCGCTCCAGCGACCACGACCCGCTGCTGCTGGGCCTGAACCTGTACAAGACGCTCAAGGGTACGGCCGGCCGCGACGCCCTGGTCGGCACGGCGGGTGACGACATCATCGAGGGCGGCCCGGGCGCCGACACCTTGACCGGCGGCACCGGCCGCGACCAGTTCGTCTACAGCAGCATGAACGATGCCGGCGATGTCATCACCGACTTCAACCCGGCGGACGACCTGCTCGATGTGCAGGCCCTGCTGCACAGCCTGGGCCTGCAACTGGCCGATCCCTTTGCCCAGGGCCATATCGTCTGCACGGCCGCGGGCGCCAATGCCCTCATCGGCATCGATGCCAAGGGCACCTCGGGCTTCCAGAAGAGCCGGCCGCTGGTCCAGCTGAAGGGCTTGCGCTGCGATCAGCTGAGCCCGCTCAACTATCGTTACTGAACAGCCCTCATCGAACCCGCGCGCTGATCGCCGATCAGCGCGCCCGCCACTTCAACTTCAGGACATGAACATCATGATGAACACCATCAGCAGCAGCGGCAAGACGCTCGCCAAGACCGCCGCCGCCCTGGCGCTGACCTTCGGCGCCCTGGCCGCCCAGGCCGCCACCTACAACTTCAGCGGCACGGTCAGCTTCGGCCCGCTGCTGGGCCAGGCCATCAGCGGCCAGTTCAGCTTCGACGACGCGGCCGCCGCCCTGGCCGGGCCGGACGGCACGGTCAATCTGCTGAGCCTGGATGTCAGCTTCCTCGGCCAGAGCTTCCAGCTGGGCCAGGCCACCGACGCCTACGCCCAGTTCGAGGGCGGCCAGCTGCTGGGCCCTAACGCCGGATTCACCGGCTTCCCGGTCGCCGGTGCGGCGCTGCAGCTGCAGTCCTTCTTCGGTGCCAGCGGTTTCAGCTACAGCGCCAACGGCCTGGACAGCATCGGTGATCTGAGCGTCAGTGCCGTGCCCGAGCCCGCCGGCTGGGCCCTGGGCCTGGCCGGTCTGGCCGTGCTGGCCGGCCTGAGCCGACGCCGCCAGGCCTGAGTCCGCTCAGCCTGCCCACCCCGCTCAGCGCGAGAGCGCCAGCTTCAGCCCGAAGCCGACCAGCATCAGCCCGGCCAGTTTCTCCAGCCATCTGGAGATGGCCGGGTTGTTTTTCATGCGTGCCGCCAGATGCTGGGTCAGCAGGCTGGCCAGCACGCCGTAGGCAAAGCCCAGCACCGCGATGGTGGCGGCCATGGCGGCAAAGGTGGGCAGGCCGGGCTTCTGCGCCGGGTCCACGAACAGCGGGAAGAAGGCCATGTAGAAGACGATGGCCTTGGGGTTCAGCAAGGTGATGAAGAAGGCCTGCTGGAAATACTGGCGCGGCCGGATGTTCAGCACCGGCGCCGCGCCCGGCTTGGCGCGCAGCATCTTCAGGCCCAGCCAGGCCAGATAGCCGGCGCCCAGCCACTGCACCGCCGCAAACGCGGCCGGGTAGGCCGCCAGCAAGGCCGCCACGCCGGCCACCGCCAGCCAGAGCAAGACCTGATCGCCGGCCACGATGCCGGCCGCCGCCGCAAAGCCGCCGCGCAGGCCGCCCTTGCTGGTGGAGGAGATCAGGGCCAGATTGCCGGGCCCCGGGATCAGGAGAAAAACCAGGATGGCGGCGACGAAGGCGCCGTAGTCTGCGATGCCGAACATGGGGAGTCCTCGCGGGGGCGTGGTGAACGATCAGGGCCAGCGATTGTGGCCTGTCCGCGCCGCCGCTCGGGAAACCGGCGCCGTTCAGAGGGTGAAGCCGCCCATCACCTGGTTCAGCTGACGCGCTTGGTCCTTCAGGCTTTCAGCCGCCGCCGCGCTTTCTTCGACCAGGGCGGAGTTCTGCTGCGTCATGTGATCCAGGGCGGTGATGGCGCCGCTGATGCGCCCCAGCCCTTCCGACTGGGCCCGCGAGCTGCTGCTGATCTCGCTGATGATCTGGGTGACGCGCTGCACCGAGTCCAGCAGCTCGCCCATGGTCTGGCCGGCATCCCCCACCAGCTGTGAACCCGAGTCCACCCGCTCCACCGAGGTCTGGATCAGGCTCTTGATCTCGCGCGCGGCCGTGGCCGAGCGGCCGGCCAGGCTGCGTACCTCGCTGGCCACCACGGCGAAGCCGCGCCCTTGCTCGCCGGCGCGCGCCGCCTCCACGGCGGCATTGAGCGCCAGGATATTGGTCTGGAAGGCAATGCCGTCGATCACGCCGATGATGTCGGCAATCTTGCGCGAACTCTCGCTGATGCCGTCCATGGTGGAGACCACGCGCGCCACCATCTCGCCGCCGCGTGCGGCCACTTTCGCGGCGCTCTGCGCCATCTGGTCGGCCTGCGCGGCGGCCTGGGACGAAGTCTGCACGGCCTCGCTGAGCTGGGCCATCTGCGAGGCAGCTTGCTGCAGATTGGCCGCTGTTTGCTCGGTGCGCTGGCTGAGGTCCTGGGTGCCGCTGGCGATCTCGCTTGAGGCCTGGCTGATGTGCTCGCTGGACTGACGGACTTCGCTGACGATGTGCTGCAGCTGGCCCTGCATGCGGTCCAGTCCGGCGATCATCTGGCCGAGTTCGTCCTCGCGCGGTGCCGGGATGGCCGCGCTCAGATGGCCATTGGCCATCAAGGTCATCGTGCCCCGGACTTCCTCCAGCGGCCGCAGCACGGCCCGCGAGGTCAGCCAGGCCATGGTCAGAACAGCCAGCAGGCAGGCCAGCCCCAAGGCCACCCCGGTGCCGACCAGCCAGAGGGTTCGCTGCCTGGCCGCGTCGTAGGTTTGCTGGCCGTGCAGGCGAGTCTGCGGAATCAGCAGCTGCAGAGGCTTCACCGTGCTCTTGTGCATAAGGGGCCAGTCTTCCTCCAGCACCGCAGCCAGCGCGTCCTTGTTCTTGGCTTGATAGGCCCGCTCCAGCTTGTCCAGGGTCTGATCGATCTGCGGCCAGTTCTGCTTGAGTTGCTTCAGCGAGGCTTGCGCCTCGTTTCCTTCATCGCTGACGCCGTCGTTTTTTCCATCGCCCTTGCCCTCGCGCCCGGGCTCGGGCTCGGGCTCGTGTCCGGCCTCGTTCAGGAACACCCGGTCCAGCAGAGGGTCCACAGCCTGCCAGTTCTGGCGCAAGGACTGGCGAACCTCCTTCAGATGGTTCAGCGAACCGGGAATCGGGAGCTGGTCCAGCAGAACGCCGGCGGTGCGGTAGCGGACCTCCAGCAGGCTGTTTTCCATGCGCATCAGCAGTTCCAGGCTGGCCGCATTGGCCTCATAGACCTGGGCCAGGGCTTGCAGACTGACCCGCGTGGACCAGAAGGACAGGGCCGCCACCAGGCTGATGCCCAGCACGGCCATGCCGGACAGGCTCAACAGCCGGCCCTTGATACTGAGGACGAGTTTCATGACATCGGGTTCATTCAATGGAAGGCCGCCACCCGCTCTTCCGGTCGGAGCGGCGGTGCTTGCGCGGGAGGGGGCCGTGCGGTGGAAAGCCGCGCCCGGTGCACCGGCGCACGGCCTGCAGGACAAGCCGGCTTACTGCGTGGCCAGGCCCTTGGCCACCCACTCCGGCATGCCACCGCGCAACCAGTGGATCTTGCTGTAGCCGGCCTTCTTGGCCTGGATCGAGGCCTTGTAGCTCTTCCAGCACTCGCCAGCATTGCAAAAGAACACCAGCGGAGCCGCCTTGTCGCCGGGCAGTTTGCTCAGGTCGAACTGGTCCTGGCTGGCATCGAAGTCCACGGCTTTGGCGCTCTTTTCCTTGTAGGGCACGCTCTTGGCGCCCTTGATGGTCTTCTCGGCGTATTCGGCGGCCACCCGGGTGTCGATCAAAGGGGCGCCCCCGTCCTGCAGCTTCTTGGCCTCTTCGGCCGTCACCACTTTCACACCCGCCAGGCTGGTCGGTGTCTCGGCGGCATGGGCTGCGGGCAGCAGGGTGAGGCTGAGCATGAGCGCAGCGGCGAGCTGCAAAGGCATACGTCGAATCATGGATGACATCTCCTGGTGGTTGAACAACACGCTCAGGGAAGATGTACGGAGGCTGGCATTTCGCGCCCCCTGAGCTCACGCCCGCTGACGATGTGTGCGGCCTGAATCATGGTTCAGTGTGCTGCCGTCTTCCCTGAACCTCGGATGTCGGCCCCCGGCGGCACGACTTGAGCGGGATCACCGACGCCTGTGCGCACTGCGGCAATCTGGCCGCGCCGGGTGGCCTCGGTGCACCACCCGAGCCCTGGCCTCAGTAAGTTCGGCTGCCCTTGAACTGCGCATGCTGGCGCCGCTGCAGCGTGGTGCTGCGGCTCATGGCGGCGAAGCTGACGCTGGCGTGGGC
>Ga0187843_10002729_pt1 | contig 10502 bp, 7 predicted proteins | sample SpaLakP09_SKY_43_FD_134516 | JGI IMG/M metagenome (GOLD analysis project Ga0187843, IMG submission 134516) | Oligotrophic lake water microbial communities from Sparkling Lake, Wisconsin, USA - SP09_SKY_43 | ecosystem: Environmental > Aquatic > Freshwater > Lake | place: USA: Sparkling Lake... | reverse complement strand
TTCCAATAGGGTTCCATGATGTGCACTCCTCGCACATTTTTCAAGGAGAGACCCTCGGCTCCGGCGGCGGTAATACAGAAGACTCTGCAGAGTTGCCCGCGCATATTATCGCTGATTCCAGCGGCCGTGATCACGCGGTTCATCGACTCGGGTAACTCTGAGAACTTGGCATTGAAGATGTTCAGTGCAAGGCGACGAAGATCATCCTTCACACCGCCCGTAAAGGAGAGATAGCGGGGCGCTGCGCGCTTCACAGGATCCGTAAAGGAGGTCTCCGTTGTCTTAGAGAAGGCTAGACCCGTGGCGGTATTAATGATCTCTATCGGGAAATAGCCGTTGACCTCCATACAGATTCGAAAGAGTCCAATACCCTCGGCATCCAAGAAGTTACTATAGACGAGGCTGGAACCAGGAAGAGCACCGATCCGCTTCAGCATTTCGGCAAACTTTGGTGAATAGGTATCGAGACCATTGGCGCCGCCGAGCTTCAGGCGCTCCTTCATAATGCCTTTGAGACAATGGGTGGCTCTTGCCATCGCATCCTTATAGTCTTCTCCGGGTTTGCGACCCGCCTTACAGTCGGCGAGCATCTGATCGCGAATCGCCTTGATCGACTTGCCCTTCACTGCCACGGCCGAAAAGGAGGGGGCGGCTACTTGTGAAGGAGCACGAGCAGGAGCAGGAGCAGGAGCAGGAGCAGGAGCAGGAGCCTTCAACCCTTCGGTAACAAGAGTTGCTACCTCTACCTCCGCATCTGTTATAGTAGTTCCCTTTGTAACATCTTCAACAGTTTCTATGACCTCATCTACGACAGCTCCTGTAGGATCACCACCCTTTAAAAATGCCTCCTCTCTTTCCAAAAGAGGCCGATTATCTTCCTCCTCTTCCTCTTCCTCCTCATACTCATCCACTCGTTTCACCGGCGGCTGATCCTCTTCTCTTTCCATAAGAGGCTGATCATCCTCTACAACCTCATCATCATCTTCGTCTGCAAAGGCTAATCCCGCATCCTCATCTTCTTCACCCTCATCGACTGTAACAAGTTCAGCCTTTCCAACTCCCGCCTGAGCCTCCTTCATTGCCTCTGTCTCCGACCGCGAGGGTCTCGCCACCTCAGACGGCCAAGAGAAGTTGCAGGCCTGCCGCGACCCCATCTTATAGTTGCTGGACGTCGTCTTTTCACTGACCTCGTAGACCTGCGCCCAGGTTCCTGAGAAGCCCGCCGAATCACCCTTCTCCATTTCACGCGTGGCCTCCTCACCGCGCTTTACAGAATAGTAGCGCTGTGAAAAGAGAGAAAAGGGGACGCGCACAATCTCATCGACCTTCGTTCTCGGCATCAGATCGAGACGACTTCCCTTGTAGTACGAGATTAGACCCGTCAAACGCGTGACGAGAACCGCAGTGGTTTTCTTATTGAGACCGGAACCATCCGCGTTGATGAAGGCGTTTCCGAAGGTTTCTCCGAAGAGAGGAAGTAGCGGCTTGGCCTGAACTCGCCGACTGGTCTCGGTCTCTGGCTCAGCCTTGAAGGGCATTCCCGCATCCTTATAGGCCTCGCGAATCGACTCTATGATTTCTTCCGGAGTAGGGATCGTCTCCTCCGGTGGAATCCGTTCAACCCCCTTATCTTCCAGTTTCCGGATTCCATACGGGAGTAGAGTGACTGTGACACGCGTCCCGCCACCCGGATCCTGTTTCACGCCAACGAAATCGGTAAAGGGATGCTTCCGACCGATATCGAGAGCCTTTGCCTGGGCATCCTTTCCGACCTGTTCAATCAAGCCGTTCATGGTATTCATATAGCCGTGGAGAACATTGGCGAGGATTCCGAGCTCCTCTGGGAAGTTAATGAGTGGAGTACCCGAAAGACCGACAATCTTACTGTTCCGGGCATCCATGAGAAGACGGAAAAAGAGATAGCCGCGCGCATACATGCGCGCTTGCTGCCCACAGAGAGTCGGCTTCCAGCGGCCCACGGTCACATCCTCTGGCGCAATGAGACGCTTGAAGCCCTTGAGCTTGATCAAGTAGGGATCAATGGTACCCTGCATCAGACGAATAAGATTGTGGATTTCATCAACCACTATCACTGCATCATCAAAGAATCTCTCCTCGCCACAGGCCATGGCCATCAACTTTTTTGCAGATATGCCATTGTACTTGATGAAGCGAATACGGCCCGTGGGATTTGTATTGGGATCCCACTCTAGTACCGAGGTAATCTGGGCTCGAATCTCGTTACGCTCCGAGTCATCCAAGTCATTGTAGTTGGCCTCCGCCTTCGTTTTCCGGAAGTCAGGGGCCCAGATAGATCTAGCCTTCTTAAGATAGGCACCCGAGAGTCCGAGGACCTGGTTTGCAAAGAGAGTCACGGTAGGATCAGCGGGATCGAGTTTGACCCAGAAGTTTTGCAGCTGAAAGTGGCGGAACCCACAAAAACTGACCTCACCTAGAAAGTTCTTCTTGAGTGCCTTGGGGGTCATGACAATGATCTTCTTTTTTGAGGAGGCAAAGAGGGCCTCTGCAGTGGCAATCGAGGTACAGGTCTTTCCTGATCCGAGACCATGGTAGACTAGAATACCTCTGTAGGGCGAGTCCATGCGCATATAGTCGCGAACGAACTTCTGGTAGGGATAGTATTTTTCACCCTCAGGAATGTCAACGGGGACGCTGGGGAGTTCGAAGGGATTATAGGTCTGTTTTATAAACTCGGAGAAGCCACGGCGCGTTTCAGGAACATAGGCGCTGGGAACCTCGGTGTTATACAGGTTTTTCGATTCCTCGGCTGCTATAAGATTTGCCATTTCTCTGAGATCTGTACTGAGTTCAGTCTCCTTGGGTACCTCAACCTTATCTAGAAGATCGGCGAGTTCAGAGGCATCGGTGGCGGGCTCCTCTGGGGCTACGGGTTCAGGTGCAGGTGCAGCTGCAGGCTTCTCTGCAGCTATAGGTACGGCTGCAACTACAGGTACAGGTGCAGGCTTTGGCACAGGCACAGGTACAGGCTTCGCGGCAGCTGCAGGGCGAGTCGCCTTTTTACCACTAGAAAACATCGCCTTTACTCCGTTCGTGAGCCGTGGCGGTTTCATATTTAGATTTTCAACGGGCGGCAAGGCCTTGAAGGCATCGGGAGCCTTTTCACCCTTGGCGGTTCTTAAACGAAATCCACGTGTAACCCCTGACATCTATTTGCAAACCAGGTATTTATTTCCTCGGTTTCACGTGTTGCAGAATATCAAGCGCCGACTTACTCGCCGCCTGCTCGGCCTCCTTCTTGTTTCGCGCCTTCGCAGTCGCAATCACGGCGCCCTCAGGTGATAGAACACCCATGGTAAAGATTCTATCATGAGAGGGACCCTCTTCCGCAACAACCTTGTAACGAGGCGGCTGATGATAGGTCGACTGAAACCAGCGAAGAAGCTGATCCTTGTAGTTCGTATTCTTTGTGATCAACTCCAAGAAATAGATGTGTCGCTCGAGGACATTCACTACAAAGGTCTGCACGGCCTCAAATCCGGCACCTCCCTTTCCAGCGGCATAGTATATAGCCCCGAGCCAGGCCTCGAACATGCTCCCGAGCAGCCGTAGATTCTGACGCCCATCACATACCTCTTCGACATGACGGCTGATGATCAGCCAGGGAGTAAATCCAACCTTCTTTGCCAGTTCACCCAGACGGTCATTATTCACAATCTCCGTTCGTAGATTCGTCATGAATCCCTCGCCCTGCCCCGAGAAACGCTCCTTCAAATATGTGGCCGCCACCGCACTCAACACTCCGTCGCCCGCATACTCAAGCTCCTCATTGTCTGCCGCTTGGAGAGGCAGACAGTTAGGCGGACAGTCTGCCAGAATCATGGGTTCCTCCTGCTTCGACCATGCCTCTGACTTGTCCATGTAGCTCGTATGAACACAGGCTTGTTTAAAAAGAGCCAGACTCTTAAACTTCGTCGTAACACCATAGGTTGACAAGATTCTCTGAATCTCCTCCTCAGGAATGATCACATTCTTGGGGTTCCATGGGTTGCATTGCTTTGACATTGCATAAATATAGTGGCTGCGGCTTAGGTAACCGTGCAAATGTTCTTTGTATAGATTTAGAATGGGGGAACCCGCTACGATTCCCGTTGCAAATACTGATATACATAGAGTAAGAGGAAACGGCTGGTGTTTCTATCAGGCTGCACTAGAGTCTGCAGAGGGTGTCACAGGAAAGACAGATGCCGACTCTCTTGCTTTGGCAAAGCAGCTTGTAGGAGTTCTGAAGGATCCTAAAAATGGGAATAAGACACTCGGTGGAAGAGTTCTAACTCAGTATTTAATGGACATCTCTGCTGGAAATCTCGAGGCTTATTTAACAAAACTTGAGACACCCCGTAATGAGAAAGATCTCAATGAGGGCCCCCAGGAATGGGCCGATGGCACCCTCATGTCCCTTGCATATACAGTACAGAATCGACGTGTAGTAAATATTTATCAAGAAGTTTCAGGAAACTATACCCTTCGTTCATCCACAAAGGAAATAGAGGGCGTTGACTTAACAGGAGGAGATCCGCTATCTCTTGTTTTCAGTGAATCCGTGGACGGTGCTGGAAATAAGGCAGGACACTTCGATTGGTTTTCTACACGACTGGCCGCAGTGGCCGAGCCGCCAACACCCTTGACGGGGCTTTCAAATAGGATTCAGGGTGCTGCGAAGTCCGCGATTGCCGATGCGAAGTTGCGTCTTAAAACAGGATCCGCAAATGAGATCGTTATTGCGGGAGAAAGAGTCCGTCTCGACAATACTGGAAACCACGTGAGGCATCCAGATCTTGCACCAATAAGCTTTTATATGAGTGAACCGAGTGAGAATGTCGTTAAGGTTTTACGGGATATTTTCACAGGTGCACCCGAGTTTGACGAAGAGAATCCTTTGCCACCCTGTAATGGAGATCACGCAGCCATTCTCAAGAATGCCTTGGAGTATCGTATGGAAAAACTTTCAGAAGAAATAGGAGCAAAGAGATTAACAAATAACGTGAAGGCAAAGGAGCATATTCGACACTATAAAAAACTGGAGGTTATGATTGATTCTTTAGAGACAGCAACAGGATGTAATAAGTATGGTGAGTTGAAGCAGGAGGCAATCACTGCGAAGCAGGCTAAGCGGATTGAGGATCTGACTCGACAGTTTGCCTTCCTCGTGCTACAGGGTATTGATCCCATTGACCTGAAGGGTCGCGATGCTCTTTTGAAAAAGTCCGGGAATGCTAAGGCTCTCATACAGCTTCTCGATGTGAATGAGGTCACCGACGATGAGTTTACAATCTATCTAAACTTGCGAAAGACAATTCCTATTTTTATTTTGAATATCTTGGATAAGAGTGGTGCCGGCCGTGAATCATTTAATACTCTTATTGCACAGATGGTTCTTGATGAACAGAATACTCTTGTTCAGCGGATTATCGAGATTCTTAGAGGGGGGGAACTTCAAACTGATGATTTGATAGTAAATATAAATAGATTGGATAATCCAAGTGAAAAGATTCTAAGGATTGTTGAATGGCTCGTTGGAAAATACGTAGAATGTAACGAGGCCGCTGAGGAAGCTCAGGGACGTATTCGTGGCCTTACAGGAGAAATAGCGGGACTACGGCAAAATATTGAGACTCTAACTGCTGAAAACGAGCGCATAGTACAAGCTAGAGATGCAGCGCTTGTGGCTCAAAGAGAGGCCGAGGCTGCGAAGGATCGCGCGGAAGGAGAGAGAGATCGTGCTCTTCGTGATTTACAACAACTACAAAGGGACGCGGCCGAATATGTTATTAAAATTCAAGATTTAGAAGAGAAATTCACTCGTTTGACACAGGAACTTGAAACTGCACGCGCGAAGGTTCGTGAAGCGGATGGATTACAGGCGCGTCTAGATGCGGTTAATGCGGAGTTGGCTAGACTACAGGACGAGAACCGTAGACTTTCTGCACAAGTAGATGCCTTACGAAGACAGATGGTTGCCGCGGAAAATGCCGCCGGTGAAGCCGGTGCTCGTGCGGCTACTGCAGAGGCGGCACTCGCTGCATACCAGAGGGATAATCCAGGCGGAGATAGCGATGAGTTAGCTAGACTTCAAGGTGAGCTGGCTTCCGCGAGAGCAGCAGAAGAATCGGCGAGAGCTGCGGCTGCGGAGGCTATTGCAGATCTTAGAAGGGTAGAGGCTGAACGCGACGCCGCCAAGGCGGCCACCGTTGAGGCGAATAGAAGAGCTAATACAGCGACCGAGAAAATAGCCGCCTTAGAAGCCGAGATTGCTGGGCTAAGGCAGGCTAGGGCACAAGATGCTGCTAATCTTGCAGCTGCTTCTGAAGATGTAAGAAGATTGAAGGCCGCAATTGCAGAGATTAGTGGGAGAGATGGTGCGGATATTGGAAGACTAACTGAAGAAAATATGGGGGTGAAAGGAGAGATTGCAGAGTTGCGTAGGCAGGTAGGTCCATATCAGACACAGATTGAAGATCTTAGAGCCCAGCTTAGAGCAAAGAGTGCAGAGTTAGAGGATCTTAGAAGATCCTGTGGTGAGAAAGACTTTCGTATCAGCCAGCTTGAGGTAGAAAACAGGAGGATTCGTGAAGAACTTGAGGCAGAGAGAGCAAGATCTACTAGACTTCTAGCCTATCTGACTGAACTTTCTACAGCAATCACACGAGGTGGTCCAATCCCGGCCTTGCCAGCAGATATTCCTGATATTGGGGGTCTGATAACAAAGATTGGCGAACTCCGTAAAAATGCCGATCCTTCAAAGTATCTGTGTTTGTTATCCTACTATGTGAAGTTTTTCATGACACTGTTATTTAATCAACCAGGTGGAAAGGCGGCATACAACGCCCTAAAGGAACACATTGGTCCCAGTATCAGTTCTGGACTCGGTATCATAGATGAAGTAAAATGTTACGAGTTTTTGGAAGCACTCAAGCCAACTCTTGATGGTGCGCAAGGTAATGCTATAAACATACGGAATACTGTATTAAATACTATTGTTCAGAAGGTCTTTGGTGACGCAACGGATCAATATCGTTCTATAGCAGCCTTCGTTGTGGCAAGTCAGCTATATTTATCTACACTATATGGATTAAAAAGATTGCCTGGATGCAGGGTAGCTCCTGTTATATTAGATCCAATAGGGAATCTACCGAGAGGTGAAGGAGTTCCATTTGTAGCGCCAACGCCAGCACCAGCTCCAGCTCGAGCACCAGCTCCAGCTCCAGCCCCAACCACAACATATGAATATGACTATTTAAAAAATCCAGCGAAGCCTTACACAGAAGTAAGCAAGGCTGCGCAAGAGGCATTCAATGTAGAGCCGGTGGATCAACCCGTTTTAACAACCGTGGCAAAGGCAAAGGAATATCTGGCCGATGTTAAAAATGCAATAAGGGCATCTGGTGGTGTTAGATTCTCAACAATGGGAGGTAATATAGATGATTATATAAGAGGTAAGTGGTCAAGTAAGAGTAAACTTGATACAGTTTGCACACATAAACCCTCTATCCCTGAAACAGGCGAAATCTGTGGCGAGTTCAATGGCCTTATGAACAAAAACTTTAGTAGCCTAAGGAGTGATGCATTTAAGGAACAAGCTGCAAAAGATAAACTAAAGGCGTTAAATCTACTACTCTAAGTTAGTATGAGTGTTAACTTCGCCCTCAAGGCCAAGTATGCCTTCTACAGCACTCTTATCTTCTTCCTAATCGCTAATCCAGAGACTTTCAAGATGACACAGAGAGTCTTTGGATGGATAGTCGGTATTGCCGATAGTGGTGGCTGCCCGACAGCGATTGGATTCTTCTTTCATACGGCACTCTTCTTTGTAGTACTTTGGGGGGCCATGCTCTTTCCTAAGGATGCTTGACGCAATGATGCTTGACACAAGGATGCTTGATACCGAATTCCAGGAAAGAGTTCCTGATAAAACTCCTCCTCCTTCTTTCCAGCTGCCAAACAGGCCGCCAAACGTTGCCGATGTGCATGACTCAACATGGGATCGCAAGGAACGTCCACTGTTTGCCAAAGACCCTTACGGAAGACCAGCATTCTACTCTTACCTAGAACGCCGGCCTTAACCTTTGTCCTCTAGATTCCAGTATAATGAAGCTCCTCCTCCTACTTGCTGCCATCGCCCCGCTTAATGCCCAGATCTCCGTAAAGCCATGTGGCGGAACCATCTCCGTACAAAAGGCCTCCGTTTCACCAATCATTCCTGTCGCAAATAAGCCAGTTTCTCTACATCTCGAGTATTCAGTTCCTTCTCTGGTTACGGGCGGCACTTCAGAAACCGCAATCACCTACAACTTCATCCCCTTCTCACCTACGGTTGAGTCTCTCTGTGCAAGTGTGCCCTGCCCCCTGAATCCAGGCTCCTACAAGAATGATACATCCATACTCTGGCCCTCAGGACTCTCCGGTACAGTGGCCATTACGACGAAATGGTTTGACCCCGCCAATACACTGCTTCTGTGCCTAAGGGTCGGCGGCAAGGTTGGGCGTTCTGCAAATGTATCCAAGGCTCTCACCAAGCGGGTGTGTCGTAATAAGACCTCTTGTTTTCGCTCGCCCCGTTAGAACATGAATATCTTTGGCTATGAGGTCGCCGTGAACTGGAAACTCCTCCTATTAGGAGGACTCGTACTCGCTCTCCTTGTCGGTTTCGGAGTATATAGCTATCGCCTATCTGGCTTTCAGAATCCCGCTCCTGACATCAATACCTTCACCATGTATTACGCTGACTGGTGCCCCCACTGTAAGACTGCAAAGCCCGAGATGGAGGCGCTTGTTGCGAAGGGCGCAATGGATATCAATGGTAAGAAGTGTGTTGTCCGGATGATCCAGCCCGAGCAGCAACCAGAGGCGGCCAAGGGTAAGCCGATCAAGGGCTTCCCCACCTTTCTCCTGGAGACAACGGCCGGTGAGACGGTCGAGTACAAGGGACAGCGCAACACGGCCGGCTATCTCTCCTTCTTGAATGAGAAGCTGGGATTGAATTAAATCAATACCGCCAAGTGCCGCTATTCATACAGACTATTTGACTTTGGCACAAAACGATAGATTTCTTAAATTAAGAATCATATTGATTTGTTATTGCACAAACGTTTACTTGCGAGACTTGCGGCGGCGCGAGCACTCCTTCATCGCCATCATGAGGGTGGCGCGCTTGCCCATCTTCTTCTTCATCTCACCGTAGACCTTCTTCACCTCCATCGCCCAGTTTCCAGCCTTGCGTGTTCCACGAGAACGACGAGTGGCCATAGTGTTATACCTAGGCCACAGAAAATCGTCGAGGCGGCGGGCGGCCCGTGGCGGCTGCGAGGAAGGTCTCCATGCCACGTCGCCCAGAATCCATTAGGGCCATTTTCTCCTCGGTAGTCGCATGAAAATAGGTCGATGAAAATTCTCCGCACGGAAGAATCGCCGTATTCTGAGCCCAGTGCCGCTCGAGCTCAGCCGAATGATAGCGATGAATCGATATATAAATCTGGTTTAAATATTCAGAAAAACTCCCTATCTTTTCACATGATTCATGATCTGAACTAAAGATAATATTGAGAGTTGTTTCACGTTCACCTCTGGGAAGCAGGAAGAAGGGCATATCACTTATAACACCGCCATCAACGAAGAGATGTCCCTCCGGACCTATTACAGGTGTAAAATATATAGGTATACACATCGACGCCCGGAGGGCCTGGATTATTTTCACATTGGGTGTCAAGGCCGCACTGAACTCTTTCGGCATGCATAGATTTAGATCAGTGGCAAAAATACGTAGCTGAGGGGCCTTGGTTGCCGCGAGCTCCCGAAAGGTCAGATCGGGCTTAAGGCCCTTGGATCGGAGAAGAACAGTCAGAAGTTTTTCCATATTCTCTCCGGAATCGAAACCGAAGGTATCCAGAAACTTGAAGGCAGTCTCCGGAGTGATACTCTGCATAAGACTGAAATCGAGAAGAGCAGAGACCGTGCGTAACTCGGCCAAGGTGCAGCCAATACAGACAGCAAAGGCGCAAAAAGATCCGGCGCTGATTCCAATATACTCCTTCACTGTTTTTAGGAGCCCCCGTTCGTGGAGAACCTCGAGCGCACCTATATGGGCGAGACCACGCATACCTCCGCCACTGAGCGATATTCGTAGAGGTGGAATGAACATTCCCTTCTTTAGGATGTGTACTAGAAGCATGAGTATTTCCGCGTTATATAATATCTTGTGAGCAAGCAAGAATGTCGTGGGCACCAAAGGTTGAAGTTCCTAAGTTGGAACCGCGTAATCTCTTTGAAAAGCGGGTGGCCAGAGACACTGCGCGTCTACGGGCCTACAATCAGCTGCTGAAACAGATTCATATTCGCATTTCCGGAACAGCACTACTGCCTGGAAATCCGAACTACTTGGTTTATACGATCCCACCCTTTCTCATTGGGCTACCACCACTTGATCTACAGGACTGTGTTGTTTATATTGTCTATCAGTTAAGAAC
>Ga0187843_10002727_pt1 | contig 10503 bp, 8 predicted proteins | sample SpaLakP09_SKY_43_FD_134516 | JGI IMG/M metagenome (GOLD analysis project Ga0187843, IMG submission 134516) | Oligotrophic lake water microbial communities from Sparkling Lake, Wisconsin, USA - SP09_SKY_43 | ecosystem: Environmental > Aquatic > Freshwater > Lake | place: USA: Sparkling Lake... | reverse complement strand
GTGCAAACCGCAGTTGATGTGCCTTTTATTGGCGATAACCATTGTGGCGCGAGTCGTCCCGGCCATTTTCGCGGGGTTTCCACCATCGTCACTAAGTTGTTTAACTTAGTGCAACCAGATATCGCCTTGTTTGGCAAAAAAGACTATCAACAATTGGCGGTGATCCGAGCGCTCACCACAGACTTATCGTTTCCAATTGAAATCATCGGTATCGACACCGAACGCGCAGCCGATGGTTTAGCGTTAAGCTCAAGAAATGGTTATTTGTCAGCTGAACAACGCGCAACAGCGCCGCTGATTTATCAACAATTGCAATGGCTAGCGCTGCAAATTCGCGATCAGGGTGCGAGTGATTTTCGGGCTTTGGAACAGCAAGTGCGTGAGACGTTAAGCCAAGCGGGTTTCCGTCCAGACTATGTCAATATTTGTCAGCGCCACAATCTTGAGCTGGCGAATGATCTGAGTTCTCCGCTGGTGATATTGTTAGCGGCGTACTTAGGGACGACACGGCTCATCGACAATCTCGAAGTCTAAACCCCTGCATGCTTGAATATTCGGGGGTGTTGGCTTCGTGCGTTCGCCCCGGCAACCGATAAAACCACATAGTTAACTATGCTCCTGCGGTCTCACACACTTGCCGCCTCCCCGAATATCCAATCATTTTGGGGTTCCCCCTGCAGCTTTAATAGTCGGGGGTGTTGGCTTCGTGCTTTCGCCGCAGTATTATCCTAGGGTAAAAAAATCGGGGGCTATTCGCCCCCGCTGTATTCAAAGATAAACCCATCTAATCTTGGGTTTCAGTCACTGGTGGCGGTGGTGCTTGCGGTTTTAGCCGGCCAGATTTGATGAGGGCATCCCGCAGCAAATATTCAATTTGACCATTTACACTGCGAAACTCATCGTCGGCCCAGTGCTGCAGGGCCGCTAACATATGCTCATCAATACGCAGTGCAAAAGCTTTTTTTGCCACAATTTTACTCCAATCAGACGCCTATATGATTTACAGGCGCCGTTCACACGCTAGTTCGGCAGTTGCCGGCTTATCGATTAGACGCAGGCTTGCCAATTAGTACAAGGTGCCGGTATTAATCACCGGTTGTACTTGATGGTCGCCACATAATACCACTAATAAATTTGAGACCATCGCCGCTTTGCGCTCTTCATCCAGTGTTACCACACCTTTTGCCGACAGCTGCTGCAGCGCAGTTTCCACCATGCCCACCGCGCCTTCAACAATTTGCTGGCGTGCCATGACCACAGCTCGGGCTTGCTGGCGTTGCAGCATGGCACTGGCAATTTCGGCGGCATAAGCCAAATGACTGATCCGCGCTTCAATCACTTCCACCCCAGCTTTGTGCAGACGATTTTGAATTTCACTGCGCAATAAGTCAGTGATTTCGGCGCCGCTGCTGCGTAAGCTAATATCGCCTTCGATCGCCGCTTCATAAGGATAGCTCGAGGCTAAAAACCGAATTGCTGCTTCAGATTGAATAGTGACAAAGTTCTCGTAGTCTTCAACTTCAAATACCGCTTCAGCGCTATCAACCACTTTCCACACCACCACCGCGGCGATATCGACTGGATTACCCGCATGATCGTTGACTTTCAGCTTGCTCGATTCAAAGTTACGTACCCGCAAACTGACTTTTTGTTTACTTAACAGAGGATTTGCCCAGCGCAAGCCGTTTTCAAAATCAGTACCGACATAACGACCAAATAACTGCTGCACCGCAGATTGATTTGGATGCACCATGTAAAAACCAAACCAACAGACAAAACACAGGATCGCCGCAAGCAGCGCTGGGATCTTAAATAACGGTGGCATAGTAATCAGCAAATAGATGCTCAGTACCTGTGCCAATAACAGTAATGGGATCATGATAAAACCCGATCTAGCACGGGCTGGCAGTTCTTTTAGCATTTCAACACCTCAATGTGATATCAATTTAATATCAAACTAGCTGCAAGCAATGCAGTTTGCAAGAGGCGACCCGATTTATTCTCAGGCGAAGTTGTAACAAAATGCTGAGTATCTGAGCTATTGAGGATTTCGCGCTCATAAACATCAGTAATATCAACGGGGATTACACGATTGTTTTTATCGACAGTCTCGGCATAGCAATGCTAACTTTCGCCGCAGCATTAAAGACTAACATCACCGCAGAGCACTTCATAAGGAACTCGAATGCCCGTATCGTCTCCCATGCTTGGGACCAATAGCGCAAACCATGTAAACGACGAGCTCCAAAAGTCTCGACAGGAAAACTGTCAACGGGAAAGCTCTCGTCTGCAAGGCTTAGATTTACTGCGCGCTTTAGCCATAGCGCTAGTGTTTATGTATCACTACATGGTGTTTGTCAGCCATGAACCCACCTTTGGCTGGCTGAGTCAAATTGGCTGGGTTGGCGTTGATTTATTCTTTGTGTTATCAGGCTATTTGATTGGCAATCAATTGTTTAAAGGGCTTACGCAGCAGCAAACGCTGTCGTTTCGCCAGTTTTATTGGCGCCGCGCGCTGCGAACCTGGCCGGTGTTCTGGTTAGTATTAGCGCTGTATTTTTTGCTGCCGCAATTGATGGGTGGCAATCCTCCTCCACCACTTTGGCGCTTTTTAACCTTTACCCAAAACTATCAACTGATGCCGGGCACTGCTTTTTCCCATGCTTGGTCATTGTGTATCGAGGAGCAGTTTTACCTATTGCTGCCCATCGTGGTATGGCTTTGCTTAAAAGTCGCGCGCAAAATCCCAGGCACTAAAGTACAGCATGCGTTTTGGCTGATGTTGGCGCTTATCGCGGCAGCCTGTGTTTATCGCTATCAAATGTGGCTGCTGTACGGACCAGAAAGTGCTGGTCAAACTCGCTATTTTAACGCCTTTATTTATTACTCAAGCTTCGCCCGCATGGACGAACTATTACCCGGTTTGGCCTTGGCGTTATTTAAAAATGCTTATCCAACGCGCTGGCAAGGACTTGCCCAACATCAGCAAAAACTTCAGTTACTAGCCTTTACTGCAGTCGCCATCATGCTGTATTTATTACTAAATTACGGCTACATCAAAGGCCAAGGCTACGGCTTCTTCGCAACCGTCTTTGGTTATTCGTTACTGGCGATAGCCTTTGCCCTGTTATTAGCGAGCGCGCTACAACCGGGCAGTTTACTGGCGAGATACCGCATTCCCGGCGCAGCAACTTTAGCGCTCTGGTCCTATTCGCTGTACCTCGTGCATAAACCTATTGGTTTTATCATCACCACACAGGCAGAAACTGCAGAATGGTCAGCAACAACAGTGTTGGTGCTGAATATTGTGTTGTCGTTAGTGGTGAGTGGCGTGTTGTACAAATTGATTGAAGCGCCAGCGATGAAACTGCGTGACCGAATTGCGCCAAGTATTTTTAGAACTGATCCAATGATGGCAAAAACCGAGCTTTCGCCTGCGAAGTGATGGTGCGTTCTTCATTTTTATTTTCGCTGCTGCAATGAAATGCCAAGATCATTGTGTTAAGACAAAAAAAAACCGCCTGATGGCGGTTTTTTTAGCTGATTTGTTTGCTACTTCAAGACTGCTTAAACCAAGCTCACCTTGGCAAACTTACGTTTACCCACTTGGAAAATGGTCGCTGAGCCTTTGGCAAATTCTAACTTGGCATCTTCCACTTTCGTGTCGCCGTTTAGCTTCACCGCACCTTGTTTAATCATCCGCATCGCTTCCGAAGTACTTTCCACCAAACCCGCTTCTTTCAGTAATTGTGGGATAGCAATCGACTCGCCTGCAATCGTTAAACTGATCTCAGGGATGTCATCTGGCAGCGCATTTTTCGAGAAACGTTGGATAAAGTCTTGATGGGCCGCTTCTGCACATGCTTCATCGTGGAAACGAGCAATCAGCTCTTTCGCCAGTTCAATTTTGATATCGCGTGGATTACGACCATCCAGAGCTTGTTGTTTAAGCGCAGCCACTTCTTCTAATGGACGGAAGCTCAACAAATCGTAATAACGCCACATCAAGTCATCGCTAATTGACATGATTTTACCGAACATCTCCGTTGGGCTATCCGTAATGCCGACATAGTTGCCTAAAGATTTAGACATCTTCTGTACGCCATCTAAACCTTCCAGCAATGGCACCATCAACACAGTTTGTGGCCGTTGACCTTCATCTTTTTGTAGCTCACGGCCCATCAGCAGGTTAAACCGCTGATCGGTACCACCCATCTCGATGTCAGCTTCAAGGGCAACGGAGTCCCAGCCTTGCACCAATGGATATAAAAATTCATGGATCGCAATCGATTGATTATTGGCGTAACGCTTTTTGAAGTCGTCACGTTCTAACATGCGTGCGACAGTTTGACGTGCGGCGAGTTTAATCATGCCTGCAGCACCTAACTTCTCCATCCACTCCGAGTTAAAAGCAACGCGAGTTTTCTTTGGATCAAGGATCTTGAACACTTGATCTTGGTAGGTTTTCGCATTGGCCAACACATCTTCTTTGGTCAAAGGCTTACGGGTGACGTTTTTACCGGTTGGGTCACCAATCATGCCGGTGAAGTCGCCAATCAAGAAAATAACTTCGTGACCGAGCTGCTGAAAGGTCCGTAATTTATTGATCAGAACGGTGTGACCTAAGTGTAAGTCTGGCGCTGTAGGATCAAAACCGGCTTTTACTTTCAGCGGCTTACCTTCCTTTAATTTGGCAATTAATTCGTCTTCCAGCAGGATCTCTTCACAACCCCGTTTAATCTCTGCTAAGGCTTGCTGCCACTGCGTCATACGACCATTCTCCGGATAATTTTTCGACGTCATTTTTAACCACGCATTCTACTGCAACATTCTTTCAGATTAAACGCAAAAAATTCTTGGATCTGACAAAAAATCGTTATATGCTGATTTTTTGCATGGTCCGACCCATAATAATAAGAGATGCGCCTTCTATGATTTCATCTTTTCCACTTAAACATCGTTTAATAATCGCTGGTTTAGCGACATTTTTGACGGTAATGCTGGTGATACCATCAGATCCAGCTGAAGCTTCTAAAAACTCAGAAACTCCTAGTTTAGAAATTGGCAAACGCTACAGCTTATCTGTGCCAATGCCAACCGAAACCGAAATTACCGACGCAACTGCAACCCTGCCACAAGAAGACAACTCGTTAGAGTGGGTTTCGGTTGAAGTGAAAAAAGGTGACGTGTTAGGTCATATTTTCAAACGCGCCAAAGTCGAAGCAAGTATGGTGCAAACCTTACTAGAAAGCGACAAAGACGCCAAAGCGCTTACCCGTTTATTCCCTGGTGAACAAGTTGAATTCGGTTTTGCTGCCGGTGGCGTCCTGCAAGAAGTTCGCTACAACATCAGCAATTTGAAGACCTTACGTATTGAACGCGCAGAAGACGGTAAGTATGTTGCTAAGCAACTACAAAAAGAAGTAGAAATCCGCACCGAAGTTATGACTGGCGTGATTAGCGGGAGCTTCTGGAACTCGGCACAGCGTGCAGGTTTAACTGATGGTCAAATCTTAGATTTAGCAAATTTGTTTGGTTATGATGTCGACTTCGCGTTAGATATCCGTGCCGGTGATACTTTCAGCGTGATGTTTGAACGTCACTACGCGGAAGGCCAGTTTATTGGCAACGGCGGCATTTTAGCTGCGCAATTCCAAAACCAAGGCCAAGTCTATCAAGCCGTGCGCCACACCGATGGTAACTTCTATAAAGCAGACGGCGGCTCAATGCGCCAAGCATTTTTACGTGCGCCAGTCAGTTTCCAATACGTTAGTTCTAATTTTAACCCACGTCGTATGCACCCAGTACTTCGCAAAATCAAAGCGCATAACGGCGTAGATTATGTCGCACCAGTCGGCACACCAATTATGGCGGCTGGTGATGGTAAAGTGATTGAATCAGCGATGAAAGGCGCAAACGGTAATTACGTGTATGTTCAACACGCCAACAACATCGTGACTAAATATCTGCATTTATCAAAACGTGATGTAAAACGTGGCGATAAAGTCCGCCAAGGCGACATTATCGGTCGTTTAGGTGCGACAGGTCGAGTGACGGGCGCGCACTTACATTATGAATTTGTGGTCGGTGGTGTGCACCGTAACCCACGCACTGTGAAGCTGCCACAAGCGGAACCATTGCAAGGTGTTGCCCGTGTTGCATTCACCAAACAAGCAAAACAGTACATCGCGCAGTTAAAAGCTTATGAGCGCGTGCAACTGGCGGCTAATCAGCAATAATCGCTAAGCAATCACTCCAGTGAGCACCCGCTTGTTATACATCGGTATCATGTCAGGCACTAGCTTGGATGGTATCGATGTCGCGTTAGTCGATTTTACCGACGAATCACCAGAACTAGTTCAGAGCATACTTCACCCCTTCCCTGCCCTCTTGCGCGAACAATTGTCGTTGTTAAGCCAACCTGGTGACAATGAAATTGAGCGGATGGGCTTAGTGGAAGCGGAACTGGCAATTGCCTACGCCGACGCAGTGGCTGAGCTGTTAAAAGCGAGCCAACTCTCTGCCGACGATATTGTTGCCATCGGCTGTCACGGTCAGACCATTCGACATCGCCCACAAGCACAACACCCCTTTACCTATCAAATTGGCGATATGCATCGTTTAGCGGCGCTCACGGGCATTCGGGTGATTGCCGACTTTCGCCGTAAAGATATTGCTTATGGCGGACAAGGCGCACCTTTGGTGCCGGCGTTTCATCAGGCGGTGTTCGCCCATCCAAGCCGTGGTCGTTGTATTTTAAATATCGGCGGTATCGCCAATCTGACCATTTTAGTGCCGCATCAACCTATTCAAGGCTTTGATACTGGCCCTGGCAACTGTTTGTTAGACAACTGGATCTTTAAATGCCAAGGCAAAAGCTTCGACGCCAATGGCGACTTCGCCAATAGCGGCCAGCTTCAACCGATGCTGCTTGGCAAGTTACTCAGCGATCCTTACTTTCAGATCAGCGGCCCAAAAAGCACCGGCCGCGAATATTTCCAACTCACTTGGCTTGAACACCAATTAACAGAACTCAACACAGACAGCCTTCAGCCCGCAGATATCCAGCGCACGCTCAGTCGGTTTAGTGCGGGCACGATGGCATTAGCCATCAGCCGTTTTGTCGTCGATGAGGTGTTTATCTGTGGCGGCGGCGCGCGTAATCGGCAACTAATGCAGGATTTGACGGAGTTGCTGCCCAATTGTCGCATTAGCACCACCGACGAGCTTGGTGTGCATCCAGATTGGGTAGAAGCCATGGCGTTTGCTTGGTTAGCTTATGCCTTTGACGCCGCAATACCTGGTAATGTGCCAGCGGTTACAGGCGCCAGCCGAGCTTTAGTACTCGGCGTGGAATATAGCGTTTAAAAAGCCTGTTAAGAAACTACTGTGCTCTCACACAGCAGCTTCGTTTGATGTCTTACTTTGAGAATTTATTGGCTGGCGCTTGCTGTCGGCTGGCTGCTTTGCTGTTGGCTTTGTAGCTGCTCAGCAATTTGCTCACTAAGTTTACTCACCGCAGCGCCCATGGTTTGCACCATCGCCGGATACCCTTCCTCTGGTTGCGGCAGTTCTATGCGAAATTGGCGGAGTTGCACACCTGCAGTACTATTGCCTAGCCAAGAATAACGCCCACTTAAAATAATGATGCCTTGTTCGGTGCCATGAAACTCCGCAATTTGCACCACTAACCGTTGGGCTGATGGCGTCGCCGATTTGACGGCAAACTCGGCAGTGGTGACCGACATATTGGTCAGTTTTGCTTGCAGTTCACTGACAAGGATCCGATTTAATTGCTGATCTAAGGCTTCCAACCATTGATGCTGCTGTGTGCGATGCAGTTCAACTTGCGATGTTTGCAAAATTAGCGCGTTGGTATTGAGATAGTTTGCCACCATCACGGGTTCAACGAGCAAGACTGGTGCATCGCGGCTGACCGCGTTGATGCTGGCAGCTGCAGGCACTGGCAATTGGTAATATTTCAGCTCAACCACTGAGCTACAAGCGCTTAAACCAAGCACTATCAATGCATTTACCATGAATTTTTTAAGGACAACGGCGTTTTTCATTGTTCAGTTCCTTGGGCTGGTTCCGGATCGGCCTTCGGATCGGCCCCTAAAATTAACGCGTTACTTTGCTGGTTCAGGGTGTTCACAACAGGCTGTAAGTCGCGTAACACTTTATCCATTGCTTGAAGATTACTGTTGATACGCTCATACGCTGGCGAGCCTGGGCTCACTCCAGCTAAAGTCGCGCGCAGCTGAGTCAAGCTTTGTTGCACCTCTGCCGGCAGCGCTTTGGTGGCGTCTTGCTGCACAATCGCATCCAAACTCTTCAACAATTGCTGACTTTGCACCATCAACCGTTGAGTCTCATTAAGGGTCGCAGAGCTATCCGCCAGTACTTGCTCAACTGGCAAATTATTAATCTTATCTAAGGCTTGCAGCACTTTTTGTTCGATGTGGCCAAGACCACTTCGGGTCGTTGGTAGAATTTTATAACCACCAAATTCAGGAATTTCATCCACCACCATCGCCGTAGCTACAGCGACTGTGCTGTCAGTTACGTCTTTTGGCTTCGCCATTGGTTCTGAGGCCGGCTCTGGGGTTGGCTCTGGTGCAGCTGTCGTTGCTTTGGAATGATCTAACTCGATATAAAGACCACCCGTTAATAAATTACCGGTTTTTAATGAGGCGGTGAGGCCTTGACTCACTGCCAGATCAATTTCTTGCTGTAACTGCGGCAAGGTTAAACTGCCGTATAACCGACCCGACTCAATGCGAACCAGCACCGGAATACCGCGAGTGAATGCCAACTGCAGTGGGTTTTTCGTTTTCAAGAAAAATGGCACCGCCGCCACAGTACCTATACGCACGCCGTGGTACTCAACAGGCGCGCCTACAGTTAAACCACGTACCGACTCTTCGAAAAACATCAGGTATTCTAAATACTCATTGTATAAGCCGTCTTGAATGCTTTTCTTATTCTCAAATAACTGAAATTTCGTATTATTTTCCGCTCGAGCGCCCATTGGCCAACCGTCAAGCACGTCAAAAGTAACACCGCCACTTAACAAAGTGGTCATCGAGGCCATTTCAATTCGCACGCCTTCAGCCGACATATCAAGCGCCATGCCGCTGGCTTTCCAAAACCGCACGTTTTCGGTCACTAAGGCATCGTAAGGTGCGCGGATAAACAACTGATAACGCATTGATCGTAAAGTGGTATCAAATTCACTCAGCTCAACCGTGCCAACATCGTAGCCGCGATAAAGCACTGGATCGCCAACGGCAAGAGCCGCAGCATCACTACTTGTCAGATAAACGCGAACACCCGGCGCATCTGGTGGCGCTATAGGCGGCGTTTCGCGAAGTTCGAAGAAGAATTTATTACTTTCACCTTTGCCAGGTTGCAACTCGATATAAGCACCTGACAACAAAGTATTTAAACCACTAACGCCTCCGCGCCCGATAGTTGGTTTAACTACCCACAGTTGTGATTCATCGTTGAGCAGATTTTCGGTACCTGGGTTCATCCGCGCTTTAATCACCACCTGCTTTAAATCTTGGGATAACTCGACAGATAAAACTTTGCCAACATCAACACTGCGACTTTTGATCTGGGTTTTACCGGCAACAATGCCTTCAGCGTTGCTGCTGAGCAAAGTCAGATTCGGCCCCTGATTTTTATAAGTGTGAAACAACATCCAGCCGCCAATTAATACCGCGACGACCGGCACAATCCATATCGGTGACCACTGGCTAATCTGACGAACTTTGGCTTGTACTTTGCCGGCTTTACTCACGTTGCTGCTCCAATTGTTCTTCGGGGCTTGGGTCCCACAATAATCTCGGATCAAAACTCATTGCGGCGAGCATAGTGATAATCACCACTGCCGCAAATACAAAAGTCGCGGCACCTGGGTACACGCCGACCATCGCATCAAAACGCACCAAGGCGGCTAAAATTGCGACCACCAAGACATCAACCATCGACCAACGGCCGATCCAATCAACCACTGGATAGACCCAAGTACCATGTTTACTGCGCTCACTGAGCGGTAAAGTGGTCAAATAGGTCAGCCAAAACATCACCACTATTTTTGCAATTGGAATGACAACACTGGCCAGCAAAACAACTATTGCCACCGGATATGAGCCTTCCAGCCACATCAACACGATGCCGCTAACAATGGTGGAATAGATGCTCTCGCCGAGCGATACAGTTTCCATCATCACTAAGGTATTCGCGGGAATGTATAAAATCGTCGCAGTTATCAATAATGCCACGGTTTTTTGCATGCTATTCGGGATACGTTGATGCACTCGGGTTTTACAACGACTGCAATACGGCTGCTCCAGCGGCACTAACGCGGTGCAGCAACTGCATACTTTTAAACCTTGGCTAAGTCCAGTTTGTCCGGCCACTTTGCCCGCAACTGGCTGCGGTGCCGGAGCGATGCGTGACCACAACTCATGGCGATCGATCACCTGAAATGTGCGC
>Ga0187843_10002724_pt1 | contig 10514 bp, 5 predicted proteins | sample SpaLakP09_SKY_43_FD_134516 | JGI IMG/M metagenome (GOLD analysis project Ga0187843, IMG submission 134516) | Oligotrophic lake water microbial communities from Sparkling Lake, Wisconsin, USA - SP09_SKY_43 | ecosystem: Environmental > Aquatic > Freshwater > Lake | place: USA: Sparkling Lake... | reverse complement strand
GGCCGGCCGGCCTCGGCGCGCAAGCGCAGCACCGAATCGGCCAGCAGCGGGATGGACAGCACATGATCCAGATGGGAATGGGTGACCAGGATGTGGTCGATGCGTGCCAGCTCGTCGAGCGCCAGGTCGCCCACGCCCGTGCCGGCGTCGATGTGCACATCGTCGTCGAGCAAGAAAGCGGTGGTCTTGAAGCCGGCTGCAATGGCACCCGAGCAGCCGAGGACGCGAATTTTCATGGGGGGCATCAGTGGGCGGGAAAGCCGTCTTGGCGCCGATCCCGAGGGGAAAAAACCGGTGCCGTTGACAGGGCCCTCCAATGTACTGAGCCACGGCCTCGAAACAAGGGAGCATTACCGGCTTGCAGCTGACAAAGCGCCCGGGTGCATGCCGGGCAGCGCAGCGGCGTGATTTGCTGCACGGGCCGAAATGCTGAGCGGCTGTGTTGAGTCCTGCCAAAGGCCGCTTGGCATACTGCGCTGCTGCGCGCGCTCGCGCCCCTCGTGCTGTTTGCATGTCTCCTTCTGGCCCACCCCATGAGCTCCAACGCTGCCCCGCCCCTTGCCGCCACTGCCACGCCGGGCTTGGGCGAGATCGAGCAGGCCGTGCTCGATGCGCTGCTGCTCAGCGGCGGCACGCGCGGCGCGGCCGGGCTGGCGCAATGGCTGGCCGCGGGCGGGGCGGATCTGCATGCGGTCGAGATCGGCGAGACCTTGAAGTTGCTCAAGGCCCGAGGCCTGATCGAACAGCGCCCCGGCCACGGCTACCGTGCCGATCTGCAGCAGCATGCCGCGCGCCTGCAAGAGCTGCTGCGGCACCCTACCACCGCGCGACCACCCTACTGGCAGCGCCTGGCCTGGATGCTCAGCGGCGCCTACGGCGAGGTGGCCCGGCCCATCAGCTGGCTGACCCTGCGCACTGACGAAGAAGCGACCCTGCTGCTGCGCCTCTACCTGCACGCCGGCCTCAGCCAGGCGGCGTTCCGCCAGGGCTTGCAAGGCAGCCTGGAGCTGCTGGACCAGCCCCTGCTGATCTGCAAAGTCCTCAGCGAACCCTGGCTGCCCGAGGCCATGGCGCGCATGGACAGCGCGCTGCGCAGCGAGTTGCTGGCCCTGTGCCTGGACCTGCTGCCCGCCGCCGACCCACGCGCCCGGCAGATGCAGGCCTGGCTGCTCGACACCCAGCGCAAGGCGGGAAGCTCGCGCAGCCGAGAGCTGACGCCCGAGCTGCGCAGCCAGCTGGCCGAGGCCCGCGCCCAAGCGCTCGATTTCAGCGGCATGCGCAGCCTGCTGGAGGGCGTGCAGGGCCCCAGCCGGCCCGGCTTCGATGCGGCCGAAGCCGCAGCACAGGGCCGCTGGGCCGAGGCCGCCGCGCTGTTTGAACAGACCATGAGAGACGTGCGCAAGGCCAGCGGCGCACGCCGCGAAGCCCTGTCGCCCGAGCTGTCGCGGGTCTATGTGATGTGCTTGCTGGCCCAGACCGATGCCGGCGCCTGGACCCTGGCGCACAAGTTCTGCATCGCCGAATCGGGCTCGCGCAAGCCCTCCGCCCACGAGGGTTGGGGCCGCTGGGCCCATGTCATCGGCAGCCGCCTCGGGGCCGACAGCCTGGACCCCAGCTGCCTGGCCTATCTGCCCGCGCTGGAGGCGCGCGAACACAGCCTGGGCCAGGCGGCCGACCGCCTGCTGCTGGCCGCCTGGGCGCAGACCGAGGCCCCGGGCTGGGCCCCGGCCGCGGCCCAGGCCCTGGTGCAGCGCCTGGCCGGCAGCGGCCAGCTCTGGCTGGCGGTCTGGGTGGCCGCCGCGGCCGAGCGCCTGGAGCTGGGGCCCATCGCACTGGATCTGCAAGGCCAGGCGCCGCCGCAGAGTTTTCTCGGCGCGCCGCGCGAACCCTGGCGAGACGCCCTGGCCGCCATCGCCACCCTGGGTGACGAGAAGAAGGGCGGCAAGACCAGCGCCGACGGCCCCGAGCTGGCCTGGGCCCTGAGCCTGGACACCCACGACCGCGTGCAGGATGTCGAGCCCTTCGAGCGCAGCATCGGCGCGCGCGCCGCGCTCAAGCTGAAGAAGATCAGCCTGGGCAAGCTGAAGAAAAACGGCGCCGCCCATGCGCGTGACAACGCCGTGCTGCGCCACATCGAACGCAGCCTCTACGGCGGCGCCAACAGCTGGCAGCTCGATGTGTCGCAAGCCGCGGTCGCGCTGATCGGCCACCCCGCCCTGATGTTTGCCGACGCGCCGGGCCAATGGGTGGAGCTGGTCGAAGCGCAGCCCGAGCTGGAGGTGCGCCGGCGCCGGGATGCGGCCAGCGGCGCCGAGCACTTTGAGTTCCACATCCACCCGCCCCTGATCGCCAGCGAGCCGCCGCGACTGTTCGGCTGGCTGGGCAACAGCCACGACACCGAGCTGGCCAAGCGCGACGCCCTGCGCGTGTTGCGCGACGGGCCGCAGCATGCGCGCCTGATCCGCATCAGCAATGCCCAGCGCCGCGTCGCCGAACTGGTCGCCCAGGGCTGGACCGTGCCGGCCAGCGCCACCGCCGAGCTGGGCGCCGCGCTGCAGGTGCTGAGCGCCCATTTCCAGCTGCACAGCGATGCCGCCGCCGGCCAGCTGGTACCGGGCGACAGCCGCCTGCGGGCCCGGCTTCAGCCTCTGGGCGAGGGCTTGCAGCTGCAGCTCGTGGCCCAGCCCTTCGGCCACTTCGGGCCGGCGGTCACGCCGGGCCAGGGCCGGGCGCGCCTGATGTGCATGCACGAAGGCCTGAGCCTGGCCACCGAGCGCGACCTGCAGGCCGAGACCGAGGCGCGCGCGGCCGTGCTGGAGGCTCTGCCCTTCCTCGACCCCGAGCAGGCGCCCGAGTCCCCCTGGCAGTTGCTCGATGCCGAGGACGCGCTGCGCGCCGTCGAGCGCCTGCCCAGCCTGCCCGGCATTGCCGCGCTCGACTGGCCCAAGGGCAAGCCGCTGCGCGTGACGCCCCTGGCCAGCCCGGCGATGAGCGTCTCGGTGAGCAGCGGCCGCGACTGGCTGGGCTTGAGCGGCAGCGCCCAACTCGATGAATCGCGCGTGCTGGGCCTGCAAGAGCTGATGAAGCTGGCGCGCGAATCACGCAGCCGCTTTGTGCGCCTGGCCGAGGGCGAATACCTGGCCTTGAGCGAACAGCTGCGCCAACAGCTGCGCGAGCTCGATGCCGTGCTGCAGAGCAAGAAAGACCAGCTGCAGCTGCCGCCCGCCGCCGCCTCCTGGCTGGAGGACACGCTGGACGGCATGGCCGTGGCCGGTGACGCGCCCTGGCGCGCGCGCATGGACGCCTTGTCCCAGGCCGCACAGCAAACACCGGCCCTGCCCAAGGCCTTGCGCGCCGAGCTGCGTGGCTACCAGCTGGAAGGTTTCCAGTGGATGAGCCGGCTGGCCGCGGCGGGCCTGGGCGCCTGCCTTGCCGATGACATGGGCCTGGGCAAGACGGTGCAGACCCTGGCCCTGCTGCTGGAACGCGCCGCCCTCGGCCCGGCCCTGGTGCTGGCGCCCACCTCGGTCTGCGGCAACTGGCTGGCCGAGGCCGCCCAGTTCGCGCCCAGCCTGCGCTGCAGCATCTACGGCGAAGACGCCGACCGCGCCGGCCTGATCGCCAGTGCCGAGGCCGGTGACGTGCTGATCGTCAGTTATGCCCTGGCCCAGATCGATGGCGAGCTGCTGGCCGCCAAGCCCTGGGCCACCCTGGTGATGGACGAGGCGCAGGCGCTCAAGAACTCGGCCACCAAGCGGGCGCAGTCGGTGGCCGAGTTCCAGGCCGGCTTTCGCCTGGCGCTCTCGGGCACGCCGGTCGAGAACCGCCTGGCCGATCTCTGGTCCATCATGAACCTGATCAACCCCGGCCTGCTCGGCAGCACGCGCCAGTTCAACGAACGCTTCGCCACGCCGATCGAGAAGCAGAAAGACGGCGCCGCCCGCCAGCGCCTGCGCCGCCTGGTCTTGCCCTTCTTGCTGCGCCGGACCAAGCAGCAGGTGCTGCAAGACCTGCCGCCCCGCACCGAGATCGTCCATCTGGTGCAGCCCAGCGCTGAGGAGAAAGCCTTTCTGGAAGCCCTGCGCCGCAACGCGCAAGAGGCCGTGTCCGCCGCCGCCAAGGCCGGCCAGCCCGCGCCCATGCAGGTGCTGGCCGAGCTGATGCGCTTGCGCCGCGCCGCCTGTGACCCGCGCCTGGTGGCGCCCGAGCTGGGCCTGATCGGCGCCAAGCTCGGTGAGTTTGAGCGCATCGTGCGCGAGCTGGTCGAGGGCTCGCACAAGGCCCTGGTGTTCAGCCAGTTCACCGACTACCTGGCCCTGCTGGCCGAGCGGCTGCGGGCCATGGACGTGCCTTTCCAGCACCTCGATGGCAGCACGCCGGCGGCCGAGCGCAGCCAGCGGGTGGCTGCCTTCCAACGCGGCGAGGGCGAGGTGTTCCTGATCAGCCTCAAGGCCGGCGGCTTCGGCCTCAACCTGACCATGGCCGACTATGTGCTGATCGTCGACCCCTGGTGGAACCCGGCTGCCGAAGACCAGGCCACCGGCCGCGCCCACCGCATGGGCCAGCAGCGGCCGGTCACGGTCTACCGCCTGGTGACAGCCGGTTCGGTGGAAGAGCGCATCATCGATCTGCACCGCGACAAACGCGGCCTGGCCGATGGCATTCTGGAAGGCCAGGACGAGGCCACCGTGCTGGATGCGCAGGCGCTGGCGGCGCTGCTGCGCGGCTGAACCGCCACGCCGGCCGCCGTTTCAATCGCTGCGCAGCAGCTTTTCCTCGGCCAGGGCCAGGGCCTCGGGCACGCCCGAGAGCACCAGGGTGTCGCCACCCTGCAGCAGCAGCTGCTCATCGGCCGGCACCACCGCGCCATTGACCCGCCGCACCGACACCACCGACACCCCGGTCGCGTGCAGGGCCAGCAAGCCCAGCGCCGTGTGCATATAGGGGCTGGCGGTGGGCAGGGTGACGGAGCGCAGGCGGGCATGCTGGCGTTCTTCACCGGTGTCGTCATCGGCGCCGTGGAAATAGCCGCGCAAGAGCCCATAACGCGCATCGCGCGCGTCACGGGTCAGGCGAATCACCCGGCGCATGGGCACGCCCACCAGGGCCAGCGCATGGCTGGCCAGCATCAGCGAGCCCTCGATGGCCTCGGGCACCACCTCGGTGGCGCCGGCGGCACGCAGGCGCTCAAGGTCGCTGTCGTCGATGGTGCGCACCACCACCGGCACCTGGGGCGCATGCGAGTGCACCAGATGCAGGATCTTCAGGGCCGAGGGCGTGTCCGGGTAGCTGACCACCACGGCGCTGGCGCGGGCCAGGCCGGCGGCCATCAGGCTTTGCAGGCGGGCGGCATCACCGAAGACCACGCTCTGGCCGGCCGCGGCCGCCTGGCGCACCCGGTCGGGGTCCAGATCCAGGGCCATATACGGGATGTTTTCGCCATCGAGCAAGCGGGCCAGATACTGGCCGCTGCGGCCGTAGCCGCAGATGATCACATGGGCCTGCGCCTTGATGGACTTCTTGGCAATCGTGGTCAGCTGCAGGGACTGCATCATCCAGTCGCTGCTGGACAGCTTCATGACGATGCGGTTGCTGTACATGATCAAGAAAGGCGTGGCCAGCATGGACAGCACCATGCTCGCCAGCACCGCGCTGACCCACTGCGGCGCAATCAGCTGGTGCTGGGCGCCCAGGGTCAGCAGCACAAAGCCGAACTCACCGGCCTGGGCCAGGTACAGGCCGGTGCGCAAGGCCACGCCAGTGGGCGCCTTGAACAACCAGGCCAGGCCGGCGATCAGGGCGAACTTGGCCAGCACCGGCAGCAAGCTGAGCGCAATCACCAGCGGCCATTGCTGGGCCAGGGTGCTCCAGTCCAGCTTCATGCCGATGGTGATGAAGAACAGGCCCAGCAGCACATCGTGGAAGGGCCGGATGTCGGTCTCCACCTGGTGCTTGTATTCGGTCTCGGCGATCAGCATGCCGGCGACAAAAGCGCCCAGCGCCAGCGACAGGCCGGCATGCTCGGTCAGCCAGGCCAGGCCCAGGGTGACCAGAAGCAGGTTGAGCATGAAGAGCTCGTCGCTCTTGCGCCGCGCCACCAGGGTCAGCCACCAGCGCATCAGCTTCTGGCCGCCCACCAGCAGCAAGGCCAACAGGGCGACCGCCTTGAGCAAGGCCCAGCCCAGGGACTGGGCCATGGCCGAGCCGTCGCTGTTGAGCGCCGGGATCAGCACCAGCAAGGGCACCACGGCCAGATCCTGGAACAGCAGCACGCCCACCACGCGGCGGCCATGTTCGCTCTCCAGCTCCAGGCGCTCGGCCATCAGCTTGACGACGATGGCCGTGCTGCTCATGGCCATGGCCGCGCCCAGCACCAGGGCGCCTTGCCAACTCAGATCCCAGGGCAGGCCGAGCAGCTGCAAGCCGGCGCGCAGCAGGTAGTGGCCGGCGATGGTGGCGACGATGGTGATCAACACCTGCAAGAGCCCAAGGCCAAAGACCAGGTGGCGCATGCTGCGCAACTTGGGCAGGTTGAACTCCAGCCCGATCACAAACATCAGAAAGACCACGCCAAACTCGGCCAGGTAGCGGATGCCCACCGTGTCGCCCGCCAAAGCCAGGGCATTGGGGCCGATCAGCACGCCCACAGCCAGATAGCCCAGCATGGGCGGCAGCTTCAGCAAGCGGCAGGCGACCACGCCCAGCACGGCAGCAATCAGGTAGATGAGGGCCAGGTCAAGCGCAGTGATCATGGCCCCGATATTAGCGGCCGGGCGTGCCCCCCAATCTGTGGAAACAAGCCGCTATGCTCCCGCCTCACCATGGCACGCCACTTTGATCGCCCACAGCGGACCTGGCCGGGGCTGAAACGCCAGGCCCTGCTGCTCGTCGGCCTCGCCTCAGCGGTCTTTAGCGCTGAAGCCGATCCGGGCTATTACCTGGTGCGCCCCTACGCCGCCGCCGGCAAGAGCTCGCTGGATCTGCGCTACTGGAGCGTGCAGGCCCCGGGCGAGGCGGCCTTGCTCTGGCCCGAGCTGGGCCTGCGCCACGGCTTCAGCGAGCGCTGGACCAGCGAAATCCTGCTCAGCTGGATCGGCCCCGGCTGGCGCTCGCAAAAGCTCAGCTCGCTGAACTGGATGAACCAGTGGCTGCTCAGCAGCCCCGACAGCGACCATGAGCTCGCCCTGCACACCCAGCTGATCCACAACCGCGGCCGCCACGCCGGCACGGCCCTGGAGATCGGCCCGAGCTGGGAGGGCGACTGGGGCCTGAGCCGCCTCAACCTCAACCTGCTGCTGGAGCACGACTGGGCGCGCCACGAGGGCACCCAGCTCAAGCTGCAGTGGCAGGTATCGCGGCCGCTGCAGCCGGGCCTGCGCCTGGGCCTGCAGGGCTTTGGCGAGCTGGGGCGCTGGAACCACTGGCTGCCCGCCGCCCGGCAGTCGCACCGTGCCGGGCCCATGCTGCACTGGGTGCCCGAGGGCCAGCAGGGCCTGAGCTTCAATGCCGCCTACCTCTGGGGCCGCACCTACGGCCGGCGCGGCGACATGTTCAGCGCCCAGCTGCTGCTGGATTTCTAAGCCAGCCGGCGCTCAGAAGGCCAGCAATTGCCGCTGGCTCTCGAACTCGCGCTGCGCGCCGCTGATGGGGTCGCGAAAGGCCAGGCTGCGCGCCAGCAGCTGCAGGGGCTGGCTGTAGTCCGGCGCCTCGATGGGCTCGGGCGGCAGCAAGTGCGGGTAGATGCGGTCGCCCAGCAAGGGCAGGCCCAGGGCGTTCATATGGGCGCGCAGCTGGTGCTTCTGGCCGGTGCTGGGGCTCAGGCGGTAGCGGGCCAGGGGCAGGCTGGGGTGGCGCTGCAGCAGCTCGACCTGCGTCTCGGCATTGGGCTCGCCCGCCACCTCTTCCATCTGCATGAAGGCCTCGCTGCGCTCCTGCAGGCGGCTGCGGCGGGTCAGCGGCAGGCTCAGGCCCAGCGGCTCGGGCAGGCCGGCCACGGCCTCGTAGACCTTGTGCACGGCGCGCTCGCGGAACAGGGCTTGGTAGGCGCCGCGCGTGGCCGGCTGCAGGCTGAAGACCACCAGGCCGGCGGTCTCGCGGTCGATGCGGTGGATGGGGCTGAGATCGGCCAGGCCGGTGGCGCGGCGCAGCCGGGTCAGCAGGGTCTGCTGCACAAAGCGGCCGCTGGGCAGCACCGGCAGGAAATGCGGCTTGTCGGCCACCAGCAGCAGCTCGTCCTGGAACAGGATCTGCGCCTCGAACGGCACCTCCGGCTCACGCTCCAGCTGGCGCCAGTAGTAGATGCGCGTGGCCGGCCGGTAGGGCGCGTCCACCGGCAAGACCTGACCCCGCTCGTCCAGCACCAGGCCCAGGGCAAAGCGATCGCACCACTCCGCACGGCTCAGGCGCGGCAGGCGCTCCACCAGGTAATCGAGCAGACTGGGCCAGCGCCCGGCCGGGCAGGCCAGCACGCTGGCCCCGACGCCATCGCGCAAAGGCAGGGCCAGCTTGGGCGGGCGGCTCATGGCGGGCTCGCCTCAGTCGATCTGCGGCCCGCCGCGGGCGCGTTCGTCGAGGTAGCGCTTGAGGCGCTGGCGGTCGCCCTCGTCCAGGCTGCTGCCGCGCCAGGACTGGATCCAGGCCTCGCGCTGCGGGTCGGCTGCCATCTTGCGCACCGCCTGGTCGATGGCCTCGATCTGCTTGCGCCCTTCGGGCGTGCGGCTGCAGGCGTAGGTGGCCAGCTGGGTGCTGATGCCCTCCTGCACCGGCAGCTTGATCAGCTCGGTGCTCGGCAAGCCCTGGCTTTTCAGGTATTCATCGGCTGCGCTGGGGTAGTCGAGGGTGTAGTCCATGCGCTGGGCCAGCAGCATGGCCAGCAGATGCATATGCCGGCCGGCCACCACGGACTTGGGCGCCTTGCTGCCGGCGGCCTGCAAGGCGGCATCGATCTTGGGACCAAAAGCACGGTCGCGCGGCAGCAGGCCAACCAGATCGCTCTGCAGCAGCTCGGCCAGCGGCACCTGGCGGCCGGCGCGCTCGAAACGCTCGAAGCGCGGCGCCAGCTCGCGCCGTGCAATCACCGCCAGCTGGCGCGACACCAGGGGTGGGTGCACATGGGTGAAGTACAACCAGCCCAGGCGCTCGGGCGTGCTGACATGCAGGGGCGAGCACAGGGTGTGGCCCTGGCGCACCAGGGCTTCGAAGCGCGGGAATCCGGCATCGAGAAACTCATGCCGGTACTGCGGCAGCTGCTGAATCAGCAGGCGCAAAAAGCCGTCGATCTCGCCATGGCCCACCAGCTCAGACGCGCGCTGCGGCGGCTTGCCGCCGGGGTAGGTGAAATGGGGCGGCACATCGCGCACCATCCAGCGGATCACGCCGGGCTCGGGGCCCGGATCGGTGGGCGCCGTCTGCGCACTCGCCCAGATCGGGCTCAAGCACAGCCATGCGCTCAAGCACCAGCGCCAGCGCCGGCGGCCCTGAACCCCGTGTTTCACTCGCCGTCGACCCACTCGATGCGGGCGCCCAAGGAGCAGATGTTCTCGACAAACTGCGGGTGGGCGCGGCGGATCGGCGTGGCGTTGCGGATCACCGATTTGCCTGGGATGCTGGCAGCCACCATCAGCAGGGCGATGGCCACGCGGATGATGTAGGGGCTCTCCACCTCGGCCGGATGCAGCGGCTTGCCGCCGAAGGTGACCATGCGGTGCGGGTCGGACAGGAAGGCGTGGCCGCCGAACTTGCTCAGCTCCGAGGTCCAGCCCATGGCGCCGTCGTAGATCTTGTTCCAGAACATCACGCTGCCTTCGGCCTTGATGCCCAGGGCCACGAAGATGGGCAGCAGGTCCACCGGCAGGTAAGGCCAGGGCGCGGCCTCGACCTTTTGCAGGATGTTGCGGGTGAAGGGCTCCTTGACCTTGAGCGGGCCTTGCGTCTCGGCGCGCGACCAGCCGTTCTCGTGCACGATCTGCACGCCGAACTTGGCAAAGGTGCGGTCGATCAGGGGGAACTGCTCGGGTGTGGAGTTCTTCACCTCGACCCGGCCGCAGGTGATGGCGCCCAGGGCCAGGAAGGTGACGATCTCGTGGAAATCCTCGGCGAAGGTGAACTCGCCGCCGCCCAGGCGCTCGACGCCGTGGATGGTCAGGCGCGAGGTGCCCAGGCCCTCGATCTGCGCGCCCAGCATCTTCAGAAAGGCACAGAACTCCTGCACATGGGGCTCGGAGGCGGCGTTCATCAGCGTCGAGCGGCCCTGGGCCAACGCAGCGCAGAGCACGAAATTCTCGGTGGTGGTGACCGAGGCGTAGTCGGTCCAGTGGTCGTTGGCCTGCAGGCGGGCCGGCACCGCCAGGACCAGACCATCGGGCTGGCGCTCGACGCTGGCGCCGAAACGCTGGAACACCTCGACATGGGGGTCGATCTCGCGCACGCCCAGGGTGCAGCCGGTCACATCGTCCTCGATGCGGGCCGAGCAGAAGCGCGCCAGCAGGCCGGGCACCAGCATGATGGAGCTGCGC
>Ga0187843_10002723_pt1 | contig 10515 bp, 9 predicted proteins | sample SpaLakP09_SKY_43_FD_134516 | JGI IMG/M metagenome (GOLD analysis project Ga0187843, IMG submission 134516) | Oligotrophic lake water microbial communities from Sparkling Lake, Wisconsin, USA - SP09_SKY_43 | ecosystem: Environmental > Aquatic > Freshwater > Lake | place: USA: Sparkling Lake... | reverse complement strand
GCCGCCACATGGGCCGCACCCTGGGCATCTGTGCCGGGCAGCACCAGGATGAACTCGTCGCCGCCCAGGCGGGAGACGGTGTCCTGCTCGCGCACGGCGGTCTTCAGGCGGCGGGCCAGCAGGGTCAGCAACTCGTCGCCGACGCGGTGGCCCAGCGAATCATTGACGTTCTTGAAGTGGTCCAGATCGAGGATCAGCAGGGCCAATGGCTCCTGCTGGCGGCGCGCAATCTCGAGCGCCTGACTGGCGCGATCGCTCAGCAGCAGGCGATTGGGCAGGCCGGTCAGCGAATCGTAGTGGGCGAGCTGCTGGATATGGGCCTCGGCTTCCTGCTGCTCCAGCACCTTCTGCTGCAGTGCGGTGACGGTCAGCTTCAGCTGCCGCGTGCGCTCGTCGACGAGGCGCTCCAGCTCGTCCTTGGCCTTGACCAGCGCGCTTTCGGCGTTCTTGCGCGCGGTGATGTCCATGGTGATCCATATCGAGCCCTGCGACAGGTCGTTCGGATCGATGGCCTTGCTGCGCACCTCGCAATGGACGGCCGTGCCGTCCTTCTTGCGCAGCAGCATCTCCCCCTCAAAGGCCTGGCCCTTGGAGAAGGGCTCGTAGCAGCGCCGGCCGGCTTCGTTCCAGTCGTCCTCTGTCAGGTACCACTGGCGAGAGGAGCTGCCCGCCAGCTCGCCCGGGCCATAGCCGAACAAGGCCTCGAAGCTGCGGTTGCACTGCGTGACCTTGCGGTTGCGCAGGAACACGATGCCGACCATCGAGTGGTCGAGTATCAGGCGCTGTTGGTGGGTGACGGTCTGCAGCTCGCTCTGCGCCTGCTTCTGCTCATTGATGTCATCGACAATCCAGATCGAGCCGTCGGCCGGATCATCGGCATTGATCAATCGTCCGGTCAAGCTGCACCAGAACAGCTCGCCGCTGCGGCGTTTCATCAGTCTCTCGGTCTTGTACGTCTGGCCGGTGGCGAGTATCGGGTAGGCCTCGGCGCCCAGCTGCTTGAAGTCCCGCTCGCTCGGATAGATCGCGATGCTGCTGGTGCCCACCGGCCCCAGCGGGTCGGTGAAGCCGTAGATCTCGGCATAGCGCTGGTTGCAGCGCACGATGGTGCGCTGCTTCACGAATACGATACCGACGCCGGCGTTCTCGAGAATGATGTCCCGCTCGCGCAGGGCGTGCAGCAGCGACGCTTGCGCGTCACTGGCCGAGCGCGTCAGCGAGGTGGCGGGCTTTTCGAGGGGCGTGACCATGAAGTCTGCGGCGGTGCCCCGCGTGCGGGGCACACCTGGGTGCGTGAAGTCAGTCCGGATCGGCTCATTCTGACGCAGATGCGATGCGGAGGCGGCGCGCCACGGGCTGCATGCACCGCCGGGACGTGCCAAAGTGGACAGCCGGCTAGGCTCGCGGGCTGCTCAGCTTGCCCATCGGCGGCATCTCGAGCTCCTGCTGCGGCAGTTCATGCCCCACAATGCCCACGGTATTCGGCGGGCAGCCGATGAGCCAGCAGCTTGATGGCCCGGCGCATATTCTGCATCCGGCGGTGATCCTCCAGGTGCTCGCGCGAGTGGCTGGCGTACTGGATGCTCTTCTGCCGGGCCATGGCCTCGCTGATCGAGCGCGGTTCGGCCTCGCTGGGATCCCACAGGTCGACCATGAAGCACAGGGTGTCGCAACGTTCGGCATCGTCCATGACGATGTCCACCGGCGTGTTCGAGTAGATGTCACCGTCCCAGTAGGCCTGGCCCTTGAGCATGATGGGCGGAAAGCCCGGAGGGGCCGCTGGCCATGATGTGCAAGGCGCTCAGACGCTCCTTCCTGCTGTCGAACACCTTCAGTTCGCCACTGGCCACTTCGACGGCGCAGACCGTGCAGCGCACCGGACCCTCGTTCAGGTGGTCGAAGTCCACCAGTTCCTCCAGCGTGGCCAGCAGCGGGCTGGTGTCGTAGAAGCTGGCGTCCTGGGTGGGCACCGGCTGGTCGATGTTCAGCAAGCCGTTGCGGCGCGGCACGAAGAAGCCCGGCACGCCGCGCGTGACCGTATCGAAGCGCCCGCCGGCATTGAGCCAGGGCTGCAGCCGCCGCTCCGGCGGATTGCCGGCAATCAACGCCGCATTGATCGCGCCGATCGATGTGCCCACCACCCAGTCGGCCTGGAAGCCATGGGCGGCCAACTGTTCGTAGACCTCGCCCTGATAGGCGCCAAGCGCTCCGCCGCCTTGAAACACCAGCACGATCTGCGATTCGGGTTTGCGGGGCATGGGGCAACGGTCGGATGACGATCATCCGCCTATAGCAGCGTGACCTGGGGCCGCCTCAGCTGACGATGTAGGCCCCTGCCGCGACACTGAGCAGCTTGCCGTCCTGGTCGAAGAACTCCATGCGCGTCGAGGCCACGCGGCTGCCCAGGCGTAGCACCTCGGCCCTCGCGCCGAAGGTGGCGCCGGTGGCGGGGCGCAGGTAGTCGATGCGCAGATCGATGGTGCCCAGCTTGCCGAAGCGGGCCAGGCGGGCGTTCACCGGCTCATCCATATGGCGTGCGCCGATGGCGGCCATGGCGGCCAGACCGCCCATCGCGTCGAGCGTGGCGCTGATCACGCCACCATGAAGGCGCTGGTGGGTGTAGTGGCCAATCAGCTCAGGCTTCATCGCGATGTGTCCCAGCACATGGTCTGCCTCCAGCGCGTCGATGCGCAAGCCCAGCACGCGGTTGAAGACGATCTTCTCCTCGAAGATCTCGCACAGCAGGCGCTGAAAATCTGGCTCGAACAGGGTGGAGGTGCAGGTCATGATCGGCATTGTCGGTCAGCAACGGTAGGCCGGATGAAATCCGGGGGCGCAACGGCGAGAAGTCCCCGGATTGCATCCGGGCTACGGAGGTCAGCATTGTCCCAACTGGCGCGCGGCCAGCTCCTTCATGATCTCCTCGGCGCCACCGCCAATCATCATCACCTTGACCTCGCGGTAGATGCGCTCGCTCTTGCTCCCTCGCATGAAACCCATGCCGCCGAGGATCTGCACCGCCTGGTCGGCGCAATGCTGCATCGTCTGCGTGGCCTGGTTCTTCAGCAGGCACAGGTCGGCGACCCACTCGGGTGTGGTCAGGCCGGCCTCTTGCTGGGTGATCAGCGCATCGATCCAGGCGCGGGTGGTCTGCACGCGCATGCGCATGTCCATCAGCTTGTGGCGTATCGCCTGGTGCTGGATCAGCGGCTGGCCAAAGGTCTGGCGCTGGCGGGCCCAGTCCAGCGCCTCGTCGAGACAGACCTGGGCAAAGGCATTGGCGCCCACGGCCAGCATCAGGCGCTCGCCGTTGAAGTTCTCCATGATGGCGCGAAAGCCGCTGTTCTCCGCGCCGATCAGGTTGGCGGCCGGCACGCGGCAGTCGTTGAAATGCAGCAGCGCCGTGTCGCTCGCCCACCAGCCCATCTTCTGCAGCGGGCTGCGCGTCAGGCCCTGTGTATCTCCAGGCACGGCCAGCAGCGAGATGCCACCTGCGCCTGGGCCCCCGGTGCGCACGGCGACGGTCAACCAGTCGGCGCGCATGCCTGAGGTGATGAAGACCTTTTCGCCATTGACGATGTAGTCGCTGCCATCGAGCCTGGCTGCTGTGCGCAGCCGGGCCACGTCCGATCCGCCCGACGGCTCGGTGATCGCCAGTGCGGCGATCTTGGTGCCGCTCAGAACATCGGGTAGCACGCGCTGCTGCAACTCACCGCTGGCTTGAGCCACCAGCGGCGGCAGCGCGATATTGTGCGAGAACAGGCTGGCCATCAGGCCCCCGCTGCCGGCGCGGGCGATCTCCTCGGTGGCGATCAGGCGCAGCCGCGTGTCCTGCGGCGAGGCGCCCAGCCCGCCAAGGTCCTCCGGGTAGCCGATGCCCAGCAGCCCCATTCCGGCCGCGCGGGCATACAGCTCACGCGGGAAGGTTCCCGCCTCGTCCCATTCGTTCATATGCGGCGCGATCTCGCGCGTGACGAACTGGCGCAACGCGTCGCGAAAGGCTTGCAGCTCGGCGCTCATGCCGGTACCACCTCCAGCAGCAGCTTGCGCGCGGCCAGCTGCTCGCCCAGGCGCACATGGACGGCGCGCACGATGCCGCTGATCGGTGCGACCAGCTGATGTTCCATCTTCATCGCCTCCATCACGGCCAGCAGGGCGCCGGCCTCGACCTTGTCGCCGGGTTGCGCGTTCAGCAACACCAGCCGGCCGTGCATGGGCGCCAGCATCGCGCCGGTGGCCAGGGCCTGGGTCTGCTGCGCGGGGCTCAGGCGGCGGTCCTCGACGGCAAGCTCGACGCCATCGGCCATCAGCCACAGCGTGTTGCCATCCACCACACGGGTGGCGCGCAGCGGGCGGCCGTTCAGCGTGGCGCTCAGCTGCTGCGGCCCGGTCAGGCGCAGATCGTTGATCTGATGTGTCTCGATGTCGCAGCTTGCGCTGAAGCTTGAGCCGGTGCCCTGGAGCTGCCAGCGCTGACGTTCCAGAGGTACTTGCTGATCTACTGGCTTGTCTCGCGACCACTCCGCCCAGAGCTCGGGCAGGGGTGAGGCAGGCAGCAGGGCCAGCGCGGCGGCGGCGAGGGCCAGCAGCCCGGCGGGCAGCGGCGTCTGGCGTGCGGCATCGTCAGGGAAGCGCCGCGCCAGCAGGGCGGTACTGAACTCGCCATCGAGGAACTCATCATCACGCAGGATGCGCGCCAGCAGACCACGGTTGGTGGCCAGGCCCAGGCACAGCGTGCGGTCCAGCGCGTCGGCCAGCTTGGCCGCAGCGGCCGAGCGTGTCGGGGCGTGTGAGATCAGCTTGGCCAGCATGGAGTCGTAGAAGGGTGCAATGTCCAGGCCGTCGGCCAGCGCATGGTCGCAGCGAATGCCCGATGGCGCCTGCCAGCGCAGCAGCCGGCCGGCCTGGGGCAGGTAGTCACGCCCCGGGTCTTCGGCGCACAGCCGCACCTCGATCGCATGGCCACCGGCCTCGAAGCGCCGCAGCAGTTCGTCCTGGTCCAGCGGCAGCGGCTCGCCCTGGGCGATGCGCAGCTGCCAATCGACCAGATCGACGCCGGTCAGGGCCTCGGTCACCGGATGCTCGACCTGCAGTCGGGTGTTCATTTCCATGAACCAGAAGCTGCCATCGCGGTCGAGCAGGAACTCGACGGTGCCGGCACCGATATAGCCGATGCTGCGGGCCACCTGCACCGCGGCCTCGCCCATGGACCGGCGCAGCGCGGGCGTGACGGCCGGCGAGGGCGCCTCCTCGACCACTTTCTGATGGCGGCGCTGCACCGAACAGTCGCGCTCGCCCAGGTGGACGACCTGACCTTGCTGGTCGGCGAAGACCTGGATCTCGACATGGCGCGGCGCCAGCAGCGCGCGCTCCAGCAGCAGCTGGCCGTCACCAAAGGCGGCCAGCGCCTCCGAACGGGCCGATTGCAGCGCAGCGTCGAGCTGATCGACCTGCAGCACCAAGCGCATGCCCCGCCCGCCGCCACCGGACGCCGCCTTGACCATCAACGGGAAGCCGATGCGCCGGGCATGGCCGGCCATCAGAGCCAGGTCTTGCTCGATGCCGTCATGGCCGGGCAGCACCGGCACGCCGGCAATTGCCATTGCTTGGCGAGCGGCCGACTTGTTGCCCATCGCCGCCATTGCCGCCGGTGGCGGACCTACCCAGACCAGGCCGGCATCGAGCACCGCCTGGGCAAACGCGGCGTTCTCGGACAGAAAACCGTAGCCCGGATGGATGGCCTGGGCGCCGCTGACGCGCGCCGCCTCCAGCAGCTTCGCAACGCTCAGGTAGCTGTCGGCCGGCCGCTCGCCGCCGATGGCGATGGCGCTGTCGCACAGGCCGGGATGGACCGCCTTGCGATCGGTATCCGAATAGACGGCGATGGTGTGCAGTCCCATGGCCTTGGCCGTACGTGCCACACGGGAGACGATTTCGCCGCGGTTGGCAATCAGCAGGCGGGTGATGCGCGTCATGGCTTGCTTGCCTCCCGTGCCCACAGCGGCGGTCGTTTGGCGCCGAAGGCGGCCAGCCCTTCGGCCGCCGTGCCGCTGCGCAAGGCCTGGGCAAACAGCTCGGCGGCTTGATCCAATGTGACGCCACGACCCGCGGTGCTGCGCACGATCTGCAAGGTATGGCGCAGGCATTGCGGCTCGGCCTTCTGGAGCAGCTTCAGCCAGTGCTGCAGCCGCGTGTCCAGATGGTCGCCGGTCAGCATCTCGTCGCAAAGGCTCAGTGCCAGCGCCTCGGCGGCGTTGATGCGCCGGCCGGTCAGCATCAGGCGCAGCGCCGGCCCGGTGCCGATCCGGCCGGCGACGAAGGGCGAGATCTGGGCTGGGGGCAGGCCCAGCGTGACTTCGGGCATGCCGAAGCTGGCGGTGTCGGACGCCAGCACGACGTTGCAGGCGGCGGCAAGTCCGACGCCACCACCAATGGCCGCGCCCTCGACCACGGCAATTGTCGGCACCGGGCTGGTGGCTAGCTGCTCCAGCAGCGCGCCGAAGCGTCGGTTGGCTATGGCAATCGGGTCCGGACCGGCCTCGGGCCGGGGTTCGGCGATCAGGCGCTTGAAGCCGCTGAAGTCACCACCGGCGCAGAAATGCCCGCCGGCGCCGCGCAGCACGACGGCACGCAAGTTCTCGATTCGCGCCGCCTCCGCCAGTGCCTCGCCCAGGACTTGCACCATCGCGTCGTTCAAGGCGTTGCGTGTGGCCGGCGCGTTCAGCGTGAGGATAAGGGCCGAGCCCTGCTGCAGCAGATCAATCATCGCCGTGCCGGCAATGTGTGCATGTACTTGGCGATGATGCCCAGCATCACCTCGTCGGCGCCGCCGCCGATCGAGCCCAGGCGGCCGTCGCGGTACATGCGCGAGACCAGGTTGTCCCAGGTGTAGCCCATGCCACCCCAGAACTGAAGGCAGGCGTCCGGCACCTCGCGCAACAGCCGGCCCGCTTTCAGCTTGGCCATCGAGGCCCATTCAGTCACGTCCTTGCCAGCCACGTAGTGCTCGGTGGCCAGATAGGTGAGGGCGCGCAGCGCCTCGACCTCGGTCTTCAGCTCGGCCAGGCGGAAGTGCACGACCTGGTTGTCGAGCACGGACTGGCCGAAGGCCTTGCGCTCGCGGGTGTAGTCGATGGTGTGGGTGATGCAGTTGCTCAGGCCTTGCACCGCGTTCGCCGCGGCCCACAGGCGCTCCTCCTGGAACTGCATCATCTGGTAGGTGAAGCCCATGCCTTCATCGCCGATGCGGTTGGCCTGCGGCACGCGCACATCGTCGAAATGAATCAGCCCGGTGTCGCTGCTCATCATGCCGATCTTGCGGATCTTCTTCGCGCGGGTCACGCCGGGCGTATTCATCGGCACGACGATCAGGCTCTTGTTCTTGTGCGGCGCGCCCTCGCTGGTGTTGCACAGCACCACCATGAAATCGGCCTGCAGGCTGTTGGTGATCCACATCTTGCCGCCGTTGATGAGGTAGTCGGCACCAATCTTGCGCGCCGTGGTCTTGATCGCCGCCACGTCCGACCCCGCACCGGGCTCGGACACGCCGATGCAGGCCACCATGTCGCCGGCAATCGCCGGCACCAGGAACTCGCGCTTCAGCGCATCGCTGCCGAACCGGGCCAGCGCCGGCGTGGACATATCGGTCTGCACGCCGATGGCCATGGGGATCGCACCGCAGTGCACATGGCCCAGCGTCTCGGCCATGGCCACAGAGTAGGAGTAGTCCAGCCCCAGGCCGCCGTACTCGACCGGCTTGCACAGGCCCAGAAGCCCCAGGTCACCGAGCTGCTTGAATACCTGGTGGGCGGGAAAGATCTCCTCGGCCTCCCAGGCATCGACGTGGGGGTTGATCTGCTCGTCGATGAAGCGCTTCAGGGTGCGCTGCAGCTCTTCGTGCTCGTGGGTGAATTGCATGTCTTGTCTCCTTGAGATTCTTGTTCAGGGCCGGGCGACGCCGAACTGCATGGGCCGCAGCTCGCGCTCGCGCGCCTCGGCGCACAGCTGCAAGGCCAGGGCCAGCACGCGGCGGGTGTCGCGCGGGTCGATCACGCCATCGTCGAGCAGCTGGCCCGAGGTGTAGAAGGCGCTCATCTGGCGCTCGAAGGTGGCGATGATCTGCTGTTTCAGGCCGGCGATCTGCGCCTCATCTACGACCAAGCCCTTGCGCGCCGCGCCCTCGCGCATGACGATTTCCATCGTGTCGGCGGCCTGCTGCGGGCCCATCACCGCGGTGCGTGCATTCGGCCAGCTGAACACGAAGCGCGGGTGAAAGCCGCGCCCGCACATGCCGTAGTTGCCGGCCCCGAAGGAGGCGCCGCACATCACGGTGATCTGCGGCACGGTGGCGTTGCTGAGCGCCTGAATCTGCTTGGCGCCGTGCTTGATCATGCCGGCGCGTTCTGCCTCCGTGCCAACGATGAAGCCGGTGGTGTTCTGCAGATAGATCAGCGGCAAGCCGCTTTGCTCACAGGCCTGGATGAAGTGGGTGATCTTGGTGCTGCCGGCAGGATCCAGCGGCCCGTTGTTGGTGATGATGCCGATGCGGTGGCCGGCGATGGATGCATGGCCGCAGATCGTGGCCGGGCCATAGTCGGGCTTGAAGTCGAGGAAGTCGGAGTGGTCGACGAGGCGGGCGATCAGCTCGTGCATGTCCACCGGCTTCTTGGCATCTGGCCCCATCAGGCCCAGCAGCTCTTCAGCAGAGTGGCGCGGCGCGGGTCCGTCGGGCCACAGATCACCCTTGCCGGCCCAACCCAGCGAGGCGATCAGCTCGCGGCAGATCGCCAGCGCATGGGCATCGTCCTCGGCCACATACTCGGCCAGGCCCGACACGCCGGCATGCATTTCGGCGCCGCCCAGGTCTTCGTCGTTGGCGATCTCGCCGGTGGCGGCCTTCAAGAGCGGCGGGCCGGCCAGGAAGGCGCGGGCGCGCTTCCTGACCATCACCACATAGTCGGCCAGGCCGGTCATATAGGCGCCGCCGGCTGTGGATGCGCCATGCACGACCGATATCACCGGCAGACCGGCCGCCGACAGCCGCGCCAGCCACCAGAAGCCGCTGCCACCGAGCACGAATTGCTCGACGCGGTACTTCAACAGGTTGGCTCCGGCCGATTCGACCAGATGCACAAAGGGCAGGCGGTTGTGCAGCGCGATTTCCTGCGCGCGCTGCAGCTTCTCCAGCCCCTTGGCCTGCAGCGCTCCGGCCTCGATGCCGGCGTCATCGGCGACCAGCAGTACCTGGGTGCCAGACACCACGCCAATGCCGGCGATGAAGCCGCCACCGGCGATCGAGGTCTCCGGATCGGGCTGATCCTGCAGATAGCCGGCCAGCGAGGACAGTTCGAGAAACGGTGTGCCCGGGTCCAGCAGCCGCGCCACCCGCTCGCGGGGCAGCAACTGGCCGCGCTTGTCGAACAGCGGTTTGCTCTGTGCGCTGCGGCTGACGGTGCGGGCTTCGATCGCACGCATGTGAGCTATCAGGCCCAGCGAATAGGTGCAGTTCTCGGCGAACGTGGCGCTGCCGACATCCAGCTGCGACTCAATCCTTGGCATTGCTGTTCTCGCCGCTGAGCACTTTGGGCGTCGTCGCCAGATGGAAGCCATCGAACTGCGCCGGGCTCTTGCCGGTGCCGACCTGAGGCCAGATGCGCTTGGCGTTCGGCGCGCCGCCGTCGATGCGCAGACAGGCGCCGCTGATGAAGGCGGCGGCCGGCGATAGCAGGAAGACGATGGCCGCAGCCACTTCGCTCTCGCTGCCCATGCGGCAGGCCGGTGTCATCCGGGCCATATTGCGTATCAGCGGGCCCATCTCGGGCGGGTACTGGTCCATGCCGCTGGAGGCGATCCAGCCCGGCGCTACGGCGTTGCTGCGCACAGGCGCCCATTCCAGCGCGGCCGTCTCGGTGAAGTTCAGCATGCCGGCGCGCGCGGCGCCGCTGTGGCCCATGCCGGGCATGCCCATCCAGATGTCGGCAATGATGTTGACGATGGATCCACCATGGGCTTCGAGATACTGCGTGTAGCACTCGCGCGCCATCAGGAAGCCGCCCGTGAGGTTGTTGCGCACCACCGCGTCCCAGCCTTTGGCCTTGATGTCGCGCAGCGGCGAGGGGTACTGACCGCCGGCGTTGTTGACCAGGCCGTCGATGCGGCCGTGCCGGGCCAGTACCTCGGCAACGCTGGCGGCCACGACGCTCTCTTCGCGGATGTCGCAGGCATGGCCGCTGGCCTTGCCACCTGCGGCCTCGATTTCGGCCTGTACCGCTGCCAGCTTCTCCGGCTTGCGGCCTACCAGGGCGACGGTGGCGCCCAGCGCGGCCAGCTCGTGTGCGGTGCAGCGGCCTATGCCGGAGCCTCCGCCGGTGACGATGACCACCTGGCCGTTGAACAGCCCGGGTCTGAAAACACTGGCATAGCCACTCATCTCAATCCTTAGTTCAACCAAGCACTTGCTTGGTAAGTGTGCGTCGCTCCATAATGAGTTGTCAATCGGCCGCGCCCGCGGGCGCG
>Ga0187843_10002719_pt1 | contig 10521 bp, 11 predicted proteins | sample SpaLakP09_SKY_43_FD_134516 | JGI IMG/M metagenome (GOLD analysis project Ga0187843, IMG submission 134516) | Oligotrophic lake water microbial communities from Sparkling Lake, Wisconsin, USA - SP09_SKY_43 | ecosystem: Environmental > Aquatic > Freshwater > Lake | place: USA: Sparkling Lake... | reverse complement strand
TACCAATCGAAAGTTCGCCCGACAGCCTGTCGAAATCCCCAAACCGGATGAAACCCAAGAAGCTTTTTGGCTTTCGAGTTGTTCAAAGCAAGAACTCGAGCCTCCGCAGGGCCTCTCTTGGAAGATCCCCAGACTACCCTGCTTTTAACAGAAAAGCTGCTGGCCTGTTGAATTAGCTCCCGAACTGTTTTCCTGTCGGATAAATTCGGCCCAAAATTGTAAGCTCCCGAAAGACGTGGATTTTTCCAAAGTTTTTCAGCCAAAATTACATATCCCCCCAGAGAATCCAGCACATGCTGCCACGGACGGACGGAGGATGGATTTCGCACCACTAGAGCTTTTCCTTTCTGCCAGGAACGGATGGCGTCCGGAACAATTCGATCCTTGGCCCAATCTCCCCCTCCAATCACATTCCCGGCACGGGCTGTTGCCACCCCGACCCCCATTTTTTGAAAGAAAACTTGGTGATAGCTTGACGTGGCAAGGTCCGCAGCCGCCTTGCTTGCACTGTAGGGATCTCTTCCCCCAATTGGATCGCTCTCCACAAATGAAGCCCCTTTCTCGTGGTTTCGATAGACCTTGTCTGTGGTCACGACGACAATGGCTCGTAACGAAGGAAGGTCACGAGCGGCTTCTAGAAGATTAATTGTGCCGTTGAGATTGGTATCCCAAGTTTCCTTCGCTTCAGAGTAACCCACCCGGACAATAGGTTGGGCAGCCAGATGAAGGATAATCTGGGGTTTGATTTTCCAAATCACCTTCCTTGCCTGACCTGCTTGCCGAATATCCACAAACTGGGTTTTTGAAATTTTCCCAACTTTTGCCAACGAATAGAGATTGGGACGCTGATCCGGCGGGAGACTTAGGCCATGGACCTCTCCACCCAGCTCATTCAGCCAAAGGGCTAGCCAGCTTCCTTTAAAGCCGGAATCTCCGGTGACAAGAACTCGCTTGCCGCGCCAAAACTGTCTTGAAGGTCCCACTACTTCCAGATCTTCCACGGCGCCTTGCCGGTACTCCACAGACTTTCTAGGTGGTTTTTGTCCCGAAGAGTATCCATAGGTTGCCAAAAACCTTTGTGCTCATAAGCCCGCAACTCTCCTTCGGTGGCAATTTCGGGGAGGGACTCCGCCTCCCAACTGCTTTGATCCCCGTTAATATTCTTAAGGCAGGAATAATCCAGGACGAAAAACCCTCCATTGACCGCCCCTCCATCCCCTAAGGGTTTTTCCGTAAAGCCAACGACGTGGCTTCCCTCCAACCGAAGAGCCCCATATCGCCCCATCGGCTGAACCGCAGTGATGGTGGCTTTCTTTCCGTGCTTTTTGTGGAAAGCAATCTGACCGGAAATATCGATGTCCGCGACTCCATCCCCGTAGGTAAAACAGAAATTTGTCTCTCCCTGAAGGTACTTCGAAACCCTCTTTAAACGCCCTCCGGTCAGCGTCTCTTCCCCTGTATCGACGAGGGTGACCCGCCACGGTTCGGCCTTTTGCTGGTGAACCTCCATCTGGTTATGGGCCATGTCGAAAGTGACGTCCGACATATGGATAAAATAGTTGGCGAAGTACTCTTTGATGACATAACCCTTGTATCCGCAACAAATAATAAAATCGTTGATCCCGTGAGTGGAATAAATCTTCATCACGTGCCAAAGGATCGGCTTGCCGCCGATCTCCACCATAGGCTTGGGCTTCAAGTGGGACTCCTCCGAAAGCCGGGTCCCAAGACCTCCTGCCAGAATGACGGCTTTCATTACTGCCCTCCTATCACAGATTGAATTTTCTCCGCTAATTTTGAGGCATTGAACCCATGTGCCCAGATAATTTCTGAATTTGTCCCGCATGCAGGAATTTGTTCAATTGCGACCCGGTGCAGAATGGTTTTCTTGTCTGTAAATGCAGAGATCGCATTGGCAATGCGCTCGCCTTGGCCGCCAATGCAGTAGTGGTTGTCGAAGGAAAAACAATGGTCGACTTCACCTAGTTCGCTGGCTAACCAATTGCCATCGATTTGATTCAGCCATGGCAAGTTAATTACCTTAACGTATATATTGCTCTTTTCCCGCAATGCTTGGGCTGCATTAACGGCAGCCGAAAGCATAACCGGGCCATAAGCGATAATGGCAACATTCGTCCCATCAGTCAGCGCAACGCCTTTGCCTAGTTCCAGTCGATATGTCTTCGGGAGGTTGTAAGGCACCACCCATGGCAGACTGACAAGTCGCAAGTAACAGCTGCTGCTGTTTTGATTAATCGCCCAGTCCAGCAACATCCCCACTTCTGCCTCGCAACACGGCTCCATTATTACAAGTCTTGGTATAGCGCCCACTGCAGAGATGTCACGGACGGCCTGATGCGAATGACCCGGGCCACCAGGCACAACCCCAGCCAGCGAACCAACGTAAATCACGCGCGTCTTTTCAGTGGCGTTATTATAAATCTGTTCGTTGGGTCGTGCAGATAAGAAGCAGGCAAAAGAGTGGACAACGGGCAATAGACCACGGAGAGCCATCCCCCCAGCCATGGAAACCATGTCCTGCTCTGCGATCCCGCATTCAAAAAATCGGTCCGGGTATTTATCACGGAAGGGGATCAGCCCCGTATCCAACACCAAATCCGCATCCAGAACCACCAAGTTAGGATGTTTGTTTCCCTGTTCCAAGAGGGCCCGACTATAGGCGGGAATCAGCCGTTGGGCAGAAGGAGAGGGCCCAGGGGAAGCTTGCCGCTGGATGGTCTCTAAACCCAGTGGGGGCAAGCCAACTCCGTGCATACGCTGTTTCAGTCGCGCGATAATCTCCTCGGCCGCACGTTGGTAAGAATCCGCATCTGGAGCTCCACTGTGAAAACGATACATGGCAACGTCTGAATCTAGGGAAGTGTGTTCCATGAAAGAAACTCCCTTGCCCTTGATGGTATCGGCAATGATGATTCTGGGTTTGAGATCTCCGGATGCTTTGGCCAGAGTTCCGCCCAAGGCTCCAAAGGCATGACCATCACAACGGTCAACCTGCCATCCGAAAGCGCGGAACTTAGCCTCTAGGTCGCCCAAATCGGACACATTCTTAATGAAGGTGTCGGACTGTAGCTTATTGTGGTCAATAATCGCAATAATCTCGTGCAGACCAAAGTTCGCCGCCGAGGTCAAGGACTCCCAAATTTGCCCTTCCTGTAGCTCTCCATCGCCCAGTAAAACAAAAACTCTGCCTGATTTCTTGAGCATGCGGTTGGCCAACACCATTCCCTTGGCCTTGGAAATTCCCATGCCTAAAGAACCGGTATTTGTCACCACCCCCGGCGTGCCGATATCGGGATGACCAGGCAAACCGTCGATCCTCCGCAACTTATGAATTAGGTCAAAATTCAACCTGCCCAACCCAACCAAAGCCGCATAGTAGCCTGGTGCATCATGTCCCTTGGAGCTGAAGTAAATATCCCCCTCCTTCATTTCCTCAAGAAGAAGCCAACTGATAATATCGAGGCTGCTGAAACTACTGCCAATATGACCAGATCCGGCCCGTGCAATCATATAGAGGGCGTTGAGCCGGCACATGTCGGAAAATATGGCGGCTCGGCTCTCCTTGGAAATTCTTGCAGAGAGGATGCGTCGGAATTCCGAATCAGGAAGGTAGGAGAGATCACCTTCGACGGATTGGCCAGCTAAGTCGCCCATCAGTCGCTCCGGGTTGGCTTTCTCATCGAAAAGGCTCCACTTTGATGTCTGGCAAAATAGCTCCCCCGGTCCCTACAAGTCGTTCGGCCAACAACCAGTCTTCTGGTTCATTGATGTCAAAACCCTCATACCCCTCACTGACAAATGGAAGAATAGTCTCCCCGGAAATGGTGTTTGTGTCTGTGATCACTCGGGACCACGCTATCTCCAGGCTCGCATTCTGGACATATACCTCGGGAAGACTTGCGTACGGAGTACTATGCCAGGGAACCTCATTCGCAGAAAAAGGCATCAACGGAACCATTCTTTTGCCGTTGAGCACCCACATCTTACCGGGGTGGTGCCGGCACTTTTCCACAGCTCTTAAGGAGTCGGCAAAGGGATCCGCGGCAAAAACCGACCAAGCACGCTGGATGGTTTCGGGCATCCGAAACGGACTGGTAGGCCTAAGAATGCTGAAAGCCTCAAATTCCCTTCCGGCGACCCGCAACTGCTCCAAGGCCCAACGCACCCATTCGATGTCCGGCGACTTTTCCCCAGAGATTTCAGACGGGCGCAGAAAAGGGACTTCCGCGCCATAGTGTCGAGCCACGCGCTGGTATCGCTCGCTGTCCGTCACGCACACAACTGCGTCAAAGACGGCGCTCTGAATCGCAGTGGATATGGAATACGCCATCAGTGGGTGGCCGTTGAATGGAAGAATATTCTTATTGGCTAGCCGCTGAGAGCCAGAACGAGCCGGAATGAAGCCGACCACACGTTGGCGAGGGACCCCACTCACAGTAAGCTGGAACGAACTAGGAAGGATATCGTTTTCAATTCGGAATAAACTTCGAGCGCCTCCACGCCGGGTTCCCGGGTGCCATTGCCGGAAGCTCCAAATCCCCCGAAAGGCATGTGGGGCTCACTGCCGTAGGTCCCAAGATTGACGTTGGCGACGCCAGCCCTGATGCGCTGGGCAAACCACATGGCTCGATCCACGCTGCGCGTATGGATGGCCGCCGTCAGCCCATACTCTGTCCCGTTGGCTAGCTCGAAAGCTTGGGTCAGATTTTCAACGGGCGTCAGGCTAACAACTGGTCCAAAAATCTCGCTAGAGTTCAACTCCGCCTTGTCCGAGAGACCCTCTACGACAGTGGGTAAAACATAGTAGCCACTTTGTAAGGCCGGGTCCTGTGGGGGGCTACCGCCACACAAAATTTTCCCCCCTTCCTGTTTTGCCCGGTCAATGGCGGCAAGAACCTTAGTTTGCTGGTTCCGGCTGATCAATGGACCTAGGTCACAGCCCTCCTGCACGCCGAGCTTCAGTCTTTTTACCCTCGCCAACAGTAGTTCCCGGAACCGCTCATAAACAGCCCTGAACACCAAGATCCGACTTCCAGCGGCACAGCGTTGACCGGCGTTACTGAATGCCGAGAGGGTGGCCCAATGCACCGCCTGGTCCAAATCGGCATCGTCGCAGACCACCAGCGGATTCTTGCCGCCCAGCTCCAGCGATATTCTCGCCAAACGTCGGCCCGCAGCCTCTCCGATCCATCGGCCGACCGCAGTTGAACCGGTGAAGCTGATCACGCGGACACGCTCATCCAGAACCAAGGCAGCGCCGGCAGGTTGGCCCCGCCCTTGGACCACGTTGAAGACCCCGTCCGGAAGTCCAGCTTTTTGGGTCAGCTCCGCAAAAAGCTGTGCTATGCGGGGTGCGTCTTCGGATGCTTTCAAAACTACCGTATTTCCGCAAATCAGGGCAGGAAAGGTCTTCCAAGCAATGTTCGCGATAGGGGTGTTGGCAGGAACGATCAGTCCAGCCACTCCCCTAGGCATTCTGACGGTATGACTGTGTTTCCCAGGTATTGCGGAAGTAAGGGAGCGACCGTATAGGCGCATCCCCTCACCGGCAAAATACCCCGCCTGCAGGAGGGACCCCCGGACCTCCCCCAAGGCATCCTGCGGAGGCTTGCCGGTTTCCATAGCAACGCATTCGGCCAACACATGAATTCTCTCCTTCATGGCGGCGGCGAGATCCGAAAGAATTTTTCCGCGCTCAACTGGGGGCAGGTCAGACCAAGCCGGAAAGGCCTCACCCGCAGCCCCGACGGCCAAGGCAACATCCTCGGCACTTGAGTCTGCGACCAAGCTAAGGCGTTCTCCCGTGTGGGGATTAAATTTGTCGAGCCATCCTGACTTCTGGGGCAAACAGGCGCTGCCCCCGATCCAGTTGGGAATTTTTTCAGATCCACCCATAGTCATCAGATGGCCGTCCACCCACCGTCCACAACGAGGTTGGCCCCAGTCATGTAACGGGAGGCGTCGCTGGCCAGAAACAGGACGGCGCCGTTGTATTCATCCGAATCCGCCATACGTCCAATGGGAATCCGGCCACAATATGCCTGGAGGAAAGACTGATCCTGGTGGTTGGCTACGCCCGCGATCGTCAGTGTATTCACTCGGACTTTCTGCTTTGCCCAATATACGGCCAAATACCGCGTCAGGTTCAAAAGGCCCGACTTGGAAGCTGAGTAGGCCACCGGCTTATAAAACTCCTGCCCTTGCCGGCGGCGGTATTCGTAAAGGCTCTGGTCAGGAGAGACCAGGCCGTAAATCGAGGCGACATTAATGATGGACCCAGACCCCTTTTTGGCCATGGCTGAACCAAAGACTTGGCAGCAGAGATATGCCCCCTTGAGGTTTACCTCCAACACCTTGTCCCAAGATGACTCGGGATAATCCTCGAAGGGGCCGTTTTCCCGGGAATCGGATGAGGGTGGGGAATCAATGGCGGCATTGTTAATCAAAACAGTTGGAGGCCCCCAGCCCCTAGAGACTTCCGCCTGGACTTGCAAAAGAGAGTCTCGGCTAGTGATGTCTCCGCTGAGAAAAATAAATCCCTCCGAAAATTCCTGCTGCAATTTTTCGCACCGTGGGGATTTTCTTAAATCCAGCCCCGCCACAAGCGCGCCGTGCTGCAGAAAGGCTCGGGCATACTCAGCTCCCAGCTGACCAGCAACCCCGGTGATCAGCACAACTTTCTTTTCGACTCCGAAAAGGTTCAGTTTTTTCATTTTTTGCGGGGCCCCGGTTTTTGGGCATGAAAGATCTTGTCACAGATCTCTCGCACGGCACCGAAACCACCTCGCCTTCGCGTCCGAAAAACCACGTGGGGCAACACTTCCGTGGCCGCATCCGCCACGGCCACTGGCATTCCAACCACCCGCCAAGCCGGAGTGTCGTTGATGTCATTGCCGACAAACATGGTCAAGGAAAGCGGAATCCTCCATTCCCGACAAATCTTCTTGATGGCACTTGCTTTGTCTGAAAGCCCATGGTGGCAGGGAACGCCGATCTTATCGGCTCTTTTTTTCACTACAGGATTTTTCTCAGTGGAAAGCACACAGCTCCTCACGCCCACGGATCGAAGACGGGCTAAACCCAATCCATCCCCACGCCAACAACGAACGCTTTCCTTGCCGTCCTGGCAAACGAGAACCGTATTATCAGTGAACACTCCGTCAAAATCAAACGCCACTAGACGAACTGAGGAAAGCTGCTTTTTAGTCAAAGCCATGGAGGAGGCTGGGTATTCAAGCCAAGTCCGATTCAAGGAGAGGTTCCCCGGCCCGAATGGGCCGTTTGACGGTTTTCCCGACGACCCGGTTAGACTCTCGAACTGGAATGTGCTGATCTTCGAAGATTCTTCCGGAAAGATTCTCCAAGGACAGAGCGTCTCCGGTTTTTAAATCAGCATTCGCTGTCAGCGACTTTCCAAGTTTTTGAAAAACTTTTTCCCTACCCAACTCAGCGACGGGCTTCGTAGGCAACATGTGTCTCACCCGTTTGATATCACGCACGAATTTACGGAACCCCTCGGGCTCAAGAGCAAAACTATGGTCGGTCCCCTTCCAGGCTCGATTCAGAGTCACATGTTTTTCAAAAACCCGGGCGCCCATCAGATAGGCCACCGGCCCCGAGAGCGTCCCGTTGAAATGATCCGAGGCGCCAATCACACATTGGGGATATTGACGGATCAGAGCTTCAATGTTGGAAAGCCCCAGGCGGTTGTATTCACAGGGATATTCCGAAACGCAGTGAAGAACGGCGACTTCGTCATGTTGATCAAGCAAAACTTGCACGCTGGATCTAATCTGTTCGTTATTCCCTCCGCCGATGCTAACTACCACAGGCTTACCTAATCTTGCTATCCGATGAATAAAGGGCAAGTTTCCTATGTCGAATGAAGCTATTTTCAATATGTCGACGTCACTTTTTGCAAGAAGATCCAAGCTCGGCTCGTCAAATGGAGTAGACATGAACTTGACCCCGTGTTTGATGCAGTCCTCTTTTAAAATGGGCAGCCACTCGGGTTTCAGCTCGAGTTTTTCGCGATGAGCACCGTAGGTTTCAGCGAAAGCGTTTTCACTCGTATAAGGTGCCTGGTAGGCGCCTGAGGAAAAAAGATATGAGTTGTTCCGAGTTTGAAATTTTATGGCATCGGCACCCTCAAAAGCAAAAATCCGGATATACTCGCGTGCGAGTTCAAGGTCGCCCTGATGGTTTTGCCCCACCTCCGCGATCACAAAGGGCTCACCCGCCATCGCGCACCTTAGAAACATATATACAAATTCTCCATGAAGAAAGTGTCTCCCGTCTTAACAGCAATAATATTAAGCAAGATTTTTTTCAAATCGTAATTAGATCTATCAAAAATATACTTTAGCTATCAATAATATAATTATCAATACTTCTTAAGAGAAGTTAATTTGATTGCAAATATATTTTGCTCTTTTTAGTTATTTATGACAGGTATTTATTTCTAGTTTATCGTAGGCATTCACGTTGAACTTTGACATGGAAATAAGCATCTTAAAAATCAAATTCATTATCAAAATAGACTTTTTCTCAAACCAGTCCTTCTGTTTCTAAAAGGGCTTTGACTATTTTGCTAGCACCAATAACGAACATCCACCAATTAACCTTACCATGATCCTTGGAGATATTAAATATAGAAATAATCTTGGATACTTCGCGATTTTACTTCTCAAGGATTTAGCAGGTAGTTCCTTAAAAAATGCAGTAAATTGATAATCTATGACTTTATAACCAACATCTTCAATAGATGCCAATGCTGTTTCGGGGGTAAAGTAATGAATATGTCCATATTTTTTTCTGTTTTTAATCATATTATTGACCAAGATCGCACAAACATTAATATCAATAGGCACGTGGAATACTTTGTAAGTTGCCTTCTTTTTAAGCGACGATAGAAAGCCTATATAATCTTTTACATGTTCAATTACATCCATACATAAACAGACATCAAAGAAGTTATTTGTTTTTAGTATATCTCCCATTATAAACTTACAATTGCTTGATTCTCGTGATGCGCACAAGCTGTATGCCTGAGGACTTATTTCGTATCCAAGATAGTTTTTTTCTGGGCACATCAGTGAGAGTTGTTTCAGAATCTCGCCTGCACCACACCCGACTTCAGCTATTGTTTTAGCAGTTATCTGATTTTTGCTTAGGATCTTTTGAACTTGAACTGCTTTCCAAAGTGAGTCCTCCACATGCCATGTAGGATTTAACTTTAGATATGTATTGTCATTATATATAGTTTTCATTTTGTGTTACTTCTTAAAAAGTATAATTATATATTATTTAGTTTTGATTTTGTTTGTTACGTAAGGATGTTTTGGTTTATTAAATCCACTTGTTCGGTTTTAACGCCAGCTTTTCGTGTCGTATTCTGTTTTCGCTCTGCGTTTGAAGTACTGGGTTTTGCAGCCCCTGTGGATGATCCCTAATTTTTTGGTAGATTCGCTGAGCGGCCTTTTTGGTCCCGGCATCGAGAACCCGGTAAACCCGCCAAAAGCTGGGCCGGGCCAGGGATTTCAAAGCCGCCGTGGGTCCAGCTCCTCCGCCGCCTCGCTTTCCGCCTGTTGGGCAAAGGCCTCCAGCTTCGGCCGGAAGCCCGGATCCGCCACCATCTGCTCCCAACGCTCGTCGTCACAACGATCCAGCAGAAAGCGGGCAAAATCCGAAACCTCTGTGCGCTTGGCGGCCGGCAAAGCTTCACAAATTTTAAGCAGCTCGAGGGTTTCCGTGCTCATGAATTTATTTTAACTATCGGCAAACAACAGGCAAGGAGGGACGAATGTTCGTTCACGTTGAGGGTTAGGTCTAGTTCCTGAATGGATTTAGGATATGGGATATGGGAATTGGCGGGAAGTAAAATGGGGCAGGTGGAAGGATTTTATTAGTTTAAGATTAAGATGAAGATTAAGAATGGGATATTGGAGATAGGATATGGGATATAGATGGTTGTGGGAAGGGGCAGGTGGAAGGCAGTAGGCGGTGGGCTGTTTGCGGCGACTTTCAGCTTACTGCCAACAGCCAACTGCTCACTTCCCTTCGGCATTCTGCCTAATTTGAGGGCGGAGTCTTAGAACCATCTCCACGGCTTGATCAAGCCAACGAAGCCGCTCCAAAGGTGTCATTCGATAAAATTCGGTATGCCCATCGAAATCCTCCGTTTTTGCCTTCTGCAAGACAGCCAACGCCTCTTCTCTGAGTCTGTCTTCACTCATCGTTTTGCATCCCCTCCAACGCAGCAATATCTAGCAGATCTTTTGGACGTGGGGGTTGAATGGCCTTTTTCAGAGCTAGGAGCTTTTGTCGGTTAAGTACTTGAATTTTTCGCCCCTCCAGATTCATCCACTGAGCATCCTTCAAGAGCACCTCGTAGGCCAAATCCGGCCGCAAAAAAACATCTAGCTGAAGGGACGGCCGGTCAGGATGTAGAAAGGTGAAAACGATCGCCTTTTTCTCATCGAGCACGACCCGCCTAACTGC